>JADHED010001409.1_pt1 | contig 20575 bp, 16 predicted proteins | sample 8952041 | NCBI WGS metagenome assembly JADHED01 (sample SAMN16124423, study PRJNA663239) | bioreactor sludge metagenome | isolation source: sludge (control) | place: India:Bengaluru | collected 2018-09-08
GGTGCGGCGGCGGGTGCGGCGGCGGGCGCGGCGACGGGCGCGGCGGAGGGCTCCGGCGCCGCGCACGGCGGCCGCGACGTCCCCGTGCGCCTCGCGGGCCACCTCACGGAGGTCGGGACGCTCGAGCTGCACTGCGTCTCGGCCGAGGCGCCGGCGCGCCGCTGGGCGCTCGAGTTCCTGGTGCGGGGCGAGGGTCCGGCGGCGCGCGACGAGCGGCCGGCCGGCGTCGTCACCGAGCTCCACCCGCGCCTCGCGGACGCGCGCGAGCGCGTGCAGCGCCTGTTCGGCCGCAGCGGCGGCGAGCCCGCCGAGCGCGAGCGCGACGCGCGCCAGCTGCGCCGCGACCTCGAGCAGATCCTCGGCGCGCGCGACACGTGGACGACCCCGCTCCTGCGCGAGCTGTTCAACGTGCTGCTCGCCGGCGCGAAGCGGCGCCGCCGCTCCGCCGACCACGAGCGGGTCTTCCTGAGCCTGGCGGGCTGGTGCCTGCGCCCGGGATTCGGTTACCCGCTCGACGACTGGCGCGCGCGCGAGGCGGCGGCGTGGCTCGACGAGGGCGTGCAGCACGGGAAGCAGGCGCAGGTGTGGGCGGAGTGGTGGACGTTCTGGCGCCGCGTCGCGGGCGGCCTCGACGAGGCGACGCAGCTGCGGCTCTGGGAGTCGCTCGAGCCGCACTTCCCGGGCCGCGGCGGCCGGGGGAGCCCGCCGGCGGCGAAGTCGGGCCCGAAGGCGTCGACGCTGCCGGAGATGATCCGGCTCGCCGCGGCGCTCGAGCGGGTGCCCGCGCGCCGGAAGGCGGCGCTCGGCGACGCGCTGCTCGCGGCCGCAGATCGGACGCCCCTGACCTGGTGGGCGGTCGGGCGGCTCGGCGCGCGCGCGCCGCTGCACGGCAGCGCGCACGAGGTCGTGCCGCGCACGACGGCGCAGTCGTGGCTGATGGCGGCGCTGGACGCGGACTGGGCGGCGGAGGACGGCGCCGCCTTCGCGGCGACGCTACTGGCGCGCCGGACCGGCGACCGCGAGCGCGACGTGGACGACGCGCTGCGCGCGCGTCTGCTGTCGCGGCTCGGTGATGCGCGCTGGCCCGCCTCCTGGTCCAGGATGGTGGATCAGGTGGTGTCTCTCGCGGAGACGGACCAGCGCCTCGTCTTCGGCGAGTCGCTCCCTCCGGGGCTGCGACTCCTCGACTAACGAATGATGTGTAGGGGCGGTGCCTCGCGTGCGAAGCACGCGATGGTCCGCCCATCGCGTGCGCGACACGCGACGGCCTGCTTTCGCCCCGAGGATCACGCCGAGCGGCGGCGCGACCGGCGGGGCGTCGCGTCGTCGTCCGGGAGGTTGGAAGCGGCGAGAACTGCAAGGTGCTTTGCAAATTCTCGCGCCACGAAAGCCTCGAGGGCGACATGCACGAGCGTACGGGTGTTCCGAACCCCCGTAAGTCTCGTCGCTTGCTGGATCAGACGGTCGTTGATGTCCACTTTGGTCTTCATGCCCGACCACTAATGCACGACCCGTACCAACTCCCGCTACATACAATCTGCCGTACGCAAGATACGGAAGTGTCGGTCGAGCGCCGTGAGAGACAGCGACAAGGTCACGGCCTGTCGAGGAGCCGCGCCGGCTTGAGCGCGGCGTCGCCAAAGCGCTCGCGCACGCGATCGGCGGCCTCCGCGACGCGGTGCTCGCGCTCCCTCCGCTCGTCCGGGAACAAGGAAGAGGGCACGTCCTTGTCGCCGACGAGGTCCCTCGCGGCCACCCCGAGCAGTCGCACCCCCTCGCGACCGAGGTTCACCCGTTCCCGCAGCAGCCGGCGCGCGATCTCGTGGAGCTCCGACGCGAGGTCCACCGGCTCGTCCACCGTGTGCGTCCGCGTGACGGTGCGATACCGCCCGTCGCGCACCTTGATCACCACCGCCCGCGCGCGCAGGTGCCGGCGGCGCAGCTCCGCCGCCACCCCCTCGCAGCGGGCGAGCAGCTCGCGCCCGATCGCGTCGGGATCGCGCAGGTCCTCGCGGTAGGTGCGCTCCTCGCTGACCTGCTTGCGCGCGTGCGCCTCCTCGACGGGCGTGTCGTCCTCGCCGTGCGCCCGCTCCCGCACGTACCCCGCCATCGCGGCGCCGAGCGCCTCGCGCAGCCGCGGCTCGGGGCAGCGCGCGAGGTCGCCGACGGTGCGCAGCCCGAGCGACACGAGACGGTCGGCGGTCTTCGGCCCCACGCCGGGGATCACGCGCACGGGCAACGGCCAGAGGCGCGCCGTCACGTCGGCGCGCGAGATCGTGACGAGGCCGTCGGGCTTCTCGAGGTCCGAGCCGACCTTCGCGAGGAAGCGGCAGTACGAGACGCCGACGGACGCGGTCAACGACTCGGCCTCGTGGATCGCCTGCTTGAGCCGCCGCGCGAGGGCGGCCGCGTCCTCGAGGTCCCGCGCGGCGCCGGTCAGGTCCCCGTAGGCCTCGTCGACGGAGACCTGCTCCACGACCGGCACGGCCGCCCGGACGATCTCGAAGATCCGGTGCGAGGCGTCGCGGTAGGCCTCGAAGCGGGGCCCGACCCACACGGCGTCCGGGCAGAGCCGCGCGGCCGTGACGGACGGCATCGCCGAGCGCACCCCGAAACGCCGCGCCTCGTAGGAGCAGGTCGCGACGACCCCGCGGGCCCCGGGATGCCCGATGAGCACCGGCTTGCCCCGCAGTTCCGGACGGTCGCGCTGCTCCACGGCCGCGAAGAACGCGTCCATGTCGAGGTGCAGGATGATCCGCTCCGGCATCGAGGCTCCGAGGGGTCGCGAGGCAAGCGGCAGGGGGTCGCAGGCAAGCCGCAGGGGGTCGCAGGGAAGCCGCAGGCAAGGCCGCAGGGGGCCGCAGGGAAGCCAGGGAACAGAGGGCGGTTGATGACGGCCGCCGCCCCCTCGATTATTGCCGCCCGGATGCCGACATTCACCTGAGCAGGAGGCGGCGTGGCCCGCGAGATCAGGACGCTGACAGGACCCGACGCGCTGGACGCGGAACTCGCGGCCGGCTGGGACGCCCTGTCTCCGGGGCGCGGCGACCTCGCGGACCTGTACGACACGCAGGCCTGGCTGCGCGCGTGGGCCGCCGCGGTCTCCGCCGACGAGATCGCGCAGGTGCGCGTCCCGGCCCTGTTCGAGGACGAGCGGCTGGTCGCGCTGCTCCCGCTCTCGTCCCGCCCGTGGAGCCGCTGGGAGTCGCTCGGCCTCGGCTACCGGCCGCGCTGGCGCCCGGTGCTCGGGTGGCCGCACCCGGACGAGGAGGCGCTGGCCGAACTCGTCGAGGAGGCGGCCCGCCGCGGCGCACGCGAGATCTCGTTCGTCGGGATGCCGGGACGCGACCCGGTCACCGAGGCGCTCGAGCGCGTGTTCGAGCGGCTCGGGTTCGCGGTCGCGCGGACCGAAGGGGCCGAGGAGTGCCTCGCGTTCGTGGACGGCGGCTGGGCCGGCCACCGCGCCCGCTTCCGCAAGTTCGACCGGACCGCGAAGAACTTCGCGAACCGCGCCGAACGGCTCGGCCCGGTCACGCTGCAGGTCTTCGGCGCGCCCGGCACGCCGCCGGTGCTCGAGGGATTCCCGCGCTACGTCGAGCTGCACGGCCGCGGCTGGAAGGGCGAGCTGCGCAGCGCCACCGCGAAGCACCGGCGGGCGCTGCTCGAGGCCACGCAGGCCCGCGGCTGGGCGCGGCTGTACGTGCTCGACGTCGCGGGCGTCGCCGCGGCGGCGATCATCTGGTTCCGCGTGGGCGACGTCGCGATCGCGTACTCGACCGTGTACGACCAGCAGCTCGCGGCGATCAGCGCGGGCACCGTCGCGATCTGGCAGAGCCACGAGAGGCTGTTCGAGGAAGGCGCGCCGCGGGTGGTCGACCTGCTGCCGGGCCACGGGTCGCAGAAGGACCAGCTCGGGCCGGACCGCAGCCGGCTCGTGACGCTCACGGCGTCGCGCGGCCGCAAGCTCGCGGGCTGGGCCGGGCCGCTGGTGCGTCGCGCGGGGGACCTCGCCGACCGTGCCCTGCGCCGCGCGAGGGACGCGGCGCCCCGCCGCGCGCCGGAGCCGATCCGCTCCCGGTACACCGTCATCGAGGCCGCGACGGGGGGGACCCCCGGGGCCCTCGCCGCCCTGCCGGTGACCGAGGACCCGCGCGCGGACATGCTCATCGCGGTCGCCGGCGGGTTCTCCAGCCAGACCGCGGCGGCGGCGACCTGGGAGGCGGGCGACCGCTGGTTCCGCGTCCGTTCGCCGGAACGCCAGGTGGCGCTCGTGCGGGTCGCGGCGGAGGGCTCCGCGCTGCCGCTGCCGGCGCGCGAAGTTCTTCTCGATCCGTCGTTTACGGGCGGGACGGAGGGTCCGCTGGCCGCCGTCGCGGCGGCCGCGGGCGCGGCCCTCGCGGCCGACCTGCCCGCCCCGGACGGCGTCGCGCGGGCGCCGATCCCCGTCCGGGTCAGCCGCTTCCCCCTCTGAGAAAAAACAACACTGCTTCTGTTGCCCCAGGGCCCCCTGTCGCGGCTAAGATTACCGAGATTCGAGATCAGTTATCCGACCTCGCGACGACAGGGGAGGCTGTGATGACCGCTCCGCGCATGGATTCCCCGGATGCGCGCCGGACGACCGCGAAGAAGGCTCAGCCCTCGACGGGCGCCCGGCCCGACGCCAGCGCCCTCGGCAGGAAACTCGGGATCCGCCGCGGCACGCAGCTGGCCCTGGTGAATGCCCCCGAGGGGTTCGAGCGGCAGCTCGAGCCGCTTCCCAACCTCTCCGGGTTCCCCCGCGACAGGTCCACCCCGCTCGACCTCGTCGTGCTCTTCGCGGACACGCGCCTCGACCTCTCGACGTTGCTGCCGACCTGGGCGCGGCGGCTGAAGGCGGGCGGCGCGCTCTGGATCGCGTGGCCGAAGAACGAGGCCAACCTGCCGACGGACCTCAACCACGACGAGGTGCGCCGCGCCGCCGCCGCGCAGGGCCTGCGGGACGACAGGGAGTGCGCGATCGACCACGTCTGGTGCGCGCTCCGCTTCGTCCCCCAAAAGAAGAACCCGTAGGGGCGGCCCTCGGGCCGCCCTACCATGCGGATCGGACTCGCCTCGAGGTGCTGGCGCGTCTCGTTACGGAGGGCGGCCCAAGGGCCGCCCCTACGCCTTCTTGAAGATCTGCGCGAGGTCCTCCTCGCTCGGCGGCGTCGTCAGCAGGCTCACCACGACCAGCGCCCCGATCGAGATCAGCGCCGCGGGATACACAGACGGGATCCCCGCGGGATACACCGGCGGGATCCCGAACGGCCGGACGACCTCGAAGAAGACCCCGGCGATCGAGCCCCCGACGATGGAGGCCAGCCCGCCGGCGCGCGTCGCGCGCGGCCAGGCCAGCGCCGCGAGCAGGGCGGGGGTGATCGCGACGCCGTAGATCGTGTAGGCGAAGATCGAGTACTTCAGCACCGAGATCTGCAGCCCGAAGTACGTCGGGATCCACATCGCGAGGAAGGCGAACAGCCCGAGGACGGCGATGAAGACCTTCTGCAGCGCGACGACCGTCTTCTGGTCCGCGTCCGGCCGGATGAAGCGCTGGTAGATGTCGCGGATCAGGTTCGTGCTCGGGGAGAGCAGGTAGTTCATGCCGGTCGAGATCACGACGGCGCAGGCCGCGCCGAGCAGCAGCAGGCCGATCACCGAGCCCAGGATCCCGCCCCGCTGCGCCATGTCCTTGCCGGCCTGCAGCACGACGGCGGCCGGCGCGATCCCGAGCCGCGTGCCGCGGACCGCCTCCATGGTCGTGGCGGCGGCCAGCGGCTGCAGTTCCGCCTCGAGCGCCGCCGCCTGTCCGGGCCGGATGGTCCCCTTCTGTGCCGACTCGCGGGCCAGCTCGAGCGCGCGCGCGTGGGCCGCCTCGGGCGCGAGACGACCCGTCGCGACCTGCTCCTGCACCCGCGCGGCGACCCGGTAGGCCTCGACCTGCGGCCAGTGGTGCGCGGCCGAGTAGATCGCGATCACGACGACGACCGTCTCGACGACGACCGTGCCCACGATCCACAGCGACACCGCCTTGCGCGCCTCGGCCGGGGACTTGGCGGAGTAGAACTTCTGGTACATCGACTGGATGCCCATGAGCAGCAGGAGGGTGGCGATGAAGGTGCTGCCCGCCTCGAGCGCCGGCCGCTCGCCGAACGTCGGCGCGAAGAGCATGAAGTGGTCCGCGGGCAGGATCTGCGCCGCGGCGCCCGGGCCGCCCGCGATCAGGATCATCAGCGGCGTCGCCAGGATGCAGGCGAGCACGATGATGATGCCGTTGGGCAGGTCGGTGTGCGCGACCGCCACCATGCCGCCGATCGCGGTGAAGCTCGTGACGAACAGGAAGGCGAGGAACTGCCCCCACTCGACGCTCACGCGGCCGTCGGTCAGCGTGTTCAGGATCAGGCCGCCCGCGCGGAACTGGTACGAGACGATCGTGGTGAACGCGATCACGATCGCGAGCGCGCCGAACAGGCGCGCGAACTTGCCGTAGCGCACCTCGAGGATGTCGCCCACGGTGTACTGCCCGAAGCCGCGGATGCGCGCGGCGAGGAAGTAGATCACCGCGATGCCGACCCAGGCCCCGGCGGGCAGCCAGAGCGACGACCAGCCGGCGTTGGCGGCGTACTCGGCGCCCGCGATGAACGTCCCCGAGCCGATCCAGGTGCAGATCAGCGTGAAGACCATCTTGGTCACGGAGAGGCTGCGCCCCGCGACCATGAAGTCCTCCTGGCTGCGGATCCGCCGCGCGCGGATGAAGTTGAAGACGCCGAGCGCGACGAGGTACACGAGGATCAGCACGAGGTACGTGGACACGGAGCCTCCTCCATGGCGGACGCGTGGTGGCGCCGCGATCATAACGCCTCGCAGGGGCGGCCCTTGGGCCGCCCTACGGTTCGAAACGCCTGCAGGTAGGGGCGGCCCTCGGGCCGCCCTACGGTTCGAAACGCCTGCAGGTAGGGGCGGCCCTCGGGCCGCCCTACGGTTCGAAACGCCTCGAGTTCATCGAAGCCGGACATGGTTCGTTGCGTAGGGCGGCCCAAGGGCCGCCCCTACATGCCGGCCGGTGCCGCTCGGGTTACCCTCAGGATCATGCCCAGCCTGCCCCCGAAGCCGCTGCCGCCGTACCACCCGCACCCGGAGTCCCCCGCGGGGCAGGCGCGGTCGCAGCCGGGCGTCGCCGGGCCGAAGCCGGACTGGCTCCGCATCAGCGTGCGCACCGGCCCCGAGTACAACCGCGTGCGCGGGCTGGTGAAGGGCAAGGGTCTGCACACGGTCTGCGAAGAGGCGCGCTGCCCGAACATCTACGAATGCTGGACCGCCGGCACGGCGACGTTCATGGTGCTCGGCGACGTCTGCACACGGCGCTGCGGCTTCTGCGCGGTGACCACCGGCCGGCCGCCGCTGCCGCCCGACCCGGACGAGCCGGCGCGCCTCGCCGACGCGATCGCGGGCCTCGGCCTGACGCACGTCGTCGTCACCTCCGTCGACCGGGACGACCTCGCCGACGGCGGCGCCGACCACTTCCGGCAGGTCATCGAGCAGATCCACGCGAAGGTGCCCGGCTGCGCGGTCGAGGTGCTGACGCCGGACTTCAAGCAGGAGCCGGCCCGCGCGCTCGACCTCGTGCTCGGCGCGCGCCCCGAGGTGTTCTCGCACAACGTCGAGACCGTACCCGAGCTGTACCGCGTCGCGCGCCCCGGCTCGCGCTTCGAGCACTCGCTGGACCTGCTGCGCGCCGCGTCCGCGCGCAAGGCCGAGTTCGGCGGCCGCACGAAGACCGCGATGATGCTCGGCCTCGGCGAGACCGACGAGCAGCTCGCGCGCACCATGGAGCGCGTCGTCGAGGCCGGCGTGGACGTGCTCGCGCTGGGCCAGTACCTGCGGCCCACGCCCGACCACCTGCCCGTCGCGCGCTACGTCGCCCCCGCCGAGTTCGCGGCCTGGGCCGAGCGCGGCCGCGCGCTGGGCTTCCGCCACGTCGAGGCGGGCCCGCTCGTCCGGTCGTCCTACCACGCGAAGGACCACCGGCCGGCCTGAGGCGTGTGCGCCGCCCTCGGCGCGCCTTTCCTGTCGAAGTGTTAAGAAACCGGTAAGGGAGTCGACGCCGATACTCGCCGAGGGGCAACTTGCGCCCAAGGAGGGATCGCGATGTCGAAGGTCACTTGGCGCCGGCACCTGGCTTGGGCTGCATTCGCCGGCGCCTCACTTGGCGCGGGCGCCGCGACGGCGAGCCTCGCGCAGGAGTGCGTGGACTGCCACGCGGAGGTGGTGAACGCGTTTGGCACGACGCCGCACGGCCGCTCGTTCGCGCACGGCCCGGACGGCAAGGACGCCGCCTGCGTGAGCTGTCACGTGGGCGCGGCCGAGCACGCCGCGGCGGGCGGGGACCCGGCAAAGGTCGCCAACCCGGCCAAGCAGGCGGGCCGGGCCGCGGACGCGAGCTGCCTGTCCTGCCACCAGAACACGGCCCGGTCGATGTTCTGGGACGGCAGCGCGCACGACGTCGCGAACGTCCGCTGCGGCGACTGCCACTCGGTGCACGGGCTCAAGCCGGCGCGCGCCGCGGGGCCGGCCGTGCGCACGACGAGCGACATGTGCGTGTCGTGTCACACCTCGCAGCGGAAGCACCTGAACCAGCGCAGCACGCACCCGCTCCGCGAAGGCAAGATGTCCTGCGCGTCGTGCCACGACCCGCACGGCTCGCCCGCGGCGTACGCGCTGAAGTCCGACTCGGTCAACGACCTGTGCTACTCGTGCCACGAGAACGTGCGCGGCCCCTTCCTGTGGGAGCACGCGCCCGTGCGCGAAGACTGCCTGACCTGCCACACGCCGCACGGCTCCAACCACGACAAGATGCTCGTCGCGCGCACGGTCCAGATCTGCCAGAACTGCCACCAGCAGGGGCGTCACCAGACGCTGCCCGGCCTTCCCGACAGCATCTGGGTCGCGAACCGCTCCTGTACCAACTGCCATTCGCAGGTCCACGGGTCGAACCACCCGTCGGGCCCGCTCTTCCAGCGCTGACGCGCACCCAAGGAGTCCGCACATGATCAACCGATGGTGCGCGGCAGCTCTCGCGCTGGGCGTGCTCTGCTCGGCGGACACCGCGGTCCGCGCCGGCGACGGCGTGACCGTCGAGGCCACGGCCGGCGGCCAGGTGACGTCCACCGAAGGCGAGCGTGACGCCAAGTTCTTCGAGTACCGTGATCCGTCCCAGGGTGCCGTGATCGAGCACCTGCGCGTCTTCTCGAACACCGGCAGCCCGTGGTACTTCGTCCTGGACGGCGCGAACGTCTCCCGCGGCGACCAGCGCTACGTGCTCGAGTTCGGCCGCGCGGGCGTGTTCCGCATGCGCGCCGGTTACGACGAGACGCCGCAGTTCCTCTACAACGACGCCACGTGGCTGCTCGCCGGCGAGGACGGGCGCTACACCTTCGACAACGCCTTCCGGCAGGTGATCGAGACCGCGTCGACCGACCCGCTGGCGCCGGAACCGGTGACCGAGCTGATGCCGCGCGTGCTGGACACGACCGCGAGGCCGCTCGACCTCGGCACCGAGCGCCAGACCGGCTTCGTCGACGGCTCGGTGCGGGTCGCGTCCTGGTTCGACCTCGGCTTCGAGGCCAGCCGGGAGAAGAAGGCGGGTCTGCGGCGGATCTCGACGGGGACGTACATCCGCCGCCAGGCGGTGGCCGGTGATCCGACGAGCGGCCCGGGGTTCTTCGACCGCGAGCGCTTCGAGTCCCGCGGGCTGGAGCTGCCGGAGGCCGTGGAGTACCGGGTCAACCAGCTCGGGCTGACCACCACGTTCCGGGCCGGCCGCGGCGTCATCAACGCCGGCGTCCAGTCCTCCGCGTTTGAGAACCAGATCGATCAGCTCTACTGGGATAACCCCTTCGAGGCCGCTCCCTCGGTGTCCTCGTCCTCCACGGGGATCGTGATCGGCCCGGTGGGCCAGCAGGAGCCGGCCGGCTTCGGCACCACGAACAACCGCGGCCGCGCGGCGCAGAACGCGCTCGACCTCTGGCCCAGCAACGACTACCTGCGCTACTTCGTGACCGCCTCGTACCCGCTGCCGCTACGCTCCCGCATCACGGCGCAGTATTCCCAGGGCACGACCGAGCAGGACGACGCGTTCCTCCCGTACACCCTGAACGAGGCGGTCATCTTCGACGTCGGGCCGGACGGCACCGCGAACACCGCGGACGACATCCTCGCCCGCGACGCGGAACTGCCTGCGCGCGACCTCGACGGGGAGATCGTCACGACGACGGCCGCGCTGCGGCTGATTTCGCGCCCGCTCGACCCGCTGGCGCTGCGCGCGACCTGGCGCCGCTACGAGTACGAGAACAACAGCCGCGAGCTGTTCTTCCCGGGTTACGCCGCGGCGGGTGAGTCGTACATGCGCCGCGACATCGGCCGCCCCCTGATCAACGACGTCGGCGGGTACCAGCGCACGCAGTGGGCCCTCGGCGGGTCGTGGCGCTTCGGCCGCCCGGCCACGATCGATGTCGAGTACGGTCAGCAGGACTGGGAGTACGACCACCGGCAGGTCGAGGGCACGACCGAGACGACGCTCGCCGCACGTCTGCGCGTGGAGCCGGTCGACTGGCTGGCCGCGCGGCTGACGTACAGCGACTCGACCCGCGAGTTCGAGGGCGAGTACGAGATCGGGCTCGAGACCTCCCGCATCCGGATGTACGACGTCTGGGACCGAGACCGCCAAGCGTACAGCGTCGAGGTCGACGTGACGCCCGGAGACGCGTGGACCTTCGGCGCGGGCTACGGCCGCCGCGAGGACGAGTACCCCGGCGTTGTTCCCGAGCCGGAGCCGCTCCCCGGGAGCAACCCGTTCCCGTCGTACCCGTACGGCCTGAACGCCGCGGAAAACGAGAGCGTCTGGGCGCTCATCGGCTTCGCCCGGGAGCGCTACACGGTCCAGGCGACGGTCGGGCACGACAGCGACAGCTGGGACTCGCTGCACGCGACCAAGACCTCGCTGGCGAACGACGCGATCCAGTACGACCCGCAGAACCGCTGGCGGCGCCTGCAGGACGACGGCACGACCTGGGGCAACCTGTTCCTCGGCCTCGACCTCCTGCCGAACAAGGCCCGCCTGACGGTCGACCTGACCTACAGCGACTACGGCGGGGACCTCGAGACCACGAACCTCGAGACCCCCACGATCAACAGCGCGGTCGCCTACGACTACCCCGAGCTGAACACGAAGCTGTTCACGGCGCGGGTCGCGCTAGATTGGGTGTTCACGAGGAACCTGACGCTCAGCGCCAACTACTGGTACGAACCGTTCCGCCTCGACGACTTCGCTTGGGACGTCCTGCAGCCCTACATGCAAGGTCGCCTGCTCGAGACGGGGGACGCCCCCGGCGACGTGCGCCCGATGAACGTCAACCGCCTGTTGTGGCTGGACGCGCGCTACAGCGACTACACCGCGCACGTGGCCAGCCTGCTGCTCCACATGAAGTTCTGAGGGCGTCGGTCCCTCCCTGCTCTCCCTGAAAGAGGAGGCGGCCCCGACCTCCCGGAGCCGCCTCCTCGCCGTTCGACGGCACGCCGGAGACCGTGGCCCCGCCGTCCCGTGGACGCGACAATGGGCGCCGTGCGCATCCTCGTAGTCGAAGACGAGCAGAAGGTCGCGGGCGCCCTCCGCGACGGCCTCGCCGCGGAGGGCTTCGACGTGACGGTGGCGTCCACCGGCGAGGAGGGCTTCTTCCTCGCCAGCTCGCAGACCTTCGAGGTCGTCCTGCTCGACCTCAACCTGCCCGGGCGGGACGGCCTCACCATCCTGCGGGCGCTCCGCGAGCGCGGCATCACCGTGCCCGTCCTCGCGCTCACGGCCCGGGATTCAGTCGAGGCGCGGGTCGAGGGGTTGGACGCCGGCGCCGACGACTACCTCGTGAAACCGTTCGCCTTCGCGGAGGTTCTCGCCCGGATCCGGGCCCTCCTCCGGCGCGGCCGCCCCGACCAGGTGCTGCGCCTCAAGCTCGGCGACCTGGTCATGGACCTCGTGACCCGACGGGTGCACCGGGGCACGGTCGAGGTCGACCTGACCGCCCGCGAGTTCGAGATCCTGGAGTACCTGCTGCGACGCGCGGGCCAGGTCGTGTCGCGCAGCATGCTGGCCCAGGACGTTTGGCGGGAGTCGGCCCGCGCGACGGCCCTCGACAACGTGATCGACGTCCACGTCGCGCGGCTGCGCCGCAAGATCGACGAGCCGTTCGGGAAGAAACTGCTCTGGACCGTGCGCGGGGTCGGGTTCGTGCTGCGCGAGGGGCCGCCGTGAGCCGGTCGCAGTGGACCGTGGCGGTTGGGCACGCGCCGTGAGCACGCTTCGCGTCTCCGTGCGCTTGCGCCTCGCGCTGGTGTTCACGCTCGCGGAGCTGCTCGTGCTCGTGGCGTTCTCGTCCGGCGTGGTCTTCTTCCTCCGCTTCAGCGCGATCCGGCAGGCCGACCAGGCCATCCACCAGCAGCACGCCGCGGTCGCCGGAGTCGCGCGCAAGGCTCCCTCGGAGTTGCACGAGCTCGAGGACCGGCAGGTCGTCCGCTACTTCCTCGTCCGGGAAGCCGGGCGGGTCGTGTTCCGGTCCGCCCGCTGGGAACGCGCCGGGCTTCCGACCGACGCGGGCACGAGGCGCGGCATGTTCCGCCACCCCGCAGCGCCGGACTTCTTCCTCAAGGTCGAGCGCGTGAAGGACCCGGGCGGTCGCGAGCTGTTTGTCGCGGTAGCCGTCACGGCAGCGTACGTGGACCAGGTCGTCTGGCGGCTCGCGCTCATCCTGGCGCTCTGCATCCCGGGCGCCGGGCTGCTCTCGGCCGCGTTCGGCTACTGGCTGGCAGGCCAGGCCCTGGGGCCCGTGCGGCAGATGGCTGCGACCGCCCGGGAAATCGGCGCCGATCGGCTCGACGCGCGGCTCCCCGTCGCGAACCCGGACGACGAGTTCGGTCAGCTGGCGACGGTGTTCAACGAGACGCTCGCGCGGCTCGAGGCCGCGTTCGACGCGATGCGCCGGTTCAGCAGCGACGCCTCCCACGAGCTGCGCACGCCGCTGGCCGCGCTGCGCGCCGTCGGCGAGGTGGGCCTGCGCGAGGGGCGGTCGGCGGACGAGCTGCGCGAGGCGATCGGCAGCATGCTCGAGGAGGCGGGCCGGCTCGGGGCGCTCGCGGACAACCTGCTCGCGCTGTCGCGCGCGGACGCGGGGACCTTCCGCCCCGCCCTCGCCGCGGTGGACGTGACCGAGCTCGGCCGGCAGGTCGTGGACCTCCTCCGCGTCCTCGCCGAAGAGAAGGACCAGCAGCTCGTGGCGTCCGGGCCGGACGCGCTCCTCGCGCGCGCCGATCCCGCCCTCCTGCGGCAGGCGCTCGTCAACCTCGTCGATAACGCCGTGAAGTTCACGCCCGCGCGGGGACGGATCGAGGTGGCCACCGGCGAGCGCGGAGGCGAGATCCACGTCAGCGTGCAGGACAACGGGCCGGGCATTCCGGCCGAGGTCCAGGCCCGGGTGTTCGAGCGCTTCTACCAGGTGGACCCGTCGCGCTCGAGCGCGCGGCGCGGCGCCGGCCTGGGGCTCGCGATCGCGCGCACCATGACCGAGCTGCAGGGCGGGCGCATCGAGGTGTCGAGCGCGCTCGGCAGCGGGACCCGCTTCACCCTCGTGCTGCCGGCCGCCGCGCCGGGGGGCGTGGGCGCGGTCACGCCGGCACGACCCACGCGGCCAGGACCGCCGCGAACAGCAAGACCGTGACCGCGCTAGCCGCCCAGGCGGCGGCCGGCACCGGCAGGCGTGCCGGCACGCGGGAGCGCCAGGTGAACACCGCGAATCCGGCGAGCAGCAGCAGCACGAGCGCGCCGACCCAGCGCAGCTCCAGGAGCCGCGCGGGTCCCGGAAGCGTCCCCGCCGCGAGCGCGGCCGCGCTCCGCATCCCCCGCGGGTCCGACAACGCCAGCGGCAGGTATCCGGCCCACGAGGCCGACTTGGCGAGCGCCTTCGCGACGTGGGCGACCGCGACCGCCGGCGCGGCGGCAGTGGCCGCGGAGGTCAGCAGGTCGCGCCAACCCGCGCGTCCCGCGCCGGGACGTGGCGCGTCGACGCGGGCGACGAGGCGGGCGACGAGCGCCACCCCCGCCCAGACCAGCGCGGGGAAGACGGCCAGGAACCAGGTCGCCTCCCACCAGCCGAACCCGCCGCCGGATCCCGCGAGCGCGGCCGCCCGCTGCGGCGCGGCGTGGAACGCCGCCTCGAGCCACGGCACTTCGCCAACCGTCTCGTGCGCGACGAAGCCGAGCGCCACCATGACGAACGCCGCGTCCGACGGGCGCAGCAGCGGCGGGCGTGACGCGGGCCGCGGCCACGCGGCCGGCAGCGACGCCGCGGGGGGCAGCGACGTCCCGGGCGGCAGCGACGCCGCGTCGTTCCGGGCGGCGACCCCGAAGCCCAGGTTCTCCCGTGGGCACGCCCGCACGCATTCGAAGCAGAGCACGCAGGGCTCCCCGGGCGACGGCTCGAACGGGCGCAGCAGCGAGGGGCAGCCGCGGCGGCTCCCGGCAGGGGCCGAGGGGTCGTGCAGGCAGTCCCTGGTGGCACACGCGGCGCAGACGCCGGGGTCGCGCGGCTGCAGGCGCAGCGGCGCGTGCCGGCCGTAGACGGAGAGGAGCGCGCCCGCCGGGCAGAAGCCGCGGCAGAAGGACCGCGGATCGCGGAACAGCAGCCCCGTGCCGAGGGCGGTCGCCGCGAGCGCCAGCAGGACGAGCGCCGTGAAGTGGGGTACGCGGTGGATCGAGAACCCCGCGACGAGCAGCTGCAGGACGACGTACAGCACGACGATGAGCCAGCCGGCGCGCACCGTGGCCCCGAGGCGGGCGCGGGGCAACCCGACGCGACGGGCGAGCGCGTCGCCGGCCCGGTTCAGCAGTTCCATCGGGCACGCTGCGCACCAGGCCCGGCCGAACGCCAGCGCGGCGACGATCAGGGCGGGCCACCACAGGCCCCACACCACGAGCGTGGCGAGGTTCGTCTTGCGCAGCGTCAGCAGTTCGGCCGCGGGCACGCCCGCGCCGATGCCGAGACCGGCGGCGACGAGGGCCGCAGCGGCGGCCAGCGAGGCGCCCTGCAGGGCGATGCCGAGCGCCGGGCGCTGCACGAGCCGGCGCACGGGTCCGTACGCGAGGAGGTCGAGGCGGAAGGCGTTCATCACGGTTCACTATGAAGACCGATACCGCGGCCGCCCACGACGCGCGCGCCCTTTCGCCGGCGTCTGAAGCAGTCTTAAGGCGCGGGTCAGCCGCGGCCGCGTCCCTGCCGCGTCCCTGCCGCAGCCCCGCCACAGGCCCTGCCGCAGCCCGCCGCGGCAGGACCGCCCTTTCGCGGGGCGCGCGGGCTCTGCGATAGTGACGCGATGCTCCCGACGCGACGACGCGCCGTCCTGCTCGGGGCGGCGCTCTGCCTCGCCGCCCTGGCGGCCGTGCGCCCGGCCGCCGCGCAGGACGCGGACGAGTTCGTCAACTTCGCGTTCGCCTGCCGCCTCGGGTCCGGCGTCTACAGCGTGGACGGGCAGACGATCCAGATCTACCGCATCGGGATCACGACGACGCTGCTCGAGGAGACCGAGACGCGGCCCTGGCGGCTCGACCTGTCGGCCCCGCTCACGATCGGCTTCTACGACTTCAAGCCGGTCGACGTCATCGACGAGGGGCTGCCGACGCACCTGGACTCGTACAGCCTCACCCCCGGCGTGCGGTTCACGTTCCCGCTCGCCACGAACTGGAAGATGATGCCGTTCGTCAACGGCGGGCCGGTGCGCGAGAACGCGACCGACTCCACGAGCTGGGTCTACACGATCGGCGTCCGCAGCGAGGCCCACTTCCCGGGCGCGCGCGGCCTCGAGTGGATCCTGCGCGACGAGTGGGTCTGGTCCGGCATGGCGGACTCCGGCGAGACCCTCGCCGACGAGTTCGGCGAGTTCCACAACGGCGTCGAGGCCTGGTTCCCGCTCAACGCCGCCATCCGCGGCAAGCAGCTGAAGATCGCGCCCTTCGTGGTCGTCTACTACTACTGGGACGACGGCGAGTTCGTCAGCACGCGCTCGGGCGCGGGCACCCTCGACGCCAGCCCCTACGGCCTGCAGTGGGAGGCCGGCGTCCTGCTCGACACGGCCCCGAGCCTCGAGATCTGGGGCATCGGCCTCCCCTCGATCGGCCTGAGCTACCGCGGCGGCGGCGACTTCGACTCCATCCGGCTCGTGCTCGGCAGCTCGTTCTAGCTCGCCGGCAGGACGCACGGGCAGGACGCCCGCGTCCGTGCGGGACAGCCGGGCGCCGGCCACCGCTGCCCCGGGCCGCCCGACCAATGGCGAGTCAGGGCGAGGAGCGGCCACGGAGCGGGCAAACCGCACGGCGGGCGGACAAACTGCACCGCGGCTGTTGTAAGTCGGGCCCCGCGTCGGATAATCGGCGCCCGTTCGAGCTAAGGGAGGCGCGTCAGATGAAGAAAGTCAGCATCGTCGGCGGCGGAAACGTGGGGACCAACACCGCGTTCTTCCTCGCCGAGAACGGCACGGCGTCGGTGACGCTGGTCGACGTGAAGGAAGGCGTCCCGTTCGGCAAGTCGCTCGACCTGATGGAGGCCGGGCCGCTGCGCGGGTACGACACGATGATCCACGGCACCAACGACGTGGCCGAGATCGCGGGCAGCGACGTCGTCGTCATCGCCGCCGGGCGCGTCCGCAAGCCGGGGGAGCAGCGCATCGACCTGTTCCTCGACAACGCCAAGGTGGTGCGCGCGATCTGCGAGGAGATCAAGAAGCACGCGCCCAACGCCGTCGTGGTCAACGTGATCGAGCCGGTGGACTCGATGACGCTGGTGGCCCAGGAGGCGCTGGGCTTCGACCGCAAGCGCGTGCTGGGCGTCGGCGGCCTGCTGGACTCGACGCGCCTGCGCTACGCGGTGGCCTGCGCGCTCGACATCTCCCCGCGCGAGATCACGGCCCTCGTCGTCGGCCCGCACCGCCAGAGCATGGTCGTGCTGCGCGACTCCATCCGCGTCGCCGGCATCCCGGCGGTCACCCTGCTCGGCGCCGACCGGCTCGAGTCGCTGATCGAGGAGGTCCGCACCGCCGGCGACACGATCCTGCAGATGGCGCAGCACTCGACGTCGTACTACGCGCCGTCCGCGGCCGCGCAGAAGCTGATCGAGGCGATCTGCCGCGACACGCACGACGTGCTGCCCGTCTCGTTCCGCCTCGAGGGCGAGTACGACGTGAAGGGGCTCGCGGTCAGCGTCCCCGCCCAGGTCGGGCTGAACGGGGTGGAGAAGGTCCTCCCCGCGCCGATGAGCGAGAAGGAACGGCAGGCGTTCGCCGCCGCCGCGCAGGAGCTGCGGGCGGCCATCGACAGCGCGCGCAAGCGCGAATCGGCCTGAGGGGCGGGAGGAACGATGCGCAGGGACAAAGTCAGCGTCATCGGCGCGGGCAACGTCGGGGCCACCGCCACCTACTACATCGCCGAGAAGGTCATCGCGGACCTCGTGATGGTCGACATCGCCGCCGGCATGACCTCGGCCAAGGCGCTGGACTTCCTCCACGCCGGGCCGCTGCGCCGCTACGACGTCTCGATCGTCGGGGGCGGGGACTACGCCGCGATCGCGGACAGCGACGTCGTCGTCATCACCGCGGGCCTGCCGCGCAAGCCGGGCATGGACCGCATGGACCTCCTGAAGCTCAACGCCGAGATCGTCAAGACGGCGTCGCTGAACATCGCGAAGTACGCGCCGAACGCGACGGTCGTCGTGGTCAGCAACCCGCTCGACGTGATGTGCCACGTCGCGCTGCGCGCGACCGGCTTCGCCATCCGGCGGGTCGTCGGCATGGCCGGCGTGCTCGACTCGGCGCGGCTGCGCTACTTCGTCGCCGAGAAGCTCGGCGTCGCGCTCGACACCGTGCACGCGATGGTGCTCGGCGGCCACGGCGACCAGATGGTCCCGATGCCCCGCTTCACCACGGTGGCGGGCATCCCGATCACCGAGCTGATGGACGCCGCGACGATCGAGAAGCTGATGGATCGCACGCGCAAGGGCGGCGCCGAGATCGTGCAGTACCTCAAGACCGGCTCGGCCTACTACGCGCCCGCCGCGGCCGCGGCCGAGATGGTCGAGGCGATCCTGACCGACCGGCGGAACCTCTCGCCGTGCGCGGCGTACCTGCGCGGCGAGTACGGCATCGAGGACCTGTACATCGGCGTGCCGGTGGTGCTGGGCCGCAACGGCATCGAGTCGATCGTGCAGCTCGAGCTGAGCGACGAGGAGAAGCGCCTGCTGAAGGTCAGCGCGGACGCCGTCAAGAAGGGCGTGGACGAGCTGAACACCTTCTTCAAGGTCGCCTGACAACGTCGAGGTCGGTGGGGTGGACGTCACCCCGTAGGGGCGGACCTCGAGCCGTAGGGGCGGACCTCCCCGCGCAGCGGGATGGTCCGCCCACCGCGGACGCCGAACCGTAGGGGCGGACCTCCCGCGCAGCGGGATGGTCCGCCGCCATGCGCGGACGGACGCAGATGACGATCGGGGGGAGCTAACGATGGTCGTCGACCCGATGCGCGCCGGCACGTCCCTGCTCCCCGCCCCGCCTCGGAAGCGGCGCGTCCTCGTCGTCGACGACGATGCGGACGTGCGCGAGGGGCTGGCGCGCGCCCTCGCGCGCACCGCGAACTACGAGGTCGCCACCGCCGCCGACGGGATCGCGGCCGGCTACCAGCTCGCGGCCTTCCGCCCGGACCTGGTCCTGCTCGACGTCGTCATGCCGGGCTTCGGGGGGCTCGGCGTCTGCGAGCGGCTGCGGCGGCTTTCCCCGGACGAGAACCTGCGCATCGTGATGCTGACCGGCCATGCCGAGACCGAGATCAAGGAGCAGTCGCTGGTCGCCGGGGCGGACCTGTTCGTCAGCAAGCCGCAGGACGTTCTCACGCTGGTGGAACTCATCGAGGACCTGCTGCGCTAGCCCCGGGGACGGCTTCGCCCGAGCGAACGCCCGAACGGCGAGGCGCCGGCGTCACATCCGCGTGCGCTCCGGCGCGGCCTCGCGCACCCGGCAGGGCAGCCCCTCGCGCGCCCGCACCTTGACCCGGACCTTGTGCGGGCCGGCCGGCTGCGGCGGCTGCGGCGGCTTCGGCGGCGCGTACGCGACCAGGACCTCCTTTCCGATCCGCTCGCGGATGCCGTCGAGGGCGTCCTCCACGTCGGTGTCCCGGCTGACGTGCTCGATCCGGCCCGCGGTCGTCTCGGTCAGCCACAGCAGCGGGGCGTAGGCGCGCATGTCCGAGAGCGTCGCCCGCGGCGCGATCGCGAAGATCCGCAGGTCGCGCTTCGTGGCGACGCGCTCGACCAACTCCCGCAGCCCGTGCCGGCGGCTGTCGTTCTCGCCGCCGTCGCTGAAGAGCAGCAGCACCAGCCGCCCGCGGCGCCCGTCGAACAGGTCGAGCGTCTCCCAGACGGCGTCCACGAGCGCGGTGTACATCCCGCCGCCGCGGATCTTCTTGATCGCCGCCGCGACCGCGGCCGGGTCCCGCGTCGGCGTGACCACCGGCACGAGGTCGCGCGCGAACGTGAAGACGGCCATCTCGTCCTGCGGCGACAGCGAGCGCGCGAACTCGGCGGCCGCCTGCTTGGTGACGTCAAGCACGTCGAGCATCGAGCCGCTGGTGTCGAGGAGGAAGACGAACGTGGCCGGTCCGCGCTCGCGGTCCACCGACGCGATGCGGACCGGCACGCGGTCCTCGGAGGCGACGAACTCCGCCGGGCCGAGCGCGTCGCAGGCCCCGGGCGGCGCCCCCCGGCGGGGGCTCACGAGGACCGGCCAGCGCACCCGTTCGACGACGACCTGCTCGACGTACGCCTCCCCGGGGACGTACGCCTCCCCGGGGACGTCCGTCGACTGCGCCGCCGCGGCGGTGCACGCGGCCGCCGTCAGGACGCGGGCGGCAAGCGCGCGCATGGTCGTATTATGACGGCCATGAGGGACATCTGGGCGCAACTTGCCGGTCAGCTCGGCGAGACCTGCTGGGACGGGCAGGCGTTGCGTCTGCAGCACGACGGCCACGTCGTCACGCTCGACCTGCACGTCCGGCTGGAAGGGAAGGCGAGCCACGTCGTCACCCGGTTCCGCGCGGCGTACGCGAACCCGGAAGCGTTCCGGTTCCACATCGCCCGGCGCTCGATCGGCAGCGACATCGCCGCCTGGTTCGGCGCGCAGGACGTCGAGGTGGGCCACGCCGGGTTCGACCGCGCCTTCGTGGTGCGCAGCAACGACCCGCACCGGGTCGCCGCGATGCTCGCGGAGGGGGACCTCTGCGAGCGCCTGCTCGCGTCCCCCGCGAGCCGGGTCGAGGTGAAGGACGACGAGGGGTGGTTCGGGGACGAGTTCCCCGAGGGCATCGACGAGCTGTACCTGCAGGCGGAAGGGCGCGTCACCGATCCGGGCGAGCTCGAGCGGCTGTACAACCTCGCCGCCGACCTCCTCGACCGCATCCTGCAGTCCCGGCCGTCCGCCTGACCGT
>JADHED010001410.1_pt1 | contig 20568 bp, 27 predicted proteins | sample 8952041 | NCBI WGS metagenome assembly JADHED01 (sample SAMN16124423, study PRJNA663239) | bioreactor sludge metagenome | isolation source: sludge (control) | place: India:Bengaluru | collected 2018-09-08
CCCTGGTCAACCCAGCTCTTTCAAGCTCCGGCCTTCAGGCCGGGGTAGTTGACGGGGGGTGGCACGGGCAAGCAAAGACTCGGGCACGAAGCTGGCCAGGGTTTGATCCGCCCACTCGATGCCCAGCAGATCCGCCTGCTCGCGGATAACGTCGACGATGTCGTAATAGGCGAACGCCATGGCATCCCCGTGCGGGTCACTGCCGTCCGCGGCAGCGGCGCGGGCGCGGCGGGCGGCCGCGATGGCGTGGGCCATCACTTCCTCAAGAACGACTTGGGCCTTTTCCACTTTCGATCTCCTCCAGAAAACCAGCAACATGCCGTGCTGCCTTGTCTGGCACCGGATTATGCCCTGCCCGGCGGCGGCCGTCTGCGTGCGGGGGTAGCCACCCCCGAAAGTCCGCGCCAGCGCATCCCGGGGCGTTCGGCGCCAGCATGGCTACCACTCGCGCCGGATCGTGGCCCGTTCGCGTTTGTCGTCTGCGACCCAGCGACGGCCACTGCCTCGCCGTTGGCGCGGCACTGGCGCACTAATACTCTAAGGGCAGCAGAATGACCGAATCGTCCTCATCCCCCGGCCCGACGTAGAGCATCAATTCCGGCCAGGGGAAATCGGTGTAGGGAATCGCCTGGCGATGGATTACCCGCTCGTCCTGGCTATCGTCGCCGCCATCGCGGATCGTTATCACGGCGCTCGCCGCGGCGAGATCGGTTTTCAACTCGACGACGGCAAAGCCCCCGGCCCGGCGGATCTGGGGCAGGACGCTCCAGACGAGATCCAGCAGCCAGCAGCAGTTTAGTTCCCGGGCGAGGAAGTGCGTGCCGTCGGTGAGCAGCAGCCGGGGCCGGTAGCGATGCCAGTGGGTGGTGCCAGTGAACTGATTGAGATCGGCGGGGGTGATCATCAGCAGCCACCCGCGGCCGCCAGGGCCGCCGGTGCGGCACCGGTGGCGCGACCCGCCGCGGGGGCCAGGGGGGGCAGATAGCCGCAGCGGCGCAGATAGGGCAGCACCTGGGTCGCCAGTTCGTGCTGCTTGGCCTGGTCAAGCCGCGGGAACCGTTCCCCGTCGCTGGTCTGCCAGCGCTGGGCCTGGGTATTGCCCCAGGTAGTGCGAGTATCGGTCAGATAGCCGACGCTGATCTCGTGGCCCTCGGGGTCGTCCAGGCGGACCTGGAAGAACCCGGGGGTGAGCTTGACATAGCGCAGGGTGCGGGTGGTGGGTAGCGGCAGATAGGCTTCGTCGGGCATGAGAATTCTCCAGGGTCAGGGGGCGCCAGCGCCCGGTCAATACCAATCGGCTTCGACGGTGCCGGTGCGGCGCAACTCCGCCGCGCTCAGCCCGCTGTAGGGACCGCGGGGCGCCTGGGCCAGGGCGGCGGCGCGGTCGCGCAGGGCGCGCGTCTTGAGCCCGCGCAGGACCCGCGCGGCTTGCGCTTCCCGGGACGCTGGATAGTCGAAGATCCGCTGCCGTAGCCGGGGCAGGGCGCGGGCGCTGGCGCTGGCGCTGGCGCTGGCGCTGGCGAGGTAGTGTGCCGGCGACACGGGGAGCATGTTGTCCGCACCGAGCGGAGCGCTCATGCCGCCACCGCCAGCGCAGAGAGCGTGTAAGGGGCATAGCCGCGGATGCGGGAGGGCCGGTTGGCGACGTGTTCGCGCAGGGCGATGGGGATACCCTGTGCCGCCATGGCGCGACAGAACCGGGCATAGTCGCTATCTTCTTCCAGATAGGCCCAGTCCCCGCGCTGGTAACTATAGGGCGAGATCGCTGCGGCGATCCCCAGCGTCACCAGCAATTGCCGGGGCACCTTTAACCAGCCGTGGCCCGGGTCAGCGTAGAAATCGAAGTGCATGGGGCCTCCTGAGCGCGAGGGGCGGATGACGGGAACCCGCTGGCGCGGCGGGTATGCCGGCCAGTGGGGATATCCTACCGCAGGAGGTCGGTAATGACTAGCTTTTTTTTGGGGTGTGCGGTGCGTACCCCGTGACGCTCCGGGGTCGCCGGGGGGCACCGCGGGACGACGGGTTGACGCGGCGCGGCGCTGACTAGGGACTCACGGGCGGTGGCGGTGGCGGCGGCCGATCGTCATCGTCGTCGTCCAGGACTTGCATCAGCAGGACGCCCGCCGCCGCACCACCGGCGACCATGGCCACGGTCGTCCCGCTCACACCCGAGCCGGCCCCGGTCGCGGGCGCGTCACTCGCCGTCACCCCCGGGGTCCCGCCCGGCGGCGTGGCGGCCGGTTGATAGGCATACCCGCCCAGACCCGCGCCCGGCGCCGGCTGATAGGGCTGGCCGCCGCTGCTGTAGTGCCCGGTCACGGGGTCGGCGTACTGCCCGGTGGCGTTTTGCTGCAGCTGATTGATGTCCGCGGTTTTCTGGCCGGGGGCGCAGAAGTCGCCCGCGCCCACGGTGACCATTTCCAGCTCACCCATGGTGTGCATGCACCCGCCACCGAAATCGAGCGTCACCCGCCCGAGTTCGCTGGTCATGATCCGGTCGCCTTCGGTGAGGCGCAGTCCCGGATAGGCCTGGACATACTGCTCGTCCTGCGTGACGAGGGCCACGCCGTCGACCTGCTTAACCGTACCGACCGGCGGCGCGGCCCATGCCGAGAGCGGCAGTCCCAAGGCGCAGAGTAGCGCCATGGTTGAATGACAGAAAAGAGTGCGTTTCATTGAGTCTCCTGTAGCGAGATTTAGCACGTGCAGCGGTACGCTTTCACGGGTTGATTATCGGGCGCTTTGGGGTTGGCGTCCAGGCTTGTTACCACGCAGGGCTGCGCCCAGGCGGCGGGAAGAGGTGGGGCGGAACATGGCGCTAGCGCGGGGCGCGACCGGATGCCCGGGCGTCCGGGTCGTGAGCGCCCGCGCCGGCGGGCGCGTCGGGGGCGGGGGTGGACGGATCGCCCTCCTGCCCCGGCGCGGCGGTGGCCCGGCGCACGGCGAATTCATCGAACCAGAGGCCGCCTTCCAGCCGGTACTCGAAGGGCCGCGTGCCGGCGCTGACCAATTTCAGCACCTGCTGCGGGCACTCCGCCGGCACGGTAAACGGCAGGGCGAAGTCCCGCCACGGCGCGATACCGACCAACGGGGTGCTGGCGGCCAACACGCGCCCCGCGTCTGACGGCGTCCCGGCGGCACATTCCAGGCGCCACTGCAGCCCGGCCGGCGACTGAAGGGCGTCCAGCCGGACCCGGCCCTGCAGTTGATAGTCCCCGGGCGGCAACAGCAGCCGTTGCCGCAGATGGTCGAAGCGCGCGGTGAACTGACGGAATCGCAGTTCCAGCGCGCTGCCGCGGGCGCCGGCGGTGGTCCCGGTGCGCACGCGGAACGGCGCCGGCGTCTTGACCACCCAGCCAAACGGCTGGTTGTCCAGGGGCAGATCGAAACGGCCGTTGTACAGCAGGCCTAACTGCGCCCGCTCCGCCGTGGACAAGCCGCCCATCCAATGCAGATAAGCCCGGGTGGCGTCACCGTCGCGCAGCAGGCGATTGACGTACGCCGTGCGTTCCCCCGGGCTCAGCGGCGGGGCGCCGCTCTGGCGATGGAGCGCATACAGCGCGTCCAGGGCGGTGCGCGGCGCATGCCGGGCAGCGTGGCGGAAGAAGTCCGGCCACCAGGGCGGTCGCGTCCGGGCGTAGTCTGCCAGCGCGGCGGGCCGCTCCGGGTGGGCGAGGAGGTCCTGGAACATGGGAAAGAAGGTGTCCCGGGAGGCGGGGGCGAGGATCAGGGCCTGTGACGCGTGCGCAAGCAGGGCCGCGAGATCCCCGCGCGCCGCCCAATAGCCGGCCGCACGCTGGTGTGTGCGCGCATAGGCCGGGGCCAGGCGCACCGCGGCCGCGACCAGCTGATCGGCCGTGGCGCGGTCGCCGCGCACGCGCCGCCCCTCGGCGAGGCGGAACAGGGGGTCGGGATCGTGCGGCTGGGCGCGATGCGCCGCCAGCCACGCCGCTTCGTAGGCGGCCGGATCACCCGGAGCGGCGGCCTGCGCCTGCAGGAGCCGGGCGCGGGGGGTGAGTGGCAGCCAGGGGACGCTGGGGCGCCAGGCCGCGCGCGCCACGGCGGGCAGCGCGGCCAGCTGCGTCTCGTCCTGCAGCACCACCCACCGCGCCACGACGGCTGCCAAGAGCGCCCCGCCGAGCAGCACCAGACTCCCGCGGCGGATCATGGCGGCGGCGTCGCGGCGGGCGGGGCGTGGCCGGGGCGGGGGCGGAGGGGCGTCGGGGCGTGCTGGAGCGCCAGCAGGGCGCTGCAGATCAGCGCGAGGAGAAGGACGATCCAGGCGCGCCGGGAGCGGCGGCCACGCGACCGGCGCCAGGAGCCCGGCGCGCGGCGTTTCCACGGCGCGCAATAGGTCGCCAGGGACAGGGCGTCGCGGCCAGCGGGGCGTGTGGCATCGTAGGCCGCTCGCGACGCGGGCTGGCGTAACTGCTGGTAGGCTTCGTTGAGGCGGGCGGTCATGTGGTCATCCGCCGCGGGCAGTCGGTCGGGGTGGTCGGGATGGCACAGACGGATCAGCAGGGCGTAATGCGCCCGGATGTCCGCGGGGCGGGCGGCCGGCGTCAACCCCAGACAGCGGTAGTGATCGCCGCCAGGCGCCAGCAGCACGTCACGCAGGAAGCGGCAGGCCGCCGTTTGCAACTCCGCCACGCTGATCGCGGCCAGGCGCGCGGTGCGCGTCTGTGCCCGCCGGGTCAGCGCGACGCAAAAGGGCGGGATCAGCGCGGCGAAGTCGTGGGGCAACGGGGTATGGCCGTCCCTTAGGTGGCGATACGCCAGGGGCTGCCGGTGATACGCGACCGCGATCTCGACCAGGGCGGGCAGCATGCGCACCGCTCACGCCGGGCTGAGGTGGAGCCGCGGCGTGGCGCCGGGCGCGCCGGCCGCCGCCGGGGGCGCGGCCGGGCTTCGCCCCGCCCCATCGCCTTCCCCGTAGCCATAGCCATAGCCATAGCCATAACCATAGCCATAGCCGTACTCGCCCGGCGTGCCATTACGCCCCAGATTTTGCAGCACCACGCCCAGGGGCTGGATGCCGGCCTGGCGCAAGCGCTCGCCGGCGGCCTTCACGGCGCGACTGCGGCTGCGTTCGGCGTCGATGACAAACAGCGAGGCGCGCGCCAGGGTGGCGAGGACGATGGCGTCGGCGAGGGCCATGACCGGTGGGCCATCGAGCAGCACCAGGTCATACGCCTGAGCGACCTCGGTGATGAGGTCAAGCATGCGCGCGCCACTGAGCAGATCCACCGGGTTGGGCGTGGCCGGGCCGGCGGGAATGACCTCCAGGCGCTCGACCAGGGTCGGCTGGGTCACCGCCGACGCCGGCAGGCCGCCGGTGAGGTAGTTGGTCAGGCCGGTGTGATTGGACAGGCCGAAGGTCTCATGAACCGAGGGGCTGCGCAGATCGCCGTCGATCACCAGCACCCGCGCGCCGGACTGGGCAAAGGCGATGGCCAGGTTGGTGGCGGCGGTGGTTTTGCCCTCATGCGCGGCGGCGCTGGTGACGTGCAGCACGCGCGGCACCCCCTCGGCGGAGGCGAACAGCAGTTGCGTGCGCAGCGAGCGCACCGCCTCGGCCAGCGGGCTCTTGGGATTGGCATGGGTGCGCAGCCCGGGGGTCGCCGGCGCGCCGCGGCAGCGCTCGCGCCCGACGTGCGGCAGCATGGCCAGCACCGCGGCGCCGGTCAGGGCGCGGATCTGGTCCGCCGAGCGCACGCTGTCGTCGCCGATCTCGAGGATGACCGCCAACAGGACGCCGCCACCCAGCCCCAGCACCAGCGCCAGCGCCAGATTGAGGCCAAGGTTGGGCCGGTGGGGGGCGATCGGCGGCCGCGCCTGATCGACGATGGCGATATTGTTTTCGCCCACCCCGGCGGTGACCCCGACCTCCTTCATGCGCTGCAGCAGGCCGTTATAAATTTCGCGGTTGGTCGCCACTTCGCGGCGCAGGGTGTCGAAATCGGTGCTGCGGTCCTGCAGGGCCAGCGCCTCTTCCTTCACCGCGGCGATGCGTTTTTGCAGCTCCGCCTCCTCCAGGGCCTTGGCCTCGAAGCGGCGCTTGATCCCGGCGGCAATGGCTGCGATCTCGGTGGCGATCTGCTGGTCGAGTTCGTCGATCTGCGCCTTGAGTTGCAGCATGCTCGGATACTGCGGCTTGACCACGCGCAGCTGCTCGCGGTATTCCGCCTTAAGCTTGCTGGCCTGCTCCTTGAGGCCCTGGACCACGCCGCTGGTCGCCACCTGCTCCAGACTGTCCGCGCCGGACTGCTGGACGCTCTGGTAGGCGGCTTCGGCGGCGATGCGCTCCGCCTCGACCCCCACCAGCCGGGTGCTCATCTCCCGCAGCTGGGTGCGGGTGATTTCCAGGCGGTCCTCGGTATTGACGATCTCGCGTTCACGGGCATAGGCGGCGAGCTTGCGTTCCGCCGTTTCCAGGGCGGCGCGCGCCCGGTCCATCTGCTCCTGCAGGAATTGCTTGGCGTAGGCGGAGGCGTCGAGGCGCAGGGCGCGATTGAGCGCCATGTAGTTGGCGGCGAGGGAGTTGGCGACCTCGGCGGCGCGCGCCGCATCCTGACTGGTGTAGTGCACGCGCACCAGGCGCGAGTCCCGCACCGGCTCCACGGTCAACCGTTCGAGAAACAGGTCCTCGGCGCGATGCTCGGCCTGATTGAGGGCCGCCTCGGGCGCGAGCGCGGGCGCGGCCGCCCCGCCGAGCAGGGCCTGCGCCTGGTCGCGCAGGGCCTGCCAGGGCGTGGGGGGCGGCGCGAGGTCCGCCTCCGCCGCGAGCGCCAGCTCGTCGATCACGCGCCGCGCCAGCGTCCGACTGGCGAGCAACTCGTACTGGGTCTTGTAAAAATCGCGATTGGCCTGGTATCCCGCCGGCTCGTCGCGGGTGACGTTCCCGTAGTCGACGATCTGCGTGCCGGCGGTCTCGATCTTCATCAGCAGGGTGGCGCGGTACTCCGGCACGGTGAGGGCGGTCACCACCAGCCCCGCGGCCAGGGCCAGGGCGGTCGTGGTGAGCAAGACCCCGCGGCGGCGGACCAGCAGCGCCCACAGGGCGCGCAGATCAATCACATCCGGGTCAGGCGGCGGCGCGGCGGCCGGGGTGGCGGGGCCGGCAAGCGGCAGCGGCTGCAGGGCGGTGTCGGGGCGGCGCACGGCCAGGGCCGTCTCGGTCGGGTACGGGGGCGACATGGGCAGGCTCCTGGCGGTGATTACAGCGGCGAGACGAAGCCGCGCAACGTCCCGGTCACCGTCTGCAACAACACGGCGGCGCCGGATTCGGGCACCCGCACCTTGTCGTTCGCCGTCAGCAGGGGATCGCGCAGCTTGCCGGCCTCGATGGCGGCCATGTCGACGATATACGCCTGGACCTGATCCGCCGATTGTTCACGAAACAGCACCACTTCGTCGGTGTTGGCCAGGCGCGTGGCGCCCCCGGACAGCGCGACGGCTTCCAGCAGCGTGATCTTGCCGACCAGCGGGAAGACGCCGGGTTTGGCTACCGCGCCGCTGACGGTAATGGAGAGATTGGCATAGGTCTCGATAAAGACGTTGACCTGGGGATTCTGCACATAGTCCTTGGCCAGGCCGGCGGCGATGCGCGCCTCGATTTGCGCCGCGGTCAGGCCCTGGACCGGCACTTCGCCCAGCAGCGGCAGGGTGAGATAGCCCTGTTCGTTGACGCGGACCTTGCTGGTCAGTTCGGGGAGTTTGAACACCTCGATGCGCAACACGTCATCGGGGCCGACCCGATAGGCCGCCTCGCGGGTGATCTCCGGGGGCAGGCCGACGACGGCGGGAATCAGATCGCCCGGCGCCGTGGCGAGCGCCGCCGGTGCGGCGGCGGAATCGTGGGCCGTCGCGGTGGCGGGTTCGTGGTCCTTTGCAGACCAGGTGGCCTGACAGCCGGCGAGGATGAGCGCCGGCAGCAGGGCACCCCACTGCCGGACCTGGCGCCCGCGGGTTGACAGGGAAGAAGGCCCACTCGGCTGGCCGGGGTAACGCATGTGAATCCTCCGCAAGTAGTGGCCACCGTCCAGCCCGCAGGCGGGGGCGCCTCCGGGTGACGCGAATGGCAGGGACTGCACGGTGCCGGGCGCGCCCGCCCGCGGGTGACCGTGACGCTGAGCGGGCACTATACGCGACTTACCGGGGGAAATTTCTGACCGATTCTGACCGACGCCGCGCGGGCCGTGCCCGCGGGTAGCGCCGGGCGCCTCCGGGCGGGGAACGCCCTGCCACCGGACGGCTGTGCGGTGGGCGGCTTGCCGGGGCGCGCCACGGATTGGCGCCGGTCTTGCGGTGCCCCGACGTGCGGTTTTTTGTTAGTTCTGTTTGCCATTACCGACCTTTTTTGATATGCTATTTTCCAACGTCAGGGGCCAACCCTGACGGGCATTTCCCCTTATCGCTCTCCGCCGGAGGATTCGCACATGGCCAACAATTACACTGATTTCTCCTTTATGTTGCCGCTGCCTGAGGGCCAATACCGCGCCGAGCTGGCGGCGTTTGTCGCGGCGTACGAGGCGGAGAAAGCCACGGCGGGGAAAGGGCTGTTTGGGGCAGATGATGCCGAGGAGGCAACGCGGGTGGCGACAAGTGAGGTGGCGCCAGAGGGGATGAATGAGGACGACTGGTATTTGCAGTATGCGGGGGTTGATTATCAGGTCGAAGAGCACGGTCTCTGGGTCAGCGCCCAGAACAGCGAGGGCAACGTGGATGCGGCGGTGCTCCTCGCCCGCCGGTTCCTGACGCACTTTGGCCTGGATAACCACGGCGTCGTGATCGAATGGGCCTGCACCTGCTCGAAGCCGCGGCTGGGGGAGTTCTATGGCGGCGCCGTGCTGGTGACAACCGAGGATGAATACGTCGTCAACCCCGGTGACTTTTGCGCACAGGAAGCCCAGCGCCGCCAGGTGCCCCTGCTGAAGACCTGCTGAAGGACGCCGTATCCGCCGCCCCGCCCCCCTCGCCCCGGAGACCGCCACATGGCCGATTATCCCGTTAATTTTTATCTCTACCTGCCCTGGCCCGCGGGGGTCGACGCCGCCGACCAGGCGGCCTTTGCCGCCGCTTATGACGCCCATTGCGCGGCGTTGGCGTCCCGCGCGTCCAGCGAGGAGGATTACGACCTGCTTTGCCTGGGGGTCCAGGTCGAGTGCCAGCCCCACGGCTGGCAGATTCAGGACGATGGCGGGGAGGGCCAGATCACCGCCGCCGTGTATGCCATCCAGTTCTTTCTCCGCCATTTCCACCTGGAACAGGCGGTGGTGCTGGAGTGGTCCTGCGGGGCGGTCAAGCCCGAGCCGGGCGCCTTCCACGGCGGCGCGGTGCTGGTGACCGCGCAGGAGGAGCACTGGTTTGACCCCGGACGGCTGGCCTGCCTGCTGGCGAAAACGCGCGGGTGGGCGGAGCTATAAGCCCGCCGTGACTGTCCGCCGGCGCCGTGCTGGCGGCTCCTACCCCTCTACTCAAGGAATCCCTCATGGCTAATGTCAATGTCCTGGCGGGCATGCGCTGCCCCAACAGCGCCTGTCGATCAGACGGTCCCTTTCGCATCGAATGCACCACGGTTTTCCTGGTCTTCGACGATGGTACCGACGAGCATGGCGATACCGCATGGCGCGGCGATTCCTATTGTGCGTGTCCTGACTGCGGCGCCGAAGGGACTGTGACTGATTTCAGGTGCGCGGAAGACGCGGATGACGCCGATGCCTGATCGCGTCCCGCAACCGGAGCGTCGTGCGTCCTGCGCGTTAGGGAAGGTCTCGCGTTATCCCTCGTCGGGGCCGCTCCTACTTTCCCGCCCCTGGAGACGAACCATGCCGAACACGAACTGGCTTCTGGGCCTGGCTTGTCCACGCTGCGGCAGCCAGGGACCGCTGCAGATCGACACGTTGCTGACGCTGACCGTGACGGACGCGGGGCCGGTGGCCTTTGACGCGGACAACGCCGCCTGGACCCCGCACGCCGGGTGTATTTGCCCCGCGTGCGGCCAGTCGGGTTGCGTGGCCGACTTCACCCTGAAGACCCGCGCCGGACGGCCGGGCGGGTCCCTTTCCCCCGGAGTTACCGATGCCTGACACCTTGATCTATGTCGCTTTGTACGAGCACGAATACGGTACGGATACCTTTGTCTGCGCCAGCGAGGCCGAGGCGCTGGCGCTGCGCGAGGACCTGGCGCGCGAGAACTGGGCGCAGGAATTGCCCGACACCCCGCCGCCGGAGACGGACATCGGGCAGGCTTACTTCGATGCGCTGGCCGAACGCTGGGGGGATAACGAGTATTTTGCGATTCATCGCCTGGCCTGCGATCTGTCGCGCTTTCGCGAGGTGGGGCCGCCGCCGACCACCCGGCTGTATATCGCGCGCTACGAGCACCCGCACGGCACCGATGTGTTTGCCTGCGCCAGCGAGGCCGAGGCGCTGGCGCTGCGCGAGGACCTGGCGCGCGAGAACTGGGCGCAGGAATTGCCCGACACCCCGCTGCCGGTGACGGACATCGGGCAGGCCTACTTCGACGCGCTGGCCGAACGCTGGGGGGATAACGAGTATTTCGCGGTCACCCCGGTTGACTGTGATCTGGCGCGCTTTACCGAGGCGGCGCGGCCGGCGCCCCCGCCGGAGAGCGAGCCGGATGGCGCGGAACTGGCGGCGCTCAAGGCGCAGTATGCCGCACGGGGGCTGTTGCTGTTTCGTCCGGGGGACGCCGGGACGCCCGGCGGGGCGCGGTGGGCGCTGACGCGGACGGAGCGGCTGAGCGGCCTGCTGTATCGCGATTTCGCCACCTTTCGTGACGTGGACTTCGGCGTGCGGCTGTTTGCCGACCAGGAGCGCCTGGCGGTCCCGCCAGCCTGAGACGGGGCGGCGCGCCCCACCCCGCGGCCGCGCCATCGGGCGCGGCGCCTCCCCCACTCTACCTGCCCCACGGAGACCCCAATGGCCGAGACCCTGATTTTCGTCGCTTTTTACCAACATGCGTACGGCACCGAGGTGTTTGTCTACCCGTCGGAGGCCGAAGCGCGGGCGCAGCGCGACGCGATCGCGCGCGAGAACTGGCCGGGCGCGTTTCCCCGCGAACCCATGCCGGAGCAGGTGGGCGAGGTGTATTTTGAACGCCTGCGCGCGGTGGGTAATGAGGTCGAGTTCTACGCTATCCACCCCACCTGGTGCGATCTGGCGCGCTTCGCCACCGGGGGCGGCGGCGCACTGACGGCGCCGTAGGCCCGCCCGGCGTTCCGCGCGGCCGCACGGCGGCCGGGCTGGCGGGGCGGCGCCGTCAGCGTGCCCCGCCACCGCGCGCGGCGGGCCTGCGGTAGACTGCACGCCCGGTTAGCCTGTGGAGATACTTCGCACAGGGGAGCGTCGGCCCAGGAACCCACCGCAGCGACTATTCGCGAGCTTGCTTGCGCGTAGCGCCTTAGGAATCGCCGTCCTGCCGGGCGGTGAGGCTGTCAACCTGAAGGCCCGCGCCGGACCGCCGGACGGGTCCCTTACCCCCGGAGCTACCGATGCCTGACACAACGATCTACGTCGCTGTTTACCAACACAAGTACGGTACGGATACCTATGTCTGCGCCAGCGAGACCGAGGCGCTGGACCTGCGCGACTACCTGGCGCGCGCGAACTGGGCAGAGGAAATGCCCGACACCCCGCTGCCGGTAAACGCTGTTGGAGATGCCTACTTCGCCGCGCTGGCCAACCGCGGGAGGCGTAACGAGTATTTTGAGATTCATCGCCTGGCCTGCGATCTGTCGCGTTTTCGCGAGGCGGGGCCGCCGCCCACCACCTGGCTGCATATCGCGCGCTACGAGCACCCGCAGGGCACCGAGGTGTTTGCCTGCGCCAGCGAGGCCGAGGCGCTGGCGCTGCGCGATGACCTGGCGCGCGCGCACTGGGCGCGGGAATTACCGGACACCCCGCCGCCGGCGACGGACATCGGAAAAGCCTATTTCACGGCGCTGGCCGCCCGCGCAGGGGATAACGAGTATTTTGAAATCGACGCGGAAGCCTGTGATCTGGCGCGCTTTACCGAGGCGGCGCCGCCGACGCGCCCGCCGCAGGTCGCGCCGGATGGCGCGGAACTGGTGGCGATCAAGGCGCAGTATGCCGCGCGGGCGCGGTTGCGCGGGTCGCCGCCGCCGGGGCGCCCGGCGGGGCGCGGTGGGCGCTGACGCCACGGCGGCGCGACGGCGGACGGCGCCCGCGGCGCGAAGGGCCTGCGGTGGGGGCCTCAATAGACGGGGTGATACAGGGCCGGGCGGGCGCTCAGGGCGGGCAGCGGACACCAGCGGCGGCCGTTGACCACGGTGCAGGGGGGCGCGCCGACCGTGGGGACCGCGGGCGGGGGGCTGAGCGCGGCGCAGCCGCTCAGCAGGCCCGCGAGCGCCAGCACGGCCAGAACCCGCGGCGGTCGGCCGGGGACAGACCCTGAGCGGGGGGCGACCGGGGGGGCGAGGACGATCGGCATGGCAGCATTCACCTGCGGGGGGCGATAAAAACCCTGGCGTTGTCGCCGGGCGGCGCGCGCCGCGCGCGGCCCTTAAGACCGAATGGAGAGATCGGCGTCACCGCCGCGCCCGCGCGACGCCGCGGCCGTGTGTTGCCCGTATTGTGCACTGATTCGGCGGCGGATGCCGGCGCCACGGGCCGCGGTCCGGTCGGGTTATCATCGATGACTGCCGGCGCCGGTTCCCGGTTGCGCGCCGGGGCCTGACGCCGGTTATGAGCGGATCGCCAGGCCAGAAATGGTCAGCCAATTGCCGCCGCGCTTCGCGTACCATCGCCCGGTCTTTTTTACCGGATGTTGCTGATGACTGCTACGCGCCGCTCCTCGCTGGATGGTTCCCACCGCCGGGTGTCCGCCGTCCGTTTCCTGGCTCTCCTGCCCTGCTGTTTACTCTCCGCCTGTCTGACGCTCCCGGCGCCGGATGCGGCACCCTCCCCTCCCGACGGCCCGGTGACGGTCGCCGCGGACCCCGCCCCTTCCCCGCCGCCCAGTCGGGCGCCTTCCCCCCCGCCGGCCGCCGCCCATCGCGGCAGCCAGCGGCCCTATACCGTGCGCGGCGTGACCTACCACCCCCAGGCCGACAGTCGGGGTTACACGGCGGTGGGCACCGCCAGTTGGTACGGCCAAGCGTTTCACGGCCGGCGCACCGCCACGGGGGAACCTTTCGACATGCACGCCCTCACGGCGGCGCATAAGACGCTGCCCCTGCCCAGTTACGTCCTGGTGCGCAACCTCGCCAATCAGCGCTCGGCCCTGGTCAAGGTCAATGATCGCGGTCCCTTTGTCGGTGATCGCCTGATCGACCTGTCGTATGCCGCCGCGCAGCACCTGGGACTGCACCAGCGGGGCCTCGGCGCCGTGGAGGTGGTGGCGGTTCCGGCGCCGGAACCCGCGTCCGCGGGGGCCGCGACACCGGCTGACGTGCCGTGGGTGGAACCCGTGCCCGCGCGACGCACGGCGCAGACGCGCCGCTATCGGGCGCCGGATGCCTGATGCGCGCGCCGGATAGCGCGGGGGGGGCCATGTCGCTGTTCCAGGCCCTGGGCCTGGACGCGAACGATCGGCCGGCGGTGGCGGCGTGGGTCGCGCGCTGCGGCGTGCCCGTGGCCCGGCTGCGCCATTACCATACGGCGCAGATCCTGCCCTGCGGCGTGGATCTGGAGCGTATCCTGGCGACCAGTGGCCTGAGCGAGCTGGCGTTGATGCTGCGCCTGGGGCGGCCGTCACGCGCGGCGCTGGCGGGCGCAGCGGACCGCCGGCCGCTGCCGGCCCCGCCCCCGCTAGCCAGCCTGCCGCCGCCGGTGCTGGCCACCGCGTACGGCCAGTTCTATCAGGGCGATTGCCTGGCGATCATGGCGGCCCTGGCGAGCGATTCGCTCGACCTGATTTTCGCCGATCCACCGCAGAATCTGGGCAAGTGGTATCCCTCGGGGATCGACGACCGGCTGGCGGTGGGTCACTACCTGGCGTGGTGTGAGCGCTGGCTGCTGGAGTGCATCCGCGTGCTGAAGCCCGGCGGGGCGCTGTTCGTCTGGAATCTGCCGCGCTGGAATGCCGAACTGGCCGGCTTTCTCGCCGGGCGGCTGGCCCTGCTGCACTGGATCGCCGTGGAAATGAAGTTCCCCACCGCTAAAGCCGTTGGCTTGTAGCGGGGGTTTCCTGCTTCATCGAACGCCGCGCGGACGTGTTGCCACGGCCGCGTCTGAGCGCGTTCTCCACAGGCGTTCGCGGGATCAATCCCGCCGGTTCGGCCTCTCCCGGACCTACCGTCGTGCGCTTGAGCGCACAGCGTTTCTTCGGCTTCTCGACCACGTGTCCGTCTGCCACCCAGCGTGCGCCGCGTGCCGCGATGACCTGCGCGGCGTTGTGATCGGCATGGGCGTGATGGCCGCAGGCTTGGCAGACAAACCGCGCCTGACGGGGGCGGTTGTCCGGGTGAATGTGCCCGCAACGGGCGCATTCCTGCGAGGAATAGGCGGCCGGCACCTCCACCACCAGCTTGCCGGCACGGGCCGCCTTGTCGTGGAGGATCGTTTTGAACTGCCCCCAGCCGGAGGCGAGGATCGAGCGGTTGAGGCCGGACTTGGCCTTGGCGCGGTTAGGCAGGTAGTGCCCCGGGCGTTCGGGATCGGGCTTGGGCGTGGGGCGCCGGGTCATCGCCGGAACACGCAGCGCCTCGAGGGCGTAGACCTGATGGCGCGGCTCATCGACCAGGATGCGAGCGGCCTTGTGCGCCAGATCCCGACGCACCTCCGTGGCGTAGCGGTAGGTCCGCGCGACCTGCGCGCGGACCTTGGCACGGTTCTGTCCGCCTTTGCCGCGCCGGGCGCACGTGCGCTGCCAGCGCTTGCGCCGGCGTTCCTGTTGGGCCAGGCGCTGTTGCTGCACCGGGGAGGCGACGATGCGCTGCCCGTCGCTGGTCATCACCGGCGTGGCGACACCGCGATCCAGGCCCAGGGTCGCCGCCTCGAGCGGCGCGAGCGGCAACGGCCGCAGGCGCGCGGCGATGGCCGTCGCGCTCAGCGTCTCGGTGGCGGTCTCGTTGGAGAAGCTGACATGCCAGCGCCCGGCCTCGAGGCTGAGATGCAGCGATGCCGGCGGCGCAAACGCACGATGCGCGGTGAAGGCGAGCTCGCCGACGGGGAATTTGCGCGTCCCGATGTGCAGCCGGTAGGTGCCGGGGGCATGCCCGATCGGCTCGAACTGGAACAACTCGCGCGTGATCCACACCGCCTGACGACCATGGCGCGTCTTGATCGTCGGGCGACCGCCAAGCCCGGCAAAGTAGCGCCGGTAAGCCTGCTTCCAGCGCACCGCCCCGTTGCGCAAGACCACCGCTGGCACGTCGGCCAGAAAGGGGGTCAGGTCGGTCTTGAACGGGGCGTAGGTCTGATCGATCGGGATCGGCGTGCCGGTGAGCGCGAGCGCCGACTTGGCAAAGCGCCGGAAGTAGCGGTCCTCGCCCACCTTCGCGTTGTAGATGAAGCGCTGGCAGCCGATCCACTGGCGCAAGGTCCGCGCCTGATCGTCGGTGGGATAGCAGCGAAAGCGATAACCGTCCATGCGTGCTACGCTACCCGCAAAACCTTTAGGCCGCAAGATGGATAACGCCAACAGATCTAGCTCTCACGCCGTCTACAACATTAAGCTGCATATCGTGTTCGTGACCAAGTACCGCCGCAAAACGCTCACCCCGGAGCTGCTGGCGTACCTGGAAACGGCTTTTGCGGAGATCCTCACCGCCTGGCGCTGCCGGCTGATCGCGTTCGGCGGCGAGCCCGATCACGTCCACCTGCTGATCGATATCCACCCGGCCCTCGACCTCTCGGTGCTGATCAACAACCTCAAGACCGCCAGCGCCCGGCGCGCACGCAACCGCTTCGTCGCGCATTTGGCCGCCTTCTACAGCCAGCCGCTGTTCTGGCACCGGGCCTACTTCGTGGGCAGTGTCGGTGGCGTGACGCTGGAGACGGTGCGCGACTACGTGCAAGCTCAAGGCACCAGGGAGCAGGGGCGATCACCCGCCAAGCACGCTTGACCCCCTCCTGGCTTCGCCTAGCAGGGGGAATGCGCGTGCAATTCGTTCAAGTGCGGGTTGCCGCGGCCGGGGCGCCTCTACCCCGCCCACTACGCCCTGCTCTACCTGGTCAAGGGCCCGCGGCCGCGGGTGCTCCATCCCGACCGGCTGCCGCTGGCGGTGTGCCGTCCTTGCGCGGGGGAATTGGGCGATTATGGCGGCCATGCCCGGGCGAGGAATCCCGCCGGGGTCAACCTGAGCGATGTCTGGCACGACATCCATCCGGTACGCCATGCCAAACACAAGCATCGCGCCGGGGCCAATGAGCTGCCGCTGCGGCTGCTGGACCGGATTATCGAGCTGGCGTCCGACCCCGGCGATACGGTACTGGACCCCTTTGGCGGCGCGGGGACGACCTATGTCGCCGCCGAGGTGAAACAGCGGCGCTGGCTGGGGGTGGAAATCGGCCCGCCCGACGATATCCAGCGGCGTTTTGCCGCGCTGGAGCGCGAACGGCGCATGCTGGCGACCGGCCGCCAGGGGCTTAACGCGTTGTTCCCCCCGGCGGTCAAGGCGCGCCGGGCGCTGGACCTGAGAGACCCGCCCGGTGGCGCCGCCACCCTCGCCCGCGGGCAAGGGAGTCCCCTTTCCACGCCCCCCGGTACCGTGGGCGGGCAAAAACCCCGCGGCCGGTACAACCCTAGCGAGGGCCTCCTCGAAAGGGTCGGCCGTCGCTGGGCCGTGTTGGGGGGACAGACTACCCGGCGGGGGCCTTGTATTCAATCGTGATCCGCAGGCCGGGCCGGGCCGCCCGTGCGACCAGAGCGTCCAGGCTGAAGTGGTGGTAGCGCCCCTGCACCAGCACGTCCAGCCGGGGCAGGGTGATGCCCAGGCGGCGGGCCTGTTCCGTCGGGATCGCTCCCAGCTGGAGGAGGTGTTGCGCGATGGCCCGCATGAACGCGGCGCGAAGTCGCAGGCGTTCCGCCTCCTCCGGGCTAGCCGCGAGGGCGTCCCAGGCGCTGGCATAGGTGGCGGTCACTGATTGCCTCCCGTGCGGGCGATCGCGCCCGCTCAAGGTTACCGGGTGCGGGGCGTGCGTGTGTCCTGGCAGCGGACCGCGGAACAAGATCATCCTGGTGCGCGGCGATCGGCTAGCCATCACGCCCGCGGCGGCGGATTGGTTTCAGCCGCCCGCCGAGACCACGCGGGTGGTGCCCGCAGCCTTCCGCCCTGACCACCGGCCTGCTCGCCGTCCCGCCAACAGCGTTGGCCCACGGTCAAGAACGGCAGGAACAGGACCAGCAGTTGCAGGATCTCCCACCCGGCCAGCTCCGTCGCCGCGTGCGCGCCGTAAGCCCAGAACCCCCACCCCACAATGGCGCTTGCCGCCAGTGACCTGCGCGCGCCTAAGCGCCGACGCCGAGGTACGCGATGTCTTCGCCCGCGCCGCCCACCCCCCCATCGTCGGTTATGCCCTGACCGCGGCGGAGGTCGGGGCCTGGCCGACGCCGGCGGTCGTCCTGGCCGGGGTTCCCGCAGTGCAGGCCAAGCTCCTGCACAGCCTCGCCGCGATCTACCAGGTGCCCTGGAACCGGCGTCAGGTCGCCGAGTTTCTCGGCTTTCTCGGCACCGGGATTGGGATCGGTTACCTGAGCCGCCTGCTTGGGCGGGAGTTGTTGAAGGGGGTGCCCGTTCTCGGCCAGACCTTGGGGGTGGCTTACGGGGCTTCGGCCAGTGGCGTGACCACCTTTGCCGTGGGCAAGGCGGCCGGCTACTACTTGCGTACCGTCCGTCGCGGCGAGCGGCTCGATAGCGCCACCCTGCGCGCCATTTATGGCCAGGCCATCACCACCGGCCTGGCCCTGCTCCAGCGGGAGGGGAAGGCAGCGCCGCGCGCAACCATGATCAACCTCAGGCTCAAGCCTCGCGACTGGCAGTACCTCATCGCCCCGTTGCTCTGGCTGGTGCCGGTGGTAGCGCTGTTGCCGCTCGGTGCCTGGTGGCTCTGGCAGAGCGGTTACGTCTTCGGGTGGCGGGGCGCGTTGCTGGGATGCACCGCCCTGGGTCTGGAGCTCCAGACCTGGCTGCGCCGACGCGGCCGGCACCTGCTGGCCGCACATCAAACCCAACCCGGACTGGACCCCCCGCGACCAGGCCGCCGGGGAGGCCCTTGAGGCCCTGGCCGCGACCCTCAAACCGGAGGACTGGCCCCTGGATGAAAGCCTCTGGCGCCTGGGCAACCAGGCCCTGGAACGGGTGGCGTGGATCTACCACCCGGAGCGGGCGCAGCCCCTGCTGGAGCTGACCCTGCCCCATGGCCTGCTGATCATCGAACGGGCCTTTCACGAGCTGCGCGTCGACCTGGCCGACAACATCCCTCTCAGTCACCGCCTGACCCTCGGCGACCTGGCGCGCCTCAACCGCTGGAAGCGGACCGCGGAGCGCCTCCACTCCCTCTATCGCGCCGGCCGGCTGGTCGTTAATCCCGCCAGCGCCCTCCTGGCCGAGGCCAAGTCCGCCCTGGGTAACCGTGCCTTCGCGGTGGCCTGGACCGACCTGCGGCGCTGGTTGCTCCAGGAGTATGTCCGCAACATCGGGCACTACGCCATCGCGCTCTACAGTGGCCGGCTGGTGCTGGACGCGCCAGCGGCCAACACCACGACCGCCGCCACCGCCCAGTCACGCCAAGATCTGGAACGAGCAGGGGCCGCCGCGGCGCAACGGACGGAAGAACCCCTGCGCATCCTGATCCTGGGCCGGTCCAATGCCGGCAAATCCAGCCTGATCAACGCCCTCTTCGACCAGCTGCTGGCGGCCACCGACTGTCTACCGGACCTGGCGACCGGGGTGACGCCCTACCGTCTCGCCCGCGACGGCCTGACGCCGGCCCTGATCTTCGATGCCCCCGGCCTCGATACCGCGGGACTGCCCCCCAAGGCGTTGGACGCCCTGGTCGACCGCGCGGACCTGATCCTCTGGGTCACCCCCGCCCAGCGGCCGGATCGGGATCAGGAGACCGCGACCCTGAACCGGCTGCGCCAGCGCTGGGCGGCCCATCCCGCACGCCATCCGCCCACCCTGCTGGTCGCGGTCAGCCACATCGACCTGCTGCGCCCACGCCAGGAGGGGCAGCCACCCTATGACCTCAACGCCCCCACCAGCGACAAGGCCAGGAACATCCGCGCCGCGGTGGAGGCCGTGGCCCAGGACCTCGCGGTGCCGCTTGCCAGCGTCATTCCCGTCTGTCTGGCCGCAGGACGCGGCTACAACGTGACCGATAGCCTGTGGGCGGCCATCCTCGACCACCAGCCAGACGCTGACCGCCGCCGGCTCCTGCGCCTGCGGGAGGCCCAGAAAAAAAGTTCAGGACTGGGCCCTGCTGCGGCGACAGTTGTTAAGCACCGGGCGCTTTCTGAAGGGACTGCCGGGCCGCCTGCTGGGCTGAAGGGTCAGCCGCAACCGAACGCTTGCGGTCTGCTGATCGTGCAGCGGCACCGTCGTCCGCCAGCCATCTTTGCCCAACTGGACGTGACGGCTTTCCTGAAGCACGATGACCCCTCCGGCCTCCTGAGGGATAGCGATGACTTGCTTGCCGTGCAGCGTCTCCCTGACAGATCACAATGGATAGCCTCTCAACCCCGCGCTTACCCAATGGACATGACCGCTGCAACCAGCCTGTTCCTGACCATCCTGGCCGCCGTTTTGCTCTACGGCCTCCCCTGGTGATGAAAAGCGGGGTCCCGGTCAATGGCAGGAGGCCAAGGGGGTACGCTGCTATCTCGCCCTGCCCGATGAGCGCATCATCCAGATCGCCAGCTGGCATCAGATCCAGGATGCCGAGGCGATGCGCCGCGATCTCGCCGTCATGGCCCGGCTCATCCCACAAGCGCAGGTGCGTATCGCCCTCCTGGGCGACGGCGCACCCTGGGTCTGGAACAGCCTCACCGCCGCCTTCCCCACGGGGTGCCCGATCCTCGATGACTACCACGGCAAGGAGCACCGCTATCAGGTCGCCGACGTTCGCGATCGCGATCCCGTACCGGCGGTCCACTGGGTCGAAGCGTCCCTGGCGCGACTCGGCGAGGACCGCCTCAGCCATATCATCGCCGGGCGGCGACGAATGAAACCCGCGACCCAGGCCGCCCGCGCGGCCATCGATGGCCTGATCACTTACCTCGGCAACCAGCAGGATCGCTTCGGCTACGACGCCTGCAAGGCCGAGGGGATGCCCATCGGTTGCGGCGGCATCGAATCCGCCAACCAGTTCATCGGCCACGTACGCCTCAAACGTTCCGGCACTTGGTGGGTGGTCGAGAACGGCAATGGCATGCTGCGCCCACGCTGTGTTCTCTAAAAATGGTATCTTCCCGCGGGTGTTCGAGCATTATGTCAGAGCCGAATTGGCCGGTAAGGGTTGGACAAACCGGTAATGCTCCCGCCCTAAATGATTCCCCGATGTTACCCCCTCCACCGCCCGCCCTGCTGATTCTCGGCACAGATGCCGCCGGCAAAGATTACGTCGCCGAGTTCCTGATCC
>JADHED010001411.1_pt1 | contig 20561 bp, 18 predicted proteins | sample 8952041 | NCBI WGS metagenome assembly JADHED01 (sample SAMN16124423, study PRJNA663239) | bioreactor sludge metagenome | isolation source: sludge (control) | place: India:Bengaluru | collected 2018-09-08
CCGATGATGAACGTCATCAACGGCGGCGCGCACGCCAACAACAACCTCGACCTGCAGGAGTTCATGATCATCCCGGTGGGTGCGCCGAGCTTCCGTGAGGCGGTGCGCTATGGCGCCGAGGTGTTCCACGCCCTGAAGAAGATCATCGACGACAAGGGCATGAGCACCGCCGTGGGCGACGAAGGCGGCTTCACCCCCAGTGTGGCGAGCCACGAAGCCGCGATCCAGATGATCCTGGAAGCCATCGACAAGGCCGGCTACACCGCCGGCGAGCAGATCGCCATTGGCCTGGACTGCGCGGCCAGCGAGTTCTACAAAGACGGCAAGTACCACCTCGAGGGCGAAGGCCTGACGCTGTCCGCCGAGGAATGGACCAACATCCTGGCCACCTGGGTCGACAAGTACCCCATCGTCTCGATCGAGGACGGCATGGCCGAAGGCGACTGGGATGGCTGGAAGATCCTGACCGACCGCCTGGGCAAGCAGGTGCAGATCGTCGGCGACGACCTGTTTGTCACCAACACCCGCATCCTGAAGGAAGGCATCGACAAGGGCATCGCCAACTCGATCCTGATCAAGATCAACCAGATCGGCACGTTGAGCGAAACCTTCTCCGCCATCGAAATGGCCAAGCGCGCGGGCTACACCGCCGTGATCAGCCACCGCTCGGGCGAGACGGAAGATTCCACCATTGCCGACATCGCGGTGGGCCTGAACGCCGGCCAGATCAAGACTGGCTCCATGAGCCGCAGCGATCGCATGGCCAAGTACAACCAATTGCTGCGTATCGAAGAAGACCTCGGCGACGTCGCGGTCTACCCGGGCCGCGCGGCTTTCTACAACCTGCGCTGAGGCCATGCCGCCCCGGCTGGCCGTACCGAAGCGTCTGGATGCACCCCTGCGGGGTGACGTACGGACGCGATCCGGCTGCTCCGCGGGCTGCCCGGTCAGGACTGCCGCACCCGCGCCCCGGGGCGTTCGCGGGGACTGACACACCATGGGCAGCCGCTTTGCGCTCGTCATCCTGATCCTGCTGCTGGCCCTGTTTCACGGTCAGCTGTGGTTCGGGCGCGGCAGCCTGTCCGACGTCGCGCGGCTTCAGCAGAAGCTGGACGCCCAGAAGGAAGCCAACCTGCGGGCCCGGCAGGCCAACGAACGGCTCGCCGCAGAGGTGCGAGACCTGCAGGAGGGCCTGGAGATGGTCGAAGAAAAAGCCCGACTGGAACTGGGCATGGTCAAGCCCAACGAAGTCTTCGTGCAGGTCAGCCGCTGAGCCAGGGCTGAACCGGTGTTTGCCGAAGCCTTCGTCCTCTGGGGCGCCCCGACCACCTGGCTGGAAGTCATCGCCTTTGTGCTGGCCCTGGCGATGGTGGGCTGCAACATCCGTGAAATCCACTGGGGCTGGCCGCTGGCCGCGATCAGCTCGGTACTCTATTGCACCCTGTTCTGGCGCAGCAAGCTGTATGGCGACGCGGCTTTGCAGGTCTTCTTTGCCCTGGTGGCCTTGTGGGGCTGGACCCAGTGGCTGCGCGGGCGGCGCGACGACGGCGGTGCGCTGACGGTCTCGCGGCTGTCCCGGCGCGGCCTGCTGGCCAGTCTGGCCGCCGGCGCGCTGCTCTGGCCCGCCACGGGCTGGTTTCTGAAAACATGGACCGACACCGACGTGCCCTGGTGGGACGCGTTTCCCACCGCGGTCAGCGTGATCGGGCAGATCCTGCTGGGACGCAAGATCCTCGAGAACTGGGCGGTGTGGCTGCTCGTCAACCTGGTCAGTGTCGGTTTGTTCGCCTGGAAGAGCCTGTGGCTCACCGCCGTGCTGTACGCCCTCTTTGCCGCGTTGAGCATCGTCGGCTGGCGCGCCTGGCGGCGCCGGCTCTGAATCCGCCCCTTGAGAGGCTGAGAGGAAATCGGTCATGCAGCGCCCCGCCAGCCCGCGCCGCATCGCCCTGCTGGGCGCCGAGAGCACCGGCAAGTCTCACCTGGCCACGGCGCTGGCCGAGCGGCTGCGCTCGCAGGGCTTGAGCACGGTGGTGGTTCCGGAAGTGCTGCGGGGCTGGTGCGAGCGCGAAGGCCGCACGCCGCGCGCCCATGAACAGGCCGCCATCGCCCTGGAGCAGGCCCGCCAGGTGCTGGTGTGCGATGGCGCCGACGTCGTGATCGCCGACACCACGCCCTTGATGACCGCGGTGTACAGCCACCTGCTGTTCGCCGACGGGTCGCTCTACGAATTCTCGCTGCACCATCAGCGCGTGTACGACGCCACCCTGGTGACCGGCCTGGACCTGCCTTGGATGGCGGATGGGCTGATGCGTGACGGCCCGCAGGTGCGCGAGCCGGTCGATCGCCTGTTGCGTGACGCGCTGGCGCGCGCGGGCCTGGGCTGGCAGGTGGTTTACGGACGAGGGGAGCGCCGGCTCGAGAACGCCCTGAACGCTATCATTTCAGTAGCTTCCCGTGGCCATCCGGCGCTGGAAAATAGCCGAAACGTACCTCAAAACACGCCCGAAACCCGCCTTTGCGCCGCTTGCGGCGATCCGGACTGCGAACGGCGGCTCTTCAGCGGCCTGCTTGAACCAGACCGAAGGCGGCCACCGGACCGGTTCAATGAACCTGCGGGTTGACCGGTGGCTGCCCGACCGGCGCGGTGAAGATCTGCGCAGCGTCCACCGGGTCGAATCGATACTGCTGACCACAGAAATCGCAACCGACCTCGATATGCCCGCGCTCGGCCAGGATGCCCTCGGCTTCGGCCTGGCCCAAGCCATGGATCATCCGGGCGACGCGCTCCCGGCTGCAACTGCAGGCGAAACGCGGGCCGTGATCGCCAACCTGGGGCTCGAACCGCAGCACGGGCTCCTCCCAGAACAGGCGCCGCAGGATGGTGTCCACATCGAGCGTCAGCAATTCGTCGCGTTGCAGGCTGCGGGCCAGAACCGAGATGCGGTTGTAGTGCTCATCCAGACCGATGCCGTCCTCGTGCGACCCGGCGCCACCGGTATCGCCAGCCGGGGCGCCTTGCCCTTGCGCGCCAGTGCCGGCCAGGTTGTTCTGCCCCTGCACCGGCAAGCGCTGGATCAGCAGACCGGCGGCGACGCGGTCGTCGGCGGCCAACACCAGCGTGGTGTCGAGCTGCTCCGACTGCAGCATGTAGTGCTCGAGCACCTCCGACAGGCGCTCCAGCGGCTCACGCCGGTCGCCGAACAGCGGCACCACGCCCTGGTAGGTCTGCTGCCCGGGCAGGCGGTCTTTGGGGTCCAGCGTGATCGCGCAGCGCCCTTGATTGCCCAGGTTCACCAACTGGCTCAAGCTGGCGCCAGCGGGCACCTCACCCACCACCGTGGCGGTGACGCGCAGGCGCAGGTCCGACTGCACCTCGGCGACCGCCACCTTGACCGGTCCGTCGCCGAAGATCTGCAGCACCAGCGCCCCGTTGAATTTGATGTTGCCCTGCATCAGCACGCCGGCTGCCGCCATCTCGCCCAGCAGCTCACGCACCGCTTGCGGGTGGGCACCGGCGCCCGTGGGTCCGGCGCGCCGGCGCAGGATCTCCTGCCAGGCGTCGGTCAGGCGCACGACCATGCCGCGCACCGGCAGGCCGTCGAAGATAAAGCGGTGCAGTTCAGACACATCCGCACCCGGCTAGCCGATCTTTCGCAGACCGGCCTGAAAGCGCCGCGCGTTCTGCACGTAGTGGCGCGCGCTCAGGCGCAGGCCCTGCATCTGTTCGGGTGTCAGCGTGCGCACCGCCTTGGCCGGGCTGCCGAGGATCATCGAGCCGTCGGGAAACTCCTTGCCCTCGGTCACCAGCGCGCCGGCGCCCACCAGGCAATTGCGGCCTATTTTTGCGCCGTTGAGCACCACCGCGCCGATTCCGATCAACGTCTCGTCGCCGATCGTGCAGCCGTGCAGCATCACCTTGTGCCCCACTGTCACGTGCTCGCCCAGGACGATGGGCATGCCGATGTCGGCGTGCATCACCGTGCCGTCCTGGATGTTGCTGCCGCGGCCGATGGTGATCGACTCGGTGTCGCCGCGGATGACCGTGCCAAACCAGACGCTGACGTCCTCGGCCAGGGTCACCCGTCCCATGACCTGCGCACTGTCGGCGATCCAGGCGCTGGGGTCCACCTCGGGCGCCACGCCATCCAGTTCATAGAGTGCCATTGTTCTTCCCGTCGGAAATCGGACCAAACCTAGAATTGTAGGGATGGAACTTCGCCAACGCGCGCTGCAGGCCTTGCAGACACCGGATCCCCAGCAAAAAGTCGACCAGGCTAGCGTCATCTGGTCACAGTTCGCTTCTTTTTCCATAGCAAACAGTAGCATCCCGGAGCCGCCGGGACTGCCCGGCCGGCCGGCTCAGCCACCGCTCATCGAACCCACGCGCGTGCCGCAGCGCTCGCCCTTTACCTTTGAAGGCCGCGCGGCGCTGATCCACGCGATCTGCCACATCGAGTTCAACGCGATCAACCTCGCGCTCGACGCAGTCTGGCGGTTCTCAGGCATGCCGCCGGCGTTCTACCGCGACTGGATGCGCGTGGCGTTCGAGGAGGCGCAGCACTTCACGCTGCTGCACCGGCACCTGCAGACCCTGGGCCACCGCTACGGCGACTTCCCTGCCCACGACGGCCTGTGGGAGATGTGCGAGAAGACCCGCCACGACATCGTCGCGCGCATGGCCCTGGTGCCGCGCACGCTGGAGGCGCGCGGGCTGGACGCCACGCCCCTGATCCAGGCGCGCCTGCGCAAGGTGGGAACGCCCGATGCCCTCGCCGCCTGCACCCTGCTGGACACCATCCTGCGCGACGAGATCGGCCACGTGGCCATCGGCAACCGGTGGTACCGCTGGCTCTGTGAGCGCGACGGACTCGACCCGGTGACCCATTACGGCACGCTGGCGCAGCGTCACCGCGCGCCGCGCCTGCGCCCGCCATTCAACGAATCCGCGCGACGCCAGGCCGGCTTCAGCCAGCAGGAGCTGGACGAGCTGCGCGGCGCTTGACACTGCGTGAACGGACCGCGATCACCGGAGACGTCAGCCGCGCGGGTGGTGTTGCGCGTGCAAGGCCTTCAGCCGTTCGCGGGCCACATGGGTGTAGATCGTGGTGGTGGAAATGTCAGCGTGGCCCAGCAGCAGCTGTACCGCGCGAAGATCGGCACCGTGGTTGAGCAGGTGGGTGGCGAACGCGTGGCGCAGCGTGTGCGGTGACAGGGGCGCCGTGATCCCCGCCTGCACCGCGTAACGGCGCACGAGCATCCAGAACATCACCCGCGACATCCCGGTGCCGGGATGAGGGCCGCTGGCAGTGACGAACAGGTCTTCCGACTGGCGCAGCGCCAGCAGCGAAGGACGTGCCTCGGCGAGATACCGCAACAACCATTGCCGCGCCACCTCGCCGAACGGCACGAGCCGCTCCTTGCGCCCTTTTCCGAGCACCCGCAGGATGCCTTCGTTGAGGCTCAGGTTGAGGATGGTGAGCGTCACCAGTTCGCTGACCCGCAGCCCGCTGGCGTACATCAGCTCCAGCATCGTGCGGTCGCGCAGGCCCAGCGCCGTGGCGGTGTCGGGTGCGGCCAGCAGCGCTTCAACCTGGGCTTCGGTCAAGGTCTTCGGTACCCGAAGGGGCTGGCGCGCCGACTGCAGCTTCAGCGTGGGATCCTGATGGATCAGACGCTCGCGCAACGCCCAGCGGAAATAGCGCTTGAAAACGGTCAGGCGGCGATTGGCGGAGGTCGCGCGCGTGCTGGCGTGGCGCGCAGCAAAGTAGCGCTGCATCTGGTTCTCGGTGGTGGCGTCCAGCGCCTGGCTGTCTTCCGCTCTCAGCCACGCGGCGAACAGCGAAAGATCGCGCCGATAGGCCGCCAGCGTGTTGGGCGAGAGCCCGTCCTCCAGCAACAGCGCGTCGATGAAACGGTCGATGCTGGCGGTGCTGGCGTCGGACATGGGAAAGTGCAGCGAGCGCCGCCGAAAAAACGTCGCCAGCGCCTTCCAGGTTGGCGACGGGACCCGGACAGGACAACCGGCGTGAAGGCGTGATCAGTCGAGCTTGAGTTTGGACTGGTCCACCACTTTCTTGTAGACGTCGTATTCCGCCTTGATCTGCGCCGCGAACTGGTCGGGGGTGTTGGCAACGATCAGCGAGCCGGTGTCTTCGATGCGCTTGCGCACGGCCGGGTCTTCGAGCGCCTTCTTCACGCCGGCATTGACCTTGTCGACCACCTCCTTGGGCAAGCCTTTCGGGCCGTAGATGCCGTAATACGCCATCCGGTTCACCGGCTCGAGACCCACTTCCTTGAAGGTCGGCACATTTGGCAGCTGGCTCAGGCGCTGGGGCGCCGCCACCACGATCGGGATCAGCTTGCCGGCGTTGATGAAGGGCAGTGCCGACGGCATGTTGTCGAAAATGATCGGCACCTGCCCGGCCACCGTGTCGTTCAGCGCGGGACCGGCCCCACGGTAAGGAATGTGGGTGATGTAAACGCCAGCCAGATTCTTGAACAGCTCGGTCTGAAGGTGTCCGATGCCACCCGTGCCGGACGACGCATAAGAGTACTTTCCGGGGTTCTTCTTGAGCTCGGCCAGGAAGCCCTGGTAGTCCCGCGCCGGAAAACTCGGGTGCACGGCAATCACGTTCGGCGTCGCCGCCACGTTGATGATGGGGGTGAAGTCGGTGATGGGGTTGTAGGGCGTCTTGGGATTGATCGCCGGATTGGCGGCGGTGGTGGAAACCGTCGCCATGCCCAGCGCGTAGCCATCCGGCGCCGCCTTGGCCGTCTCGTTGGCGCCGATCACGCCGCCGCCACCGGCCTTGTTCTCGACGATCACGCTTTGCCCAAGGGCTTTTCCGAGCGGCTCGGAAATGACCCGGGCCACGATGTCGGTGGTGCCCCCCGGCGCAAACGGAACCACCAGCTTCACGACCTTGGTCGGATAGCCTTGCGCAAACCCGGATCCCGCCGCGGCTGCGGCCAGCGTGAACACGATCCATTGACGGCGATGCATGAACAGACTCCTGAAACGTTCGTTGGAAAACCCGATCCTAAACCCGGGCGACCGGCGGCGGCAGGCGGAAGTCCCCTAGGGGCTAACCCGCAGCGACGCCGCAATCCGGGTATTCTCGACCCGTGCACTACGCCCAACTGCTGTTCCCCGACTTTTCGCTGATCCTGTGCGGATTTGTCCTGTGCCGCTACACGCCCCTGAACCGTTCGGTGTGGGAGCCGGTGGAAGGCCTGGTGTACTTCTTTTTGTTCCCGGTCCTGCTGTTTCAGTCCATCGTCCGCACGCCGCTGGATCTGGCGGCGGCCTCGAGCCTGATTGCCGCCGGCCTGACCTTGGGCCTGAGTGCCATCGGCATGGCCTATGCCTTGCCGCACCTGCCCTGGATTGGCGGCCGTATCGACCGCCGTGACCATGCGGCCAGCGCGCAAATCGCGTTCCGGTTCAATTCATTCATCGCGCTGGCGCTCGCCGACCGCCTGGCGGGCGCCCAGGGCCTGCAACTGATCGCGGTGCTGATCGGTGTGTGTGTGCCGCTGTTCAACGTGGCTGCCGTGTGGCCGATGGCCCGGCATGCGCGCCGCGGTTTCCTGCGCGAGCTGGTCCGCAACCCGCTGATCCTGGCAACGGCAAGCGGCCTGGGCGCGAACCTGGCGGGGTTCACGATACCCGGCTGGCTGGAGCCCACGGTAACCCGCATCGGCGCGTCCTCGCTGGCGCTGGGCCTGATGGCGGCGGGCGCCGGCATGCGGTTCAGTTCACTGGCTCACGGGCGGGTCCTGGCGGTGGCCGTGTTGGCGATCCGGCATCTCGCGCTGCCGCTGGTGGCGATGGTCCTGACGCGTCTGCTGGCCTTGCCGCCCGCGCAGACCACGGTGCTGATGGCCTTCTCGGCGCTGCCCACCGCGTCCAGCGCCTACGTGCTGGCCGCGCGCATGGGCTACAACGGGGCCTACGTGGCCGGCCTGGTCACACTGTCCACCTTGCTGGGCATGGCCAGCCTGCCGTTTGCACTCAGCCTGCTTCGGGGACTGTGAGGCTAGGACCTGTCATCAAATAATTCCCTCACGCGAGGGGCAGCCGGGTGGTGCAGTGCGAGGCGCGGTGAGCGCCGTGTAGCTTGGCTACACAAGCGAGCCGCAACGACGCAATGCGCCGCCCCGTTGCCCCTCCCTTCGGGCTGGCCCCGCAATGCGGCGTCTGCTTTATCGCGCGGCTTGCCCATAGATGACTATGGGCTGCGCCCCGCTTCGCGCATCCATCCGCATTGCGGGGCCAGCGCGTGTGGGAATTATTTGATGACAGGCCCTGGGTTTCACGGTTGCACGCCGAGTACCAGATCGATCCGCCGGCGCAGGCGACGCACGGCCTCCTCGTCGCCAGCCAGTTCAGCATGCCGAGCCTGCAGGTGCAGCCATGCCAGCAAGGGGCGGCTCCAGCCCTGGGCCGACGCGGTCTCCACCGCCAGCGCCATGACCGCCGGATGCCCCTGCCCGGCCTGCAGCCACACGGCGGCGGCCACGAGGCGCGCCAGCGGATCGGCGATGGCGGCCAGGATGTCGACATCGCGCGCATCGACCGCTCCGCCCTCCAGCAGGCGCCGCGCCGCCGCCTGCTGGGCTGCCGGTAACAGCGGCACCGCCTGGGTCGATACCCGCCCGGCCAGGTAGTCGGCATAGGCCAGCTGAGCGACCGTGGCATCCGCACGCAAGGCTTCGAACCGCGCGCACGGCCCGAAGGCCAGGCTGGCGACCTGGATCGAGCAGCGCAGCAGCTCCGCACGCGCCATCAGGGCCGCGTCGCCGGTTCGGGCAATCTCCCGGCGCATGCGATCAAACTCGCTGGTCGCGATCCGTGTCTTGCCCTGCAGGTCCGCCTGCGTGGCGCGTTCGGAGGCCGTCTGGGCATTCAAGCGCCAGTCCGGAACCGCGGGTCCGCTCGCGCAGCCGGTCAACGCGACCCCGCAGGCGAAGCCGATAACGCCAACGGCGCGACGCAGCAAGGGGCTTCGGGCGCCGTTCATGGCAGACGGATCTCCGGATCGCGAGCAAAAGGCCATCGGCGATTGATCTGGTTGACCAGGTGCTCCACGTTGCGCAGGCTCGCCTCCACATCGGCCCTCAGGGCGGCCAGGTCGGCCGTGCCTTCGCGCGTGTTCGTGGCGATGGACTGCGCCTCCACCAGCACCGCGTCAACCTTTTTCAGGCTGGCCCTGGCATCGCCCAGCAAGCCATTGAGCTGCTGCACTGCGTCGCGGGTGGTTGGCATCACGCCCTGTTCACCGAAGATCTGGGTGTCCGCGCGTGACGCCAGGCCGTCCAGCCGCGCGAGCAGCGCATTGGTTCGGTCCAGGGTTGTGATCAACTTGCGCGCATCGGCCTCGTTGCCCATCAGCAGCCCCAGCGCACCGTGCGGGCCACCCAACCGGGCTGCCGCGCCGCTGACATGGCCCAGCCCGAGGTTGAGCGCGGAATCAGGGGCCGTCATGGCCTGCAGGTTGGTCAGCAGCTCGCGCGCGGCGTTCATCAACCGGGGAATTTCGGCCGTGGCATCGCCCCGCAACACCGTGCGTTCGGCGCCATCGGGCAAGGGGGGATCGGTCAGGATGCCGCTGTAGGCCCTGATGCGCGTGCCACCCACCAGGCTGCGCTCCATCGTGAACACGCTCGACGTGCGCAGCCAGTGGGCGTCCTTGCTGGGAACCCGCACCAGAATGCGCGCGTTGCCATCGGGCGCCAGTTCGATGCCGCTGACCCGGCCCAGCGGAAAACCCGAGAAGGTCACATCCATGCCCACTGACACCCCTTCGGAATCGTCCGCGAGCAGCACCACGGTCTGGGTTCGCTCGAAAACCCCGCGCGCATACAGCAGGTAGGCCACCGAAGCCGCGACCAGAAGAAACACCACCGCCACCAATACGATGGCGCGGGCCTCCAGCTTTTCAGGCGACTCGTCGGCTTCGTTCGTCATGGATCAACGGGTTCAGTAGTAGTTTCCGACCAGCGACACCAACTCGATCAGCAAGATCAGCAGGAACATGCGCAGCAGTCCCTGCACCTCGGGCAGCTCCGAGCGTCGGCCGGAAGAAGGCAAGGTGTTCAAGCCCGACAGAACCGGAATGAACGAAACGGCCAGACTGAAGAAGAACGTCTTCAGCACGAAGATCAGGGCGACGGCAGGGTTGAATACTTGGCCGACCTTGCGGGTGAAGCCATCGAAAGCCGCCGAATTGGGTCCGTGCACCACCAGATAGGTGAGAACGAGGGCCACCAGGCAACTGACCACCGCCAACGTCACCACGGCGAACAGCCCGGCCAGCACGCGTGCCACGGCTTCCGCATGGAGCGCTTCCATCCCGCCGGCCGCGAGGAAGCCGGGGTTTTCCCGGGCGCGACGCCGGTACAGCGCGACACCGCCGGGCAAGGTCACGTTCACCGCAACGAACAAGGCCGAGACCAGCGGTATCAGCTCCAGCACCAGCACCCGGATGACCGTTTCGAGCGCGTAGCGCGACAGCCCGTAGGCTGCCGCCGTCGCCACCACGATGTGGATCAGCACCAGGCTGACCATCGCCACCAGCAGCGTGAACCACGGCAACATGGGCGCCGTTCCACGGTAGAGGTGACGCGCCATCACCGCCCGGGGCGCTTGGCGGTAGCTTGATGGCGACAGCATCAGGCTCACCAGCAACCCCGCCGCGTTCAGGTTACGGACGGTGACCGACCGCGTCTGACGCAAGGTCACTTGCCAGTGGCGCGCGGGTTGGACAGAGCTCATCGTTTCATGATAACGGCTACCCGTCGCCGCTGGACAGGGCCCAGGCCACGTGCTCGCGTACCAGCGCCTCGGCGTGATCGAGGCAGCCCCCCAAAGCGGTACGAACAGCATCCGCCTCGGCACGATCGAGTCCGGCACGCAGCGCATTGCCGGCGGCCACCGCCACGTTTCTCAGCCACCGGACATGCCCGATGCGCCGGATCGGACCGCCTTCGGTCCGGCGAAGAAACTCGTCCTCGCTCCAGGTCAGCAATCGCGCGAGCTGCTGACCACTCAGCCCGGATCGTTCGTCAAAGTCGGGCAAGGCACTTCGGCGCGCGAATTTGTTCCACGGGCAAACCAGCTGGCAGTCATCGCAGCCATAGATGCGGTTACCGATCAAAGGCCGCAACGGCTGCGGAATCGGCCCTGCGTGTTCGATGGTCAGGTACGAGATGCAGCGCCGCGCATCGAGTCGAAACGGCGCCACGATGGCCTGGGTCGGACACAGATCGACGCAGGCCTGGCAGCTGCCGCAGTGCGCCGCGACCGGTTCGCTGGGCGGCAGGGCGACGTCGACATAGATCTCGCCTAGAAAGAACAGGGAGCCCGCGTCACGGCTGAGAACCAGGGTGTGTTTGCCCCGCCAACCCTGTCCGCTTCGGACCGCCAGCTCGGCCTCCAGCACCGGGGCGGAGTCGGTAAACACCCGATGTCCGAACGGTCCCAACACCTCCGCCATGCGCGCCTGCAGGCGCTGTAGCCTCGATCGCAGGACCTTGTGGTAATCCCGCCCGCGGGCATAGAGCGACACGATGCCCTCGCCGGGCGCGTGGATCCGCGCCAGTTCCCGCTCGCGCCAGTCCACCGCGGCGTCCCGCGGCAGGTAGTCCATGCGGACGGTGAGCACGCTCACGGTGCCGGGTACGAGTTCGGCAGGTCGGGCACGCCGGAGGCCGTGGGCGGCCATGTAGTCCATGCTGCCGTGAAAGCCCTGGGCCAGCCACGCAGTCAATCCGGGCTCGGACGACGAGAGGTCCACCCCGGCCACGCCGATTTGGGAAAATCCCAGTTCTCCGGCCCACTGCCGAACCTGGGCCAACAACCGATGAGGATCGATCTGAGCGCGCTTGAACGTCACCCGCCCATTGTAGAAACCGGTCACCCGATTGCCGCGCGCCGGACGGTCCTCTGGCGCAACGAGCGCGACACGGCGGCTTTCGCGACGCGCCTGGCCGCCAGCCCGGCAGTTCGCAATGCGTTCATCGAGCTGCATGGCGACCTTGGCGCGGGCAAGACCACCCTGGTGCGCCACCTGCTGCGTGCGCTGGGCGTGCAGGGACGCATCAAAAGCCCCACCTACGCCGTGGTCGAACCGCATGATGCCGACGGTTTGTCGGTCTGGCACTTCGACTTCTACCGCTTTGACGATCCACGCGAATGGGAAGAGGCCGGCTTTCGCGACCTCTTTGCGAGCCCGGGCCTGAAACTGGCCGAGTGGCCCGAAAAGGCTGCTGGCGTGTTGCCCGTGGCCGACCTCGTGCTGCGCATCGACACCCAATCCGACGAAACGCGCATAGTCACCTGTGAGGCGCGCTCGCCCACCGGCCAGGCGTTGCTGAGCGGGGTGGCACCATGATGCCCAGACGCCGCGCCTTGATGCAGTCCGGCGCGTTCGTGCTGCTGCTGGGGGTTCGGCATCGCAGCTTCGGCGCGTCGATCGTGGCGGTGCGGGTGTGGCCAGCGCCCGACTATTCCCGCGTGACAATCGAATCGGCCGGACCGCTGAAGGCCCGACACGCCCTCGTCACGGCACCGCCCCGGCTGGTGGTCGACATTGACGAGCTTGAACTGAATGGGGCACTGCGCGAACTGGTGGCCAAGGTTCAACCCGACGATCCGAACATTGCCCGGATTCGCGTTGGCCAATATGCACCCGGTGTCGTGCGCCTGGTGTTGGACCTCAAGCGCCCGATCCAGCCGCAGGTGTTCAACCTGCCACCGGTGGCGGCCTACCGTGACCGGCTGGTGTTTGACCTCTATCCGGCGCAGGCACCCGATCCCCTGGAGACCCTGATCGCTGAACGCTTGCGCGATGCGAAGCCCCCGGAGCCACCGGGTCCGGCGACCGCAGCGACGCCGGCGGCATCGGCCGGCCCCGCAACCGTCGCACTGGCGGACCCGCTGGGCGACCTGATTGCCCGCCAGTCCGGACGCGCGCTGACACCGACCCCGGCCCCGGTCGCGCCGGCGCCGCCGATACCGAGTACGCGACGAAACCCCGAATTGCTGCCCTCAGACCCGGTTGCTCCTGAGTTGATAGCTAAAGGTGACCATCCGACGCTGGGATCTCGCGGAAAAAGCCAGAAATCCGTGCTCGAGGGCGCCACCGAGCGCCTCATCATCGTCGCACTCGACCCCGGTCACGGGGGCGAAGATCCGGGCGCCATCGGCCCCGGCGGCACGCGCGAAAAAGATGTGGTGCTGCAGATTGCGCACCGCCTGCGGGAGCGCATCAATGCCACCACGGTCAAGGGCAATCCGATGCGAGCCTATCTCACCCGCGACGCCGACTTCTTCGTGCCGCTGCAGGTGCGGGTACAAAAGGCGCGGCGCGTGCAGGCCGACCTGTTCGTCAGCATCCACGCCGATGCCTTTCTGACGCCGCAGGCGCGCGGGGCCAGTGTGTTCGCCTTGAGCCAGGGCGCGGCCTCCAGTTCGGCCGCTCGCTGGATCGCCAGCCAGGAGAACAAGGCCGACCTGATCGGCGGCGTCAACATCGAAGCCAGCGACCCACACCTCAAGCGGGCCCTGTTCGACATGAGCACCACCGCACAGATCAACGACAGCCTCAAGCTCGGCGGCGCCATGCTGCGCGAGATCGGCCAGGTCGGGCGGCTGCACAAGGCCGGGGTCGAGCAAGCCGGCTTCGCGGTGCTGAAGGCACCCGACATCCCGAGTGTTCTGGTGGAGACCGCTTTCATCAGCAATCCGGAAGAAGAGGCCCTGCTTCGAAGCGAGGCACATCAGGAAGCCCTTGCCGATGCGCTGATGAAGGGCATCCAGTCCTATTTCGCGCGCAACCCGCCCTTGGCCAGAAACCGGCAGATCTAGGAGCCTGTCGGACTTGGGAATCGTCCACGGCGGATCGACATCCCAGTGTTACGCCAGCTTGACCGGGCATGAGCAATAAGTCACCGGCGTATCAAACGCGCGCTTGCTGTTTCAGCGCCGATCCACAAGAACGCCGAAATGGCACCCATTTCGTTGGGGAAGCAACCCTAATACGGGTTGGGGAAACCACCCTCACCCAATTGCTCGCCCTTCGGGCATACTCGCCCGCGACGCGCCAGGTCGGCGCTTTGATTAAGGATTGCACATGGCAAAAAACAAGCTCATCCTCGATTACGTCTATGACCACGAGGCTTCGATGCCGGACAAGGTCTACCTGACCCAGCCGCTGGGCCAGGGCAAGGTGGCCGACTACACGTGGAAGGAAACGCTGAACCAGTCGCGCCGGATGGCGGCCTACCTCAAGAGCCGCAATTTCGAGCCCGGCGCACGAATCGCCATCCTGTCAAAAAACTGCGCCCATTTCTTCATGGCTGAACTGGCCATCTGGATGGCCGGCTACACCACGGTGGCCATATTCCCCACCGAAACCGCCGAAACCGTGAACTACGTGCTGGAACACAGCGAAGCCAGCCTGCTGTTCGTCGGCAAGCTCGACACCTGGCCCCAGCAGGAGCCGGGTGTGCCCGCCGGTGTGCCCCGCATTGCATTCCCCCTGGCGCCGCGCACCGACTACGACACCTGGGATTCGATCACCGCCCGCACCGAACCCATGGCCGGACGGCCGGCGCGCGACGCCCGCGACACCGCGATGATGATCTACACCTCGGGTTCCACCGGGCAGCCCAAGGGCGTGATGCATTGCTTCGAAAACATCACCCGTGCCAGCGAGGGCATCACCGCGGACATCAAGTCCCGCATCGGCGATCTGCCCGAGAACCGCATCCTGTCGTACCTGCCGCTGGCGCACGTGTTCGAGCGCGCCTGGGTGGAATGCGCCTCGATGGTCGACGGCAAGACGCACGTCTTTTTTGCCGAGACGCTCGACACATTCCTGGCCGACCTCAACCGTGCCCGCCCGACCACCTTCATCTCTGTGCCCCGCCTGTGGCTGAAGTTCCAGCAAGGCGTTTTCACCAAGATGCCGCCCAAGAAGTTGGACCGCCTGCTCGGCATCCCGATTCTGGGTCGCATCGTCGGTCGCAAGGTATTGAAAGGCCTCGGCCTGGATCAGGCGCTGCTGGCCGGCAGTGGTTCGGCACCGATTCCGGCCGACCTGATCGCCTGGTACCGTCGCCTGGGACTGAATCTGATCGAAGGCTACGCGATGACCGAGGACTTCGCGTATTCACACAACTCGACCGAGGCCATCAACGAACCCGGGTGCGTGGGGGTGCCGCTGGCCGGCGTGCAGGTTCGCATCAGTGATGAGGGCGAAATCCTGATCAAGTCACCGGGTCAAATGACCGGCTACTACAAGCGCCCCGACCTCACCGCCGAGGCCTTCACCGAAGACGGATTCTTTCGCACCGGTGACCGCGGCGAACGCCGCAAGGACGGGCTGCTCAAGATCACCGGTCGCGTCAAGGAGCTGTTCAAGACCGCCAAGGGCAAGTACGTGGCGCCGGCCCCGATCGAAAACATGATCAACGCCCATCCCATGGTGGAACTGACACTGGTTTCGGGTGTGGGCCAGGTGGCCGCCTATGCCATGGTGGTGCTTGCCGAGGATCTGCGCCCCAAGGTCAAGGACCCCGCAGTCAGGTCCAAGGTGGAGTCCGAACTCACCCAGCTGCTGAAAGACGTTAACAAACAGCTCGCCGACTACGAGAAACTTCAGATGATCGTGGTGGCACCGGAGCCATGGTCCGTGGAGAATGGGTACCTGACCCCGACGATGAAAATCCGGCGCGCCCGCATCGAAGCGGCCGTCGAACCGCAACTCGACAGCTGGTACGGCAAGAAAGGGGCCGTTCACTGGGTGTGAGCGCCCGACGCCTTGCGCACCGTAGTGTCTGACGCCTGGCGTCGGGCCAGTGGGACCTGAATCGATTAGTCGGTTCAGGTTTTTTTTCTGGGTTCGGGCACTGCCGGCAGTCGGCACGAGCGTCCGAAGTCCGAACGTGCCATGATTCACCCCTGCGCATTGAGGGCGGAGGGGAATGTTCGACCGATATGGCCGGTTTCCAGCAGGATTCGGTTGGGCGATGCCTCACCCGCGGCCTCGTGATCCACCTCAGGCCCGACGATCTTCCACCGCCCCGTCATGACTTTGCGATTCAAGAAAACCGCCCTGGCCGTTGCCGTGCTGGCCCTCGCCGCTGCGTTCACCGGCTACCACCTGACCCGTTCACAGACGCCGGACAAGTCCGCGTCGCCACCTTCCAAAGCTACCCAGACAACGGCCCGACCGGCGTTGACGGTGACCACCGTGCAGGCGGTGGCAAGCCGGTTGCCGGTCAAGGTGGAAGCAAACGGGAGCATCGCCGCCTGGCAGGAAGCCAGTGTCGGCACCGAGAGCAATGCGCTGCGGCTGGCTGACGTGTTGGTCAACGTCGGTGATGTCGTTCAACGTGGTCAGGTGCTGGCCCGCTTTGCCGATGACAGTGTGCAGGCGGACGTGGCGCAGGCCCGCGCCGGCGTGGCTGAAACGAGCGCCCAGGCCACCGAGGCAACAGCCAACGCGAATCGCGTTCGCACCCTCTTGAACACGGGTACGTTCAGTGGGCAGCAGATCAGCCAATACCTCGCAGCCGAACAGACCGCCTTGGCCCGCGTCGAGTCGGCGAAGGCCGTGTTGGCAGCCCAGCTGCTGCGGTTGAAAAACACCCAGGTGCTCGCCCCTGACGCCGGCATCATTTCGGCACGAAGCGCGACGGTTGGGGCCGTGGTGCCCGCCGGCACGGAACTGTTCCGACTGATCCGCCAGGGCCGCCTCGAATGGCGGGCCGAGATGACCGCGTCCGAGCTGGCCAGCGTGGTGCCGGGCACACCCGTCGAGGTGGTAGCGGCCAACGGTGCCCGCTTGAGCGGCAAGGTGCGCACGGTGGCCCCGACCGTTGATCCCCAGACCCGATCCGGACTCGTGTACGTCGATCTTCCGGCCATGGGCATGAAGCAGGCAACCGTTCCGACCGATCGTTCGCAACCATCGGGAGCGAAAGGCGATTTGCCCAAGAGCGCCCTGCCCGGCATGTTTGCCCGGGGCGAATTCCAGCTCGGCAGCACGGCCGCGCTGACCGTTCCCCAGCAGGCGGTGGTGGTTCGCGACGGCTTCAGCTACGTGTTCCGCCTGAACGCCGATCAACGGGTCAGCCAGGTCAAGGTTCGGCTCGGGCGACGCTCGGGCGACCGGGTGGAGGTGGTGGAGGGCGTCGATCCGGACGCGGTGCTGATCGCCTCCGGTGCCGGATTCCTGAACGATGGCGACCTGGTCAAGGTGGTGCAGGCACCGTCGACGACGCCGGCTTCGGCCCCGTCATCGCCGACATCGAAGTCCTGAGGAGCCGGTGTGAATTTTTCTGCGCTGTCCATCAGGCACCCGATTCCCGCCATCATGTTGTTCGCGCTGCTGTCGCTGGCAGGCTTGTTGTCGTACCGCGCCAACGTGGTGCAGGACTTTCCCGACATCGAGCTGCCAATCGTCACCGTGAACGCCACGCTGCCCGGTGCCGCGCCCGCTCAGCTGGAAACCGAAGTGGCCCGAAAGATCGAAGATTCGGTCGCCACGCTTCAAGGCATCAAGAACATCTACACCAAGGTATTGGACGGCGACGTCACCGTCACCGTCGAATTCATCCTCGAAAAGCCGATCTCCGAGGCCGTCAACGACGTTCGCGATGCGGTGGCCCGGGTACGGGCCGACCTGCCGGCCGACCTGCGTGACCCTTCGGTCACCAAGGCATCGACCGCCGGCCGTGTCGTGATGACGTTCACGGCCGCTGCCGCGCCGCCCGCCAACGGTCGGGCCACGCTGATGGATGACCAGGCACTGAGCTGGTTCGTCGACAACACGGTCGCCAAACGCCTGCTGAATGTGCCCGGTGTCGGCGCAGTCAAGCGCATGGGCGGTGTGAGCCGCGAGGTGCGCGTCGAACTCGACGCCGACAAGATGGCCGCATTGCGCGTCGCTGCCATCGACGTCTCGCGCCGCCTGAAAATGGTTCAGCAGGAAGCACCGGGAGGCCGTGGGGATGTGAGCGGTGCTGAACAATCGGTGCGCACCATTGCCACGGTCAAGACAGCCCAGGAACTGGCTCGCCTGGACATCCCGCTGGCCGATGGTCGGCACATCCGGCTGGATCAGGTGGCGCGAGTTCTCGATACGGTGGCGGAGCCACGCGCGGTTGCCACGCAGGACGGGCGACCGGTTGTCGGCTTCGAGGTGTTCCGGACCAAGGGCGCGGGAGAAGTGGACGTCGCACGGGGCGTTCGTGCCGCCGTCGCCCAGTTGCAGGCCGCACACCCGGATGTGATCCTGACCCCGGTCATCGACAACGCGCAACCCGTTGCCGAGAACTTCCGCGGTTCGATGGAGTTGTTGTACGAAGGTGCGGTGCTCGCCGTGCTGGTGGTGTGGCTGTTCCTGCGAGACTGGCGCGCAACCCTGGTGGCCACCGCCGCGCTGCCCCTGTCGGTGATTCCGACCTTCCTGGGCCTGCACTATTTCGGCTACACACTCAACACGGTGACCCTGCTCTCGCTGGCGCTGGTGGTCGGCGTCCTGGTGGACGATGCGATCGTGGAGATCGAGAACATCGAGCGCCACCTTCGCATGGGAAAGACGCCGTATCAGGCTGCCATGGACGCCGCGGACGAGATCGGCATGGCTGTGATCGCAACCACGTTCGCGCTGGTGGCGGTGTTTCTTCCGACCGCGTTCATGGGCGGCATCCCGGGCCTGTTCTTCAAGCAGTTCGGCTGGACCGCGGTGCTGGCCATCCTCGCCTCGTTGGTGGTGGCCCGTCTGCTGACGCCGATGATGGCCGCCTACATCCTGAAACCGCACAAGAACGCATCGAAGGCCGACCCGAAAGCGGCATACCGCGAGGCTCCGGACGGCTGGTTGATGTCACGGTACATGACCACCATGCGCTGGTGTCTGAGGCACCGCGCCATCACGATCTCCGGCGCCGCGCTCTTTTTTGTGGCCTCCCTGTCGGTGATTCCCTTGTTGCCGACCGGCTTCGTGCCGGCCGCTGACCGGGGCCAGACCCAGATCACCCTCGAACTGCCGCCTGGCAGCACCTTGTCGGAAACCAAGGCGGTGGCCGAGCAGACCCGCCTCGCGGCCATGGGCGTACCCGAGGTCAAAGGCGTTTTCAGCTCCATCGGTGGCGGCTCCAGTGGCGATGCCTTTGCGCCCGGTGCCGCTGCCGAAGCCCGCCGAGCGGTCCTGACCCTGACCACCAGTCACCGCAATGACCGGGATGCCTCGATGGCGGATATCGAGACCCGGTTGCGCGCGAAACTGGCCGACATCCCCGGCGCCCGGTTCACGGTCGGACCGCCGGACTCAGGCGTGAAGATGCAACTGGTCCTCAAGAGCGACGATCCCGTCGCCTTGCTGGCCAGCGCCCGCAAGGCCGAGCGCGAACTTCGCACCCTGGAAGGCGTGGGCAACATCAGTTCGAGCGCCTCCCTCGTGCGCCCCGAGATCATCGTGCGCCCCGACAGCGCGCGCGCCGCAGACTTGGGGGTCACCGCCGCCTCGATCGGTGAGACGGTGCGGGTTGCCACCGCAGGCGACTACGACACCAGCCTGCCCAAGCTCAACCTGTCGGAACGGCAGGTGCCGATCCGGGTCAAATTGCCCGATGGGGTACGGGCGGACCTTGCTGCGATTGAGCGACTCACGGTTCCGGGCAAGAACGGTCCCGTCATGCTGGGGACGGTTGCGGCCCTGAGCATGGAAAGCGGACCTGCGCAGATCGACCGCCTCAACCGGAGTCGCAACGTGACGCTGGATGTGGAGCTGGGCCGGCGCCAGCTCGGCGACCTGAACGAGGAAGCGCGCGCCTTGCCCAGCCTCAGGAACCTTCCGCCCGGCGTCAGCATCGCTGAACTGGGAGACGCGCAGGAGATGCAGGCCCTGTTCGCGAGCTTTGGCATCGCGATGCTGATCGGTGTGCTCTGCATCTACGGCGTGCTGGTGCTGCTGTTCCACGATTTCATGCAGCCGCTGACCATTCTGGCGGCCTTGCCACTGAGCGCCGGCGGTGCCTTTGTCGCCTTGCTCATCACCGGACGCGCGCTGTCAATGCCCTCGATGATCGGCCTGATCATGTTGATGGGCATCGTCACCAAAAACTCCATCCTGCTGGTGGACTACGCCATCCTCGCCCGTGAAGGCCACCTTGGTCCGGATGGCCAACCGACGGTTGCGCCGCTGGCACGCTTCGACGCGCTGGTGGATGCCTGCCACAAGCGCAGCCGCCCGATCGTGATGACTTCCATCGCCATGGGCGCGGGGATGCTCCCGCTGGCATTCGGGCTCGGCGCCGACCCCAGCTTCCGCTCACCGATGGCCATCACGGTGATCGGCGGCCTGGTGACCTCCACCCTGCTGAGCTTGCTGGTGGTGCCAGCGGTGTTCACCTACATTGACGACTTCAAGTACCTTATCAAGCGAACTGTCGGCAAACATTATTGACCCGGCATCATGAAGAATGAACTTTTCAAGCATGTTGATGACGAAGCGCGATGGACAAAGAAGTCGCTCGCTACCAACGTT
>JADHED010001412.1_pt1 | contig 20547 bp, 22 predicted proteins | sample 8952041 | NCBI WGS metagenome assembly JADHED01 (sample SAMN16124423, study PRJNA663239) | bioreactor sludge metagenome | isolation source: sludge (control) | place: India:Bengaluru | collected 2018-09-08
CACCAACCCCAGATCGACGATGTTCTCGCCGATTTCCGGGTCAATCACGCCACGCAGGGCCTCGTAGACCTCTTTCTCAAGAGGTGTGATTGGGCTGGCACCGATTGTCATGGACAGATTAAAAGGTGTATGTAAAATATATCTTTATATTAGCGCCGCTTTCATGTAAAAGCAATATTTAATATATATCTTATCCAGATCTTAATTGATGGGCTGAATTGATGCACCTGACTACCTTCTCCGACTATTCCATGCGCGTCATGATGTACCTGGGTTTGCAGCGTGGCCGGCTGGTCACCATTTCAGATATTGCGCAGGCCTATCACGTTTCCGAGAACCATTTGATGAAGGTCGTCCACAATCTGGCACAGCATGGCTATATCACGACCGTTCGTGGCAAGGGGGGCGGCATCCGGTTGGGACGCGAGACCAGCGAAATCGGCCTTGGCGAATTGATTCGCCTCACCGAGGGAGATAACGGATTGCTGCCATGCCAGAGTTCTCCGGATCAATGCTGCATACAACCATCGTGCAGACTCACCGGCATTCTTTGGGAGGCGCAGAATGCGCTATTTCAGGTATTGGATAAATATACGTTGGCGGACCTGCTGCACCAGGAAGAATTCCTTTCAAACATCCTGATGCACCAGCGAATTGCAGACCCGATCATGGTCGAGCGTCGATGACTGGAGGCATGATGGATCAGGATGCTGTTGCAAGAGCACTGTCGAGGCTCCACCTTTTTGCTGAATTGAAACCGGAGCAATTAAGCAAACTGGCGGTGGAAACTCGCCGTATTGAAGTAGCACGCGGAACCATGATTTTCGATCGTGGCATGCCAGCCCATGGCTTCTACCTGTTGCTGGATGGCCAGGTCAAACTTGGTGTGGTGTCGCCGCAGGGGATGGAAAAGATCATCGACTTGATCAACCCCGGTGGGAGCTTCGGCGAGGCGGCCTTGTTCATGGAAAGCCATTTTCCGGTTTTTGCGCAAGCCATGGCCGATTCACAACTGTTGCTAATCTCGAAGAACGCGATCTTCAGCCTGCTGGATCAGGACCCGACGGTGGCACGGCGCATGTTAGCTGGATTGTCCGTGCGCATGCATCAGCTCATTCTGGATATCGAAATGCTTTCGCTGCAGTCATGCACACAGCGACTGATCAATTACCTGTTGCAGATCAGCCTTGATTCTCCGGACCCCGCCAACATTCGCTTGCCTGCCACCAAACTGACCATTGCATCGATGCTCAACATTACGCCTGAAACACTCTCACGCATCATGCTGAAGCTGCAGACCGCAGAATTGATCGATGTGCATGGCAAGGAAATCGCCATTACCGATGTCGAGAAATTACGTAGCTACGACCTAGCCTCTTAACGCGTCATCTGTGCATACAACATCGGCAATTCACGTGGCAGGTCGTCCGGCTTTCTAATGACGGCATAGCCGCTGTTGCCGAACAGGTGCGGGAGATACTCGCTCGCTTCACTGTCGATGGTCACGCAAAACGGACGCAGCCCCAGCTGGCGGGCTTCATGCAGTGCAACGCGCGTATCTTCGATTCCGTAGCGCCCTTCGTATTGGTCAAGATCATTCGGCTTGCCATCGGTAAGCAGCAGCAACAGGCGCTGGCTGTTCTGTTGCGTGGCAAGCAGGCTTGCTGCATGGCGGATGGCTGCACCCATGCGGGTGTAGTAGCCGGGCCTCATCGCGGCGATGCGTCCGCGTACCGCAGCATCGTAGTGCTCGTCAAAACCCTTCAGTCGGTGGAAACGCACGTGGCTGCGCTTGAGCGATGAAAATCCATACATCGCAAACCGATCGCCGGTTGCCGAGAGCGCTTCAGAGAATAGAAACAGGCTGTCGCGGATGACATCGATGACGCGGGCCTGGTCCGAGGCGTAGGCATCGGTCGAAAGCGACAGGTCGGCCAGCAGCAGACAGGCAAGATCGCGTTGTTGATTGACCTGCGCCCGGTACAGGCCACGTTCAGCGACAGGGTGGCCGAGCTGCCGGTCGGATTCGTGTTGCACCCAGGCATCGAGATCGAGTTCTTCGCCATCGGGCTGGGCCTTCAGCCAGCTGCGGGTCGGGGCCAGCGCCTGAAACTGATTGCGCAGAAGGCGCGCCGTTCGGCGCAATGGAGCGGGCAGCTCGCAGGGCTCGGCCTGGCGCGCCACCATTTCCTGCAGGCTGCAGTAGTCGGGTTGAAGCACCTGCTTTTTCCAGTCCCATTCCGGCAGACGTATCCCCTCCCCCAAGGGTGTGTCGTCCTCGCCGGCACCCGGCAGGTCGAGATCGAAACGCAATCTGGCAGCGCTAGTCTTGCTATCGCGCGCCACGGTGAGCTGGTCCATATCCTCCGCCGCGCGCGCGGCGTTGTCGGTGTCGTCTTCTTCGTCCTGCGGGCGATTGACCTTGATGAATTCCGCCCAGGAAAACAGGCTTTCGGCGCGGAACAGCATCAGGAAGCCGTCCTTGCCATCCGGCATGTTCGTCCGCTCAGCCAGCATTTTCCGGCGGTTCCTGGCTTGCGGGGTGGAGGTGCTTTCCTGTTCTGGCGCAGTATCGCCCCCCGCGGCGATGGGTTTCTGGCTGGCAGGTGGCGCGGGGTGAGGCCACAGCGGCACCGGCTGGAACGGTTTTCCGGCGTCCGGCAGGCAGTCCACACTGCCCGGTTGCTGCAAGGCCTGACGAATCGCCCGTTCCTGCGCTGCTTCGTCATCAGGCAGGTCATGCAGGTTTGGCCGGAGCGGCAGGAAAGCATCGACCAGATGCCGATAGCGTGCCGCCAACCCCGGAAATCGCTCAAGAGTGGCGAGGGTCGCGCGCTGGTTGCGCACAATCCACGGCAGGCCGGCATCAGGGGATGCCGCAGACAGGGCGACCAGCCAGAAATACAGGTCGCGATTGAGGGCGCGCTGCGGAAACAGGCTGATGCGTTCGGGCAGACGCAGGGTTTCGCCGTCACGCCAGGCCAGTTCGATTTTATCGCCGCTGCCGGCGACGCGTTCCAGCCAGCGACGACGGGCGCCGTGCCGGGTCGCGGGCGCGGCTGACAGGTTGAGGCCGGGATCGCCGCCCAGTGCGCGGAAGAATACAGATGCCGTTTTGGCGATTTCCTCCAGGGTGACCACGGCCTCCACGTGCCGCCGGTCGGCAGCGCGCGTGACCAGTTTGTGCCAGAGTTCGCCGACGTATTCTTCCATGGTCAGGGCCCGGGAATGATGGGAATGACCCGGCCGGGGGGCGCTCGGTGCCGGTCGGATTTATTCAGTGCGGCCCATCCCGCGCTCCAGTAGAGGGGCGCGCGATCGCCCTGCGCTGTACGGCAGGCAGAAATGCAGCGACCGCATTGGGTGCAGGTGAACATGTGGCGTTTCAGTGTGCGCGGCTTCAGGCGCATCGGACAGGCGTTGTCGCAGGCGTTGGTGCACTCCAGACAGGCGGCCGACTGGCGGCGGTCGAAGGTGATGACCATCGCCCGGCGATTTGCCATCCACACCAGACTCTGAAACAGTCCAATCGCACACCCAAAGCGGCAGAACAGGTGGCGTGCCAGGGTGAATTCGAGAAAGAATACGCCGGTGCCAATGCCGATGAAGAGGCTCTGGTTACGCGTCAGCGTGCCATGCCACAAATTGTCGTAGATGAGTTCCGGTGGCAGCAGGTAAGTCAGCAGCACTGTGGCCCAGACAAAGGCAAACCCCAGTGCCAGTGGCAGCCAGAGCAACAGCCAGACGCGATGGGACGTGACCCGTTCAGCCCCTGTGTCCTGTTCGGGCAGGGACTTGCGTTCCCACACGCTGAACCGGCCGATGGCGCGCCGCAGTATCTGGTTGAGCGTTTCCACGACGGAAAAATGCGGGCATAGCCAGCCGCAATAGAGCCTGCCGAATTTCCAGGACACGGCCACCCCGGTGCCGATGACCAGCAGGATGGGCAGGAACCCGCGCAGAACGATATTGAGTCCGGCTTCCAGCGGTGAGATGCGATGTGCGAGCAGATCATCGATGCCCAGCGACCACCCCATGCCGAGGATGAAGAAGTGGTGCTGCTGAAGGTCGAGGCGGAACAGGTCGAACACCGGCGCGAGGACGAACAGGATGAAAAATCCTCCCTGGAACAGCCGACGCTTCGTCTGCAGGTCAGCCATCACGGCGCCCCATCATGGCTAGCTCCGATCAACGGATAACGAAACGGTTTTCCAGCCATGGCCTTGGCGAGGCCGATCATGCCGAGCAGGATCAGCAGCGAATGCACGGTGAAGAAATACAGGACCAGTACGACCAGCACCGAGGTCGAATGATAGCCCCCCAGCAGCAGGATGACCGCGTTCAGACACACCAGCAGCCCGCCCGCCCACAGGCTGCCGGCAATGGCCTGGCGCAGGTGGCCGCGCGCCAGCGCCGAAGCACTGTGGCGATGCCGGGCATGGAGGCCGAGCAGCAGCATGAACCCCAGCACCGGCAACACCGTCAGGTTGGCGAGATACAGGGCCTGAGCCGTGATGGCCAGCCGTTGCACACGATCATCGACCGAAGGTAGCATCGATCACCTCGTCGAGGGCGGCTGCAGTTTCCGGATCATCTGTCAGGGTTTCCACCAGCGAGGCGCGACAAGCCAGCGCCGGGTCGCAACCATCCTTGATCAGGGTGGCCGCGTAGACCAGCAGGCGCGTGCTGGCGACCTCTTCCAGGTCGTGGTCACGCAGCGCACGGAAGGCGTTGGCAATAGAGACCAGGCGTTTCGCCACCATGGCGTCGATGCCAGTCTCGCCAATCAGAATCGCTTCCTCGCGTTCCGGAGCCGGAAAATCGAAGGACATGGAGACAAATCGCTGACGCGTGGAAGGCTTCATGCCTTTGAGGAAATTCTGGTAGCCGGGGTTATAGGACACCACCAGCATGAACCCAGGAGGCGCTGCCACGAGTTCGCCGGTGCGGTCGATCGGCAGCATGCGACGGTCGTCGGCCAATGGGTGCAGGACGACCGTAGTGTCCTTGCGGGCTTCCACGACTTCGTCCAGATAGCAGATGCCGCCTTCGCGCACGGCGCGGGTCAGCGGGCCGTCGTACCATACCGTCTGGCCATCGCCGATCAGATGGCGGCCAACGAGGTCGGCGGCAGTGAGGTCGTCGTGGCAGGCGACGGTGTACAGCGGCAGACCGAGACGGGCGGCCATGTGGGCGACGAAGCGGGTCTTGCCGCAGCCGGTGGGCCCCTTGATCAGCAGCGGCAGCTGGTTGCGCCATGCGCGATCGAACAGTTCGACCTCGCTGCCTTGCGGTTGATAGAACGGGATGGCATCCATCGTGGGTTCCGTTTCGTGTAAGGGGGTGACGACTTGCATTTTATGCTCCGGAATCAAGACTGTCCGATCAGATAGGCGATGGCGATCAAGCCGCCCACGACCAGAAAATAGCCGAGGACGATACCGCGCCACAGCAACCGTGTGCGGCGCAGGCCCATGAAGTAGTGTGCCACCATTTGCCCTTTCACCAACGCGATAGCAAGCAGCGTCAGCATCACGCCAGCGCCGGCCAGCCCCGCTTCGCCGATGCAGAAGGTGATTACGGTCATCGCGACCAATGCGAGCCAGACGAAGGTGGTGAAGCGGTTAGACTGGAATGGCATGACTTCAGCGGATGACGTAAACCAGCGGGAACAGGATGATCCACAGCAGGTCCACCATGTGCCAGAACGAGGCGCCGGTTTCCACGCCAGTGTGCTCCTCGGCCGTATAGCCGCCCCGCAGGCCTTTGGCGATGACGAACGCGAGGATGACCATGCCCATCAGCACATGCATGAAATGGAATGCGGCGAGCAGCAGGTAGAACATGAAGAAGGCATTGGTATCGAGCGAGATGCCCGCCGCAAACTTGGCGTGGAACTCCCAGAGCTTGATGGCGGCAAATACCGCGCCCAGTAGCACGGTCGCCGCCAGCCATCCTGCACACGCGCGCTGCAGCCCCTGCCGGATCGCCGAGACGGCCCTGACAACGCAGTAGCTGCTGGTGATCAGCACCAGCGTGTTGACGCCGCCGGCGGCCCGATTGAGTTCCAGCTGCGAGGCGTTGAACAGTTCGACCTGATGGGCACGGGTGAAGGCGTAGGCGACAAACAGCACGCCGAAGGCCAGCATCTCGGCGAAGATGAATATCCAGATGGCAAAATCGCCAGGCAGGCCTTCGGGGGATGCAGGGTCATCCGGACGGGTGGGCTGCAACGTGGCGTCAAGGGTATACATGCAGGGTTTTTACACGATCGAACATGTCTGCATGATAGTCGTGACGAGCTGGCCGAACATTGACTTGCGTCAAGTCCAGTCCGCGAAAAAGAAAAAGGGGCGCATGCGCCCCTTTTTCTTCAGTCATGTGACTTCGTGCAAGATCAGCTGGCAGCTCTAGCTTCGCCCTTGACGAAGAAACTGCATACGTACACCACCAGCCCGGTCAGGAATACCACCCCGGCACCTTCACGCAGCCAGTAGAACAGGGCAACCTGATCCTGCGTGGCCATGAAGCTCATGGGTGTAGTGGAGATCCGCTGCAGCCAGACTTGCAGGATGCCGGCGCCAGTCAGGAACAACGTGATGAAGAAGATGGAAACCGTCATCAGCCAGAACGCCCACATCTCCATCACCTGTGCCTTTTCAGAGTTGGCAGCGCGGCCGCGCAGGATCGGCATGGCGTAGGAGATCATGGTGAGCACGACCGACACGTACGCGCCGTAGAACGCCAGGTGGCCGTGGGCTGCGGTAATCTGCGTACCGTGCGTGTAGTAGTTCACCGGCGCCAGAGTATGCAGGAAGCCCCACAGACCGGCACCGAGGAAGGCCATCACACCCGTGCCCAGTGCCCAGAGCGTAGCCGCCTTGTTAGGGTGTTCGCGACGGCGCTTGTTCACCATATTGAAGGCGAATACGGTCATCATGAAGAACGGAATCGGTTCCAGTGCGGAAAACACCGAGCCCAGCCACTGCCAGTATTCCGGTGCGCCGATCCAGTAGTAATGGTGGCCGGTGCCGATGATGCCGGTGACCAGCGTCATAGTAATGATCACGTACAGCCATTTCTCGATGACTTCGCGGTCCACGCCGGTAACCTTGATCAGGACGAACGCCAGAATCGCGCCGAGGATCAGTTCCCACACACCTTCCACCCAGAGATGCACGACCCACCACCAGTAGTATTTGTCCTTCACTAGATTGGCCGGGTTATAGAACGAGAACAGGAAGAACACCGCGAGGCCGAGCAGGCCGATCACCAGCACCAGGCTGATCGATGTCTTACGCCCCTTGAGGATAGTCATGGTGATGTTGAGCAGGAAGGCCAGGGCAACGACGACGATTCCGAGCTTGGTCGGGAGCGGCTGTTCGAGGAATTCACGACCCATGGTATTGAGCAGGTCGTTGCCGGTCAGTTGGGCCAGTGTCGCGTAAGGTACCATCAGGTAGCCAAGGATGGTCAGTGCCCCCGCGACGAGAAAAATCCAGAACATCGCGATAGCGAGCTTGGGACTCCATAGCTCGGTTTCGGATTCCTCCGGCACCAGATAGTAGGAGGCGCCCATGAAACCGAACAGCAGCCAAACGATCAGCAGGTTGGTATGTACCATCCGCGCCACGTTGAAAGGGATCGCCGGGAAAAGAAAATCCCCGACCACGTATTGCAGGCCCATGATCAGGCCAAACAGGATCTGCCCGACAAAGAGGCCGATTGCGGCGATAAAGTAAGGCTTCGCCACTGCCTGAGACTTGTATTGCATGATTGATATCTCCTAGTCGTTAATGGCGAGTTAGCCTTCGATGTTGGGTGGCCAATTATTGGTGTTGATTTCCGAGGTGTATTTGAGGAACTCCACCAGGTCGTCCAGTTCCTTGTCGGTCAGATTGAATTGCGGCATCTGGCGACGCCCCGGGGTGCCGGTCGGTTGCGATTTGATCCACGCCTTGATGAACTCCGGACCGCGACGCTTGTAGACATTGCCAAGCTCTGGTGCAAAGTAGGCCCCTTCGCCCAGGAGCGTGTGGCAACCGATGCAGTTGCGCGTTTCCCAGATCTTCTTCCCGTGTGCTACGGCGGGCGTGATGTTCTGGCTATTGTCACGCTTGGGTAAGCGTTCGTTGGTATCGACCGTCAGCGCAACAAACAGGAGGAAGAAAAACAACGATCCTCCAAAAAAAATGTTGCGCGCCATCGATTTGGTGAATGTTGAACTCATGGCATGCCTCCCTTGTGAATAATCAAGCTTTTGATGACGTCGGAAATGTAATGCTATTTACGTCGATAAACCTTGATACATATCAAGCTTTTCTCAGTCCCTGAATTCCATGGCTCAAATTTTTGCGGGGCACCTAGCCTGATTGGGTAAGTTTCTGATCGACTTGATATAGGTCAAGGATTTGAAAAGGTTAAAGGGGTAGCCTGCGTCAAACGTTGGGGGGGATGACGCGATGAAGCTATCCAGAAAAACTTTATTAGCAGCGCTGTTGTTGGTGGCCTGCTCCGCATTGGCCGAAACGCCAGCGCCTCCTGTCCAGGAAGATAGTTTGCTGGATGCCATCAAGCGAGGCACCAACATGACCAGTTTCCGGTTGCGCTATGAAGATGTTAGTCAGGATGGCTTTGTGCCCAAGTCATCCACGCTCCCGTTGCGTGAAGCCGAAGGCCTCACCCTGCGCAGCCTGATTGGCTGGAAATCAGCAGCGTTTCATGATTTCAGCATTGCCGCCCAGTTGATCAACGTCAGCAAGTTCCATGACAACTTCAACGACAGCACGAGCGCGATGCCGATTACAGCCGTCTCCAATCAACCAGGTAAAATCGCCAATGCCAAGATCGTGGACCCCGACTACACCGGCGTAAACCAGCTGTACCTGGACTGGACCGGAATCAGGGATACCCAGTTTCGCCTCGGGCGCCAGCAGGTCAACCTCGATAACGTGCGCTTTGTCGGCGACATTGGCTTCCGCCAATTGATGCAGGTGTATGACGGCATATCGGTGCTGAACAAGACCATTCCGGATACCGATGTCTACCTGGCGCACTTCGGCGGCGTCCGGCAGATCAACACGGTGTTGCGTACTGATGGTCATCTGGATATGGCCAACATCAAGTATCGCTTTTCCCCGACCGAAACCCTGGTGGGCTATGGTTATTTCTCTACCTTCGACGATCTTGGTTTCAGTCAGGCCTGGTTCGGCACGGCCGGGGCATCCACCGTGCTTAACCAGTCCAACAAGGTATTGGGCTTGCGTCTGGATGGGGCGCACAAGGTCAATGATGACTGGAAAGCGCTGTATACCGCTGAGTACGCCAAGCAGACCAGCTTCGAGGGCGGTAACAGTCTGATTGACGCCTACTATTACAGGATCGGCGGCGGCGCGGCCTATCACGGCCTCTCCCTGCGGATCGATCAGGAAAAACTCTCAAGCAACAGCGGCCTGTACGCATTTCAGACCCCTTTTGGTACCAACCATCTTTTCCAGGGGTGGGTAGACAAGTTCCTGGCGACCCCGCGTGAAGGGATTGTCGACTCGTTCATGACGGCAAGTTACAAGTACGAGAAACTTACTGTCATGGGCGAATACCACCAGATCGATACTGACAGGGATTTCAACGAAGTCGGATCCGGGACAGGCAGTTGCTATGGCACGGAGTGGGATGCTTCCGTGTCTTATGCTTACGATCAGCATCTCACCACCAAGCTTGAGTACGGGAAATTCAACGAGGGTGAGCATTACAACACCTCCGCCAACTCGGCTGTGCAGACCAACCGTATCCGCGATACCGAAAAATTGTGGCTCACGGTTTTGTACACCTTCTAGCAACAACACCTCATTGACCCAGGGAGTCGATCATGAAGAAAATCCATTTATATGCGCTCGTAACGGCCTTGTGCGCCACCTCGTTTCTTGGCCGGGCATCGACAGGTGATGAAAACCGGGCAGAGAAAATCGTGGGACAGGAAATCGCTGTTCTGACGGATGCGCCTGATGTTCCGCCTCCCATCAAGAGAAAACACGCGACCAAGGTGATCGTCCATCTTGAAGTCAAGGAAGTGGAAGGCCGCCTGGCGGATGGCGTGAAATACACCTTCTGGACCTTTGGCGGCAAGGTTCCCGGCAAGTTCATCAGGATTCGCGAGGGGGACTTCGTCGAGTTCCATCTCGACAATCACCCGGACAACAAGATGCCGCACAACATCGATCTGCACGCCGTGACCGGCCCTGGCGGTGGGGCTGCCTCATCATTGACCGCGCCTGGACACAGCTCCGTGTTTTCTTTCAAGGCATTGAATCCCGGCCTCTTTGTCTACCATTGCGCCACGGCACCTGTTGCGATGCACGTGGCCAATGGCATGTACGGCCTGATCCTGGTAGAACCCAAGGAGGGGTTGAGCAAGGTCGATCATGAATACTATGTCATGCAAGGCGACTTCTACACCAAGGGCGGAAACGGTGAACAAGGGTTGCAACCCTTCAGCATGGCCAAGGCGATTGATGAAAAGCCGGAATATGTTGTGTTTAACGGGGCAGCCGGCTCCCTCACCGGGGACAATGCGCTGAAAGCGAAAAAGGATGAGACCGTGCGTCTGTTCTTCGGCGTCGGCGGCCCTAACATCACATCGTCTTTCCACGTGATCGGCGAGATTTTTGACAAGGTCTATCAGGAAGGCAACACCAGTCTGGCGGCCCATAACGTGCAAACGACCATGATTCCTGCAGGCGGATCGGCTGTGGCCGAGTTTAAGGTCAATGTGCCCGGTAATTACATCATGGTCGATCATTCCCTGACCCGTGCTTTCAACAAAGGAGCCCTCGGCATGTTGAAAGTCAGTGGCGAGGAAGACAAGCTGGTTTATTCCGGCAAAATCAGTGACGAAGTCTACCTGCCGGAAGGCACCGGAATGCGCATGACCGAACAGGCCCAACGTGCCGTGCCAGCCGCAAAAAACAAGGCTGAGCGCATCAAACAGGGTGAAATCGTTTACAACACCAACTGTGCCGCTTGCCACCAGCCAACCGGTGCCGGGATCCCGCAAGCATTCCCGCCATTGGCCAATTCGGATTTCCTCAATGCGGATAAGATTCGGGCTATCAAAACGGTGACCGGTGGCTTGCAGGGCAGACTGACCGTCAACGGACAGGTCTATAACGGTGTCATGCCAGCTTGGAGCCTGAGCGATGAAGATATCTCGAATGTTATGACTTTCATTTTCAACAGCTGGGGAAATGCCGGGCATGAAGTGACACCTGAAGAAGTGAAACAAAACCGGATCGAACCTGATAAAACCGCGGCCGAATGAAACAACGAACACTCCTCCCGCTCATCATGACGGCGGCGGTTTATCCCGCGATCGCCGCATCCGTCGATGACATGGTATTGCTGCCGGCTGGAGGATATACGCCGCTCTATCAGGAAAAAGGGATTGGGGCAGCCCTCTCCTCAGGTCCGGTAGCCGTGGAAGCCTTTCGACTCGATCGGATGCCCGTGACGAATCGCAAGTATCTGGATTTTGTCAGGACACATGATGAATGGAAAAAATCCAGAGTCAGAGGGTTGTTCTCCGACCCCCACTATCTACAGCACTGGAAGGGAGATCTGGACATCGGGGATGCCGATGTGCTTGATCTTCCGGTGGTCAATGTCTCCTGGTTTGCGGCATCAGCTTATTGCGAGGCACTGGAGAAGCGGCTGCCCACGACCGATGAATGGGAATACGCATTGGCCGACGATGGACGGGATGGCGACAACATCCAGCGGCAGGTGCTGGAGTGGTACGCCATCCCGAATGGGCAATTGCCTCCGACAACCAGTCTGCCCGCAAACGGATTTGGTGTTTCAGGTCTTGCTGGTGTCATCTGGGAATGGACCTCGGATTTCAATGGATTCATGGCATCTTCCGACCCCAGGGAATCCGGTCAGAAAGGGTTGTTCTGCGGCAGCGGGAGTCTGAATGCTTCCAATCCCAGGGATTACGCTGCATTTATGAGGTACTCGTATCGTGGCAGCCTGCAAGGTGCCTTTACGGGTAAAAATTTAGGGTTTCGTTGTGCAAAGGATGTCAAATGAAAACAATTTCACGATTTGTGTGTGCTATCTTTCTGGTGGCATGTGCCATGCCGGCCGTAGCACATGACCATGAGCATCATCATGAGGCGCAAGCCGCACCCGTGCCACTATCAGAGTCCTTGTTCAACATCACCGATACCTGGGTCACCAGCGATGGAAAACCGTTCCATTTGTCAGAACTGGGCGGCAGTCCCTCCGTCATCGCCATGATCTACACCTCTTGCAAGGATGTCTGTCCGCTGATTGTCGAAGACATGAAAAAGATTGAACGCAATTTGCCGGCATCCTTGTCTGGCAAGGTCCATTTCGCTGTTTTCTCATTTGACCCCGATCGGGATACGACGAAAAAGCTCGAGGATTTCGCTCAGGCACATCAGGTTAACAAGCCGACTTGGGTGGTTGCAAACGGAAAGCCCGAGGCCGTTCGCAGGTTATCCGTCTCGTTGGGACTCAAATACAAAAAAACCAGAACGGGTGATTATGAGCACGGTGTCGGGATCTATGTTCTGGATAAGGATGGCGTGATCCAGTTTGTCCAATCCAAGCTGTTGCAAGATGGAGAGGATGCCGTGACTGCACTACGAAAATTGGAACACTAATTCTTAGGTATCGATAGATAGCGCAGACAGTGCGGGCCGCTTTTGCCTCTATCTTGTCGCGACAAAATCAACCCCAAGCCTTCGGAGCGCATCTGAGCAATTTTTAGCCGCGCTACCATATCCGTTTGGCTTCAACCGTATCAGCAAAATGCTCCTCACTATCACGCAACCTTCCAGCCGCACCCCCGACCCGGGCCCCGTGTCCCGCTGGGCGTATTTCAGTTCGATGCCTCATCACGCGATGTTTACGGTGGGCACGCTTCAGGCCATCCTGGCGATCGTGTGGTGGCTGACTGACCTTGCCGGGCGATACGGGCAGTGGTTTACACCTATCAATTGGGCCATTCCATCGGTTTGGGCACATCTTTTTCTGCTGATCTTCGGCTTATTTCCACCTTACATGTTCGGCTTCCTGATGACGACCTACCCACGCTGGATGTCAGGCATGCCGGTGGCCAGGCATCATTACCTGGGTGCAGCCGCCCTGCTCGGAGGCGGCATCCTGCTGACGTATGGCGGATTGCTAGCAGGTAGATGGTGGCTGCTTGCTGGGCTGCTGGTCTACCTGGCGGGGTGGGCCCTGGGTCTTTACGCGTTGCTGCGGGTCTATGAATCGGCACAGCGACCAGACGTATTGCATGCGCGAATCACCAGCGGGGTCATGGCAATCGGGCTGCTATTGTTGCTCGGCTACTGGATCGGGATTTTGTGCGAGGAGGCAAACTGGGTCGCACTGGCACGGGAGGGCGGCATCTGGTGGTTCCTGTTTCCTGTGTTCTTCGCCGTGAGCCACCGATTGATACCGTTTTTCAGTCAGTCGGCGCTTCCGGATTACATAGCATTCCGGCCTGACTGGGCACTCTGGAGCATCACATCCGGAGCCATGGCCCACGGCGTGATGACCTGGTTCGGGTTGCATCCCTGGCTTTGGCTGGTGGATTTGCCGATGGCAGCCGTCGCCCTGTGGATGAGTTGGCGATGGGAGATGCGCCGCACATTCCAGCTTCGCATTCTCGCGATGCTGCACGTGGCGTTTCTCTGGGTCGGCATCGGCCTGCTGGTCATCGGCCTGCAAAGCCTGGGGCAATGGCTGGGAATCGACTTTATCAGCGGACGCAGCGCCCTGCATGCGCTGCTGATCGGTTATTTCACCTCCATGCTGGTGGCAATGTCGACGCGGGTAACGCTGGGGCATTCTGGCCAGCCGCTGGTAGCAGACCGCCAAGCATGGACGCTGTTCATCGCCATCCAGGGGGCCGCATTGCTCCGACTGCTGGCAGAAACCTCGCTCAACCTGGGCCACCCATTTGCCTGGCTGCTGTTGAGTGCCCTGATCTGGATCTCGGCATTCACCGTCTGGAGCGTCAAGTTCATGCCACTATACTGGCGCAGTCCATCGCGCTAAGCCCACGCCAGAAGGTTGTCGAGGCTTCCCATTAAGGAGATTTGCAGGTAGATTAGCTTTCACTGATACATGCGGTTGAACACCCCCATCGGAGCCTCATCATGTTTTCCAAGAAACTACAAAAACAACTCGAAGACACGCAACAGGAGCTTCGTCCGCTCAAGGACATGTTCAATGCCCTGAACCGCAGCATGGCGGTGATCGAATTCGGCCTCGACGGCACGATCCGTCAAGCCAACGATATTTTCTGCCATGTCATAGGCTATTCGGCGAACGAGCTGATCGGCACGCACCACCGCAAGCTATGCGAGATGGAGTTTGCAAGCAGCCAGCAATACGCAGAATTCTGGGCACGCTTGCGCAACGGAGAATCCTTCAGCGGAAAATTCAAACGCCTCACCAGTAGTGGCGAGGTCGTATGGCTGGAGGCCAGCTACTTTCCCGTCAGTGATGGCTCAGGAAAAATTAATCGGGTGATCAAGATCGCCAGCAATATCACGCGCGACGTCATTGAATCAATTCAGACGCAAAACCTGGTCGACGCACTCAACCGCTCGATGGCGGTGATCGAATTTGACCTCAACGGCACGGTACTGAACGCCAATCAGAACTTTCTGCGCACCATGGGCTACGAACTAAGCGAAGTGCAAGGCAAGCACCACAGCAGATTCTGTCGTCCGGAATATGTGTCAAGCCAGGAATATCAGAGCTTCTGGCAACGCCTGAACAATGGCGAATATTTTGCCGGCCAGTACGAGCGCGTCACCAAGCATGGTCGGACGGTCTGGCTGGAAGCAACCTACAACCCGGTCAACGACGAGCACGGCAAACCCTACCGCGTCATCAAGTTCGCGGCCGATATCACCGCGCGTGTCGAGCAGCATCTTGCCGAGCGCGACAGTGCCACCATGGCGTACCAGGTCTCGAAAGACACTGAAAACCATGCCAGCCAGGGGGAAAGCATCATCCTCCAGGCAATCGAGAAAATGCATTCCCTGTCCGAGCAGATCGGACACTCTTCCTCGCAGGTGGAGTCTCTCGGGGAAAAAACCACCGACATTACCTCCATCGTCAACACCATCAAGGCGATCGCGGACCAGACCAATCTGCTGGCGCTGAACGCAGCCATCGAAGCAGCGCGCGCCGGGGAAAGCGGGCGGGGCTTCGCCGTGGTCGCGGATGAAGTGAGAAAACTGGCCGAGCGCACGTCAGCCTCCACGACGGAAATTTCGGACATGATCGATACCATTCAGGCGGAAAGTGCCGCGGTTTCGCTCACCATGCAGGGAAGCCGTGCGGAAGTCGACGTCGGGGTCGATCTTGCCAATCAGGCCGGTGATGCCATTCGACTGATTCGCCGAGGGGCACATCAGGTGGTCGAGGCAGTGGAGGCGTTTTCCGAGAAACTGGACCAGGAGTAGCCCACCATCAAGGCGCCCCCATGCGCACTCGATACGGAAGCCGTTGGCACAATACGCCACCCATGATCGTCCAGCTTTGACATGCATTCCAGAGAGGAATAGTCTATACATATCTGTAAAGGGCAAACCTGACCGAAAGGCAGGGACGCAAAACCACCGGTCTACGGGAGTAATCCTATGACAGCGGGGTCGCCGGGATGCTTCATGCCTGTTCGGGAATTCGTCCCGGACGCCGGTTCTCCAGTTTTGCCCTTCAGAAGTTGGAAGGAACGCGTGGGGGGCCGCGCAACCAGTGCATCAGGGCATATCGCCAGCCACTGACCTGTCCACCCCAACCGCCTTCCTGATTCAACCTTTACCGCGGGTAAGCGCCAGGGGGGCATCATGAATCGCGAACAAATCAAAGCCGAGCTTGAGCAATTGGAGGGCCATTACGTCACGCCCGATCAGTTGTGCATCGGGCTCTATATCCATCTCGATCTCGGATGGATGCAACACCCCTTCGCCTTCAGTCATTTCCGGATCAAGGACGCCGACCAGCTTCGCAAGATTCATGCGCTCAACCTGAAGCAGATTCGCTACGACCCCAAACGCAGCGATGTCGAGCCGCGCTTTTCCCGCACGATCCCCACGCAACCGCCGGTGATTTCCCCTGCAGCACCGCAGCCGGCAACGGCAACGCCGTCAAAGACCATCCATGCCGAACGTGTTGCGCGCCTCAAGGCCCTGACCACGGCACGCACCGCCGCAGAAAAGGCTTTTTCCAGCCAGTCGACGCACGTCCGTGAAGTGGTGCGCAACCTGGCCCACCACCCCGAGCATGCAAGAGAGGGGGCAGAAAAGTTGATCTCTGGATGGGTCAGCTCCACCATCACCGAAAGCGATGTCGCCTTGTACGCGATCAGCCCCGGGCACGCTGGTCACGATGCTTACGTGCATCCTTTCAACGTGACGGTGCTATCCTTGATGCTGGCCAAAACGCTGGACATGCGTGAGGAAGAGGCTTCGCTGGCGGGCATGGCGGCGCTGTTTCACGATGCCGGCAAGGAAGATGCTCCCCGCAACAAATCCTTCATGGACATGCACTGCGCCCTCGGGGCCGCCGCCGCGGAGCGTGCCGGCCTGCCCAAGCGGGTCGCCCGCATTATCATGGAACACCACGAATACATGGATGGCTCGGGCTACCCCATGCGACTCAGGGAAGACCGGATCGACCCGCTGGCCAGGCTGGTCGGGCTGGTCAACCATTTCGACAACCTGTGCAACCCGCTCAACCCTACCGAGGCACTGACGCCCTACGAGGCGCTCGCAGTGATGTACGCCACCCAGCAGTCCAAATTCGACGCCACCATCCTGCGGGCATTCATCCGCTGCCTGGGCGTTTATCCGCCGGGAAGCATCGTCCAGCTATCGAACGATGTCTACGCGATGGTGCTGACGGCCAACCCGTTGAAGCCCATGTTGCCGATGGTGATGATCCACGCCCCCAGGGTTGCCCGCGAAACGCCGGTCATCCTCGATCTCGGCGAAGAAAAGGACCTGTCCATCAAGAAATGTATTCGCCCCGAGCATTTACCCAAACCGGTGTTTGACTACCTGCGCCCGCGCAAGTGTGTCAGCTACTATTTCCTGAAGCCGGGCGAGGCGAACCAACCTGACCCATCGCCACCCGAGGCACAGCAAAAGGCAGCCTGAGCGATTGCTCCATCCCTGCGTCTCGACCGGCAGGCCTTGTGTGCGACGCAATAAAAAATTTTTGACGCCTTGTCGTCAAACGGTGCATGACTGCGTTTTGATCAATAAGCGGCTCAATTTCGGGTACGCTACTGTCACCACCCTGATCGAAAGGATACGCACCATGAAAAGCACCTGGCTGATTTCCGGCGCATTGCTCGCCCTCCTCTCCTCCACCGCCTCCTGGGCGGATGACGCCCGCGCCGACCGCATCGAGGACCGTGGCGAACGTATCGAGAACCGTCTCGACAACCGCGGCGACCGCATCGATCAACGCCTCGACAACAAGGGCGACCGCATCGAGGATCGTCTGGACAAGCGCGCCGACCATGCACGCGCCAATGGCAACGAACAGCTCGCCGATCATCTCGAACGCAAAGGCGATCGTATCGATCAGCGTCTGGATCGCAAGGGCGACCGCATCGATCAGCACCTCGACCGCAAAGGCGACCGTGTCGAGCGTCGCCATGACCGACGCGCCGACCGGGTCCGTAATCGCTGATCCCGGCATGCTTGAGGAGTCACGGAAGATCGCATGACGCGTGCCCCACATTCCGATCAGGCACTGCAACGTTTCCTGATCGGAATCGAGGGACGTGCCTTTCGCATCGCCCAGATTGCTACCGGTCAACGTGAAGAAGCGCTCGATCTGGTGCAGGACGTCATGTTCAAACTGGTCCGCAAATATGCGGACAGCCCGGAGCAGGCGTGGCAACCGCTGTTCTATACCGTCCTGCAATCCGGCATCCGCGACTGGCACCGCCGCCAGGCCGTGCGCAACCGCTTCCGGCGCTGGTTTTATCACGATGACGACGAAGAGGCGGAAGACCCACTGGAGCAACAGCCGGCGGAGGCCAGTACCGCACCGGACAGTCGCCTGCAGGATGGTCAATTTCGCGACCATCTGGAGCGTGCGCTCGGCACCCTGCCCTACCGCCAGCAGCAGGCATTTCTGCTGCGTGTGTGGGAAGGCATGGACATCTCCGATACGGCCAAAGCCATGCAGTGCTCGGAAAGCAGTGTGAAAACCCATTACGCCCGCGCGCTGGAAAAATTACGTGAACAACTGGAGCCCTTCAGGTGAACACAGACCAACCATCGCTTGAACAGCACGTCAGGTCGACGCTCGATGACAGCGTCAGCGGCCTTGACGCCGAAACCCGTAGCGCCCTGACACGCATGCGCAGTGAGGCACTGGCCCAACGCCGCCAACACGCCTGGAGGCCGCGCAGCCTGTGGGTGCCCGCCGCAGCGTTTTCGCTAGCTGCTGTGCTCGCCCTGACGATGCTCATGCGCGCACCCACCGATCAGCCCGCCACCTGGCTGGCACAGGCCGAGGACCAGACCTTGATCATGGACATGCTCGTCACCGACGACGGACTGGGTGTGGAGTCCGACCCGGCGTTCTACGTGTGGGTGGAAGAATCTCTGGCCTCCGAGGATACCGAGCATGCAGGCTGACCTGTCTCGCATCGGACGGCTATTGCTGGGCGCCATCGTCCTGTGGTGTTCGACGCACGCCCATGCCGCCGAAGAAAAACCGCCGTTGGACCTGATCGAAATGCTGGGTGAAATGGAAGAGGAAGATGCCGGTTGGCTGGAGAACATCATGACCAAGCTTGAACAAAAGGGCCGACAACCCGACATCAGGGCGGATGGTACCGGCCCGCAGGAGGCACAGCATGCAAAATAACTTCCGCCCGCTTACTCGCCTGATCGCTCAAACAGCACTGTTGTGCTCGATAGGTCTGGTCTCCGCAGCACACGCCGAGGGTGTTGCATGGGATACGCTCAGCCCGCAGCAGCAGCAAGTGTTGCAAGGCATGCAGAACGACTGGCACAACCTACCGCCCGAACGGCAGGAGCGTCTGAGTCGCGGCGCAGAACGCTGGTCGGCAATGTCGCCAGAGCAAAAGTCGCGTGCAAGGGACAACATCCAACGCTTCCGCAAACTGTCCCCGGAAGATCGCGCCTTCGTCAAACAGCAAATGCAGCACTTCCGCGAGTTGCCTCCGGAACAGCGCCAGAAACTGCGCAAACGCTGGCAGAACATGGACCCGGAAGACCGGGCACGTATCCGCGAGCGTTGGCGCAACATGACGCCCGAGCAGCGAGAGAAATTCAAAGAGCGTCGCCGCGAGCGCGCGGAGGGCAGGCGCCAGCGCTAGCCGAAGCGCCTCATACACCAATGAAAAGGCCCGTCGAGACGGGCCTTTTCAATATGCACTCACAGCGTTAAACGCGTTATTCCTCGGTATTCACACCCGGCGTTGCGGTGATCTTGTGGATCGTCAGATCAGCGCCTTCGAACTCGTCTTCCGGCTCCAACCGGATCCCGACCAGCTGCTTCAGCGCCCCGTAGACGACAAAGCCGGCCACCAGCGCAATCGTCACGCCCATCAAGGTGCCGACTAACTGCGCCCCCAGGCTGATGCCTCCCATGCCACCCAGCTTCTTCATGCCAAACACGCCGGCGGCGATGCCACCCCATGCGCCGCACAAGCCGTGCAAGGGCCACACCCCCAGCACGTCATCGACTTTCCAGCGATTCTGCGTCAGGGTGAACGCCCAGACGAACAAGGCCCCTGCCACCGCACCGGTCACCAGCGCCCCCACCGGGTGCATGACATCGGAGCCCGCACACACTGCGACCAGACCGGCCAGCGGGCCGTTATGCACGAAACCCGGGTCGTTCTTGCCCATGGCTAGGGCTGCCAGCGTACCGCCCACCAATGCCATCAATGAGTTCAGCGCGACCAACCCGCTCACGGCCTGCACCGTCTGGGCGGACATCACGTTGAAACCGAACCAGCCCACGGTGAGGATCCACGCGCCCAGTGCCAGAAATGGGATACTGGAAGGCGGAAAGGCATGCAAACGGCCATCCTTGCTGTAGCGACCGCGACGTGCCCCCAGCATCACCACAGCGCCCAGCGCAATCCAGCCGCCCATGGCGTGCACCACCACGGAGCCAGCGAAATCATGGAACTTGGCGCCGAACGTGGCCAACATCCAATCCTGGATGCCGAAGTGATTGTTCCAGGCAATTCCTTCAAAGAACGGATAGACCAGCCCCACCAGGATGAACGTCGCAGCGAGTTGCGGGTTGAACTTTGCGCGCTCTGCAATCCCGCCCGAGATAATCGCGGGAATGGCGGCGGCGAACGTCAGCAAGAAGAAAAACTTGACCAACTCATACCCATTCTTGGCCGAGAGCGCCTCGGCCCCCTGCAGAAAGCCGATACCGTAAGCCACGCTGTATCCGATGAAAAAATAGGCAATGGTCGAGACCGAGAAATCCACC
>JADHED010001414.1_pt1 | contig 20524 bp, 13 predicted proteins | sample 8952041 | NCBI WGS metagenome assembly JADHED01 (sample SAMN16124423, study PRJNA663239) | bioreactor sludge metagenome | isolation source: sludge (control) | place: India:Bengaluru | collected 2018-09-08
CACATCCTGGAGCCACCTCAAAATGACTTGACTTTGAACACAGTTGCTCTCCCGCAAGGGGAGAGGGGGAAACAGCCGCAAACCTCACCTATATTGCGTGAGGTGCTACAAAAATAGATGAGTAGATACCTACGCCCAGACGGGGGAAAGAGTCTGGGGCATACCGCCTTGGCTCCGGCAACAAAGGATGAACCGTCGTCCTGGTCTTCGACGGGATGACGATAGCCAACAGCTGTTGCTTGCCGGGTCGCTCATCAGGCGACGTGGAGCGTTTTGCGTTTTGCGGTTGTCTTCGCCCAACGCCCAACGCTCACGTTGCCAGCGCCTCGCGCACCGCCGCCACCTGGCGGCGTGAGACGGGCAGCGGCTCGGCCAGGCCCTGCAGGCGCACGGCCCAGCCTTCGCCCTCGTCCGCGTCGTAATGGCGCTCCAGCGCGCGTATGGCGCGGCGCGCCACCAGGGTGCTGCGGTGCACGCGCAAGAAGTGCGCTGCGTGGCGCGCCTCCAGCTCCGACAGCGCGTCGTCCACGACGAAGCTGCGCGTGGCGGTGCGCACGGTCACGTACTTTTGCTCGGCGCGCAGGTACAGCACCTCGGCCAGCGGCACGCGCTCGGTGCGGCCGCGCTCCTGTATCAATAGCGCTTCGCCCTCGTCCGGCGGGCGTGCCGGGCTGGTTTTGGCCTGGCCGCTGGCGCGCTGCGCCTTGGCCAGGGCCTGCTGCAGGCGCTGCAGGCGCACGGGCTTGGTCAGGTAGTCCACGGCGTCGAGCTCGAAGGCGCTCAAGGCATGGTCGGCATGGGCGGTGACGAAGACGATGGCCGGCGGGTGCGGCAGGCGCCTGATCTGCTGCGCCAGCGCCAGCCCGTCCTGCCCCGGCATGTGGATGTCCAGCAGCACCAGATCGACGGCGCGCCCGCCGCTGATGTGGAGCTGCGCCAGCGCGTCTGCCGCGTGCGCCGCCTCGCTCACCTGGTGGCGCGCATCGCAGTCGCCCAGCAGGGTGCGCAGGCGGCTGCGGGCCAGAAGCTCGTCGTCCACGATGAGGATGTGCATGGGCTGTCAGGGGGAGGGAAGGCTGATGCGTACCCGGTACAGGCCATTGTCCACGCCGGCCTGGAAGTCGCAGTCCACATCGTGCAGCAGGCGCAGTCGCTCGCGCACATTGGCCTGGGCGATGCCGTGGCCGCGCGGGCGCTGTTCGCCGCAGGCGCTCTCGGGCGGCAGGGTGTTGGTGATGGTCAGCACCACACGGCTGCCGCGTTGCTCGGCGGTGATGCGCAGTTTGCCGCCATGGGCGCTGGGCTCCACGCCATGCTTGACGGCGTTTTCCACCAGCGGCTGCAAGAGCAGCGGCGGCAGGCGCGCGGCGTGGGCGCGCGGGTCTATCTGCCACTGCACGCGCATGCGCTCGCCAAAGCGCACCTGCTCGATGTCCAGATAGCGCCGCGCCAGGGTGATTTCTTCTTCCAGCGTGGCCGATTCGCCCTGCTCCACCAGGGCGTGGCGGAACAGGTCGCTCAGGTCTTCCAGCAGCGCCTCTGCCTTGGCGGGCTCGTCGCGCACCAGGGCGATGGCGCTGTTCAAGGTGTTGAACAGGAAGTGCGGGCGTATGCGCGACTGCAGCTCGGTCAGGCGTGCCGCCGTGGCCGCCGGGGTGCGTGCGCGTGCGCGCAGCTGCAGGGCCGTGACCAGCAGGGCCGACAGCAGGGCACCGCTGGCCGCGCAGGCCAGCCAGGGCGGCGACTCGCCCGCCGCGCCGGCCAGCACCAGCATGGCGCAGGCATACAGCCCCGCCAGCATGCCCAGCAGCACGCCGGCCGCGTATTGCAGCGGCGGCTGCAGGCGTTGCAGCGCTTTTTTGAGGCTGCAGGCCGTGACCAGCCAGACCAGCGTGGCCGGCAGGGCTCCGCTGGTCAGCAGTGCCAGGCGCGCCAGCCATTCGCCTGGGTTGGCAGGGCCAAACATGGCGCCCACGCCCAGCACCGCCTCGACAAACAGCACGGCGCGCAGCACCACGCCGACCTGGCAGGCGTCGAACACCAGGGCGCGGCTCGCCACGCGCGGCGTGGGCAAGGGGGCGGGGTGGGTCGATAAAATTGGCGTTTTTTGCATCTCGCGGCACCCGGGCGTTCCGGCTGTCGTAACCCTCGGATTATTGCCCCCATGCCCCACACACCCGCATCGCAGCCCTCCCACGACCAGCTCGCCACCAAGTCCCAGGCCTGGTCGGCGCTGTTTTCCGAGCCCATGAGCGATCTGGTCAAGCGTTACACCTCCAGCGTGTTCTTCGACAAGCGCCTGTGGCAGGCCGACATCGCGGGCAGCCTGGCGCACGCCGAGATGCTGGCGGCGCAGGCCATCATCGGCGCGCAGGATCTGGCCGACATCCAGCGCGGCATGGCCCAGATCACGCAGGAGGTTGAATCCGGCGCCTTCGAGTGGAAGCTGGACCTGGAGGACGTGCACCTGAACATCGAGGCGCGCCTGACCCAGCTGGTGGGCGACGCCGGCAAGCGCCTGCACACCGGCCGCAGCCGCAACGACCAGGTGGCCACCGACGTGCGCCTGTGGCTGCGCGGCGAGATCGACCTGATCGCCGGACTCTTGAGTGAGCTGCAGCTGGCGCTGGTCGAGGTGGCCGAACAGAACGTCGAGGTCATCCTGCCCGGCTTCACCCACCTGCAGGTGGCCCAGCCGGTCAGCTTTGCCCACCACCTGCTGGCCTATGTGGAGATGTTCAAGCGCGATGCCGAGCGCATGCTGGATGCCAGGAAGCGCGTCAATGTGCTGCCGCTGGGGTCAGCGGCGCTCGCCGGCACCACCTACCCGCTGGACCGTGAGCGCGTCGCCAAGACCCTGGGCATGGACGGCGTGTGCCAGAACAGCCTGGACGGCGTCTCTGACCGCGACTTCGCCATCGAATTCACGGCCGCCGCCAGCTTGTGCATGGTGCACATCTCGCGCCTTTCCGAAGAACTCATCATCTGGATGAGCCAGAACTTCGGCTTCATCCGCATCGCCGACCGCTTCACCACCGGCTCGTCGATCATGCCGCAGAAGAAGAACCCCGACGTGCCCGAGCTCGCGCGCGGCAAGACCGGCCGCGTGGTCGGCCACCTGATGGGCCTGATCACCCTGATGAAGGGCCAGCCCCTGGCCTACAACAAGGACAACCAGGAGGACAAGGAGCCGCTGTTCGACACCGTCGATACGCTGAAAGACACGCTGCGCATCTTTGCCGAGATGATCGGCGGCCAGCCCAACCCCGCCACCGGCGCCAAGGAGGGCGGCATCACGGTGAATGCCGAGGCCATGCGCGCCGCCGCGCAAAAGGGTTACGCCACGGCCACCGACCTGGCCGACTACCTGGTGAAGAAGGGCCTGCCGTTTCGCGACGCGCACGAGACCGTGGCCCACGCCGTCAAGGCCGCCCAGTCGCACGGCGTGGACCTGTCGGAGCTGCCGCTGGCCGTGCTGCAGGGCTTTCATCCGGCCATCGAAAAGGACGTGTTCGACGCTTTAAGCCTGGAGGGCTCGCTGAACGCGCGCAATACCCTGGGCGGCACCGCACCCGCACAGGTGCGCGCGCAGCTGGCGCGCCACCGCGCGCGCCTTGCCGCGTGAAGCACGGGAGAGCCCGATGACCCCGTCTCGCCGCCACCTGCTGGCCAGCGCCGCCGCGCTGGGCGCCGCGCCCCTGCTGCCCGCCTGGGCCGACGCCCATAAGCCCCTGCGCGTGCTGGTGGGCTTTCCGCCCGGCGGCGGCTCGGATGCCATCGCGCGCCTGCTGGCTGACAAGCTCAAGGACGTACTGGGCCAGCCCGTGGTGGTGGACAACCGCCCCGGCGCCGGCGGGCAGATCGCTGCCCAGGTGCTCAAGAGCGCGCCGGCCGATGGCGGCACGGTGTTCCTCACCCACGACCACACCATTTCCATCCTGCCGCAGGAGGTGAAGAACCCCGGCTTCGACCCCGCGCGGGACTTTGTCGCCGTGGGCGGCTTTGCCACCTTCGTCAACTGCCTGGCCGTGCCCGCCGCAACGCCGGCGGCCAGCTTTGGCGACTTCGTGCAGTGGGTGCAGCGGGACAAGGCGGGCAAGAGCGCCGTGGGCATACCGGCGCCGGCCTCCACGCCCGAGTTTTTGGTCCGGCTGCTGGGCCAGCGCTACCAGATCGACCTGACGGCCGTGCCCTACCGCGGCAGCGCGCCCATGATTGCCGACATGCTGGGCAACCAGATACCGGCCGGCATCGGCTCGGTGCAGGACTTCATCGAAAACCACCGCGCCGGCAAGCTGCGCGTGCTGGCCGTGCTGGGCGCCAAGCGCCAGGCGGCCCTGCCCGACGTGCCCACGTTTGCCGAGCTGGGCCTCAAGGGCTTTGAAGACACGCCGTATTACGGTTTCTACGCACCGGCGGGCACGCCGCAGGCCTTCATCCAGCGCTTCTCCGGTGCGCTGGCGCGGGTGGTCGCCCTGCCCGAGGTGCGCGACCAGCTTACTGCCATGGGTCTCACCGTGGGCGCCATGACACCCGAGCAACTGGCCGCGCGCGAGCATGCCTACACGGCGGTGTGGCGGCGCATCATCTTGGACAGCGGCTTCAAGCCGCAGTGAGGCACTGGTAGGCTTCGGGCATGACGAAGACACAAGGTGTGCGCGGGGCGATGGTGGCCCTGCTGGTATTGGCAACGAGCGCGGCGCAGGCCCTCACCGTAACCCGGCTGACGCCCCAGGGCGAGGTGGCGCAGGTGCGCCAGGTGGTCGCCCAGTTTGACGGCCCGGCGGTGCGCCTGGGCGACGCCCAGGCGGCCGCGCCGTTCACCGTGGCCTGCAGCGACCAGGATGCCGCCCGGGGCCAGAGCCGCTGGAGCAGCGAGCGCGAGTGGGTCTATGAATTTGCCCAGGACCTGCCGCCCGGCGTGCGCTGCACAGTCAGCGCTAAAACCGGATTCAAATCGGCCTCTGGCGCTTTACTGTCGGGCGTTAGCAGCTATCAATTCAATACTGGCGGCCCATTTGTGCAGAGCATCCGGCCCGGCAGCTACGAGGCCATCGACGAGGAGCAGGTCTTTGTGTTGCAGCTGAGCGGCGCGGCCACCCTGGACAGCCTGCGGCAACACATGTGGTGCGTGGCCGATGGTTTGGGCGAGCGCGTGCCGGTGCGCCTGATTGAAGGCGCAGATCGCACCGAGTTGCTGCGCGCGCTGCACCTGCACAAGGCGGCGGAGAAGGCGCCGCTGCGCTACGCCACGCTGGCCTGCGCGCGGCGCCTGACTGCCGGCAGCCCCATGCAACTGGTCTATGGCCAGGGCGTGGCCACCCAGAGCGGCGTGGCCAACGCGGTGGAAAAGCGTTTTGCCTACAAGGTGCGCCAGCCCTTCGCGGCCGAGTTTTCCTGCGAGCGCGAGAACGCCCAGTCCGCCTGCCTGCCCGTGCGCCCCATGCGCCTGACCTTCAACGCCCCGGTGGCGCGCAGGCTGGCCGAGAACATACGCCTGAAGGCCGACGGCCAGACGCTGGTGCCGATCATCGACGGCCCGGCTGATGGCGACGCGCTGGTGGACGGCGTGCGCTTTGCGCCGCCGCTGCCGGCGCAGGCGCAGTTCCTGCTGACGCTGCCCTCGGGCTTCAAGGATGCGGCGGGGCGCGCGCTGGCCGATGCGCAGGGCTTTCCGCTCAAGGTGGCGACCGGCCCCATGCCGCCGCTGGCCAAGTTTGCCGCCGCGCCCTTTGGCGTGATCGAGCGCTATGCCGAGGGGCCGGACGGCCCGGCGCTGCTGCCCGTCACGCTGCGCAATGTCGAGTCACTGTTGCCCGTGCAGGCTCTGCAACCGGGCGCGCCGGCGCCTGCTGGCAAGGTGAGCCAGCTGCGCCCGCAGAGCGATGTCGACATCATTGCCTGGCAGCGCAGGCTGCAGCGCTACGACGACTACTACGTGGACCGCAAGCTGGCCGTACGCGACGTAAAGGGGCCGCTGCCCGCGGCGCTGGACGGGCCCGATGGCGATCATGGCGACCAGGTGCAGACGCGCATGCTGTCGCTGCTCGATGGCCAGGCGGGCGTGAAGAAGCTCGACCTGCCCCAAACGCCCAAGGGCGACCCGCGCCCCTTCGAGGTGGTGGGCATTCCGCTGCCGCCGGGCTTCTCGGTGGTCGAGATCGCCTCGCCCCTGCTGGGCCAGGCGCTGCTGGACCCGCGCCACGGCGCGCCGCGCAGCATGTATGTGCGCACCAGCGCCCTGGTGACCAACCTGGGCGTGCATTTCAAGCTGGGGCGCGAAAACGCCGTGGCCTGGGTGACCAGCCTGGACAAGGGCCAGCCCGTGGCCGGCGCGCAGGTGCGCGTGTCCAGCTGCGACGGGCGCGAGCTGGCCACGGCCACCACCGGCGCCGACGGCGTGGCGCGGATCGCCGGCCTGGCGAGCGAGCCGCCCGCCTGCGGCGGCGAGGGCGAATGGCGCAACGCCTACTTTGTCTCGGCGCGCGCGCAGGACGAGCTGGCCTTCACTTGGAGCGACTGGCAGCGCGGCATAGAGCCCTGGCGCTTCAACGTGCCCACCGGCAGCGACCCGCACCCCGACGAGGTGGCGCACACCCTGTTCGACCGCCAGCTGCTGCGCGCGGGCGAGACGGTGTCGATGAAGCACCTGCTGCGCGCGCAGACCGGCAGCGGTTTTGCTTTGCCCAAGGAGTGGCCGGGTGCGCTGCTGATCACCCATGTGGGCAGCGGCCAGCAGTTCACCCAGCCCTTGAAGTGGCGCAAGACCGCCACCGGCGGACTGTCGGCCGAGAGCGAATTTGCCGTGCCGCCCGCCGCCAGGCTAGGCCAGTACCGCGTGGAGCTGCGCACGGGCGGCGGCGTGGACGGCGCGAACGGCGGGCGCGTGCTCGAGTCCGGCGGCTTTCGCGTGGAGGAGTTCCGCCTGCCGGTGCTGGAGGGCCGCATCGCCCCCGTGGACGACAAGCCCCTGGTGCGCCCGCGCAGCCTGCCTGCCGACGTGCAGGTGGGCTACGTGTCGGGCGGTGGCGCGGCGCGCCTGCCGGTGCGCGTGTCGGCCATGGTGCGCGGCAAGATGCTGGAGTTTGCCGAGTACGACGCCTTCAGCTTTCAGCCGCCGCGGGGGCGCGAGGCGGTGAACGCCAGCGATGACGAGGAAGACGCCGCCGGCCAGGAGCAGCGCGTGATTGCCGACAAGCTGCCTTTGACGCTGGACAGCAACGGCGCGGGCCGCATCGAGATTGCCGAGCTGCCGCGCGCCGCGCAGGCCCAGGAGCTGCTGCTGGAGGCCAGCTACGCCGACCCCAACGGCGAGGTGCAGACCCTGCGCGCCAGCCGCACGCTGTGGCCCGCCGCCGTGGTGGCGGGCGTCAAGACCGAGGGCTGGGTATCCAGCGGCAGCCGCGCGCGCCTGCAGGCGCTGGCCCTGTCCCTGGCGGGCAAGCCGCAGGAGGGCGTGCCGCTGGCCGTGCAGGCCATTGCGCGCAGCACCACCAGCAGCAGAAAGCGCATGGTGGGTGGCTTCTACAGCTACGACAACAAAACCGAAACCAAGGACCTGGGCACGCTATGCACCGGCAAGAGTGATGCGCGCGGCCTGCTGCTGTGCGACGTGAAGCTGGACGAGCCCGGCGAGGTGGAGCTGGTCGTGACCGCGCGCGACAAGGACGGCAACGAGGCCAAGGCCGCGTCCTCCGTCTGGGTCACGCGCCGGGGCGAGCTCTGGTTTGGCGGCGAGGACCACGACCGCATCGACCTGCTGCCCGAGAAGAAAAGCTACCAGCCCGGCGAGACCGCACGCCTGCAGCTGCGCATGCCGTTTCGCCAGGCCACGGCCCTGGTCGCCGTGGAGCGCGAGGGCGTGATCAGCACGCAGGTGGTGCAGCTGTCGGGCCAGGACCCTACGGTGCAGGTCAAGATCGAGGAGGGCTGGGCGCCCAATGTGTATGTGAGCGTGCTGGCGCTGCGCGGGCGGCTGCGCGAGGTGCCCTGGTATAGCTTCTTCACCTGGGGCTTCAAGGCGCCGCGCGAGTGGTGGAACGCCTTCCGGTACGAGGGCCGCGAGTACGTGGCGCCCACGGCCATGGTGGATCTGTCCAGGCCCGCCTACCGCCTGGGCCTGGCCGAGCTGCGCGTGGGCGATCAGGCGCACCGCATCGCCGTGCAGGTCAAGGCCGACAAGGACAGCTACCCCGTGCGCGGCAAGGCCCAGGTGACCATTAGCGCCACGCTGCCCGGCGGCAAGCCCGCTGCCGGCGCCGAGGTGGCGCTGGCCGCCGTGGACCAGGCACTGCTGGAGCTCATGCCCAACACCAGCTGGAACCTGCTGGAGGCCATGCTGCAGCGCCGCGCCTGGGGCGTGCAGACCTCGACCGCGCAGATGGAGATCATCGGCCGGCGCCACTACGGCAAGAAGGCCGTGCCCGCGGGCGGCGGCGGCGGGCGCGCGCCCACGCGCGAGTTGCTCGACACGCTGCTCCTGTGGCAGCCGGCCATCAAGCTCGACGCCCAGGGCCAGGCCAGGGTGACGGTGCCGCTCAATGACGCGCTGACCACCTTCCGTGTCGTGGCCGTGGCCGATGCCGGCACGGGCCTGTTTGGCACCGGCGGCACCAGCATCCGCAGCGCGCAGGATCTGCAGATCATCAGCGGCCTGCCGCCGCTGGTGCGGGAGGGCGATGCGTTCCGCGCCCAGATCACGCTGCGCAACACCACGGCGCGCGCCATGCGGGTGGAGGTGGCGCCACGCGCCACGCTGCTCAGCCTGAAACCGCAGAGCGTGGCCATCCCGCCGGGTGAGGCGCGCGAGCTGGCCTGGAACGTCACCGCGCCCGAGCAGCTGGCGCAGACGCGCGCCCAGGCCATCCTGTGGGAGATAGACGCGCGCGACAGCCTCAGCGGCGCGCGCGACGCCCTCAAGGCCAGCCAGCGCCTGATACCGGCCGTGCCGCTGGCCGTGCAGCAGGCCCGGCTGGTGCAGGTGGACGGCGGCTACCGGGTGGACGTGGCGCCGCCCCAGGACGCCCTTGCCGGCCGTGGCGGCCTGAAACTGTCGCTGGTGCCCAAACTGGCCGAAGGCCTGCCCGGCGTGCGCGACTGGTGGGCCAATTACCCGTTCAGCTGCCTGGAGCAAAAGGCCAGCAAGGCCATGGGGCTTGCCGACGCCCGCCTGTGGCAGACCGTGGTGGCGCAGCTGCCCACCTATCTGGATGGCGACGGCCTGGCGTACTACTTTCCGCCGCAAGGCGGCAGTGCCAACCGGGGCAGCGACACGCTCACCGCCTACCTGCTGGCCAGCAGCCACGAGGCCGCCGGCCTGCACCCCGAGTTCGCCCTGCCGCTCGGGCTGCGCGAGTCCATGGAACGCGGCCTGATCGCCTTCGTCGAAGGCCGCATAGAGCGCGACTTCTGGAGCCCGCGCAAAGACCTGGACCTGCGCAAGCTCGCCGCCATCGAGGCCCTGTCGCGCTACGGTAAGGCCCAGGCGCGCTGGCTGACCAGCATCACCATCGCGCCCAACCAGTGGCCCACGCATGCGGTGATCGACTGGATCAACATTCTCAAGCGCCTGCCCGATGCGCCCCAGCGCGCGCAGCAGCTGCGCGAGGCCACGCAGATCCTGCGCGCGCGCCTGTCCTACCAGGGCAGCAGGCTCGCCTTCAGCACCGAGCAGGGCGACGCCTGGTGGTGGCTGATGCAGGGCGGCGACGTGAACGCCGCGCGCCTGTTGCTCACCGTGCTGGACGACCCGGCCTGGAAGGACGACCTCGGTCGCCTGGCCAGCGGCTTCATCGCGCGCCAGCAGGGCGGCGCCTGGCACACCACCACGGCCAACCTGTGGGGCGGCCTGGCGCTGGAAAAATTCAGCGCAAGGCTTGAAGCCACGCCCGTGGCCGGCATCACCCGCGCCGCCATGGGTGGCAACACGGCCAGCGTGGATTGGAGCCGGGTGGCGCGCGTCACCACGGCGGACGGCATGGGCGCCGCCCATCAGACCAGCTGGTTTGGCGCCCCTGCCGCGCTGAGGAACAACGCCATGTTCCTGCCCTGGGGCAAGGGCGGGGAAAGCCTGGCCGTCACGCACCAGGGCGGGGGCAAGCCCTGGCTCACGCTGCAGTCCGTGGCGGCGGTGGAGCGCAAGGCACCCTTCAGCGCGGGTTTCGCCATCAAGCGCACCATCACCCCTGTCGAGCAGGCCGACAGCAGCCTGCCTGCCGGCAGCTACGCACGCGGCGACGTGCTGCGCGTGACGCTGGAGGTCACGGGTTCGTCCGACATGAGCTGGGTCGCCATCACCGACCCGATTCCTGCCGGCGCCACCATCCTGGGCAGCGGCCTGGGGCGCGACTCCGAGATGGCCACCCAGGGCGAAAAGCGCCAGGGGCCGGGTTGGCCCGCCTTCGAGGAGCGCAGCTTCGAGGCCTTCCGCGGCTATTACGAATACCTGCCCAAGGGCAGCGTGACCATGCAATACACCCTGCGGCTGAACAACGTGGGTGACTTTGCCCTGCCCCCCACGCGCGTCGAGGCACTGTATGCGCCCGAGATGTTTGGCGAGGCGCCGAATGGGAGGGTGAAGGTGATTCCCTAACGAGATGAGGTACTTGAATGGGGATTGCTTCGGCAATTGTTGGGGGTACAATAAATACCGGTCGAGTTTGATCCAGTTAAGCGGGACAAGGCATTGGCAGAACGGGGCTTGGGCTTTTCTTGTGCGGCGGAGGTCTTTGAGGCAAGGCACTTCACGGCAGAAGATGAGCGTGCGGGCTACAGCGAGCCACGCTACATCACGGAGGGTCAACTCGATGGGCGCACGGTGGTCATGGTCTGGACCCCTCGCGGCGAGGCGCGCCGCATCATCAGCACGAGGAAAGCCAATGAACGGGAACAAGCACGCCATGCCCACCGCCTGGGTTGACCCGGACGATGCGCCGGAGCTGACGGACGCATTTTTTGAGCGTGCCGACGAATATGTCGGCGAGAAGCTGGTGCGCCGCGGCCGCCCCAAGGCCGCGGTGACCAAGGAGGCGGTCAAGCTGCGGCTCGATGCCGACCTGCTCGCCGCCTTGCGCGCCACCGGGGACGGCTGGCAAACGCGCATCAATGACATGCTGCGCGCATCCATGCATCTGGCTGGGCGCGTATAGCCGGCGTGTAGGAAGCCCCTGGTGAGGTGATGCCGGAAAAAAACTACGCCAATGTCTTTTGCTCGCACCCCGTTTGAGCTCGTCCCCACTCCCGTTGCCCCACCATGAGCCTTGTTCAACGCCTGCCTGAAGGTCCCCTAGACATCGTTGGCGACATCCACGGCGAGATCGCCGCACTGGAGTCGCTGCTTGCTCAACTCGGCTATGACGGCGCGGGCCGCCACCCCGATGGGCGACGCCTGGTGTTCGTGGGCGACTTCTGCGACCGCGGCCCCGACAGTCCGGCCGTGCTGCGCAGGGTGCTGTCCCTGGTGGCGGGAGGGCGCGCTTGGGCCGTGCTGGGCAACCACGAGATCAACCTGCTGCGCGAGGACGCCAAGGACGGCTCGGGCTGGTACTTTGACAGCCGGCTGGCATCCGACCAGTCCAAGTACGCGCCGTTTGCGCGCCTGTCCAAGGTGGATGCGACGACTCTGCTGCAGCAACTCAATCAACTGCCCATTGCCCTGGAGCGCGACGACTTGCGCGTGGTCCATGCCGCCTGGTGCGCACCGCAGATCGCCATGGCGCAGACCTTGCCCCGGGGTGACGTGCGCGGCGCCTACGACCGCTACGAAGACCTGGCTGCCGAGCAGGCGCGCAGCAGCCAGGTGCTGCAGCGCATGCAGGCCGAGCGCCAGCGCTGGCCGCACAGCCTGGAGGACGGCCAGCAGCGCCCGCCCTTCCTGCCCGCGCACAGCGAGCGCGAGCTGGGCAAGGCCATGGTGAACCCGCTCAAGGTGCTGACCACGGGCGTGGAGCGCGAATGCCGCACGCCGTTCTATGCCGGCGGCAAGTGGCGCTTTGTGCAGCGCGTGGCCTGGTGGAATGAATATGCCGAGGCGCCGGCCGTGGTCGTGGGCCATTACTGGCGCCGGCTGCTGGTGGGCGATGCGGCGGCCCATGGGCCGCAGGCCGAAAACCTGTTTGGCCACAGCGGGCCGCTGGCCTGGCTGGGGGCACGCGGCAATGTGTTTTGCGTGGATTACTCGGTGGGCGCGCGCTGGGTGGCGCGCCGCAGTGGCGAGGAGCCGGGGCGCCGCTTCAAGTTGGCGGCGTTGCGCTGGCCCGAACGCACCCTGGTGTTCGACGACGGATTGCAGCGGATCACCGAGGGATTTGGTCAGTCGGCCTGGCCGGCGTGACCGGCGCCTGGTTTGGTCGATACGGTGGCCGACACGCTATGGCCGTCACTGCGGCGTCACATACCAGCCTTACAGTGACGCGCAGTGCCTGGCCCTGCGTGACGACGCGGGCTGGCACCAAGCGTGCCGCGGCATTGCAGTCCATGTACCTGCGCATTGGGCCAGGTTCCTTCCGCAATGCCGGGCGACTGGTGCCATGGTGGCGCTTGATTGCGCTGCTGGGGTTGGCGTGGCTGTCTGGCGCGTACGATGGCTGGATTGCACCACCGACAAAGAAAGCCAGCACACCATGATCTTGGGCCTTGCCGCCAACCGCCTGCACCACCAAACCGAAGACGCAGCTTTGTTTGGCCTGCTGCGTGCCTGCGAGGCCGGCATGCGCGAGCTGAACCTGGGCCTGCACGCCGTGGGCCGTACCTACGATGCCATTGCCGCCGCCGGCATGCTGCGCGGCTATGCGCCTTTTGCGCGCTACCCCTATGGGCGCGAGGGCGGGCTGATGAAGCTGGTGGCCGAGGTGGTGGGCATGGCGGGCGAGGGGCGCACGCTCGACGGCGCCATCTACCTGATCGACCCGGTGGATCCTTCGTCCATCTTCCCCGAGGCGCAGGCGCTCAAGCGCCAGTGCGTGATCCACGGCAAGCCGTTTTTGTCCACCGTGGCCAGCGCGCGCGACTGGGTGGAGATGGAGCGCATCCACGCCGGGCTGCAACCCGACCACCATGCCGACCGTTTTCATGATTGCACCGCGCAGACCCTGGCCCTGATCGCCCACGATGCGATGAAGGGCGCCATGCTGGACTTTGCAGCGCGCAACTTTGAACTGCTGTCGCGCTTTGCCCGCCGCGTGGCCACGGGCACCACGGGCCAGCGCTTGAACGAGCTGGCCTGGAGCCGTGGCTGGCCTGCGGATACGCCCTGGGTGCAGCGCTACAACAGCGGCCCGCTGGGCGGTGATGCGCAGATCGCCGACCTGGTGCTGGAGCGGCGCTGCCAGCGCGCCATCTTTTTTGAAGACCCGCATGTGGCGCGCCAGCACGAGGCCGATATACAGCTCTTGGAGCGTGCCGTGGCCACCGCCACGCACGACGCCGTGTGCACCACGTCGCCCCAGGTCGCGCAGCGCTGGTGCGACGCGGCCATGCTGCGTGCTGCGCGGTGATGCCGTGAGCCTGGGCCGGGCCCTTGTCGCGCTCTGCCTGGCCCTGGCGGCGGGGCCGGCGCTGGCCCTGCCCACGTTTGCCGAGGTGCGCGCCGACTACCGCTCGTCCGAAACCCTGGTGCTCTCGCGCGAGGGCGAGGTGATCCAGCGCCTGCGCACCGACGCCACGGTGCGCCGCGGCCAGTGGCTGCGGCTGGCCGATGTGTCGCCGGCGCTGCGCACGGCCTTGGTACTGAGCGAGGACAAGCGCTTCCACGAGCACAGCGGCGTGGACTGGGCCGCCGTCTCTGCCGCGGCCTGGGGCAACCTGTGGAACCAGCGCACCCGCGGCGCCAGCACCCTCACCATGCAGCTGGCGGGTCTGCTCGACGGTGACTGGCGCCAGGGGCCGGGCGGGCGCACCGTCACGCAGAAGATCGGCCAGGCCGTGGCCGCGCAGCGGCTGGAGCGCGGCTGGCGCAAGGACCAGATCCTGGAGGCCTACCTGAACCTGGTGCCGTTTCGCAGCGAGATCGTTGGCATAGACGCACTGGCGCGCACCCTGTTCGGCAAGGCCGCCCATGGCCTGGATGAGCGCGAGGCGGCCGTGGCCGCAGCCCTGGTGCGCGCGCCCAATGCCAAGCCGGCGCTCGTTGCCCGGCGCGCCTGCGGTGTGCTGCAAGCCATGCGAAAGCAGGCGGATTGTGATGCGCTCGACCTGTTCACCGCCGCTGCCCTGCAGCGGCGCGCCTTTGCTGTCAGCGAGGGTATTGCGCCGCACTTTGCACGGCAGTTGCTGCGCCATGCGGCGCCGGGCGAACCTGCGCAGTCCACGGTCAGCGCGCCGCTGCAGCGTGTGGCGCTGCAAACGTTGACGCGCCACCTGCGCGAGCTGGCCGGGCGTAACGTGCAGGACGCCGCCCTGGTGGTGCTGGACAACGCCAGCGGCGAGGTACTGGCCTGGGTGGGCTCGTCGGGCAGCCTGAGCCAGGCGGGGGAGGTCGATGGCGTGCTGGCGCTGCGCCAGCCCGGCTCCACGCTCAAGCCCTTTTTGTACGCCCAGGCCATTGCCGAGCGGCGCCTGACTGCGGCCTCGCTGCTGCACGACTCGCCGGCGCAGATCCCCACCGCCGGCGGCCTGTACATACCGCAGAACTACGACCGGCGTTTCAAGGGCTGGGTGTCGGTGCGCCAGGCGCTGGGGGCTTCGCTGAACGTGCCGGCGGTGCGCACCCTGGTGATGGTGTCGCCCGACGCCTTCTTCGGCCAACTGCGCCGCCTGGGCCTGCCTTTGCCTGAGTCGGGCGGCTACTACGGCTACAGCCTGGCGCTGGGCAGCAGCGAGGTGCGGCTGCTGGAGCTGGCCAACGCCTACCGCACTCTGGCCAACGGCGGGCGCCTGAGCCCCGTGGCCTATGCGCCCGGCGCGCGAGCGGCCTCCTCCCAGGTGCTGGATGCGGGCGCGGCCTTCATCGTCGGTGACATCCTGGCCGACACCAACGCCCGCGTGCCCACCTTTGGCGCCGACAGCGTGCTGAACACGCGCTTTTGGAGCGCGGTGAAAACCGGCACCAGCAAGGACATGCGCGACAACTGGGCCATCGGCTGGTCGCAGCGCTACACGGTGGGCGTGTGGGTGGGCAATGCCGGCGGCAGCCCCATGCACGACGTCAGCGGCAGCAGCGGCGCCGCACCCATCTGGGCCGACGTCATGGCCTGGCTGCACCGCACCGCGCCCAGCCGTGCGCCGCAGCCGCCGGTGGGCGTGCTGCGCCAGCCGGTGCGCTTCGACGGCGGCGCCGACCGGCTGGAGAGCCCGCGCGAGGAGTGGTTTGTGCGTGGCACGCAGCAGGCGGTATTTGCTATAGATACAGAAGCTGCTGGCGCTTATGTAACAAGCGCTAGCGGCAAAAAACATATGAATTTTGGTGTGCCGGCGCGCATCATCGCCCCGGCGCCGGGCAGCATCATCGCGCTGGACCCCGACATACCGCCCGCGCACCAGCGTCTGCAACTGCAGGCCCAGGGCGGCACTGCGCTGCGCTGGCGCATAGACGGCAGGCCGGCGGGGCAGGGCGCTGCCCTGGCTTGGCTGCCCTGGCCGGGCCGCCACCGGGTGGAGCTGCTGGACGCGCAAGGCCAGGTGCAGGACAGCGTGCAGATCGAGGTGCGCGGCGCCGGCGTGCGCGCGCGTGAACAGCCCGGCGGCTAAACTAATCCTTTCCATTTTGAAAGTCCCCGGCGTGGCGCGCTCCCCCTACTTCAGATATGCCCTGGCGGCCTTGTGCACGCTGTGGCTGGTCGTGGGTGCGGCGCGCGCGCAGGAGATCGTCACGGACGACAAGTCGCAGGCCGCAGCCAGGACGGTGCTTGGGATTCTGGGCTATACGCGCTGGCCCTCCGCTCCGCAGACGGTGCGCCTGTGCGTCGTCGGCCCGACCGAGTATGCGGACGAGCTGCTCAAGGGCGGAACGCTGCCCGGTGACCGCCAGGTGCTGGTGCGCCGCATGCGGCTGGACGATGCCGAACTGCTCGCGCAGTGCGATGGGGTCTATGTCGGCATGCTGGACGACACCGCATGGCGGCAGCTGCGCGCACGGCTTGAGTCGCAGCCGCTGCTGTCCATCAGCGAGCGGCAGGAGCTGTGCCTGATAGGCTGCATGTTCTGCCTGGACGTGCGTGACAGTGGCGTGGCCTTCGAGACCAACCTCGACTCCGTGGCCCGCAGCGGCGTGCGGGTGAACCCGCGCGTGCTGCAGTTGGCGCGGCGCAAGGGCGCACCTGGATGAACCAGCGGCATGGGGCCGCCAGTCGTCCCTCTTCCTTGCGCGATCTGGTGCGCCGCGCGCACCTTGGCCCGGCGCTGATGGCCATGGCACTGGCCGGCGCGCTGCTGCTGCTTGCGGGGCTGGTGGCGCTGCGCGTGCACCTCGAAAGCAACCTGCAGCTGATGGCCCGCTCTGTCGGCTATACCGTGGAGGCGGCGTTGGTTTTCAAGGACCAGGAGGACGCACGGGAGACGCTCTCGCACATGCTGGCGCATGAGGGCGTGGCCCATGCCGTGGTGCGCGACGCCCAGGGCGACATGTTCGCGCAGTGGCAGGGGTCGGCAACCTCGCTGCGTGCACGCATGGGACAGACTTTGGCGCGCCTGGCACTGCTGGTGCCGGTGGTCGAACCCATTCGGTACCACGGCAGACCGGTGGGCACGGTGGAGCTGCTGGGCGATGGACAGGCGCTTGTGAGTTTCCTGTGCACAGGCCTGGCGGTGCTGCTGGGCTGCATGGTCGTCAGCGGAGCGGTAGGCCTGCTGCTCGCGCGGCGCATGCTGCGTGACATGGTCGCGCCGCTGCAGGCGCTGGCGCAGGTGGCACGTGCCGTGCAGCACGAGCGTGTCACCGGCCTGCGCGTGCCGCCTGCGCGGCTGGCCGAGCTGCGCGCGCTGGGCGACGACTTCAACGCTCTGCTCGATGAGTTGGAGCATCGCCAGGCGCTGTTGCGGCAGAAGAATGCCGAGCTGCAGCAGCTTGCGCTGCACGACAGCCTGACCGGCCTGCCCAACCGCGCCAGCTTCGAGCAGCATCTGCAGGCGACCATGGCGCAGGCGCGTGAAGCCGATCAGCCCATGGCATTGCTGTTCATCGACTGCGACCGCTTCAAGCAGGTGAACGACATCCACGGCCACGCCGAGGGCGATGCGCTGTTGATCGAGGTGGCGCGGCGCCTGCAGGCGCAGGTGCGCGTGGGTGACCTGGTGGCGCGCCTGGGCGGCGATGAGTTTGCGGTGGTCATGGCGCCACCGGCCACGCATGCCGATGCGGCGGCCCTCGTCGAACGCGTGGCGGTGGCAATGTGCAAGCCGCTGGCGCTGGACGGTGGTGGCGTGCTGCAGCCGGCGGTGAGTGCAGGCATAGCCGTGTTTCCGCAGCAGGGCCGTGACATGGAGTCACTGCTGCGCAGCGCCGACGCTGCGATGTACGAAGTGAAAGCACGCCGCGGTCGTGGTCGGCGGGTGACGGATTCGGACGCCATGGACCCAGCCCGAAGCGGTTCGAATTCGTAGGAGCGACTGTCGCTGCGAAGGCGATTGGCGACCCAGTCCGATGCCACAGGCAATGCAATATTTCGAGTGTCTCATCAATAGGTTGGATCAATAGGCTGGATCAATAGGACAGATATGACGGAAGTACGAAAATGACGCCCATGATGGTTTCTGTTCGATTTTTCTGGCGCCTGCTGTGGCTGTGTACCGTCGTGTTGGCGTTGGGCGCCTGCCAGAGCGCGCCACCCGCAGATGCCCAGGCTGCCCTGCGCGCTCAAGTGCTGCGCGAGCAGGGCTTCGTGCCGACCGACGACGGTTGGGAGTTGCAGATGTCCGGCAAGCTGCTGTTCGACTTCAACTCCGACGCCATTGCCAGCGACCGGCGCGCGGCCGTGGTGCGCATTGGCCGCGCGCTGGCCGATGTGGGTGTGCGCGCGTTGCGTGTGGAAGGGCATGCCGATGACCAAGGCGCATCCGACTACAACGAGCGCCTGTCCCTGCGCCGCGCCGAGGCGGTGGCCCAGGTGCTGGCCGAGGCAGGCATCCCGCGCGAGCACATCGACGTTCGTGGTTATGGCGCGAGCCGTCCGCTGATCGCCGGCACCAGCGAGGCCGCGCGCAATGAAAATCGCCGCGTGGCGCTGATCGTTCCAGTGCAGTAGGCGGCCAGGGCATGTGATGCCGCTCTCAGGGCAAAGGAGGGCAATCGGCGGCAAAAAAATTCACAGTCCACGCAAAAGCCTTCAAACCGCCCTCGGCCGGCTGGGACTACGATCCACGGTTTGCATGCCTTGACTCACCAACCTCCAGGGGACTCGCCGTGGCCGATCTTTCCAAAATGACCTGTATCGAAGACCTGCGCCAGGTCGCCGAATGCCGCGTGCCGCGCATGTTCTACGACTACGCCGACTCTGGCTCGTGGACCGAGGGCACCTACCGGGCCAACGAAAGCGACTTCTCCGCCATCAAGTTCCGCCAGCGCGTGGCCGTCAACATGGAAGGCCGCAGCACCGCCACCACCATGGTCGGCCAGCAGGCCAAGATGCCCGTGTGCATAGCCCCCGTGGGCCTGACCGGCATGCAGCACGCCGACGGCGAGATCCACGCCGCGCGCGCGGCCGAGAAGTTCGGTATTCCGTTCACCCTGTCCACCATGAGCATCTGCTCCATCGAGGACATTGCCGAGCACACCAGCGCGCCGTTCTGGTTCCAGCTCTACATGATGCGCGACCGCGAAGCCATGGCGCGCATGATCCAGCGCGCCAAGGACGCCAAGTGCAGCGCCCTGGTGCTGACGCTGGACCTGCAGGTGATAGGCCAGCGCCACAAGGACATCAAGAACGGCCTGACCGCGCCGCCGCGCCCCACCATCAAGAACATCATCAACCTGATGACCAAGCCGCGCTGGTGCTTAGGGATGGCCGGCACGCGCCGCCACACCTTCCGCAACCTGGTGGGGCATGTGAAGGGCGTGTCCGACATGAACTCGCTGGCCGCCTGGACGAATGAACAGTTCGACCCGCGCCTGTCCTGGGAGGACGTGCGCTGGGTGAAGCAGCAGTGGGGCGGCAAGCTGATCCTGAAGGGCATCATGGAGGTGGAGGACGCCATCCTGGCCGCGCAGAACGGCGCCGACGCCATCGTCGTCAGCAACCACGGCGGGCGCCAGCTCGACGGCGCGCCCTCGTCCATCGCCGCGCTGCCGGCCATCGTGGACGCCGTGGGGGGTGCGCTGGAGGTGTGGATGGACGGCGGCATCCGCAGCGGCCAGGACGTGCTGCGCGCCTGGGCTCTTGGAGCGAAAGGCACCATGATCGGCCGCGCCATGGCCTACGGCCTGGGCGCGTTCGGCGAGGCCGGCGTGACCAAGGCCTTGCAAATCATCCACAAGGAACTGGACGTGAGCATGGCCTTCTGCGGCCATACCAATCTGCAGAACGTGGACAAGTCCATCCTGGTGCCTGGCACTTACCCGACGGCGTGATTCATCCTGGCGTTATGACGCTGCTCTCGTTGGTGTAAACGAATGAATGGTTCGCCCCCGGCTGTCCACCGCCACGGTGACTGGGAAGTCCACCAACTCAAACTCATAGATGGCTTCCATGCCCAAGTCCTCGAAGGCCAGCAAGCGAGCGGACTGAATAGCCCTGGACAACAGATAGGCGGCGCCGCCCGTGGCGCTGAGGTAGGCACCGCCGTGGCGGGCAATGGCGGCGATGGCGTCCGATCCGCGCTCGGCCTTGCCGATCATGGCCAGCAAACCGGCCTGCGCCATCAGGGGCTCGACGAAGCGATCCATGCGCGTGGCGGTGGTCGGCCCTGCGGGGCCCACTGCTTCGTCACCCACGGCATCCACCGGGCCCACGTAATAGACCACCCTGCCGCGCAGGTCCACCGGCAGTGCCGCGCCGCGAGCGAGTAGATCCACGAGGCGCTTGTGTGCCGCGTCGCGGGCGGTGAGCACGCGCCCCGACAGCAGCAGAGTTTGGCCAATGCGCCACTGGCGTACGGTGTCAGCGCTCAGATGGTCCAGATTCACACGCTCGGCATCGGGCAGCTCGAACCTGTCGGGGATGCCGTCCCAAAGGCTGAGTGGAGGCTCGTCGATCCGCGCTGGCCCGTTGCCGTCGAGCATGAAGCGTGCATAGCGGGTGGCGGCGCAATTGGGAATCAGGGCCACGGGAATCGTGGCCGCATGGCAGGGCGCCGTGCGCAGCTTCACGTCGAGCACGGTGGTGGTTCCGCCCAGGCCCTGCGCGCCTATGCCCAGGGCGTTGGCGCGCTGGTACACCTCAAGCCGCAGGGCCTCCTCGACGCCCTGGGCGCCGCGCGAGCGCAGCTGATCCATGTCGATGGGATCGAACAGCGACAACTTGGCCAGCAGCATGGCCTGCTCCGGCGTGCCGCCTATGCCTATGCCCAGCGTGCCGGGCGGGCACCAGCCGGCGCCCATGCCCGGCAACTGCGCGATGACCCAGTCGGCCACGCTGTCGCTGGGCTCCAGCGTGGC
>JADHED010001415.1_pt1 | contig 20498 bp, 15 predicted proteins | sample 8952041 | NCBI WGS metagenome assembly JADHED01 (sample SAMN16124423, study PRJNA663239) | bioreactor sludge metagenome | isolation source: sludge (control) | place: India:Bengaluru | collected 2018-09-08
GATGCGGGTGCAGGGTCGCGACTGCCGGATCGGCGTCTCGATCGGCATCAGTGTCGAGCTTGCACCGCCTGACCTCGATGCACTGCTGATCGCCGCGGACACCGCCATGTACCGCGCGAAGAAGGACGGACACGACTGTTTTCGCTGGCACCAGGATCCGCCGTGACAACAGCCGCCAAAGCCACGGTGCCACCAACTGGCATCACGCGGAAGGGTGGCGGCTTGGGGATCAGCTCAGATCGATGGCGTGGCGCTTGAGATCCTCCAGGCTGACATATTCCAGGGCGCGCTGATGGGTGGCGCGCAGCACCACCTTGGGGGCGCAGCCTGCTTCCAGGGCCTCCCGCCAGCGCGCCGCGCACAGGCACCAGCGGTCGCCGGGCTTGAGGCCGGGAAAGTCGAACTCGGGGTGCGGGGTGATCAGGTCGTTGCCCTGGCGCAGGGAAAACTCCAGGAACTCCGCCGTCATCCGGGCGCAGACCACGTGGCGGCCCACATCGTCGGGGCCCGTGGCGCAGCTCCCGTCCCGGTAATACCCAGTCACCGGCTCGACCTCCGAGCAGGACTCCAGGGGCTCGCCCAGCACGTTCAGGGCCTCGTCTCTGCGGTAAAATCCACCGTCCATCGCCAAATCCTCTGTTCAGGTTGTCAACGTCATCCCCAGATGGGGGTGCGCGGCGGCCCTGCAAACCGCCAGTGAACTCATCGCGGCGCTCCGCGAGGTCGCACCCGCCCTTTGCCGTGACCATGGCGCCGCCCGCAACCACCGCGCGCGCCCGTTTCGGCCTGGCCCGGCCGTTACGGCTGCGTCAATCGTCCCATTCCCTTTTGCCCGCCGGTGCCCCCCATGCAAGCCGCCCGCGATCTCTTCTCTTACCGCAAGCACTGGGCCCACAAGCTCGGCACGGCACCCCAACTGCCCATGTCGCGGGCGGAGATGGACCTGCTGGGCTGGGATGCCTGCGATGTCATCATCGTCACTGGCGATGCCTACGTGGACCACCCCTCCTTCGGCATGGCCATCGTCGGGCGGCTGTTGGAGGCCCAGGGCTTTCGCGTCGGCATTATCGCCCAGCCCGACTGGCAGTCGGCGGAGGACTTCAAGCGCCTGGGGCGACCCACCCTCTTCTTCGGCATCACCGCCGGCAACATGGACTCCATGGTCAACCGCTATACCTCCGACCGGCGGCTGCGCGGCGACGATGCCTACAGCCCCGGCGGCGAGGGCGGGCGGCGACCGGACCGGGCGGTGATCGTCTATGCCCAGCGGGCACGGGAAGCCTACAAGGAGGTCCCCATCGTCCTGGGCGGCATCGAGGCCAGCCTGCGGCGCATCGCCCACTATGACTACTGGTCGGACCAGGTGCGCCGTTCCATCCTGGTGGACGCCAAGGCCGACATCCTGCTCTATGGCAACGCCGAGCGCGCCTTGGTCGAACTGGCCCACCGCCTCGCCAAGCGGGAGCCCATCGCCAGCATCCGCGACCTGCGCGGCACCGCCTTCCTGAGCCGGGGCCTGCCGGTGGGCTGGACCGAGATTGCCGCGACTGACGGCCCCCCTCTCCCCCGGCCCCTCCCCCGCGGGGGGGGAGGGGAGATCAGCATCGATGCCAAACACCGAGACGCCAGCTATGGCAGTTTGCGGGAATCTGGCTATGCCAATCTGGGAGATGGCGTTATCGACCGGGGGGACCACAGCCCTACCGGCCAGTGTGACCTCAGCCTGACCACAGCCGACCCTAACCAGATGGAGCCTCTTGACCGCGCCGGCCGCGCTGGCCGCCCCGACCGCGCCCACACGGTCATCCGCCTGCCCGCCTACGAGCAGGTCAAGAGCAATCCTCTGCTTTATGCCCAAGCCTCCCGCCTCTTTCACCTGGAGACCAACCCTGGCAACGCCCGTGCCCTGGTCCAGGCCCATGGCGACAGGGACGTCTGGCTCAACCCGCCGCCCATCCCCCTCACCAGCGCCGAGCTGGACCGGGTGTATGAACTGCCCTACAGCCGCCGGCCCCATGACGCCTATGGCGAGGCGCGCATCCCGGCCTGGGAGATGATCCGCTTCTCGGTGGCCATCATGCGCGGCTGCTTCGGCGGCTGCACCTTCTGCTCCATCACCGAGCACGAGGGGCGCATCATCCAGAGCCGCAGCCAGGCCTCCATCCTGCGGGAGATCGAGGAGGTGCGCGACCGCACCCCTGGTTTCACCGGGGTCATCTCCGACCTGGGCGGCCCCACCGCCAATATGTGGCGCCTGGGCTGCCGCGACCCGGCCATCGAATCGGCCTGTCGGCGCCTGTCCTGCGTCTTCCCGGACATCTGCAAGAACCTGGGCACCGACCATAATCCCCTGATCCAGCTCTACCGCCAGGCCCGCGCCCTGCCCGGCATCAAGCGCGTCCTCGTCGCCTCCGGCCTGCGCTACGACCTGGCGGTGCGCTCGCCGGCCTACATCCGCGAACTGGCGACCCACCACGTCGGCGGCTACCTCAAGATCGCCCCGGAGCACACCGAGCCCGGCCCCCTGGCGCTGATGATGAAGCCCGGCATCGGCACCTACGACCGCTTCAAGGCCCTCTTCGACCAGTACTCCCGGGAGGCCGGCAAGGAGCAGTACCTCATCCCCTACTTCATCGCCGCCCACCCCGGCACCCGCGACGAGGACATGCTGGCCCTGGCCCTGTGGCTCAAGCGCAACGGCTTCCGCCCCGACCAGGTCCAGGCCTTCCTACCCACCCCCATGGCCCTGGCCTCCGCCATGTACCACACCGGCCTCAACCCCCTGAAGCAGGTGACCCGCGCCGGCGCCGAGCGCGTGACCCTGGCCCGGGGCGCGCGCCAGCGCCGCCTGCACAAGGCCTTCCTGCGCTATCACGACCCGGCGAACTGGCCCCTGCTGCGCGAGACCCTGAAACGGATGGGCCGCGCCGATCTCATCGGCAACGGCAAGCGCCACCTGGTGCCGGCCTGGCAGCCCACCGGGACCGGGGCGAGAGGCGGAAAGGGGCGATCCTGAGGTTCTGCATTCATTACCAGGCCATTCGCGATTGCGGGTAGATGTCACCCGACCCAATGGCGCAGCGCCTGGGGTCTACAATTGCAGAGACAGTTGGGCGAGGAGTCAGCACGGGCGGCGATGACCGCGGGAGCCGGCGATGTTCGAATCAGCGGAACTGGGGCATAAAATCGACAAGGCGGCCTTTCGGGAACGGGAACCCCGGCTGCGCGAGCAATTGCTGGACGCCCAGTTCGATTTACGCGAGCAGGCCAAATTTCCGGTGATCATCCTGGTCGGCGGCGTCGCGGGCGCCGGCGCCAGCGAGATCATCAACCACCTCTACGAATGGCTGGACTCCCGCTTCCTGTCCACCCAGACCTTCAGCGCGCCCACCGACGAGGAACGGGACCGGCCCTATATGTGGCGCTTCTGGCGGGTCCTGCCGCCCAAGGGACGCATCGGCATCTTCGCCGACTCCTGGTACACCGAAACCCTGGAGCGGGGCATGGCCGGGGAGATGTCCGCGGCCGATCTCGATCAGCGCCTGGACCAGATCAACCGTTTCGAGGCCATGCTGGTCAACGAGGAGGCCCTGGTCCTCAAGTTCTGGTTTCACCTGACCAAGCAGGGACAGCGGGAACGGCTCACCGCCCTGGAAAAAGACCCCCGCTCGGCCTGGCGGGTGACCAAGGGCGACTGGCGCCAGCACAAACGCTACAACCGCTTGCAGGAGGTGGCGGGCCACGTGCTGCGACTGACCAACACCCCTTGGGCACCCTGGGTGGTGGTCGACGGCAGCGACGACCGCTATCGGATGCTGCAAGTGAGCAGCGTACTGCTGGGTGCCCTGCTGCGGCGCCTGGCCGACCCCCAGGATCAGAACTTCCCGGTGGCGCCGCCCATGGTGCCGAACATCGACCAACTGGACGTGCTGACGGCCCTCGATCTCACCCAGAAGCGGACGCGGGAGGACTATGAGGCGCAACTGGCCAAGTGGCAGGGGCGTCTAGGCGAGTTGGTCCGCCAGGACCGGTTCCGCCAGCGGGCCCTGATCCTGGCCTTCGAGGGCCAGGATGCCGCCGGCAAGGGTGGCGCGATCCGCCGGGTGACGGCGGCCCTCGACCCGCGCCAGTACCAGGTGGTGCCCGTCGCCGCCCCCACCGAGGAGGAGCGCGCCCAACCCTATCTGTGGCGCTTCTGGCGGCACATCCCGCGCAAGGGACGACTGACCCTCTTCGACCGTACCTGGTACGGGCGGGTGCTGGTCGAGCGAGTCGAGGGGCTGTGCGGCGAGGCGGACTGGCTGCGCGCCTATGCCGAGATCAACGACTTCGAGCACGACCTGCACCAGGACGGCGTGATCGTGGTGAAATTCTGGCTGCAGATCAGCAAGGAGGAGCAGTTGCGCCGCTTCCAGGGGCGGGAGCAGGTGGCCTTCAAGCGCTTCAAGATCACCGCCGAGGACTGGCGCAACCGGGAGAAGTGGGACCTCTATCACCAGGCCGTGTGCGACCTGGTCGACCGGACCAGCACCGGCAGCGCCCCCTGGACCCTGATCGAGGCCGAGGACAAGTACTTCGCCCGGATCAAAATCCTCCGCACCATCTGCAAGCGACTGGAGGAGGCCTGGTGAAACACCGCTCTCTGACCAGCGCCCGCTGATTGCCATTTCCGCCCCGCGGGACACCGTCCTCACCCTGCGCGCGGGCAAGTCCTTTTCTGTCGACAAACTCCGTGGTGGGGACTGTGCCAGGGTGTACCGGGTCACCCTGGAGATCGGCTCCCCGGATGTTGCCGGCGTTATCGGACCGCCACCTTCAGGTCGGCGTCACTGTCCGCGTAGGTCAAGGCCACGGTCCGGAAATCCTCCCGCAACGCGAGGAAGGCGTCGAGCACGTCGGGATCGAAATGGCTGCCGCGCCCCTGCCGCATGATCTCGACGGCCTGCTCGTGGGGCATGCCCTCCTTGTAGGGACGCCGACTGATCAGGGCGTCATAGACATCGGCCACCGCCATCAACCGGGCGGAGATGGGAATCTGGTCACCGCTGGCACCGGTGGGATAACCGCTGCCGTCCCACTTTTCCTGATGGTAGTAGGCGATCTCCTTGGCGAGGTCGAGGAAGCTCACCTCCATGCCGAGATGCTTCTCGGCGGCGAGGATCGCGTCCCGGCCCAGGGTGGTATGGGTCTTCATGATCTCGAACTCCTCCGGGGTGAAGCGACCTGGCTTGAGGAGGATGTGATCGGGGATGCCGACCTTGCCGATGTCATGGAGGGGCGCGGACTTGAACAGCAGCTCGATGGTCTTTTCCGACAGAAAGTAGCCGAAGCGCGGGTGGGTCTTGAGCCGGTTGGCCAGCAAGCGGACGTAGTGCTGGGTGCGGCGGATGTGGTTGCCGGTTTCGTTGTCCCGGGTTTCCGCCAGCGACGCCATGGCCAGGATGGTGACATCCTGGATCGCCTGGATCTCCCGGGTGCGGCGATTGACCTCGTCCTCCAGGAAGGCGTTCTGGTCCCTGAGGAAATCGGCGGCCCGCTTGATCTTGAGGTGGGTTTCCACCCGGGCGAGGAGGATGGGCGGCGAGATCGGCTTGGTGATGTAGTCCACGGCGCCCAGCTCCAGGCCAAGGCGCTCGTCCTCGGTCTCGCTCATCGCGGTGATGAACATGACCGGGATCTCCCGCGTCGGCGGATGGGCCTTCAGTTCCCGGATGACGTCATAACCGGAGAGCCCCGGCATCATGATGTCGAGAAGGATCAGATCCGGCAGGGGATCGGCCTGGGCGATCCTCAGCGCCTTCTCCCCGTTGTTGGCGATCTTGACCTTGTACTGGTTCTTGAGCAGGCCCGACATCAGCGCGAGGTTGTTCGGCGTGTCATCCACCACCAGGATGGTGGCCTTGTTTGCGACATCGAGGTTATCCATCAGCCTTCCACATGAGGTGAACGGGGGCCAGGGCCAAGCGGATTCAACCGCGGGTTTGAGGCCCCACCGGGAGCGCGGCGAGGGCCGCGTCGAAATCGAAATCGCCGACCGCCGCCTCGACCCTGGCCAGGGCGGCCCGCAAGGGAGTGCCCTGGACCCGTTCCAGGAGTTCGTCGAGCACATCGGCGGCTTCCGAATCGCTGTCCTCCAGCAGGGAGCGCAATCGGGTCAGGAGGGCATCGATCCGGGGCTGGTCGATCCCTGTCAGGTCGATGCCAGGCAAGTCGCTGTCTGGAGAATGGATCTTAGGCAAGCTGTCCTCAGGCGGGACGTTCCCCGGAGAGACTTTCGTTCCCAGCTTAAAGAGATCTTCGATGACCGGGTCGAGTTCGGCCTGGGTGCGACCCAGCAGGTCGCCGATGAGGGAAGCGGGTTGCTGGCGTCGGCAGGCCGCCTCCAACTCCTGGGCCGCCGCCCGCACCCCCTTGGCGCCAAGACTGCCGGCCATGCCCTTGAGGGTGTGGGCGCAGCGCGTGGCGGCCTCGGGGTCGGCATCCCGGCAAGCCCGGGCGAACTGGGCCGCGAAATCGGCCTGGCTGTCGCGGAACTTGATCAGGAGCTTGGCGTAAAGCCGGGCATTGTTCATGGTGGCGGCCAGACCGGCGCGCCGGTCGATGCCCGCCAGCGGCGGGATCTCCTCCTCGACGCCGCTCGCCGGCGGGTTGGAGGTGGGCGGGGCGGGATCCGCGGCCCTCGTGACCGGGTTGGCCGGCGTCACCCAGCGGGCGATGGTGTTGAACATCTCCGCGACGTTGATGGGCTTGGCGATGTGATCGTTCATGCCGGCGGCGAGGACCTTCTCGCGGTCGCCGGCCATGGCGTTGGCGGTCATGGCCAGGATCGGCAAGGCCGCGAACCGGGGATTCTCCCGGATGCGGCGGGTCGCGGTGAAGCCATCCATCACCGGCATCTGGCAATCCATGAGCACCCCGTCGAACGGGAATGCGACCGCTCCCACGGAGGTGGCAAGGCCCAGAGAGGTAGCGGCGCCCTGTGATATGGCGGCGTCTTGTGATGTGGCGGCGTCCAGGGCCGCCAGGGCCTCAAGACCATTGTTGGCCACCACCACCTCGATCCCCGCCTGGGCCAGCAGCTCCAGGGCCAGTTCCTGGTTCACCTCGTTGTCCTCGACCAGGAGGATGCGCGCCCCCGCCACCTTGGCCATCGCCTCGGAGAGGGTATCCAACCGGGCGGAGTGGCCAGGGGCCTCGATCACCCGCCCCTTGCCGAGGGCCTCGCAACCCGCCTCCAGCAGGCTTTTCGCGGTGATGGGCTTGGTCAGGGCGATGCGCAGCTTCACCCCCAATTGTTCCGCCTGGCTCAGCACCTCCTCGCGGCCGAAGCCGGTGATCATGAGGGGGGCCGGGGGCTTGACCAGGTCGAGGGCGGCCATCTGACTCAGGGTTTCGAGACCGTCCATGACCGGCATCTTCCAGACGAGCAGGATCAGGTCGTAGGGGGTGGCCGCGGCATCCGCGGCGCGCAGCCGTTCCAGTCCCTTGCCCCCATCCCCCGCGCGGTCCACCACCATGCCCAGCCCGCTGGCGATCTCGGCCAGGATCTCGCGCGCGGCCTGATTGTCGTCGATGACCAGGGCCCGCGCGCCGCGCAAGGCATCGGGGTCGTACACCAGTCGGGTCCAGGGATGGGCCTGGAGGCCGAAACGGGCGTGGAAGTGGAAGGTCGAGCCCCGGCCGGCGCTGGACTCCGCCCAGATCCGCCCCCCCATCATCTCCACCAGGTTCTTGGAGATAGCCAGGCCAAGCCCGGTGCCGCCGTACTTGCGAGTCGTCGAGGCATCGGCCTGGCTGAAGCTGCGGAAGGTCTTGGCGAGCTGCTCCGGGGTCATGCCGATCCCGGAATCCTGGACCCAGAAGTGCAGTTCCACCTCGCTCCCGCGCTGCTCGACCAGGTCGGCGCCGATGATGATCTCCCCCTTGTCGGTGAATTTCACCGCGTTGTTGCCGAGATTGACCAGAATCTGGCCCAGGCGCAGCGGGTCGCCGACCAACGCCGTGGGCAGGTTGGGGGCCAGGTTGAACAGCAGCTCGATACCCTTGTCCTCGGCCTTCAGGCCGATGAGGTTGCCAAGGTTGTCCATGACGTCATCGAGATTGAAGTCGATATGCTCCATGGACAGCTTGCCGGCCTCGATCTTGGAGAAGTCGAGGATGTCGTTGATGATGCCCAGCAGGTTTTCCGCCGAGCGGTGCACCTTGACGATGTAGTTGCGCTGTTTCTTGTCCAGGGCGGTCTGCAGGGCCAGGTGGGACATGCCGATGATGGCGTTCATCGGCGTGCGGATCTCGTGGGACATGTTCGCCAGAAAATCCGACTTGGCCTTGGTCGCCTCCTCCGCGGCGTCCTTGGCCTGGAGTAACTGCTCGTTCATCGCCTCCATCTCGCGGAAGAGTTCCTCGCGGGATTTTTCCTCGAACACCTGGCGCATCCGGGCGACCTGCCCTTCCGGGATGACGCCGCCCCCCAGGGGGGCGACAAAGCGCTGGGCCGGGCGGCCCTGGGTATCGGTGGTCGCTTCAAGGCGGCCCAGGGTCGGCGGACAGGACAGCGGTCGGACCTGGCCTGGGTGGGTAGGGGGATGGACGGGTGGGTTGGCGACGGGATGAACGGAGGGGTAAACGGGGGGATGGAGGGAAGGATGTACGACGGAAGAAACGGTGGGAGAAACGGCGGGATGGACGAACAGGACCACCAGATGGGGCGCGGCCTGGTTGTCCAGCCCCAGGTGGGCGACCAGGGGCCCTTCCCGACTCAGCGCCAGGGCGCAATCCGCCAGCCAGGCGACGCGCGGCAGCCAGTGCAACGGCGGCGCCACCCCCTCCAGGGCCCTGATCAGTTTGCGGCGAAATTCCAGGCAGGCGGCCTCGGAGGCGAGGGCCATGCTGCCGAGGTTTTCGATCAGAGGCATTTCACCACCACGCAGGCGGCGTCATCCGTGCTCTTGGCGGTGTCGGTGATCAGCTTCTCCGCGATCTGGACCGCGGAGAGGGGGGTGCGCGGGATCAGCACCCGGGTCTTGGCGCTCTCCGAGCAGCCGTCCGAGGCGACCACGATCAGGTTGCCCGGCTCCAGCAGCACCGACTGCGGCAGGACGTTGCGCATGCGCTCGCCGAGGATGCCGTCCCGCGAGACCCCATGCCAGTGCTTGCGGCCGATGACCCGGATATGGACGTTGCCGACGCCGGCGAAGGTCAGTTGCCGGCTGGCGCGGTTGAGCACCGCCAGGCCCGCCGCGGCCCCACGGGTGCCCTGGCATTGCGCGTGCAGGGCCAGTAGCAAGGCCTCCAGATCGAGTGGACTCGCCGCCGCCATCAGGGTCGCTCCGAGCTCCTTGGCCAGCCCATGGGCCCCGGGCCCATGACCCGAGACATCGATCACCCCGAACAGCAGGCTGGTCCCGACCTCGCGCACCAGGGTGAGGTCCCCACTGACCCTTTGGCCAGGATAGGGCCGGTTGAGACTGGCGTGCTCGATCTGGAGGGGCTGTTCCGCCGCCGTGGCAGCGATCCGTGTGGCGCTGCGCTGGGGTTTGCCCGGGGTCGGGTCCAGCCATTTGGCGGCGATCACCGTGGTACCCTCCCCCACCTGGGTATGAATCCGCAACGAGGACATGATGCGGCGCACGGCGGAGAGCCCAAGGCCCAGGGTACCGGAGGTGCTGAAGCCCTCGGCCAGGGCACTTTCCACGTCACGGATGCCCGGCCCGCTGTCCTTGGCGATGACCTGGATGGCGTCATGACCCTCGTCATGGACGCGCGCCAGGGAGACGCTGCCGCTGCCGGCGAACTTGATGATGTTGGTGCCGAGTTCGGAGACCACGGTCGAGATCAGGACGCGGTCTTCCTGGCTCAGGTCGGCCATGAAGGGCAGGCCGCGCGCCATGGCGATGGCGGCATGCAAACTGATCATGCTGTCGATCTTGAAGCGGGCGGCATGCCGCTGGTCGGGCTGAGGTGCCAGCGTCATGCCGACGTCAACCCTGACCGAAACGCCGCAGCGCCTCGTCCAGTCCCCGAAAGTAATGCACCCCGCGGGTGTCCGCCTGGACCTCGGTGAGATAGAGCACCACGCTGGGCGCCAGGCTGACCATCGCCACCTCGTGGCCCAGCAGGCGCATGGCGGTGAGAAAGTGACGGGCGCGCTCGAATTCCACCAGGCTCAGGACGTCAACGGCGGAAAAATCCAGCACCACCGTCTCGACCCGTTCGCGGCTGGCCCGCTCCATGGCGGCGACGCGCAGCCGGTCGAAACGCTCCCCATCGAGATCGGGCTGCATGGTCACCACCAGCACCCCCCGGGTGCGGGTGATGGCCACCGCCGCGTCGCTGGTACCGGTGCCGATGCTGGGGCCAGTCTCGGGGCGGGCGGTCATGGCCAGGGACGCGAGTCAGTCCCGGGACAAGAGCGCGCCGGGCTCCTTGCGGCCGCCAATCAGCTCCCCGACCATGCGCAGGGCAGTCTCGAAGGCATCACGCAAGGTCGCCGTGGTGCGGATCTCGCCGACATTGACCCCCAGCTCGACGATGGTGCGGGCGATGGCCGGCGACAGGCCCGAGACGATCGCCTCGCAACCCATCAGGCGCGTCGCCTTGGTGATCTTGATGAGCTGATTGGCCACGGCGGTATCCACGGTCGCCACCCCGCTGATGTCGAGAACGAAGACCTTGGCCCGCATCTCCGAGATCATGGTCAGGGACTTGTTCATGATGTCGGAGGTGCGCATGGAGTCCAGCACCCCCACCAGGGGCAGCAGCAGGATGCCTTCCCAGATCGGCGTGACCGGGGTGGACATCTCCTGGACCGCGCGGTCCAATTCGTTGCGGATGCGCTCCGCCTCGCGGGCCTCGGCCAGGGCGATTTCCAGGGCCTCGCTCTGGGCCACGTTGGCGGTGATGTCGTAGGCGAACTTGACCACCTTCACCGGCCGGCCGCGGGCGTCGAGGATAGGCGAATAGGTGGCCTCCAGCCAGACCGAGTTGCCATGCTTGGCGAAGCGCTCGAAGCGGCCGCGGTAGAACTTGCCCTGGGCCAGGTCGAACCAGAACTGCCGGTACTCCGGCGAGGCCGCGTATTCGGCGCTGACGAACAGGCGGTGATGCTTGCCCTGGATTTCCTCCAGGCTGTAGCCCATGCGCTCCAGAAAGAGGTCGTTAGCGGTGAGGATGGTGCCGTCGAGCTGGAACTCGATCACCGCCATCGACTTCTCGATGGCGTCGATAAAGCCGGCGTCGAGGGCCGCCGCCTGCTTGCGGGCGGTAATGTCGGTGGCCAGCTTGATGACCTTCTCGACCTTGCCGTCCGTGCCCAGGACCGGGTTATAGCTGGCCTGCAGCCAGACCTCGCGTCCGTCCTTGCCCAGGCGCAGGTATTCGCCAGACTCAAAATCGCCGTTGCGCAGTCGCTCCCAGAAGGCATCGTAGCCCGGGGAGGCGGCAAAGGCCGGATCGACGAGGAGGCGATGGTGCTTGCCAAGCAGTTCATCGCGGCGGTAGCCCAGGCAATGCAGGAACCGATCATTGGCCTTGAGGATCTCCCCCGCCGCCGTGAATTCGATGATGGCATTGGAGCGGTCGAAGGCCGCGATCATGGCCGCCATCTCGCCCACCTCGTCCGTATCGTGCATCGCCTGAGCCCCCTCGCAAAAACAAGGCGGCTATTGTTGATAAATCGCCACGGGGAAGCAAATGGGCCAGCGAGGTGACCTTCTTTGCTGGTGATGACGCGCCCAGGTCCACCGTCGCCTCCCATCCGTCGGCAAAGACCAGCGCCAGGCGCAGGCCAGGCAGGGCAGTCACTTGGGTCAGGCGGGGAAGCTTGGTGGGCAGGGTCAGTCTCCGTTGAGTTTGCGCCATTCCGCCGCGAGTAGGTCTTGGCAATGCTGTGAATTTGTGTGTACCCCATGAACCACCCACCCCCCCGAAACCTCTGGCTCAAGTGGTCCGCCCGCCTGGCCGGGTTAATTTGGCTCCTGCTACTCGGCCCCTTCGCGGTGCTGGCCTTCGGGGATCTGGATCTGGAAACGCACTGGAGTCAGGCCAGCCACGCCAGTACCGGCCAGGCCCCCACGCCAGCGGAGACGCCGGAGCCACTGATCCTGGTGTACGGGGCCCGGGCCTATAACTGGCGCGGGGCCTTCGCCATCCATACCTGGATCGCCACCAAGCGGCATCGGGCCCAGAATTACACCGTCTATCAGGTCATTGGCTGGAACCTTTACCGCGGCCAGTCGGTGGTGAGCGTCAGCCAGGGCGCCCCAGACTTCCTCTGGTACAACGCCCGACCTGCGCTGTTGCTGGAGCGGCGCGGCCCTGAGGTCGAGGGCCTCATCGACCGCATCGAGACGGCGGTGGCGAACTATCCCTATCCCTTCGCCTACCGCGCCTGGCCGGGTCCGAACAGCAACACCTTCACCGCCTTCGTCGCCCGGCAGGTCCCCGAACTGGGCCTGGATCTGCCACCCACGGCCCTGGGCAAGGACTATCTGGCCAATGGCGATCTTCTCGCCCCGATGCCGAGCGGCACCGGCTGGCAGCTTTCCCTCGCTGGTCTGCTGGGGCTAGGACTGGCCTGGGAAGAGGGGGTCGAGGTCAACGTGCTGGGCCTCTCGACGGGGGTGGATGTCAATGACCTGGGTCTGCGTTTGCCGGGCATCGGGCGGATCACCCTGTCCGGCCGGGGCTGACCAGATTGCCCGGCAGGTGCCTGAAAGGCGAAGCGAAGCGACGCGGCTGGCCTGGTGACAGTCTTCCAGCGCCAGGCCTTATCCGCGAAGGGCGGTAAGTATTTCCCCCAGGTGGACGGCGCTGTCGCTGATGTCCTCCTGAGCGGCGAGCACGGCCAGGGGGGCCGCCGCCACCTCCAGGGAATCGAGGATCAATCGTTCCTCCGAGTTGAAATGGCGCACCCGCCAGCAGTGACGCAGGGCGGTGGCGGTCACCCGACAGGTGCCGTAACCCCGTGATACCAGGGTGAGGTTCCCGGGGGACAGAACCTGGTCCAGCAGGATCAGATCCTCCGGAGTTTGCGGCAGCAGGGTCAGATTGATGAGATGGGGTGAACGATGGCCGGCAAACCGGCCAGCATGATCGTTGATCTCCGCCAGGACGCCGGGACCATTCATCACCCCCGGCGGGAGGGGGTCGGGCAGGCTGACCTGATCCAGGGCACCGGCGAAGGCCCGGTCCCGCAACAAGGCCGGCAAGTCTGCTATCTCCAGGTATTCCCGCCCCACTTTACCGGAGGCATCTTGCTCACGCACCCACCAGAGTCCAGCAAGGCGGGTCTCCTGAATATCCCCGCCGGGTTCGCTTCCGGGCGTCGCTAGCAACCGGCCCGACACCTCGCCCTCTCCCAGGGTCTGCTCCAGCATCTCCCGGTTGGTAGGATCCAGATGGGTGAGATCGAAGCGCGGGGGCGGGTCTCCTACCCGATAGTCCGCGAGGGCCGCGTGCAGCGCCTTCAGCAAGCCCAGGGCCGGCCCGAGATGCTCCACCCGGTCAGGCTCTGGGAGGGAGGGAGGGGCATAGGCGGCCATGGCCTTGGGCAGTGACGGGAAATCGAGGACGGCCTCGTCCGCTTCTCCAGGCTGGCTGCCGGGACCGACGAAGCCGCCAGGGAATGGCAATGGGGACATAGGGGTTGCGCGGTGGTCAGGATGGACGCAGGAAGTCGGGTAGCTGGGGTTCCCGCCCGACCAGATCAGGAAAGAGGTGATCGAAGGCGTCGCCCCGCGCCACGGCCCGCAAGGCCTCCAGGGCGTCCAGCACCAGGCGGGCGCGGTCTTCGCTCAGGACCTCGCGGGCCATGCCCTGAAAGACCAGGAGCCAGGTGCCGGGCGGCTGCTCCCCAACCAGAAGGGTGTCAACCGGGATGGCTTCCTCCGGACCCTGACACCAGGCCCGGTGGGGACCGGCCTCAATGACCTGCATGGGGATGCCGATACACATCAACCGGAAGCAGGTCCGAAGGCGGCAACAGCGGGGGCGGGAGCGGCAGAGGAGGCAGCGGCGGCGGGGACAGCGCCTGTGGCTAGGGATGAGGCTGGGGCTGAGGTTAAAACTGATGCTGAAATTGATGCGGGAGTAAGGCCCGGGGTCAGAACGCGGGCCCTCAGAAAACGAGGATCGCCATGGCGCCAGGCACGGGCGGCGCTGGGACGGTGAGTCTCATACACCTCCAGGCCCAGGGCCGGGTCGGGCAAATCCAGGGACCGGGGCTGGCCGCCGCCCTCGGCCGCTACTGGCTCGGGCCGCTCACCAAAAGTGGCCAGATACTCCAGGGCGCAGGCCAGGGCTGGCTCCATGCAGGCCTTCACCGCGGGCCTGAGGCTGCCGCCGAAGTCGTCCAGTTCCACCGGCTGCACGCCGATCAGCAGCAAGTGCCTGGGGTAGTCGCCCATCAGTTCAGCCAGGGCCAGCACCTCCTGGAAGCCGGTCTGGTGGAGGCTCATCTTCTTGGCCCCCAGGAAGCAGGGGACCTCGGCCCCCTCGACCCGCTTGAGGGTGCCGGGGGCCAGACCATAGTCCACGGCGTCGAAGACCACCAGGACCTCGGCCCAACGGACCTGATCCAGCAGGTAAATCCCCTGAGTACCGCCATCAAGGAGCCTGACGTTGGGACCGAAGCGGTAGCGACTGGCCAGCCGTTCCACGGCCCTGACGCCGAACCCCTCATCGGCCCAGAGGACATTGCCGATACCGAGGATCAGGACTCTGGGGTTGGCCAAGGGAAGGATGCCAGGCATTCAGGGCCGATCGTCCTTGAACATCCGCCAGCCACTGATCATGGTACTGACCAGGCTCTGACGGGAGACGATGTCCTCGCGGATGGCGGTGTAGACATGCAGCATGACGAAGATCAGGATCACCCACAGGCCCCAGTGGTGCCACATGCGCACATCCTGGCTCTGGCCAACGAAGGGGATGACCCAGCCAAAGAGCTCGTCCTGCCAACTCCCCAATCCAGTCTGCTCGGCGTAGAGGGCGAAACCGGTGACGATCATCACCAGGCCGCCCACGGTGATGATGGCGACCATGAAGAGATGGGCCAGGGGATTGTGACCGAGGTATTTGTGGGGTTCCGTTTCCAGGAAGGCGTACCAGCGTACCTCGTGCCAGAGGTCCCGCCAGAACCGCTTGCGCCAGAAAGGCAGCATGAAGAGTTGATGGGAATGGCTGTTACCGACGATGGCCCAGTAAATACGGAAGATGAAGCCGACGACGAAGATATAGCCGGCGGCAAAATGGGCGAAGCGGATATAGCCCATCACGTAATGGTCGCTCGCCTCACCGGGCAGGCTCGGCAGGGGAGCGCCGATAAAATAACCAGTGATGAGTAGGACCGTGATCGACAGAGCGTTGATCCAGTGCCAGGCCCGCAAGGGGGCCTCATAGACATAGACTGCGGTCTGTCTGACAGTCGGGTCGGCGGTGGTCATGGTGGTTCGCCTCCAGAATCGACTCGATGGGGGGTCATGACCAGGGTGCGCCAGGACACCCTGATCCGAGGATCAACGCACCAGGACCCGCGTCAACTCCTCTCCCGCCGGGCTCATGACATGGGTGGAGCAGGCCAGGCAGGGGTCGAAGCTGTGCAGGGTGCGCAGGATTTCCAGCGGCTGATCGGCCACGGCCACCGGGGTATTCATCAGGGCCGCCTCGAAGGCACCGATCTTGCCGGCCGGATCGCGCGGGGAGCCGTTCCAGGTGGTCGGCACCACCGCCTGGTAGTTCTCGATCCGCCCGTTCTTGATCACGATCCAGTGGCCCAGGGCGCCTCGGGGCGCCTCGGTGGTCCCCACGCCCTTGGCCTCCTTGGGCCAGGTGGCGGGCTCCCATTTGTCGATGTTGGCCGTACTGCTGTCACCCGCCTTGAGGTTGGCCATGAGCTTATCCTGGAAGTAGCGCATCTTGTGCCCCGCCCAGGATGCCTCTAGGCCACGGGCCGCGGTCCGACCCAGGGTGGAGAAAAGGGCGCTGACTGGCAGGTTCAGGTCGGTGAGCAGCTTTTCCACCGGCTCCTTGAACTCCGGGTTGCCCTGGGCATAGCCGATGACCCAGCGGGCCAGGGGACCGACCTCCATGGCATGGCCGCGCCAGCGCGGGGCCTTGATCCAGGAATACTTGGCGCCCTCGTCCACCGCCTCGATGTTGGTCTTGGTGCCCTTGGCGTTGGGACCGAGGACGAAGTTGGGCTGGGTGATGCCGTCCCAGGGGTGCAGTCCCTTCTTCTCGTCGGGGTAGCTGTACCAGGAATGGGCGACGAACTCCTGGACCTGTTCGGGATCGCGCAGGTCCACGTCGTGGATCTCCGCCAGATTGCCATTGATGATGGCGCCGCGCGGCAGGAGCTGGTTGGCCGCCGAGTGGTCGTTGGCCCGGTCCGGGATGTCGCCATAGGACATCACCGACTGGCTGGACAGGCCGCCGCCATAGGTCCAGTCCTTGTAGAAGGAGGCGATGGCCAGGAGGTCCGGCAGGTAAACCTGGTCGATGAACTCGATGGTACGATCGATGATGGAGGAGACGAGATTCAGCCTCTCCATGTTGACCGCGCCGACGGCGCCGGTGTCGTCGACGTTGATGGCGCAGGGCACCCCGCCCACCAGCCAGTTGGGGTGGGGGTTCTTGCCACCGTAGACGGTGTGGATCTTGACGATCTCCTTCTGGAAGTCAAGGGCCTCCAGGTAATGGGTCACCGCCATGAGGTTGGCTTCGGGGGGCAACTTGTAGGCGGGATTGCCCCAGTAACCGTTCATGAAGGGGCCGAGCTGGCCAGACTCCACGAAGCGCTTGAGCCGGTTCTGGATATCGCGGAAATAGCCCGGCGAGGACAGGGGCCATGAGGAGATGGACTGGGCCAGGTCGGAGGTCGCCTTGGGGTCCGCCTGCAAGGCCGAGATCACATCCACCCAATCCAGGGCATGCAGGTGATAGAAATGCACCAGGTGATCGTGTGCCTGGAGGGTCAACTGCATGAGGTTGCGGATGGAGTTGGCGTTCTCGGGGATCTGGATGCCAAGGGCGTCCTCCACCGCCCGCACGCTGGTCAAGGCATGGGTACCGGTGCAGACGCCGCAGATGCGCTCGGTGAAGGCCCAGGCATCGCGCGGGTCGCGGCCCTTGAGGATAACCTCCAGCCCGCGCCACATGGTGCCGGTGGACACGGCGTTGCGGATGACGTTGTTCTCGTCCAGGTTCACCTCGCAGCGCATGTGACCTTCGATACGAGTCACCGGGTCGACCACGACCCGTCTGCCGGTGTTGTCCAGGGTGAAGCCGTTGGGGGTCTGGATGCTCATGAACGCTCACCTTGTTGCTGCTGGGCCTGATCCTGAACGCTGCCAACGGTGCCGACCGGACCGCTGGCGGCGACCTCGGCCGGTTGGCGGCCGCGCTTGATGGCGGTCACCGCCGCGTGGGCGACGATCGCGGCCCCCACCACACCGGCCGCCGCCATGCCAACACGATCGGCATTGGCCTCGATGTCGAAGACCCGGGTGTCGGTCACATGGTCGTAGAAACTGCCCTTGTCCCAGAAACCGTCCTCGGAGCAGCCGATACAGCCGTGGCCGGACTGAATGGGGAAGGAGACGCCGTCGTTCCAGCGCACGGTGGAGCAGGCGTTGTAGGTGGTCGGGCCCTTGCAGCCCATCTTGTAGAGGCAGTAGCCGCGGCGCGCCCCCTCGTCGTCCCAGGACTCGACATACTGGCCGGCGTCGAAGTGGGGCCGGCGGTAGCACTTGTCGTGGATACGCTGACCGTAAAACATCTTCGGCCTGCCCTGGCGGTCGAGTTCGGGGATGCGGTCGAAGGTCAGCATATAGGCGACGACCGCCGTCATGACCTCGGCGATGGGCGGGCAGCCCGGGACCTTGATGATGGGCTTGTCGTGGATGACCTTATGGACCGGCACTGCCTGTGTCGGGTTGGGATGGGCCGCCTGCACGCAACCCCAGGAGGCGCAGGAGCCCCAGGAGATGATCGCTTTGCAGTCCGCCGCCATCTCCCTGAGCTGTTCGAGGAAGGGCCTGCCGGCGATGATGCAGGACATGCCGTCCTGATTGAGGGGCGGATTGCCCTCGACCGCCAGGATGTAGTTGCCTTTGTACTTGTCGCGGATCTCGTGGAGGATCGCCTCGGCCTGATGCCCGGAGGCCGCCATGATGATGTCGTCGTAATCCAGGGAGATCATCGACAGCACCACATCCTTGACCAAGGGATGGGCGGAGCGGATGAAGGATTCCGAGCAGCAGGTGCACTCCAGGCCATGGAGCCAGATCACCGGGATCCGTGGCTTGGTTTCCATGGCGTGCACCAACTGGGCGGTGGCGGCGGGGCCCAGTCCCAGGGCGGTAGCGGTGAGGCTACAGAATTTGAGGAAACTGCGGCGGGTGATTCCCTGGCTCCGCATGACCCCATAGAAGGTCTCGGTGGTCGGCATCGGCTTTTCCCCTGTGGTGGGCGAACATTCTGTGATTCGCTAGCCGAATAGTGTTGAACAACACAGGGGAATGTCAACCGAGTAAAGTACTCTTTTATATTTTATTCTAATCCGTCATGGGGCAAGATTCCATTATCCTGATTTTAGGCATTAATCAGCGAAAGCTAGCGGAAATAGGGGCTTGGCAGGGCAGTCTGAAGCAGTGCATCCTGGGTAACTTCACGGGGATGGCAGGCCGGCTATTTCGCATTTGATTGACATTTGTCAATTAGAACCAGCAAATAGCCATCCGGTAAAAGCCGTTATTCTTATATTGCCATTTCATTAATTTCGCAATTTCCTTGGATTCTTGCCTGTCATCAAATCACCGGAGGAATGCAATGGGTTACGCCATCAGCCCCTCGTTTGGGTGGAAGGGCTGGGTTGGAGAACGTGAAGGATCAGGGGTTGCCGAATGGTCCCGGGGACTGGCTGGCCGGAGGAGAACAGGGAGGGACTTGATGACCGGCTAACTGGCACAAGGAGGCGCGCCACCCCCCTGAAAATGAGAGTCTTTGCCGTGAGTTTCACGCTAACTCCCATGAGATGGGCCAGCCACACCCCAGTACATGAGAGGCTTCCCCGTGACTTTCACGCTAATCCGTCGGCCATCTCCGCCCGGGCCAGCCGCCGGGATAACGGCTGACCAGGACGGATCACCCAACAGCGGGAGGTCAGAAAAAGCCGAGCGGATTGACGTCGTAGCTCACCAGCAGGTTCTTGGTCTGCTGGTAATGGTCGAGCATCATCTTGTGGGTCTCACGGCCAACACCGGACTTCTTGTAGCCGCCGAAGGCGGCGTGGGCCGGATAGTGGTGGTAGCAGTTGGTCCAGACGCGACCGGCCTGGATGGCGCGGCCCATGCGATAGGCCAGGTTCATGTCGCGGGTCCAGACGCCGGCGCCCAGGCCGAACTCGGTGTCGTTGGCGATGGCCACCGCCTCGGCCTCGTCCTTGAAGGTGGTCACCGAGACCACGGGGCCGAAGATCTCCTCCTGGAAGACGCGCATGTCGTTGGTGCCCTTGAGTAGGGTCGGCTGGATGTAATAACCCTGGCCCAGTTCACCAGCCAGGGCCTCGGCCTCGCCGCCGATCAGCACCTTGGCCCCCTCGTCCTGGCCGATCTTGATGTAGTCCAGGATCTTGTCGTACTGCTCCTGGGAGGCCTGGGCGCCGACCATGACCTCGGTGTCCAGGGGGTTGCCGCGTTTGATCTGCTTGGCGCGCGCGATGACCAGGTCGATGAAGCGGTCGTAGATGGACTCCTGGATGAGCAGGCGCGAGGGGCAGGTGCAGACCTCGCCCTGGTTGAAGAAGGCCAGGACCGCGCCCTCGACGCACTTGCTGACGAACGCCGGCTCCTGATCCAGGACGTCGGCGAAGTAGATGTTCGGCGACTTGCCGCCCAGTTCCACCGTCGAGGGGATGATGTTGTCGGCGGCGTACTTCATGATCAGGGCGCCCACCGGGGTCGAGCCGGTGAAGGCGATCTTGGCGATGCGCTTGCTGGTGGCCAGGGCCTTGCCGGCCTCGTGGCCGTAACCGTTGACGATGTTGAGGACGCCGGCCGGCAGCAGGTCGGCGATCAGTTCGACCAGGACCAGGATGGAGGTCGGGGTCTGCTCGGCGGGCTTGAGGACCACGCAGTTGCCGGCGGCCAGGGCCGGGGCCAGCTTCCAGGCGGCCATGAGCATGGGGAAGTTCCAGGGGATGATCTGGCCGACCACGCCCAGGGGCTCGTGGTAGTGATAGGCGACTGTATGGCCGTCGATCTCGCCGATGCTGCCTTCCTGGGCGCGGATGCAGCCAGCGAAGTAGCGGAAGTGGTCCACCACCAGGGGCACGTCGGCGTTGAGGGTCTCGCGTACCGCCTTGCCGTTGTCCCAGGTCTCGGCCACGGCAAGCATCTCCAGGTTGGCCTCGATGCGGTCGGCGATCTTGAGCAGGATATTGGAACGGGCGGTCACCGAGGTGGCGCCCCAGGCCGCCTTGGCGGCATGGGCGGCGTCCA
>JADHED010001416.1_pt1 | contig 20490 bp, 19 predicted proteins | sample 8952041 | NCBI WGS metagenome assembly JADHED01 (sample SAMN16124423, study PRJNA663239) | bioreactor sludge metagenome | isolation source: sludge (control) | place: India:Bengaluru | collected 2018-09-08
CGCGGCGCCGCTGGCCGGGCGCAACGTGACGCTGGGCGTGCGCGTGTCGTTCTGATCGCCGGGCCAAAGACCGTGCGCCGCCGTGCGGCAAGCTTGTCGCCGGCGGGCACGGCTGCTAGCATGCCCGCCCTATGTCCCGTCCCGCCTCCGTGTCCAGCACCACCCCGCGCAGCGTGGGCGGCGCGGCCGTGGCGCGCGAGATCTGGCCATACAAGCCGGTCGCACATTCCCCCGCCCGGCGATAAAGCACCCCTTCCCCTTTCCATCAGCGCAGAACCACCATCGCCGGGCACCCGCCCTGCGCTGCGGTGGACTGGCGCCGCCCCACGCACGCCCACCGGGTCACAAGGACCATGCGCCCGCGCGGCGCATGGCGCCACCATCCAAGGATTGGAGCGTCGCATGGAATTCACCAAGCAGTTTCTCCGGGCCAAGAACCCCTGCGCCAACGGGTTCCGCTGGTTCGTGCGCCACGTCGAGGACGGCGTGGGCTACCAGCAGGCGCTGGACCAGCTGGTCGCAGCCGGCCGCGTGGACGATGCGCTGTGGCTGCTGGGCCAGTTCGGCCCCACGAACGCCGTGCTGCGCGCGGACGGCCTGGAGGCCGAGGCCGTGGTGTTCGCCGGCACCGTGCAGGTGCGCGGCGGCATCGATGTGGACGGCGTGATCCACGCGGGCCGCTCCATCCACGCGGGCGGCGGCATACGCGCGGGCGGCGCCATCGTGGCGGGCGAGGACATCCGCGCGGGCGCCAGCATCCGCGGCCAGGGCCGCCTGCACTGCGGCGGCGACCTGCGCGCGGATTGGGGTGTGGAGGTGCAGGAATCGCTGCACTGCGGCGGCGAGCTGCGCGCCGCGTGGGACGTGGTGTGCGGCGGCGCGCTGGAGGTGGGCGCTGGCGCCTTCGTCGGCCAGGACCTGACCGTGCACGGCGACATGGCCTGCGGCAAGGGGCTGCGCGTGGGCGGCCACCTGAGCGGCGCGGGCAGCCTGCGCGCGGGGCAGGGGATCGTCGTGGGCGGCGCCATCGGCGGCGTGATGCACCTGGAGGCCGGCTGGGGCATCAAGGCCGGCGAATCCATACGGGCCAACGGCGCCATCAAGGCGGGCGAGAGCCTGTGCGCGCGCGAGGACATCCGCGCGGGCGATGGCTACGGCATCTTCGCCGGCCTGAACGTGCAGGAGCCCGCCTGGGAGGACTGCGCCCAGGTCTGGGCGCAGCGGCTGCCCGCGGGCCTGCGCAGCGGCGTGTGGATGGGACCCAGCGCCATTTGAATAGAGCGGGGGGCCCGATACTCGGGGAGTTTGTCGCCAGCCCCCGTGTCCATGCCCCCGCCCCCATCAAACCCGGAAACCCGCCACGCATCGGCCTGGGCGGTGTTTGCCATCTTCCTGCGCCTGGGCCTGACCTCGTTCGGCGGGCCCGTCGCCCACCTGGGCTATTTCCGCCAGGAGTTTGTCGCGCGCCGCCGCTGGCTTCCAGAAGACGCCTACGCCGACCTGGTGGCGCTGTGCCAGTTCCTGCCAGGCCCGGCCAGCAGCCAGGTGGGCATGGCCCTGGGCCTGCGCCGGGCCGGCATGCCGGGCGCGCTGGCGGCCTGGCTGGGCTTCACGCTGCCGTCGGCCCTGGCGATGGCGCTGCTGGGCCTGGGCCTGGTGGCGGGCCAGGGGCTGGTGCCCGCGGGCGTGCTGCATGGGCTCAAGGTGGCCGCCGTGGCCGTGGTGGCGCAGGCCGTGTGGGGCATGGCGCGCGGCCTGTGCCGGGGGCCGGCCCGGCTGCTGCTGATGGCGCTGGCTTGCGCGCTGGCGCTGCTGTGGCCGGGCGTGGCGGGGCAGGTGGGCGCCATGCTGCTGGCGGCGCTGGCCGGCCTGGCGCTGTGGGGCCGGGGTGGCGCCGCGCCGGTGCCGCCCGTGCACGACGAGCCCGTGGGCGTGCGCGCACGCACGGGCGCGCTGCTGCTGGCGGCTTTCGCCGCCCTGCTGGTGCTGCTGCCCCTGGCGGCGCGTGCCTGGCCGCAGCCTGCGCTGCTGCTGGCCGATGCGTTCTACCGCGCCGGGGCCCTGGTGTTCGGCGGCGGCCACGTGGTGCTGCCGCTGTTGCAGGCCGAGGTGGTGGCCACCGGCTGGGTGGCTGCGGACGAGTTCCTGGCCGGCTACGGCCTGGCGCAGGCCGTGCCGGGGCCGCTGTTCAGCTTCGCCGCCTTCCTGGGCGCGGCGGCGCGCAACGGCGCAGGTGGCTGGCCGGGGGCGCTGGTGTGCCTGGCGGCCATCTTCCTGCCGGCATTCCTGCTGGTGGCGGGCGCGCTGCCGTTCTGGGAGCGCCTGCGCCACGACGTGCGCGCCCGTGCGGCGATGTCGGGCGTGAACGCGGCCGTGGTGGGCCTGCTGCTGGCCGCGCTCTACCGCCCGGTGTGGACCAGCGCCATCCACGCCCCGGCGGACCTTGCCCTGGCGCTGGCCGCCCTTGCGGCACTGGCATGGGGGCGCGTGCCGCCCTGGCTGGTGGTGCCGCTGTGCGGGGCGGCGGGCCCGTGGCTGCTGCGCTGATTCAAGGTCAAATCTCCCTGTAGCGCCCGGCTGGCAAGCGCTGGCAGCTATCGAATGAAAAGCAGCGGCCCGGCAGGCGGCGGCGCCTGGCCCTACACTTGCGGCCCGCTGCCTTCCGACATTCACGCGCCTTGCTCTCCTCCATCCTCGTTCCGCTGGTCCCCGTCATCCTGTGCATAGGCACGGGCTATCTCATCGCCCGCGTGGGCTGGGTGCGCGCCACGGCGGTGCCGGACCTGTCCAACATCGTCTTCCTGCTGCTCACGCCCGCGCTGCTCTTTCGCACCATGGGGCAGGTGCACCTGCAGGAGCTGGACTTCCGGCCCGTGGGGCTGTATTTCGCCTCGGCTGCGCTGCTGTTCGGGGCCACGCTGGCCTGGGCGCCGTTCACCACGGCGACGGCGGCGCGGGCGCTGGCGCACACCTTCAGCAACACGGTGATGATCGGCGTGCCGCTCATCAGCCTGGTCTATGGCCCCGCGGGGCTGGTGGCGCTGTTCACGCTGGTCTCGCTGCATTCGCTGGTGCTGCTCACGGCCGCCACGCTGGTGTTCGAGCTGGCGCAGGCGCGCGCGGGCGCCGATGACGGGCATTCGATGGCGCGCACGGTGTGGCAGGCGGTGCGGGGCAGCATCGTGCATCCGGTGCCGCTGCCCATCCTCGCGGGCCTGCTGTTCGCGCAGACGGGCCTGCCGCTGCCCGAGGTGGTCGACAAGCCGCTGCAGATGCTGGGCGCGGCGCTCGGGCCCATGGCGCTGCTGCTCGTGGGCATCGCGCTGGCGCACACGCGCATCGGCGCGCACTGGCGCGGCGCGCTGCGCATCGCGGCGATCAAGAACCTTGTCATGCCCTCAACCCTGGCCGCGCTGGCCTGGGCGCTGGGCCTCTCGGGGCCGGCCGTGGCGGTGATGTTCACCGCGTCTGCGCTGCCCGTGGGCGCCAACGTGCTGTACTTCACGCAGCGCTACGGGGTGATGCAGGAGGAGGTGTCGTCGGCCATCGCCATCTCCACGGCGCTGGCGCTGGCGACCGTGCCGCTGGCGCTCGCGGCGGCGCGGCTGTTCATGTGATCAGGGGGCCAGGCGCTCGCGCACCCAGGCGCCGCCGCCCTGCCGGTAGCGCAGCCGGTCGTGCAGCCGGCTCTTGCGGCCCTGCCAGAACTCCCACTGCTCGGGCTTGAGGCGGTAGCCGCCCCAGTGCGGCGGGCGCGGGGGCTTGAGCAGGAACTGCGCGCCGTACCTGGCGGCGTTGGCCACGAGCACGCCGCGGCTGGCGATCACCTGGCTCTGCGGGCTGGCCCAGGCGCCTATGCGCGAGTCGAGCGGGCGGCTGTGGAAGTAGGCGTCGCTTTCCTCGTCGCTGACCTTCTCCACGATGCCCTCGATGCGCACCACGCGTTCGAGCTCCACCCAGTGGAACTGCAGCGCGGCATAGGGATTGCCCGCGAGCTGGCGGCCCTTGCGGCTGTCGTAGTTGGTGTACCAGACGATGCCGCGCGCGTCGTAGCCCTTGATGAGCACCACGCGCGTGCTCGGGCGCAGGTCGCTGCCCACGGTGGCCACGGTCATGGCGTTGGGCTCGGGCACCTGGGCGGCGACGGCTTCCTGCAGCCATTGGTCGAATTGCTGCAGCGGATCGGCGTGGGAGGCGTCTTCGCTGAGCTCGGCGCGCTCGTAGCTCTTGCGCAGGTCGGCGATGGAGGAGGAGAGGGGGCTGTGGCTCATGCGCCGATTGTGCCCCTCAAGCGTGCGGCCGCGACAGGGCCAGCAGGCGCGCCAGCGCCCGGTCGTGGATGCCCAGGCGCAGCAGCTCGGCGTGGGTGGCCTCGGCGTAGTCGCGCGTGGTGCCGTAGATGCCGCTGGCCTGCGCGAAGATGCGCCGGTATTCCTCGTCGGCCAGCACGCCCGTGTGGCTGGGGCTCTTGCGCGAGAGGGTGAAGGCCAGGGCGCGCACCGGGCCGGCGGGGGTGCGGCAGTCGAGCCAGCGCGGGTCGTACACGCCCAGCACCATCTCGCGCTGCCACAGGTTGACCATGACCTGGCGGGCATGGGCCTGCTCCACGCGGAACACCATGCCGCGGCAGCTTCCGCCCGAAAGCATGCCGAACACCAGGCCCGGGCATTCGGGCGTGCCGCGGTTCACGCGGCTCCACATCTTGAGCGCCCGGTGCCAGCCGTGCACCTTGGCGGCGCGGCGCTCGGCGAACGGGAAGTCCGGGCGCCAGATCAGCGAGCCGTAGCCGAAGATCCACAGGTCGCACGCGCCGCCCCATTCTTCGAGCGTGCGTTCGAGCATGGGGGCGGGATCGCGCAGGGGGGCGGCAAGCGCAGGCATGGCGAGACTCTACAATCGACGGGTTTTGTCCAACGCACGGATTATTCACGGGAGTCTCCATCATGTCCTTCAGCAGCTCCGACGACGACAGCCAGCAGCGCTTCGCACTCGGGTTCCTCTTCGCCCTCATCGCCCTGGTGGTGTCCACCGTCGTGGGCGTGGTGGTCTACAAGCGCGGCATCGCGCACGCGCCGGCCAAGGCGCCGGCCGCCGCCGTGGTGACGACAGCGGTCGAAGTGGTGGCCGAAGACGCTGCCAGCGTGGTGGTCGAGGGCGGCGTGGTGAAGTTCTTCTTCGCCACGGGCAAGGCCGACCTGGCCGCGGGCGCCAACGAAGCGCTGGCCGAGGCGGTCAAGGGCGTGCTCGAAGGCGGCAAGACGGCCGTGGTCTCGGGCTTTCACGATGCGACGGGCGACGCCGCGGTGAACGCCGAGCTTTCCAAGCAGCGCGCCCTGGCCGTGCGCGACGCGCTCAAGGCGCTGGGCGTTCCCGAAGAGAAGGTGGAGCTCAAGAAGCCCGAAGTCACGCAGGGCAGCGGCAGCAATGCCGAGGCGCGCCGCGTCGAGGTGATGCTGGCGCCCTGACGGCCCATTCCCACGCGCGCACGAGAAACCCGGCATTGCCGGGTTTTTTTATTGGGCGGCGCCCAGTGCGGCCACCTGCTCGGCCAGCCGGCGCACCGTGAGCGGCGCGCAGCCCTCGGCATGGTTGCTGATGGTGACGTAGGCGTTCTGCCCGCGCCCGCACACGCCGGCGAGCGTGCGCGCGAGCAGCGCATGGGTGTCCGGGTCGGGGTGGTGGATGCGGTCGTAGGGGGCGTACAGCTTCTGCGCGTCCTCGTAGCCGTGGGGGCCGTGCACGGGGTGCAGGTTCCAGCGGCATACCAGCGGGCCGGGCCACAGCAGGCGCAGGAGCGGCAGTTGCTCGGCCAGCGGCGGCAGGCGCGCGTGCAGGCCCAGGCAGTAGGTGGCGCCGCTGCTCCTGAGCACGTCGGCGAAGTGCCCCATGTGTTCGGGCGCCAGCCACTCGGGGTCGCGCACCTCCACGGCCAGCACGGCGTCCGGCTGGCCCAGGGGCGGCTGGGCCTGCAGCAGGGTGCGCAGGCGCTCCAGCACCTCGGGCAGGCGGTCGAGCAGGCGCCAGGGCAGGGGACTCAACTGGAACACCAGGGCGCCGGTGCGTGCGCCCAGTCCTTCGAGCGCGGGCGCCACGAACTCCTGCGCGGCCAGCTGCGGGTTCAGGAAGGCCGGGTTGGGCTCGCGCGCGCGTCCATCCTCGCTGCGCACGAGAGCGTCGGCGACCAGGCTGGGCGCCTTGACGACGAAGCGGAAATCCCCCGGCACCTGGGCCGCGTAGCGCGCGTAGTCGCTGGCCGTGAGGGGGCGGTAGAAGCTGCGGTCGATGCTCACCGTGCGCAGCAGCGGGTGCCTGGCGTAGACGGGCAGGCCCTTTTTGGCCAGTGTCTGCTCGGAATGCGCACTCTCCCACACCAGGCCCTGCCAGCCGGGGTAGCTCCACGACGAGGTGCCCAGGCGCAGCCGGGGCGGCAGCCTGGCGGCCAGGGCGTGCAGGTCGCCGCCCCAGGTGGCGGGGTGCACGCCGGTGCGGCGCGCGGGGGCTTTATCGGGCGCGGCCGGGGCCGAGGGCGGCGGCGGGCCGCCGAACAGATCGTCCTGCACCTACATCCCCTCGAACAGGCCGCCCTCGTCGAGCAGGCCGTAGGCGATCTCGGGCCGCCGCTCCATGCTTTTGCGGATGGCCTCGGGAATGGCCTTGCGCGTCTTGCGGCACAGGCCCGGCTGCGCGTGCACGAGGATGGCGATGCCGCGCAGCGTGCGCACTTCGTTCGGGCTGGTGGTGATGGACAGGCGCACGCCGAGCTGCTCGAACAGGCGCTGCTCCATGTGGCGCAGGTCGGCCAGGCTCGTGAGGTTCTCCAGCCGCTGCACCAGGCGCTTCTCCTCATCGCGCGTCAAGCGCAGGATGCGCACGTCGCCGCCGGGCGCGCGCATGAGCGCGTCGCGTTCGCATACGCAGCTGCCGGGCGGGCATTCGGTGCGGATGGGAAAGGGCTGGGCGGACATGGCTGGCGTTCGATTATGGGGCGGCCGCCACGGGTGCGCCGGGCCGTATGGCAAACTCCCGCGCTTCGTTTTCCCTCGCGTTTTCCAGGCACATGCAGCAGATCGTCCGGCAGTTGGCCGCAGAAATCAAAATCACCGAAACCCAGGTCCTGGCCGCCGTGGAACTGCTCGATGGCGGCGCCACCGTGCCCTTCATCGCGCGCTACCGCAAGGAGGCCACGGGCGGGCTGGACGACGTGCAGCTGCGCGAGCTCGAAGCCCGCCTGTCCTACCTGCGCGAGCTGGAGGAGCGGCGCGTGGCGGTGCTCAAGGCCATCGACGAGCAAGGCAAGCTGACCGCGCAGCTCCGCGCACAGATAGCCGCCGCGCCGACCAAGCAGGAGCTGGAGGACATCTACCTGCCGTTCAAGCAGAAGCGCCGCACCAAGGGCCAGATCGCCAGGGAGTTCGGCATCGAACCGCTGGCCGACAAGCTGCTGGCCGACCCGACGCTCGACCCGCACGAGGAGGCCAAGGCCTTCTGCCAGCCCGCGACGACGCTCGACGACGGCAAGCCCGGCCCTGATTTCTCGACCACCTTCGCCGTGCTCGACGGCGTGCGCGACATCCTCTCCGAGCGCTGGGCCGAGGACGCGCAGCTCGTGCAGTCGCTGCGCGAATGGCTCTGGGCCGAGGGGCTCTTGCGCAGCAAAAAGGTGGACGGCAAGAACGAGAACGACCCCGAGGTCGCCAAGTTCCGCGACTACTTCGACTACGACGAGCCCATCGGCCGCGTGCCCTCGCACCGGGCGCTGGCGGTGTTCCGCGGCCGGGCGCTGGAGATCCTGGAGGCCCGGCTGGTGCAGCCGCAGGAGCCCGAGCCCGGCCAGCCCAGCCTGGCCGAGGGCCGCATCGCCCTGCACCTGGGCTGGAGCCACCAGGGCCGCAAGTGCGACGACCTGCTGCGCAAGTGCGTGGCCTGGACGTGGCGCGTGAAGCTGTCCCTCTCCACCGAGCGCGACCTGTTCTCGCGCCTGCGCGAGGAGGCCGAGAAGGTGGCCATCAAGGTCTTCGCCGACAACCTGCGCGACCTGCTGCTGGCAGCCCCCGCCGGCCCCAAGGCCGTGATGGGGCTGGACCCCGGCATACGCACGGGCGTGAAGGTGGCGGTGGTGGACGCCACGGGCAAGCTGGTGGAGACCGCCACCGTCTACCCGCACGAGCCGCGCCGCGACTGGGACGGGAGCCTCGCCGTGCTGGGGCGCCTGTGCATGAAGCACGGCGTGCAGCTCATCGCCATCGGCAACGGCACGGCCAGCCGCGAGACCGACAAGCTCGCGGCCGAACTCATCAAGTTGATGCAAAAACAGGCTCCAGCGCAGGCGGGGCAAGCGCCTATAGCTATCGAAAAAGTAGTTGTGAGCGAGGCTGGCGCCTCGGTGTATTCGGCCAGCGAATACGCCAGCCAGGAAATGCCCGACGTGGACGTGAGCCTGCGCGGCGCGGCCAGCATCGCGCGGCGCCTGCAGGACCCGCTGGCCGAGCTGGTGAAGATTGAGCCCAAGAGCATCGGCGTGGGCCAGTACCAGCACGACGTGAACCAGGGCGAGCTTGCGCGCACGCTGGGCGCCGTGGTGGAGGACTGCGTGAACAGCGTGGGCGTTGACCTCAACACCGCCAGCGTGCCGTTGCTCTCGCGCGTTTCGGGCCTGTCGGGCAGCGTGGCCAAGGCCGTGGTGCGCTGGCGCGAGCAGCACGGCGCGTTCAGGAACCGCAAGCAGCTCATGGAGGTGGGCGGCCTGGGCGCCAAGACCTTCGAGCAGGCGGCGGGCTTCCTGCGCATACGCGGCGGCGACAACCCGCTGGACATGACCGGCGTGCACCCCGAGACCTACCCGGTCGTCGAGCAGATCATCGTGAAGACCGGCAGGCCCGTGCAGGAGCTGATGGGCCGCGCCGAAGTGCTCAAGGCCCTGAAACCCGAGCAGTTCGCCAGCGAGCGGTTCGGCGCCATCACCGTGCGCGACATCCTGGGCGAGCTGGAAAAGCCCGGCCGCGACCCGCGCCCCGACTTCAAGGTGGCGCGCTTCAACGAGGGCGTGGAGGAGATCACCGACCTGAAGGAGGGCATGGTGCTCGAAGGCACGGTGAGCAACGTGGCCCAGTTCGGCGCCTTCGTGGACCTGGGCGTGCACCAGGACGGGCTGGTGCACGTGAGCCAGCTCGCGCACAAGTTCGTGAGCGATGCGCGCGAGGTGGTCAAGACCGGCGACATCGTGAAGGTCAAGGTGCTGGAGGTGGACGTGGCGCGCGGCCGCATCAGCCTGAGCATGAAGCTGGACGCCGCGCCCGCGCGCCAAGGACATGAAAGGGGCCCGCGCGAGAACCGCTTCGAGGGGGCAGGGCGCGGCTATGCCCAGCCGCAGCGCCGGGGCAACGACCCGGCGCCGCAGTCGGCCATGGCATCGGCGTTCGCCAAGCTGCAGGGCCGCAGATAGGCAGCCACGGATTCCTTACTGCACCGTGGCGCCCGATGCCTTGACGACCTTGGCCCAGCGTTCCATCTCCTGGTGCACATAGGCGTTGAACGCCGCGGGGTCTGTCACCTGGGCCTCGGCCCCCATGTCGGCGATGCGCCGCAGCACTTCGGGCTGGGTGAAGATCCGCACCATCTCGGCATGCAGCTTGTCCACCACGGGCCTGGGCATGCCCGCAGGGCCCATCAGGCCGAACCAGGAGCGCACGTCGAAACCGGGCACGGTTTCGGCAATGGCCGGCAGGTCGGGAAACGCGGCATTGCGCCGGGCGCTGGTGACGGCCAAGGCGCGGAGCTTGCCGGCCCGGATGTTGGGGGCCGCGGCGGGCAGGTTGTCGAACATCAGGTGGACGTGGCCGCCGAGCAGGTCGTTGGTCGCGGGGGCCGCGCCCTTGTAGGGGACGTGCTGGTACTTGACGCCGGTGGCCATGCGGAACATTTCGGCGGAGAGGTGCTGCGACGTGCCGTTGCCGGACGAGGCGAACACCAGCGTATCGTGCGTTCGCGCGTACTGGATGAACTCCGCCAGCGTGGTCACGGGCAACGAGGGGTGCACGACGAGCACGTTGGGAATGGAGACGAGGTGCGAGATGAAGGTGAAGTCCTTCACGCTGTCGTAGGGCAGCTTGCCGACCAGGCTCGCATTGATGGTGTGGTTGATGGCGCCCATGAGCAGGGTATGCCCGTCCCCGCTGGCTCGCGCGACGACCTGCGTTCCGATGACGCCGCCGCCGCCCGCGACGTTTTCCACGACCATGGGTTGCGGCAAGGCAAGGCTTGCCTGATGGGCGACCAGGCGGCCGATGATGTCGGTGGCTCCGCCCGCCGCGGCGGGCACGATCAGCCGTATGGGCTTGCCGGGGTAGGTGGCTTGCGCGCCCGCATGGAGGGCGGGCATCGTGCCTGCGGCGGCGATGGCTTGCAGCAGGCGGCGGCGCGTAAGGGGAATCATCGGTCGTCTCCTTCGTTGTGGTTCATGCCGGCCGGAAGACCGGCGCATGCCGGCCTTCGGCGGTCGCGCGGAAATCGCATCGCACGGCCATTCCGATATGCAGGTCCTCCGGGGCCGCATCGATGATGTTGGTCATCATCAAAGGACCCTCCTCGACCTGCACATAGGCCAGCACGCAGTGGGAATCCGGGCGCCGGATGACGGTGCAGGCGTGGATCGTCCCCCTGCCGCTGGCCTCTTCCCAGCGCACGGCCTCCGAGCGGCAGTAGGGGCAATGGGGGCGCGGGTGCCAATGGGCTTGCCCGCAGTCGGCGCAGCGCGGCAGCAAGAGCCTGCCGCGCGCGGCGGCTTCCCAGAAGGGCAGGTTTTCGGGAAAGGCGGCGACATAGGGGTCGCCGGCAAGGGTGTGGGCGTTGTTCATTGCAGGCGCTCCAGCAATACCGTGGCGTGTGCATGGCCCGCGCCCATGACGAGGCCCGGGCCGCTGGCCAGGGCGATGTCGCAGTTCGGGACCTGCACGGCAGGATGGGCTTCTCCGCGCAGCTGGCGCACGGCCTCGATGACCTTGGTGATGCCGCCGCGGTTCTGCGGGTGGTTGTTGCACAGGCCGCCGCCGTCCGTGTTCCAGGGCAGCCTGCCAACGCCCGAGATGAGGTTGCCGTCGGCGACGAAGCGGCCGCCATCGCCCTTGGCGCAGAAGCCCAGGTCTTCGAGCTGCATGGCCACCATGATGGTGAAGTTGTCGTAGACCGAGGCGTACTTCACGTCCGCGGGCGTGAGGCGGGCGTTCTCGAAGGCGCGCGGGCCGGTGACTGCGGCACCGGTCTGCAGCAGGTCGAGGCGCCCGGCCTCGTTGGTGCGGATGGTTTCCGCGAACCCGCGCACGCCGACCATGGGGCGCTTGAGCGACCGCGCAATGGAGGGGTGGACCATCACCAGCGCGCCCCCGCCGTCGGTGATCACGCAGCAATCCAGCCGCCGCAGCGGATCGGCCACGAGGGGGGAGGCCAGCACGTCGTCCGTGGTGAATACCTTGCGAAGCAGCGCATGGGGGTTGTGCTGGGCATGGTGCGACGCAGCGACCTTGACCCAGGCCAACTGCTCCATCGTCGTGCCGTATTCGTACATGTGCCGGCTGGCCAGGATGCCGTACAGGCCGGCGACCGTCCATGCGTAGGGCTGCTCGAAGGGCGCGGCGGGGCGCTCCGGGGGAATCTTGCGGATCTCGGTGCCGGTCGCCTGGCCGCTGCTGCGCGGCTTGCCGGCCAGCGTGATGAGGGCCACGGAGCACCTGCCCTGTGCGATGGCCGTGGCGGCATGGCCTACGTGCGCGATGTACGAGCAGCCGCCGGACTCCGTGCCGTCGATGTGCCGCAGGCGCAGATTCAGGTAGTCGGCCATCAGGGCGGGGATGCCGCCTGGCGCATCGGCGGCGCAGAAATAGCCGTCCACGTCGTCCATGCCCAGCCCGGCGTCGGCCAGCGCGCCGCGCGCGCATTCGGCATGCAATTGCGCCACCGACTTGTCCGGCGCATGGCGCGTCGGGTGCTCGAAGGCGCCCACGATGAAGGCGGGATGATGAAAATTCATGGCGTTCATTGGGTGGTGGCGCAGCGTTCGGGAACGGCGGTGCACGGCAGCTTGCCTATCACCTCGCCCCACTTGAGGGTTTCCGCCTTCAGGCGCTTTTCCACATCTGCCGGCGTCCCGGGCAAAGGCTCGTAGCCGAGTGCCGCGAGCTGCTCGCGGAATTCGGCCGAGGCCTGGATGCGGTTGAGTTCCGTGTTCAGCCGATGCACGATGGCCGGCGGCAGCCGGGCCGGCCCGATCAGCGCGAACCAGCCTCCCGACTCGTAGCCCGGCACGCTGTCGGCAATCGGCGGCACGCCGGGCAGCAGCGCATGGCGCTTGACGCCGCTGACGCCGAGGGCCTTGACCTTGCCTCCTTCGATCTGCGCGATGGCGCCGCCCACCACGTCGAACATGAAATCCGTGCGGCCCGCCATCACGTCCAGGATGGCCGGGCTGCCGCCCCGGTAGGGGATGCCGTTGAGATCGGCCTGTGCGAGCTGGCCGAACAATGCCGCAGCCAGATGGTTGCCGGTGCCCACGCCCGAGGAACCGTACGAGACCGTTCCGGGGTTCTTGCGGGCGCGCTCGACCAGCTCGGCGACGTTCTTGTAGGGCGCATCCGGCGCGGTGATCAGCACGTAGTCGAAGGCGGCATAGGTGCCGACGAAGCTGAAAGCCGAAAAAGCGTCGTAGGGCAGCTTGCCCATGTGCGGCGCGATGGTGTGCAGGCTGTTGGCCGTGGCGCCCAGCGTGTAGCCATCGGGCTCGGCCTGCGCAAGCCGCTGCAGCGCGATGCTGCCCGAGGCGCCGGTGACGTTCTCCGCGACGACCTGCTGGCCCAGCGCAACGCTGAGCCGCTGGGCCACCAGGCGCGCGGCCTTGTCCGTGGCGCCGCCGGCAGCCAGCGGGATGATCATCTTGACCGGCTTGGCCGGCCAGGCCTGGGCGCTGGCGGCGCCCTGTGCCACGCACAGGCCGACCGCGGCGGCGAGCGATATCCATTGCATGGGGGTCTCCTGAAGTATCGGGATGGCCGTTGCCGCTTCAATGCGGCAGGGAGCAGGTGATGCCGCCATCGACGGCCATCACCACGCCAGTGACGTATTTGGACTCGTCCGCGGCGAAGAACAGTGCCGCGTTGGCGATGTCCCAGGCTTCGCCCATGCGCTTCATCGGCACGGCCTGCGAACGCGATGCGCGCATCCTTTCCACATCGCCGCCGAATACCGGCAGGATGGTCTGGTAGATGCGCGGGGAATCGATGAGGCCCGGCATGATGCAGTTGCAGCGGATGCCTTCGGCCGCGTGCTGCACCGCGACCATGCGCGTGAGCTGGTTCAGCGCGGCTTTCGACGACTGGTAGGACAGCAGGGCATGCCCCGTCCAGCCGACGGCGGCAATCGACGAGACATGGATGATGGAGCCGCCGCCCTGGCGCTGCATGTGCGGGATCACCGCCTTGCATGCGAGGAAGGCGCCCCTGGCGTTGACGGCGTACACGCGGTCCCAGCTTTCCTCGCTGGAATCCAGCGTGCCTCCGCGCACGCTGATGCCTGCGTTGTTGTGCAGCACGTCGATGCGCCCGTAGGCCTCGAGCGCAACGGCCGCCGCATGCTCCAGCTGTTCGAGGCTGGCAACGTCGGCACGCACGTGCACGGCCTTGCCGCCCTCGCGGCGCACGAGTTCCGCGGTTTGCGCTGCGGACCCCTCGTTGATGTCGGCGCACACCACGTTGGCGCCTTCGCGCGCGAAGGTCACCGCGGTCGCGTTGCCGTTGCCCCAGCCCTCGCCGACGCAGCCCGCGCCCAGCACCAGTGCCGTCTTGCCCTTGAGTCGTTCCGTCATGGCCGTCTCCTTGCCTGCGTTTGCGCTCAAACGCGCCGGCTCTGCCCCGCCCAGTAGCGTTCGCGGATCTCCCGCTTCAGCACCTTGCCCACCGTGCTGCGCGGCAGTTGCGGCCACACCTCGATGGACTTGGGCGCCTTCATGCCGCCCAGGCGATCGCGGCAGTAGGCCAGGGCCGCGTTCTCGTCCCACGGCACGCCGGGCTTGAGTTCGACGATGGCCTTCACCGACTCTCCCCAGTGGCTGTCGGGCACGCCGATCACGGCGCATTCGCTGACGGCCGGATGCGCCCACAGCACCTGTTCGACCTCGCTCGGGGAAATGTTGAAGCCTCCCGAGACGATCAGGTCCTTCATGCGGTCGACGATGTAGAAGTAGCCGTCCTCGTCGCGGTAGCCTACGTCGCCCGTATGCAGCCAGCCGTGGCGCAGGGTCTCGGCGGTCTTTTCGGGATCCTGGTAATAGCCCTTCATGACGAGGTCGCCCTGCACGACGATCTCCCCGCGTTCGCCGGGCGGCAGCAGGCGGCCTTCTGCGTCCATGACGCCCACGCGCACGAACGGCGAGGCGCGCCCGCAGCTGGACAGGCGGTGCCCCAGGGCCGGGTCGCCCAGGATGTGCGCGTGCTCGTCCGCCGTCATGATCGTGCAGGCGAAGGGCGCCTCGGCCTGGCCATAGGCCTGCACCATGACCGGGCCGAATACCTGCAGCGCCTCGCGCAGCTTGTCCACCGACATCGGCGCTGCCGAATAGACGAAGTAGCGCAGCGAGCGGTAGTCGCCCTTGCGCACGTCCGGGTGTGCGAGCAGCTTGTAGATCACCGTGGGCGGCAGGAAGATCTGCGTCACCTTGTAGCGCTCGATCGCTTCGATGATGGCTGCGGGCTCGGCGCTCGGCAGGATGATGTTGGCGCCGCCGTAGCCGCCGGTGGCGAAGCACAACGAGCCGGCCGCGTGCGTCAGCGGCGCCACCACCAGGTGCACGGGCCGCTCGCGCACGGGCATGGCGGCGTACCAGTTGGCATACATGGCCAGGTAGTTGCGGTGGCTGATCAGCACGCCCTTGGGCAGTCCCGTCGTGCCTCCGGTGCCGCGGATCGCGACGACGTCGTCGGTCCGGTCTTCGCTGCGAAAGGGCTGGGCCGGCTGCTCCCCGGCCCAGGTTTGCAAGCCGGGCACGCCGGGCAATTCGGCATCGATGCACACGATGCCTTTGAGCGCCGGCATGGCCTCGCGCAGCTGCGGCAGCTGCGCCGCGAACTGGCTGTGCACGAACAGGAATTCGCAGCCACCGCGCACCAGGATGTTGACGTTCTCCTCGGGCGCATTGCGCGCATTCACGGGCAGCCAGATGCCGTTGGAGCGCACGATGCCCAGGATGGCCGCGAACGTCAGCACGTGGTTGGCGCTGAGCAAGCCGACCTTGCTCCCTCGCTCCACCCCGCAGGCCTGCAGGCCGTTGGCGATGCGGTGCGATAGGTCCTGCACCTGCGCGTAGCTCCAGGCGCTTCCTCCGGGCTCGGTCAGGCAGGGGCTTTCGGCGCCATAGGTGGCTCCGCGGTCGAACAGATCGATCAATTGCATGCCCGTCACTCCGCCTTGGCGCCGCTGGCGCGCACGACTTGCAGGTAGCGCTGCCGCTCCGCCGCGATGGTGCGGCTCCACTCGGCTTCGCCCATGAAGTCGGCGTCCATGCCTATGCCCTTGGTGAACTCTCGGTAGCCGTCGCTTCCGGCCACTTCGCCCAGCACGCCGGAGAGTTTGCGGACGATGTCGCGCGGGGTGTTCGCCGGCGCGAGGAAGAAAGTGTTGGCCACCCACTCGAACCCCGGCACGCCGGCCTCGGCAACGGTGGGCATCTCCGGGAAGGAGGCCGATCGGCTGGACCCGCTGACGGCCAGGACGCGGATCTTGTCCGCGGCCAGCAGGGGCTTGGCCGTGGCGATGGCGATGAAGGAAAAGTCCACCTCGCCGGACGCAGTGGCCACTGCCGCCGGCACCTGCGCCTTGTAGGGCACGTGCATCAGCTGCGTGTTCGACAAGGTGCCCAGCTGCGCGCCCGACAGGTGCTGCGAGCTGCCGTTGCCGCCGGAGGCATAGGTCAGCCTGCCGGGGTTGGCCCTGGCGAAGTCCACCAGTTCCTTCGCGCTGCGCAAGCGCGAATTGGCGGGCACGCACAGCAGAAGCTGCACACCGCCCACCTTGGCCACGGGCACGAAGCTGTCGAGCGGGTGGTAGGGCAGCTTGGACACCATGGCCTCGTTGGTGAAGAAGCCGGTGGAGGTGATCAGGAAGGTATAGCCGTCGGGCGCCGCGCGGGCCACGTACTCGGTGCCGATGATGCTGTTGGCGCCGACCTTGTGCTCCATCACGGTGGGCACCTTCCAGCGCTCGGAGATCTGCTGGGCGATGTAGCGCGAGGATGCATCGGTCGCGGTCCCCGGCGCATAGGGCTGCACGAAGGTGATGCTGCGCTCAGGCCATTGCGCAGCGCGCACGGTCAGACCTGCCGGCAGGGCCAGGGCCGCCAGTGCCTGCAGCACGGCACGTCGCCGGGATGGGAGAAGGTTCTCTGGTTCCATGGGATTTTGTGGAAGCGTTTTCACACGATAAATCCTATGTATGCTGTGCCGAATCAGCAATCCTGTGGAACGTTTTCATTCGCGTAAACCATGACCGAACGTGTATCGATCAGAGATGTCGCAGCAGCGGCCGAGGTGTCCATCGGCACCGTGTCCCGTGTACTCAACGGCAGCGGCTACGCGAGCCAGGCCGTGCGCCAGCGCGTGCAGCAGGCCATTGCGCGGCTGGGGTACGAGCCGGACTTCACCGCCCGCCACCTGCGTACCGGCCACAGCCGCACCATCGGCTACCTGCTGCCGAACATCGCCAACCCGTTTCTGGCGATCCATCTGGCAGAGGTCGAGAAGCTCGCGCAGGGCGCGGGCTACTCGCTGTTCATCGGCAGCTCGGAGCGGCCGGCGCGCGACAAGGAACTGGTCGCGTTCTTCGAGAACCGGCGGCTGGAGGGCATCATCGCCTCGCCGTCGCACGAATACGAGGATCCGAAGTCATCGCCCTTCGGCACGACGAGCCTGCCCACGGTGATCGTCGATCGCGACCTGGGGCCCGGGTTCGACAGCGTGCTGGTGGATCACTGCCAGGGCATGCGCAAGGTGATGGAATACCTGCTTGCCCTGGGCCACCGGCGCGTGGCGCTGTTCGCCTCGGGCCCGCGCCTGCGCCCGGGCCGCGAAAAGCTGCGCGGATACCGCGCGGCGCTGGAGGATGCGGGGTTCGCGTTCGACGAGCGGCTGGTGCATCTCTCCGAGTCGTGGCTCGAATCCTCGCGCGAGCCCATGCGGCGCATGCTGCGGCTGGAAGCGCCGCCCACGGCCATCATTGCCGTGGGCACCCAATTGCTGTCGGGCGCCGTGCACGTCGTGCGCGAAGCGGGGATGGACATCCCGCGCGACATGTCCGTGGTGGGGATCGGCACGCTGGAGACGCTGGAGCTGATGTACCCGCCCGTCACGGCCCTGCGCTACAACTTCCACCAGAGCGCAAGCGCCGCCGTGCAGCTCATTCTGCAGCGCATCGAGAAAGTGGCTCCGCCGCATGCGCGCACGGTGGTCATCCAGTCGGATTTGATCCTGGGTGCTTCCTGTGGCGCGGTGTGACGAACGTATCGATGTAAAAAGGATAGCGGATACCGCTTTACCCGCAAGGCTCTACGTCGAATTCCGGGAGGAAATCAATCCGGCCCGGCTTCAGGTCTGGCTGCCCGGCACCGCGCGCTGCGCAGGGCCGTCGTAGCTCCAGATGTACTCGCGGGGGATGGGGCCCTTGTTGCGCCCTCCCTGCCGCGTCTGCTCCCACGCATGGGCCAGGATGCCCACCGAGCGCGACAGGCAGAACAGGCCGCGCGCGAGCGCGGCGGGAAAGCCCAGCTCGGCATAGATCACCGCGGTGGCGCCGTCGATGTTCATCGGGATGCGCTTGCCGTTCTTGCGCGCCGCAAGCTCCTCCTCCACCGCGCGCCCTATGCGCGCAAAGCGCCCGCCGACCACGCCGGCCCGGGCGGCCTCGTCCACCAGCTCCAGGAGGCGCGGCGCGCGCGGGTCGATGGGGTGGAAGCGGTGGCCGAAGCCGGAGACGAACTTCCCGTGGCGGTCGATCGCCTCGTCGAGGCCCGCGCTCGCGGCGGCGCGAAGGTCCTCGCCCCGGTCCAGCCGCCGCGCGATGCAGGCATACATCTCCACGGCCTGCTCACCCGCGCCTCCGTGCACGTCGCCCAGCACGTTCACCGCCGAGGCCATGGCGTTGTTCAGGCCCACGCCGCAGGTGGCGGCCATGCGGGCTATGGCGATGCTCGGCGCCTGGGGGCCATGGTCCACCGCGGCCACCAGCGCGGCGTCGAGCAGGCGCGCCTCGCCTTCGCTCGGGAGCTCGCCGCGCGTCATCAGCCAGATCATCTGCGCGAAGCCGACGCGGCCGATCAGCTCCTGTATGGGGTAGCCGCTGTAGCGGATGCTGCCCGGCGCCATGTCGATGATGGAGGTGCGCCACCAGTCCCTCACGGCCTGCCGCACCTGTTCCGTGTCTTTCGGTGTCGTGCTCATACGATCTCCTGCTGCTTGAAGGATGCGATCTCTTCCTCGGCATAGCCCAGCTCGGCCAGGATCGCGTCGGTGTGCTCGCCCAGCCGGGGCGGCGGCGCGTCCACGGAAGGCGCCTCCCCGTTGAGCTTGAAGCCCGTGCGCACGAGCCGGATGTCGCGGCCCACGCCCGGGGCGTCCTTGAACGTGGCCACCATGCCCCGCGTGCTGATCTGGGGGTGGTCCAGGGCCTGCGGCACGCTGTACACGGGCCCGGACGGCACTCCGGCGGCGTTGAGCAACTGCCACCAGGCATCGGCCGAACGGGCGGCCAGCTCGGTTTCCATCAGGCGCTTGAGCTCGGCCCTGTTCCCGAGCCGGGCGTGGCGCTCGGCAAAGCGCGGGTCCTGCTTCCATTCGGGGCGGCCCAGCACGTCGCAGACTTTCTCGAACTGCTCCTGCTTGTTGGCCGCGATGTTCAGCAGCCCGTCGCCCGTCCTGAAGGTTCCGGAGGGGCTCGCGGTCACGTTGTCGTTGCCCATGGGCTGCGGTGCGCGCCCGGCGACGAGGTGGTTGGAAACGGCCCACCCCATCGTCGCCATGGTGGCCTCCAGCATCGATACGTCGATGAACACGCCTTTGTTGCGCTTCGGACTGGCCAGGGCCGATGCCACGGCGAATGCGGCCGTGATGCCGCCGATGGTGTCGGCGATGGGGTAGCCGACGCGCAGCGGCGCCGACTCCTGGTCGCCGGTGATGCCCATCACGCCGGACATGCCCTGGATGATCTGGTCATACGCGGGGAAGTCGCGCAGCGGGCCGGTCTGGCCGAAGCCCGAGATCGCGCAGTAGACGAGCCCGGGGTTCTCCTGGCGCAGATCCGCGTAGCCCAGGCCCAGGCGGTCCATGACGCCGGGCCGGAAGTTCTCCACCACCACGTCCGCCGTGCGCACCAGCCTGCGGAACACGGCCTTGGCGCTCTCTTTCTTGAGATCGAGCGTGATGGAGCGCTTGCCGGGGTTCTGCGCGAGGAAGGACACGCCCATGTTGCGGCGGTTGAGCTCCACGTCGGCGCCCAGCTGGCGCGCCAGGTCGCCGCCCAGCCGCGCCTCGACCTTGATGACGTCGGCGCCCATGTGGGCGAGCTGATGGCAGCAGAAGGGGCCGGCGAGCACGTTGGTCAGGTCCAGCACCCGAACGCCTTGCAGAGGTTTGATCGGCATGGTCACTCCGGCTTGATGCCGGCCTGTTTGATGACTGCGCTCCAGCGCTGGATCTCGCTGTGCACGAACTGCGTCGCCTGCTCGGGCGTGCTGCCCACCACGGTAAGCCCCATCTCGGCGAACTTCTTCTTGGCCTCGGGTTGCGCCAAGGCTGCATTGATGGCCTTGCCGAGCTTGTCGACGACGGGCTGGGGCGTGCCTGCCGGCGCGCCGAGCCCGACCCAGTAGTCGATGTCCATCGCCGGGATGCCCGCTTCCTTGGCCGACGGCACGTCGGGCAGCAGGGCATTGCGCTGTGCACCGGTCACCATCAACGCCCGCAGCTTGCCGCTGCGGATGTGGGACAGCGCGGTGGGCACCGCGGTGATCAGCGCCTGCACCTGGTTGCCCATCAGGTCGGCAAGCACCGCGCCGGCCCCCTTGTAGGGCACGTGCACGATGTCCGTCCCGGTAACGCTCTTGAACAGCTCGCCCGCCAGATGGGTGTTGGTGCCGTTGCCTCCCGAGCCATAGTTGAGCTTGCCGGGCTGCGCCTTGGCCAGCGCGATGAATTCCTGCACCGTCTTGGCGGGCACGTTCGGATTCACCACCAGCACATGCGGCACCTTGACGGCCGTCGTGATCTGGGAGAACGCCTTGAGCGGATCGAAAGGCATGTTCGGCAGCAAGCCTGCGGCAATCGCGTAGGCCAGTTCGACCGTCAGCAGTGTGTTGCCATCGGGGGCCGCGCGCGAGGCGAGGCCCCAGCCGATGAGCCCGCCGCCTCCGGTGCGGTTATCGACCACCATGGGCGAACCCACGCTTGGCGCCGCGAACTGCGC
>JADHED010001408.1_pt1 | contig 20487 bp, 13 predicted proteins | sample 8952041 | NCBI WGS metagenome assembly JADHED01 (sample SAMN16124423, study PRJNA663239) | bioreactor sludge metagenome | isolation source: sludge (control) | place: India:Bengaluru | collected 2018-09-08
AGATCTGGCTCACCAGCCACTCGCCGGAGCTGGCGACGTTGATTGAGAAGCAGAGATCGTTTTCGCTGTATCAGCTGTCGATGACGGAAGGGGAGACGCGGGTGGAGAGGCTGGGGTAGTCTCAATGGGCACGGAGGCTGTTTTTTCGCATCTCGCTTCAGTGAAGCATGCCAATAAAGAACCCCAGATACCCGGCCCTGCTTAACCATATAAAGTGGCTGGTAAGGCCGGACCGCCGGATATTAATCAGCTCTCTCATGGGGGCCAGACCATCATTTTTGATAACGACATTTTTTGCACAATAGCGGCAATGCATAATCAGAAATAAAATCCCGAGGATCGCAAAACCAAAATAACTTTCGCGACTTCCCCAAAAATGAGTGCTTAACTTTAAATAAGTTAATCCCCAGATACTGACTAAGAAGACGATAAATGAACATGCTGCAATGTTCATGTCTCGCTTACTACCCAGACCAAAAAAGAGCGCGTCAAAGAAAAACATCGTGGTAAGAGGTGACTGAACGCTTCTTCCCGTCACTTTACTAAAACGGACAAACACGACAGTTCCGATGAAAAATGCGAACAGCGCAATTCCTAACAGCAGATAAATCATTTGATTAGTCCTTTTTGAAGGGCCAGGATATGAGGTCGGGACTGTTAGAGCCGTTAAGTTTTGAGAGAAATGGCTCAGCAAATACTGTAAAAAACTTTCTTCAATCCTGCTTAGGGTCCTATTTTATACTAACCAACATCCACTAAACGATTGTTTTTGCTCATCTGCATCCTGCTTTTTCAGTTCAGACAGAAGCTGATATATCTCGCCCTCAGCCTTCTTACTTGCGTATTTTGCAGTGAAGGTTGTGATGTCCATATCACCCAAAAACCGATTCTCAACAACAACCAAGTCCTTTGATTTGTATTTTTTCATTTCAGTTTTCCCCTGGCAAAATCTTCGCCTGCTTTTCCTGCTCTCTCAGATAGATAGCCACCTACTGTTACACCTGCTATTACTGGTAATTGTTTTACGGTACCACACCGCTATCTAGTCCCGAGCCGAAGTGCATCGGTTGGAAATAGTGGTTGCAAAATCATACTTTCATTAAAAATGAACATTTTTGGTGACAATGCCGCGACATCATAAATATTCTCAAGCAATAATCTCAAATTAGTTCTAAATAAAGGTATATTTGCATCGTCTGCAATGACATAAACATCTTCATTTTTTAGCCTGGATTGACAGAGTAACTCATCATTGGTTTCAAAGTCTCTAAAGCTTATTTCAGACCAAGAAATGTTTCCGCTAACAAAGGGGTATCCTTCCAGAATAGCAGTTACTCTCGCTTCTTCTTCTTTATCAATAATAGTGAAATCAGAACTAAGAGCTTCTCTACACTCTTCAAATAAAGTCATAAGTTCTACCTGTTCAATTGTTTCAATATAGTATTAAAGGCGTTTTCATTATCCTCAAATGGTATCACTTACTTAACACCTTTCTTGTCCCTTGCTATAATCCCATCTATTAATATGGGTGCCTTTTACAGAATCATAATCGACTCGCCAACCGACCATCGACCACCCGCTGCGAAAACTTCCGCCGTTCCATGCATAATGCACTATTTTTACGCAGCAAGTAGATAGTCCCAAAGCAAGCAGCTCGGCGATATAATCCAGCGAATTATTCTCAACAACAACTCTTTCCTATGCGGATTCTTGTCTCTACCCGCTTTTTCCCTGTACTTTCGGTGAGTTACAATCGGTTTTCCCTGCTGAACTTCCGGAACGGCAACTTTTTGCGCTGCTAAGCGTTTTTGGCCCTGCAGACGCTACTGCCCGGCCGTGACACCCAGTCTGCTACCCCACAATCATATCAGTATGAAGACTTGATGCCACGACACACGCCTCAGAAGCGTCCGTCAGTGGCTGAATAGTTTTATCGTTCTTTTCTAATCAAAGAATCATATTTCCCAAATTCGGGAAATCGATCATAGTTCCCTGCCACATCAGAATAAGTTTCACTTCTCTCTGAAGTATTTTCAGAAACATTATCCTCTATAATTGTAGTATGCCCATCTTCTTTAAAATGGTACGTTGTCCCATTGATTACTATGTCAGTATCGCCATCATACTCTCTATAAACGGCCATTGATAGAAATAATGTATCAACACCCAGCATTTGGAAATTGTAAAGAAGATTTTCTCTTAAATGTTCATCAAGAAAACTTACACTTACCCACCCACTATTTCTCATTATATTAATGAAGCACGACGGAGTAGAATCAGAACCGATGAGAACCGTATAAGTGTCACCAGCCTCATGTTTTTTATAAGCTTTTTTCTCCATCCATAAGTCAATTGGCTCCTTATATCCAACTGACCATGTTTTGCAATAATAAACATTTTGGCTCATTTATACACCTTACCATTTGTATTACGAATCACCACACCAGATTTCTTAGCAGTATCAATTATTGATTCTCGCTAAATTTTTTTGTATAGCCTCAATGGTAGCCTGTCCTTTGCTTCCGAAATATTCATAACTCAATGACTCCAGAACCGTTCCTGTAAATTTCGGAATCACATATTGAGGAAGCATTTCTTGTACTTTCTCATAACCCTTGCCTGTTAATACCCCTCCCGCTGTTCCTATTCCTGCACCAATGGTGGGAGCAAGTGGTTCTTTCCCTTGCAACACAGCCGCCGCATACACACCAACCATGCTTGTACCTTCGGTAAACCAGAATCCACGCCCTTGCGTTAATCCACTAATCCTTTATGCCATTTTTCTTTTCTTCATAATCCTGCAAGTATTTTTCAATAGGGTATGCGGTTCCAAGTTCATGTACCTCACCAGTATCCTTATCGATTATAAATGGAGAATTGCCTATAAGCTGAGCAGAGAAATATCCTGTTTCAAGATATGCTCTGGATTGAAAATAAAAAAACCATCCTTCTGAAAAACGACCTTGTAGTGTAATAACAACGGGCACCTCTGTTTTTTCTAAATATTCGATCGCCTTATTAACAGCTTCATCAAAAGTAATCATTAGTTTGTCCGCTAAAGTTGGAATGATTTGAACTGGCTGAGATCAGCTGATTTACCCGTTTGTCCATCAAGGAATCGGACTGTACCATTTTGATTCACAATATTAAATACATGCCCTGGCTGCCCTGGGCCATATGAACCAAAAACGATACCTCTTGAAACAGAACCTGCATCTGTCATTTGTTGTGTAATGCTTTCAGATGAAGGGGCTTATTTAAATTTAGTACCATATTGGTTTTCCAAAACAGATAAAGGCACTCCATTATTATGATCAATCGGTAAGGCTGACGCAGGGTTCCCACTTGATGTAGCATCTGTAGCAATCGAGCAGTTTACACAATTGTGTGTTCGCCCAGATTCAGGGTACCCTGGATTCACATTCTTAATTGATCCTGCTGTCTCTTCACTTACTCCAGAACCTTTCATTCCATAATGAGCACCGCCGACAGCCGCTGCGCCGTGTACAAACGTCATCGAATCATACAGCATTGAAGCCGTTTCCGGACTCACTCGCCAGTTCTGAGCTATACGCTGAATATCTGCCCCGCGCCTGGCTTTCGAATCTGCGGTAGCATACTGCCTTCGCTGCCCGACGATTTTATCCGCACCTTCCTGACGCGCCTTTTTCTCCTGGACAGGCTACCGTCCGACGAAAAGCCCATCGTGAACAGCCACCGGCCATTCAACATAACGCAGGGAGATTATGTCTTGAGCCTTTCAAAAGCCTGCGGAGGTGCAGGCTAACAACCAGGAGACCCGGACGATTAAGAGATTAACTGCCGGGAAGGTTGTCTTTAAAATATAGATAAAACATCAATGTAATTAATTTTCTCGTCTCGCTCATATTCCATTGACAGAGAATCAAAAACTTTAATTTCATCCCCGAGATTAATAATTGCTAAAGTAAAACCTTCATCAAAAACTAATTTTGCCCCAATCACTTTTTGTTCTATTTCCGAATAAATCGCGTAAAATCGTAAGAGTATCTTTCCAATAACTTTATGAAAAAAACATGAATTCGACAAATCCATAATTTCCTCTTTGCCATACTCTCCGAGATCATTTTCTTGCATTGGTAAATCAGTTAGTTCAAGTGAAGCCCCATCCAGTCCACACCTGAACACAACACTTTGATTTTCATTAAAAAAAACGAACTGAAGTTGTTGCGGAGCCCCTAACTCGGGAACGTTATAAATATATATCAGACCATTGACATTTTGGAGTTTTCGTCCGACTACATTACGTGCCAGCTCTTGATACCCATTATCAAAAAGCATCATTGTGGCGCCCCCTTTAGCGCATTTTTCACTGAGGTATTATTTAACACACCATCTTTAAGGATGGTAACAAAACTACCATCTGGTTGAGTAACAACAACATCATTTCCTTTTATTCTGAAGAATACATCACCACGACTGGCTCCTGCTACTGCTCCTTGCCCTGCAAATTTCCCTGCAACAACTTTATCTGGATTAGAGCCTATATCATTTATAATACTTAAAACACGTTCTCGCTCGGCCGCATTTGATGCATTCCCACCAAAATCTTCAACATGTTTACCAAGTTTTTCCCAATCTGTGCATTAGTTACTGAGAACTTGGCACTAGCGCCAACACCAGAAGTTGGTACGGATATTTTCCCTGGACCAGGAAGATATCGAGAAATTTCATCACTGACTTTATTGATTAGTTTAGACGCAGTTTCAAGATCGCCCGCTTTGAGTGCCTTATCTACACCTTTTAGTAAAGCCCCAGCTTCATCACCCAGTCCTGGCATGATATCGATAACGGCCGCCAGATAGCCCAGCGCACTGTCCGCTTCCTTAAAGCTCTTGATATCCCCGTAAAGAGGGATAAAGTCGCAGCCTGCTTCCGCAAAACCTGCCAGCAGTTCATCCCGGTGGGCGTCCATTTTCGCACTACAGACCGCTGCACTGAGTCCGGCGCAGTTCTTCGCCTTAAACTCGTCAACCGCGTTTTTCAGTTGCTGCTGCGCATCCTTGTATCTGTCCTCCGGCTTTTTACCCGTTGCCAGATATTCAGCAACATCACTCAGCGAGTTATTCTCAACAACAACTCTTTCCGGTGCGAACTCAGCCACCGCAACCACTTTTCCATTTTCTTTCAGTTGGTTACAACTGCTTTTCCCTGTTGTATTTTATGTCCAGGATTTTTGCGCTGTTAAGCGTTTTTGGGGCCACAGACGCTACCGCCCTGCCGTGACACAAGGTCTATCGCGCCACCATCATATAAGCAAACTACAGCATCACTGCGGACGCCGAAATCTTGGATTTATATTTCAATTAAGAAGTTCCTTTGATACATTGCCAGTATCGAAGAACTCCCTAAAGATCCTGACAACAAGATCATAATTTTTTGTAAGCTGACTTGCTGGCCAGTAATCTCCGAAAATTAACACTTTTTCATCTGGTTGTGTTAAATCAGTAATTGACATAACCTCATCATCTTCGTTCAAAAACGTAACCAGATAGAAACCTTTTTCCATTCTTACTTGTACTTCTGAGATTAAATAACCTTCGCAGTCTAATCTGTCGACGGTTACACAACCACTAAATAAATGAACTTTGGCTAATAAGTTAACAATATCTTCCCAGCAATCAGGCTTCTTTTCGACCGTACACGCTACGGGCATTGTGGGTAAGAAGCGGTCGATAAAACGATCCCGGCTCTATGGCCGGGATCTGTCTTACTTAATAGGATAATTATAGTGCTCTGGTATTTTATAATTCTCTGGGAAATCGGCTACATGGGGAATTTTGACATAACGATCAATATCTTCTCTCGTTTGTTCAAAAATCCCAGATATTCCTGATAAAAAAGTTGATATCCGTAACAATGCTGCCTGCATTGCTAATTCATCTTTATTTTCTTTTGCAGCAAAAAACAGCTCGATTGTTAAGTTAAGATTTTTCATATTCTTTTGAAAACTTTCAACTATTGAATAATCTTCAGCCAAATAAAGATCATCCTCAACGAGTTCTTCCCCTGCCTCATGCTTTAACAGCTCCAAATAGACATCTTTAAATTTATCTAAATTACTGATATCAATCATTTAGGCAATCTCCGACCTTCGGCTTTAGCTGCCTTGGTCTTTGCATCATTAAACGAACCATCAATATTCAGGACAGCTTTAACTTTTCCTTTACTATCAAAAACTTCGATATGATCTTTATGTAGCCCATCAAGATAGTACTTATCGCCTTTAGCAATATAATCTCCAACAGGCTTCTTCGCTTGATAAATACTCTGCCCCTGAAATATCTGACTAGTTTTCTGAGCATTATCTTTCATTTGGCTACCAAAACCGGGTTGCTTGAAAAATTCACCCATATTTCCAATCGCGCCTTTATTCGGCTGATATTTACTAACTCCTCCGAAAGCTGCCGCCGCCGCACCAGCTACAATATCAGCCTGAATCGCATCCAGACCATAATCTTTCTGAAGGGCTTCCGAGACTTTGTTGGTTGAAATAACTCCATCGGCCTGGATCTGATGCATCCATGTTGCAGTAAGATCATAAGCCATCTTTGCCGGAATGTCCTGACCCAGTGCTTTATCCAGCGCATGCTTCACCGCCATGCTATCAGCCAGCACATCACCATATTTCTGCTGACAGGTCGCCGGATTGGCCGCACAGTAACTGATAAGCTGCTGTTGCTGGGAGGTACTTAATTCCTCATACTTTCTGATAATGCCATCACAGTCACCGCCGCTGGCCTGACAGGACTTCATTTCAGCAGACCAGGCATCTATCTGTTTGCTGCTAAGATAATTATTCTCAACCGTCGTTTTGCCCGCCTGGGCCGCCGCTACCGCATTCGCGCTGCTGTCTCCGACAAGCCCGCCAGCCAGACCAGAAGCCAGTGTCGCCAGCGCAGATACCGCCTGTTTTTCTTCCTCGCTCAGTTCGCTGACCTGTTTGCCAAAACCGTCAACCGCAATCTTACCAGCCAGCTCACCCACCGCTGCACCGGCTGCAGCGGACGCCGCATCTCTGCCGGAAGCGGCTGCAAGTGCGGCGTTGACAACCGCATGGGCCAGCACGCGTCCCTTAAGATCCTTCTCCGGGATGGCATTCGCGATGGCATTGGCGATATACGGCGCGGCACCGCCCGCAATCGCAGCTTTAATATCGCCACCTGCCAGCGCCTGGATGGCCGCCGTTGCTGCCGTGATGGCGCGCTGGGTGCTCTGCCCCGTTCCCATGCCAGACTGGTTAAACGCTTCGTTATAGAAGGTCTGGTACATCTGGTCATGAATCGCCTGATCGGTAACCTCTTTACCGTCTTTTTTCAGCTGGCTGATGGCGGCGTTACGTGCATCGCTGCCAGCGGTTTTCATCTTCTCGTTGGCCGCTTCCGTGGCCGCAATTTTGCCGTTGGTGCGCGCAATATCCGCAACCTGATTGCCGATCTCGCCAATCATTTGCGCGGTTTGCAGGCGTTTCTGCTCTTTCTCTTTGTTAAAGATCGGGTCGAGGCTGCCGTTGGCATGGTCAGTGTCACGGCTGAGCGTGCTGACGTCCTGCTTCTGGTTAGCCTGGTCGCGAACAATGATAGCACCGTCGGCTACCGCTGATTGCGTGGTCCCTTCAGCATGGCCGCTACCGCCCATTCCTGCCAGCATTGTGCTGGCCATGTTGCTAACCAGATTACCCGCAACCCCGGCGCCGCTGCTGAAGCCGACACCCTGATGTTCAACCTTATACTCCGCCTTATTGTTGATGTCCGTAAAGCCCAGCGTACCGGTCTCAAGGCGATTTTTGTCTGCATCAGCACGGCTGGCAATCACCGCACCGTCCAGCTGCGTATGGTTGCCAACGTTAATATCAAAGCCGCCTTTGCCAGCGAAGATCCCGGTCTGCTCCTGGACCGAGTCGTAGTTGCTCTTCATCTTGTCGCGGCTGATGCTAAAGCTGCCGCTACCGCTGCCCGCTCCCCAGGTGTAGCTTGCACCCGCATTCATACTCTGCTGTTTGCTGTTGTATTTGTCGCTATCCTGCAAGCTGCTGAGGGTCAGGTCGCGCCCGACATCCGCCGTGACCTTATCGCCGTTGACCTGCGCGCCTTTAAGTACCGTATCGCGGCCGCTGGTCAGGTTGACGTTCTGTCCGGCATCCAGCGTCGTTTCGTTCCAGGAGGTTCCATTGCCTTTTTCGCTGCCTCTGGCGGCGTTTACGCTGGCAGAGACGGTGATGCCCGCGCCATTCGGACCGGCGGTAATACCGATCCCGATTGAGCCACCCTTGCTGGAGTTACTGCCCGTCAGTTTGTTGGTGTCGGCTGCACTCGTCAGGTTGATATCCTGAGCCGCATTGAGCGTCAGATCCTTGCCAGCCTTCAGCTGGCTGCCCGCCACGGTAATATCACCGCTGTTGGCAGCGTTGCCCTGACCTGTCGCCGTGATGGCGAGGTTACCCCCGGCATTCAGCGTGCTGCCGGTCGTTTTGTCCTGCTCCGAGTGTGAGGTGGATTTAGAGGACTGTCCGCCAATGGAGGCCATCACGCCGAACGCGCCATTGTTGGTGGGATCGCTGCCGTTAGCCGCTTCAGCGAGACGGTTGGCCTGCACGGCCTGAACACCCGACAGTGCCGCTTTGGTCGCCTGAAGTGCGGCGAGACGGCCATCGCTCTGGTCTTTCACCGCCATTGCCGTGCTGGCCGCAGTGTTCACCGCGTCACCCACTGCGCCGGAGAGGGCAATCGTCAGGCCACTGCTTTTCTGCTTGAAGGTTTGATCGCTGGTGAGCCTGTCGTGGCCCGGCTCGATCGTCACGCTGTCTCCGGTGAGCGCCATATTTTTGCCAGCCACCAGATCCGCGCCGCCGACATGCAGCTGATTACCGGCGGCAATATCAACGCTCCCCCCCGTCGAGCCCACCGTACTGAAACTCTGGCTCTGGGTGGTGCCCTTCTCACGGAGATCCTGGGTACTTTTGCTGCTGCCGATGGTGAAACCAATCCCGCCCGAGCCCATCAGGCCGGATTTTTTCTCTTCCTTAAAGCGCCAGGAGGTATCGCTGTTCGTCGCTGCCACAATATCGACGTTGTTGCCCGCCTTAAGCTTCACGTCGCCGTCGCCCGCCACGGCGGATCCGTTCACCAGCAGGTTATTGCCCGCAACGACCTGCACGTTATCGCCGCTCAGCAATGAGCCGGATTCACGCGTCGCGCTGTTCTCCTCGATGGTGTGGGTGGTTTTCTTGCTCAGGAACCCTTTTTTGGTTTTGGTCTGCTCTTTGTAGTGATAATCGCTTTCGGTTGCGGTATTGAGATTGACGTCGCGGCCCGCCGCCACGCCGATATCGCCCTTCGCCGTTACCTGCGCGGCTTCGGTGGTGACATCGCGCCCGGCGAGGATCTGGGTATTCGCCCCGCTGGCGATCTCGGTTCCCTGCTGGCGTACGGACTCGTTGATGACGGTTTTCTTGCCTGACTTATAGCTATCGCCCTGCGTGGTCTCTTCCGCCGCCAGATTCACGTCGCGACCCGCCTGTAGCCCGACGCTTTTCTCCGCCGCCAGCGCGGCGGCCTGCGCGTTGATATCCTGCCCGGCCTTCAGGACCAGGTTATCGCCTGCGGAAATCGTGGTGCGGTCGAGCCCGGTGCTGTGGGACTCGCTTTTCCCTTTACGGCTGCTTTCGCTGGTCTGTGCCGCGTTCAGATTGAGATCGTTGCCCGCGCTCAGCCCCGCGCTGCCGCCCGCCTTCACGTCGCTGGCGGTCACGTCAAGGTTGTGCCCGGCGTTCACCAGCAGATTGCCGCCCGCGGTGACGTTACTGCCCTGATACGTGACGGACGAACGGCTGGTTTTCGCCCGGCTGGAGCTGAATGCGTCGTTGATCTGATTCGCGTTGACGGCAATATCGCCCCACGCGTTCAGCAGCATATCGCCGCCGGAGGCCAGGTTCGCCCCGGTAACGGTGATGTTTTTCCCCGCCTCAAGCGACAGGCCATCCTGTGCGGTAATAGACGCCGTGTTGCCCAGCAGGGTGTCTTTCAGGCCGATCTTGCCGTACTTCCCGCCGGCGTTGATATCAATCTGCTCAACCTGGGTCAGGTTGTTGATGCTGCCGTCCAGGCTCTCCAGCGCGACCGTTTTGCCGCTGATGGTGGAGCTGATGTTATTGATATCGCCGATGGCGCTCAGGTTCAGGTCGCCGCCCGCTTTCATCAGGCCGTTGTTGAGGTTGCTGATGCTGTTCTGGCTGTCGAGCGTCAGGCTGTTTTTCGCCAGCAGCGAGCTGCCGCCGTTGGTGATGCTGCCGCCCTTCAGGGTAACGTTGTTACCCGCGATTACGCTGCCGTTATTGACGGTGACGTCCTTCGGTGACAGGTAGAGTTTCGGCACCATCACGGTTTCGCCGTTGACGGTGGCTTTCTCCCACCACAGCAGGCTGTGGTCGAGCGCGGCAATCTGATCGGCGGTCAGCGAGACGCCAAACTGCAGGCCCAGCGACTGCTGCGCCGCCGCCGCGTTGTCCATCAGATAGCGCATCTGATCCAGATCGGAACCGATGCCGTTCAGGTAGCGGTTACCGGTCTGGTTGAGCACCACGTTGGAGACATAGCGGGTATCGAACGCCGCATCGCCGAGGAAGCGGTAGTCGTAATCCGGGTTCAGGTTGAGGCGGCCGAGCATGTAAGACGAGCCGAGGAACTGCTTCTCGTCGGTAAACGCCAGCCGCGTCTCCTGCGGCGCCGTGGACGACGGTTTGACCCCGAGCATTGCGTTCAGGTCGGCAAACAGGGCGGGATCGAGCTGTCCGAGACCGTTCAGTTTCGGGTTGATGCCGATCAGGTACGGGCTTTTCGGGTTGTCGGAGAAGACAAAATAGCCGTTGTTGCCCGACGGCAGCGGGTAAGCACTGGTATCGACGCGCTGGCCCTGGTAATGCCCGACGGCGCCGCCCTGAGCGGTTCGGAGATCGGCGGTGGTGACCCCGGCGTTCGCCAGTGCGCCCAGCTGGCCGAGGTTCGCGTTGCCTTTCTGCGTGGTGCCAATGTTGCTGAGAGGCGTGCCGGACGCGCCGCCGTTTTCCAGCGCGCCGCCGCCGTTAAGCTGCTGCAGCGCACCCTGGAGCTGATCGTTCCACTGCGGCGAGTTCACCGCCACGGTGCCGGTAGCGTTCAGCCCCTGTTTTTGCACGCCGCTGCCGACGCTCTGGTTGCTGAGGGTGTTCAGCGACGGCGTGGAGATAACGTTGCTAACGCCGCCCGCGTTCGCAGTGGTATTGGTGTTGCTGATATTACTGGTGAAGTTTGCGGTGACGTTACCGCCCGCCTGGATGACGGCGCGGTAGAGTTCACCCGGTTGGAATTCTGTTTCATGCCCAACCAGATTGTACTCAATAGTATCATTCTGGAATTTGATATTCTTACTACCAGCCACGCCTAACTTACTTGTTGCGTAACCAACAGACGTAGATAACGGTTTATATTCATAAATCAGGTAATCAACCTCACTACCTGCCTGCCAGCTCTGGTTATTTAATTGATTTCCAGACAGGTGAATATCACCGTTTGCCAATATATTGCTGGCATTATTATCAAGTCTGGAAGCCTGAATAGTCAGGTCACTACCTGAAGAAATACGCCCTGATGGAGAATCGCCCCCTGTGATAACAGTTGTGCTGTATCTTCCGGAAAAACGCTGCCTGACTGTATTTTTAAAAGGAGCCAGATAATAGTATGTGGAGCGATGGATATTACATGCACTATTAGCTCCACAGTTACCAGCACCCGGACCAGTAATGACTTCTCGCGAATAAAAACCATAACTTCCATCTGGCAGAGCCGTAACAGGCACATCTATTGTTGACTCCCCTGTCATCCAGTCATCAACTGGTTGTACCTGACTCTGAGTTGAAGCTTTAAGCCCTTCTCGCTCATTTCGTAAGTTGATGGTTTTAATATTAAGACTTCCACCCTGCGTCTCAATATTCCCAGACGTGTTCACCACCTGGCTGTTCGCATTCCCTGCCGCATCCCGCTGCATCCACAGGCTGTTCCCCGCCATGATGTCGCCGCGCTGGTTGGTGATGCTGTCGGCAAACAGCGCCAGGTTATTCGCCGCGTACAGCAGCGCGGTGTTGACGATGGCGCCCGGCGCGCTGAGGGTCAGCGAGCCGCGCGTGCCGGTGAAGCCGTCCACGGTAATATTGCTCCGGCTGGCAACGGTGATGTCACCTCCGCCCTGCACCGAGCCCGCGTCGTTCAGCGCCACGCTGCTGCCGGAGAGCGTACTCGAGCCGCCGCCGGTGGTGATTTGTCCGTTGTTGCTGAGCTGCCCGCCCGCGTTCAGGTTGACCGCCTGCCCCTGCAGCACGCTGCGGTTATCGATGTCGCCGCCGCTGTTGATGGTCAGGGTTCTGCCTGCCGCCACGGCGGTTCTGCTGGTAAACGCGTTCGTCAGCTGCAGCGTTAAGTCCCCCAGGGACACCAGCTGGCCGGTAAGGTCCAGCCCCCGGCTCTGCAGCCACAGGTTGCCGCCGCTCAGCAGCTTACCGCCCGCGCTCTGGGTTACCTGATCCGCGCCAATATTCAGCTGCGTGTTGCCGAGCAGCGTGCCGCTGTTGTTCAGCTGGCTGTAGTTAACCGTCAGCTGTCCCGCCTGGGTGGTGCCCTGGCTGGCGAAATTGGTGCCGGTCAGGGTGGCGCGATCGGCCACCCACGTGCCGCCGTTGGTGGCGTTTGCCGCATTCAGGATCAGGTCGGTGGCCTGCAGCCAGCCGGTGCCGGTGAACTGCGGCGTGCCGAGCGTCAGGCGCGCGCCGGAGAGCAGCCTGCCGTCGTTACGCGACTGCGAGGAGGCGGTCACGCGCGTCTCGCCGCCGCCCTGGATAAGGCCGTAGTTAAACAGCGCGGGCGTGGTCAGCGTCAGCGCATCGCGGCTGACGATTTCACCCCCGCTGTTGTTGGTCAGCGTCCCGCTGAGGGCCAGCGTCGCGCCGTTATCGCCCTGCAGACGTCCGTTGTTGGTGAGCGCCCCGGTGGTGATGCCGAGCGTGCCCCCCTGCATTTTGCCGTCGCTGGTGACGGAGGCCGCCGTGACGTTCAGCGCCCCGCCGGACAGCAGGGTGCCGCCAGACTGCTGGCTGACCGCGCCGGTCTGGCTGAGGGTCAGGCCATTCACGCCGCTGATGGCGCCGCTGTTGCTGAGCGTGCCGCCCGTCAGCGTCAGGTTTTTCGCCGCCCACTGGCCCTGGTTCGCCAGCGTCGCGGCCTGCAGCGTTGCCGCCCCCAGCGCGGTGATCCTGCTGCCTGCGGTTCCGGTGAGCGTGTCGGCCAGCGTCATCTGCAGCGCGTCGGCGCTCTGCACCGCGCCGCTGTTGGTGAGCGACCGGGCGTTGAGCAGGATGTTCTGTGCCTGCCAGCTGCCGGCGTTGGTCACCGCGCCGGACGCAATCGTCAGCGCGCCCTGGGTAAGAAGCTTGCCGCCTGCGCCGTTGATCAGCTCCTGCTGCGGCGCGGCCATCGCCATGCGCGCCATCAGCCGCTGCTGCCCCTGAACGGTCAGGCTCTGCAGACCGGTTAAGGTGCCCTGGTTGTTAATGCTGTTCTGATGCAGCGCGAGGGTGTTCCCCTGCACGGTACCGCTGTTTTTAAGCGTGCTGCCGCCGAGCGTCACCTCGCCCTCGCTGAGGAGCTGCCCGCGGTTATCCAGCGTCTGTGCGGTGATATCCGCCCGGCCCTGGCTCATCAGCGAGCCGGTTGAGGTCAGCGTGCCGCCGGTCGTGGCCGTCAGCGGTCCCTGGCTGAGCAGAGACCCGCCGTGCGTCCAGTCGCTGGCGCGGATGTCCGCGCCGTTCCCCTGCACCGTGCCCTGCGTGGTCAGCTGGCCTGCATCCAGCGTCAGCATGCCGCCGGAGAGGGTGCGCGAGGTCGCGCCCGTGGTCAGCGTGGTGCCGGTGAGCGCCAGGCCGTTCGTTCCCTGCATCAGCCCGCCGTTGTTCATATCGCGGGCGGTGAGGGACAGCGTACCGCCCGTGATGCGCCCCGGGTTCGCCAGGGTATCCGCGGTGAAGGCGGTCGCGCCGCCGCTCTGCAGCAGCCCGGTATTCGTTAACGCTCCGCTGAGCGTGCCGCTGAGTCCCGTCTGCCCGTTCACCGTGCCGCTGTTGGTGAGGGTGGTGCCGGTCATGCCCAGCGTGGCGCCCTGCAGCGTACCGGCGTTCGTCAGCTGTCCGCCCGCCAGCGTGAAGCCGCCGCCGGAGAGCCATTTACCGTTCAGCTCGTTGATAAAGCGGTCGGCGGTGGCGTTAACCGCGTTGCTGCCCTGCATCAGGCCGCTGTTGCGCAGCTCAGTACCGCCTGCTGTCAGCGTTTTGCCCGCCACCGTGCCGCTGCTGGTCAGCGTCGTCGCGTTAAGCACGGCATCGTCGGTGGCAACGATGTTCCCCGTGTTGGTCAGGGCATTGCTCAGGCCCAAATCCAGGCTCTGCGCCTGAATATCGCCCCGGTTCGTCAGGTCGCTGCCCCGCAGGGTGAACCCGCCCTTCACCAGCAGCAGGCCGGCGTTATCGAGCGTGTCGAGGGATACGTTCAGAGGACTGCCGCTCACCAGCTGACCGGTGGCACCGTTGCTCAGCGCGCGGGTGGTCAGCGCCAGCGTGTCGTTGCCCTGAAGGATCCCGGTGTTGTTCAGCTGCGCAGCCTTCACCGTGAGGGCTTTCCCGGCCAGCTGGCCGTCGTTGAACAGCTGCGCCGCCGTCAGCGTGAACAGGTTCTGGCTGAGCAGGGCGCCCGTGTTATCCAGCCTGCCGGTCGCGGAAAGCGTCAGGGCATCCAGCGTCTGAACGCTGCCCTTGTTATTCAGGCTCCCGGCGTCAAGCGTCGCGCTGCGCCCCTGAAGGCTGCCCGCGTTGTTGAGGGTTTGTCCGCTCAGCGTCAGGCTCTCGCCGCCCGTCACCTGGCCCTGAGGCTGGTTCGTGAAGGTGTTCCCGGACCAGGCCAGCGTGCTGCTGCCCTGAAGCAGGCCGCTGTTCTGCAGGTCGCCCCGCAGGGTCAGCACTTTCGCCAGCAGTTGGCCCCGGTTATCGGTCCTGTCGGCCTGGACGTCCAGCGCCTGCTGGCTGAGCACCTTACCGCTGTTGGTCAGCGTGCCGGTCACCGCCGCCGTCACGCCAGCTTCCCCCAGCGCGTTACCGGTATTCATCCACTCACCGGTGGCCAGGTTCAGGGTGTTGCCCTGCAGCAGCCCGGCGTTGTTCAGGGTGGTGTGGTGCAGGTCGAGCGCGCCGCCGGAGAGCAGCATGCCCGCCTGCTGGTTGCTGAGCTGTGTCCCGGTCGCCGTGAGGGAATGTGTCCCCTGCAGCGTGCCGCCGTTGGTCACCGACGCGCTGTTAAACTGCGCGTCGGTACCGGCCATCAGCCCGCTGTTCGTCAGGCTGGCGGTGGTCAGCGTCAGGCCGTCCCGGGCAATTACCCGCCCGTCGGCATCGTTGCTGGCCTGTCGGGTCAGGTTCAGCAGCAGCGCGGTGGCACTGAGCTCGCCGCTGTTGGCCAGTGTGTCGCCGCCGAGCGTCAGCGTTCCGCTGCTGCGCAGCGCGCCACGGTTAGTGAGGTCTGCCACGCCGAGCGTCAGCGCCGAGTCCCCCTCGACGGTGCCCTGGTTTTGCAGGCTGTCCGCCGTGATGTGGAGGTCGCTGGCCGCAATATTGCCCGCGTTAGCAAACGCAGTGCCGTTCAGGGTGAGCCGGTCGTCCGCCAGCAGACGTCCGGTATCGGTGTTGGTCAGGCTGAGGTAGTCGCTGCTCAGGCTGACGCCGTTGATTTCACCCTGGTTTGTCAGCGTGTCGCCCCGGAGGCGCAATGTGCCGTCAGTGGTGATAAGCCCGCTGTTAGACAGCACCGGAACGTTCAGCGTTAAATCCTGCGTGCTGTAGACCGATCCGCCCGCGAGGTTTGTGAGTGACCCGGTCTTCAGGCCGAGCAGGGTGGTCCCCTGCAGCAGTCCGCTGTTCTCCACCGAGGCAGCGTCCAGCGCCAGCGTACCGGCAACCAGCGTACCGCTGCTGATGATGCGGTCAGGAGCCGTCAGGGTCATGCGATCTGCTTTTGCGACGCCGGACTGGAGGATGTTCTGTCCGCTGAGCGCGATGGCGCTGGCGGTAAGCTCTCCGCCGCTGGTCAGGTCGCCGGTTGCGTTAAAACTCAGCGCGTTACCGGTGGATTTCCCGGCGTGCGCAATCGTGCCCGCCGTCACCGACAGAGCACCCTTCGCCGCCTGCGTGCCGTTCAGCGCGGCATTCTGCGCCTGCAGGGTAAGCCCCTGCCCGCTCTGCAGATGCGCATCCCGGCCGGTGGTCAGGTCGCCGGTGCTGACGGTTAAGGCCCCCGCCGCGTCCGTCTGCCCGTTCAGGCTGGCGCTGCGGGTCGCGGAAATCTGTACATTGCCCTGGCTGGTGGTACGGGACGCCTGACCGCTGGTCAGGGTGCCGGCCTGCGCCGTCAGCGCCGTCGCGCCGGACAGGGTGCCGTTCTGCTCAAGCGCGTCTGCCGTCACGCTCATCGCCCCGTCAGCCAGCAGGCTGCCGCTGTTACGCAGGGCCTGCTGCGCCGTGACGTTCGCATTGCCTTTCGCGCTCAGCGTGCCCCGCTGCTCCAGGGTATCAACGCTCAGCGCCAGGTTGCCGGCGCTCTGCAGGGTACCGCTGTTAGTGACCGTCTGCCCCTTCAGGGTGACGCCGTTACCCTGCACCGTGCCGCCGTTTGTCAGCTCTCCTGCGTTCACGTCAAGGTGGCCTTTCGCCGCCAGCTGGCCGCTGCTGGACACCCTGTCGCCGGAGAGGGCAATGTCGCGCCCCGCATTCACCTGCCCCTGATTACTGACGCCGCTGCCCGTCAGGAGGATATCGCCCGTGGCATCGGCCCGGCTCTGGCCGTCCATCACCAGCTGTCCGCCGCTCAGGGCCAGATTTTCTCCTGCCGAGACCGCACTGGCCGTGGATGACAGCGTGCCGCCGCTGCTGAGGGTCGCGCGGGTATCGCTACCGCTGCGGGTATTCCCCAGCGTGATATCTTTCCCGGCCGTCACGCTGAGCGCGCCTTTGCTGGTGACGCTGCCGCCGCGCTGCGTCAGGCTGCCGTCGGTGGACAGCGTGGTGTCGGCCTGACCCGTCAGCGTCGCATCCGCAAGCGCCATTCCCTGTTTGCTCGTGACGGTTAGCGCCCCGCCCTGTGCCGACACGCCGCCGCCGTTGACGGTCAGGGTAGCTTTACTGCCCAGCGTCGCCGCGCCGCGGGAGACCAGGGAGGTATTGCTGAGCGTCATCCCCTGCCCGCTGCTCACCGACAGCGCGCCCGCGCTGTTTGTCCCGCCGCCCGTCGTCTGCACTTTCCCCGCAGCGGAAAGGCGCATATCGCCCTGGCTGGCGAGCGTGCTGTTATTGAGTTCCACATCCTGCGAGCTGGCCACATTCAGCGCGCCACCGGACTGATGGCTGCCGTTGAGGGCCACTCCCGCGCCGTTCGCGGTAATCGATCCGCTGGCCAGGCTGTTCGTGACCGTCAGTTTCCCGCCCGCGTCCAGCTGAATATCGCCCTGGCGCGCGGTGAGGTTGCCGAGGTTCACCCCTACGCCCGTCTCGCTGGAGACTAGGCGGATACGGTTCGCATACATCCCGCCGAGCGCGCCGGTATCCACGGCCACCACGGGCGCGGCACCCTCACCGGCAATCGGCCTGACGCTGCCGTCTGCGCCCACGCGGTTCGCCCCTGCCGTTACCGTCAGGTCGTTCGCATGTATCGCGGCGTTCACTTCCGTCGCGCGCGCAATGATCGACAGCGCGTCGCTCTTGCTGGCATCCAGCCCCTGGCCTTCAACCGTGATGGCGCCTTTCGTCACCTCAAGCGCCTGCAGGTTACCGCTGGCGTCGAACTGCGGTTTCCCCGTGGTCAGGGTGACGTTCGGGGTGTTGATAAATCCGCATCCGTTACAGGTAATGCCGTACGGGTTGGCCACCATGACGTTTGCTGCTTTACCGGCGACTTCCGTATAGCCCTGCAGCTGCGAGCGGCTGGCGCCCGTGACTTCGTTGATAATGCCTTTCGCTTCCCGCCCGGCCTGCAGGTTGGGGTTGTTCTGGATAAGCCCGCCCAGCTGGGTCTGGGTTAAACGGTCCGTGCCGTTGTTGAGGATAAGCCCCTCTTTGCCGACGTTATACTCACCGAACTGGTTATGCGAGATACCCGCCCCGTTGGGCGTGGCGATGTTGACGACCGGCACCCCGTTCCCCGCCCGATCGACCGTGGTCTGCCCGGTTGGCGTAAGCGCCGCCGCGACGGCAGGTGCCATCGGCTGCCAGACCATCAAACCGCAGACAATCCAGCTGATCAGACGCTGCGAGAAACGAACGGGTGGGTGACGGGTATCCATAGTCGTAGAGTCTCTTAAAGCATGAAGGCAATGCGCCAGTTAACGCTCACATGATCCGGGCCGAGCCAGTCGGGGTAGTGCAGGGGCGTACCGACCGAAATCTGGCTGCTGTACCCGCGCCCTGCGCTGTTCAGTCCCACCGAAGCGCCCCACAACGTGCCGGAGGCAAAGCGGTCCTGACGGTCTTTTTCCAGCCAGCCGCCGTCAACAGCGACCGTTGCGCTCACCGCGCCAATCACCGGAAGGGTGAAGAGGGAATATCCCAGCTCGTTGCGCCAGTAGCCGCCGTTGTCCCCGGACAGGTACTGCTCTTTAAAACCGCGCACGGAGCTTTCGCCGCCGAGCGTCAGGCGCTCGGAACCGTACAGCCGGTCGGGCGACGGAGCTTTCGCCGCCGAGCGTCAGGCGCTCGGAACCGTACAGCCGGTCGGGCGACCACTGGCCGTAGGCGCTGGTCAGCCACCAGGCGTTACGGGCGACTGGACGCTGGAAGCTGGCGTTCAGGCTCCATTTACGGAATTCCGCGCGCGGCATATCCCCGGACTTATCTTCGTCGGTTTCGGCATTGAACCACGGCATGCCGTGGCTCCAGGTCGGGTTGAAGGTCGCCACGCCGCCCAGCATTTTTTGCGTGTGCGTAATGCCCAGAATCAGGCTGGAGAGGTTGCGCGTGCTGCTCTGAAGCGGCGCGTCGTTGAGCCAGTTGCGGCTGGATCGCTGAACCACGCCTGCCGCAATGCCGGTTTTCACCTCCCCGTTGCGGAAGACCACCCAGGACGCGTTAAGGCGGTGGGTTTTGGTATCTCCCGTGGAGAGCCAGTTGAATCCCTGGTTACTGATGGTGGTCCGGTAGTTACTCCAGGCGTAGCTGTAGTCCAGTAATCCGTAGCCAAACGGCACGCTGACGCCCGCCTGGAAATTCTGCGCATCGTACGCGCTGGCAAAATCGCTGCTGCGCCCGCCGCTGACAAACCATTTATCCGCCAGCCCCAGCATATTATTGGCGGTGAGCACGCCGCTCAGCTGATCTTCGCCGGTACTCTTCTGCCCGCTATTATCCAGGCTTACGGATACACTTAAGGGAAATTCCGGTTTTGCCGTGAGATTAACGATGGAATATCCGGCCTGCGTTCCCGGAAGAATTTCAATCTGAACCGGGTCGGCACGCAAACGGTTAATTTGCTCCATGCCCTGTTCAATATCGCGTAAATTAAGGATGCCGCCCACCCGTCCCGGAAACGCCATTTTCAGCATACGCGGCGTTTCGCCTTCCAGACGGATCGCTTCCAGTCTGCCTTCCAGCACAACAATATTCAGCTGACCGCCGGAGAGATCCTGCTCGGTAAGAAAAGCGCGGCTGGTGATATATCCCCGGCTGATATACCAGTCAGAAATATGGGCGAGAAGTTCCGTTATTTTCGCCATATCCAGACAGCGGCCCTGCCACGGCGCGACAAGGGTCTGCCGGGTTTTCGGGGAGATTAAGGTCGCACCGGAAAGGGTAATGGTATGAATGGTGAAACAGGGTCCGGTGCCGGTAACCGGCAGCGGTCTGGCGGGCGCGGGGCGAGGAATACTCCGCTCCAGCTCCTCACGCTGTTGCTGGTTCTGTAATAAAAGCTGCTGCTGTTGCTGTTGAATGGAATCGCGATCGGCTGGCGATAAAGGTGCAGCACTCACCCTCGCTGAAAAAAGCGAAAACAATAAGATAGCAACAGCATAATTTACTAATGAAATTATTCTAATTTTTATTTCGGCGCTATTCATCCATGCCACAAACATGTCCGCAATGATTATTTTTGTAATATAAGAGTTTTCTTAAAGCGAGTATATCTAATTTGAATTAGGGCTCCTAAAATTAATGGTTCTTTCAGAAAAGTGAGAAGGATATTAAGAGAAAATAAGAAAGGATTTAACTCACCCTTAAATCTTGAGTTAGCCGTAATACACTAGGCATGAAGCCGAAACGTCTTTCGCCACTCCGCCGGACTCACCCCAAAACGCGCCTTAAACTGCTGTCGCCAGGTGACGGCGGAATTAAATCCC
>JADHED010001417.1_pt1 | contig 20474 bp, 19 predicted proteins | sample 8952041 | NCBI WGS metagenome assembly JADHED01 (sample SAMN16124423, study PRJNA663239) | bioreactor sludge metagenome | isolation source: sludge (control) | place: India:Bengaluru | collected 2018-09-08
TCGGAGAAAGAAACCCCTCCGTCTTCAGCGCCAACGCCTGCGAGATGTCCACGTCCAGTGGGGAAGAGGACTGACCGGGAACGGCCGTCTGGAACTTTGGAGAGATCTGAAGTACCCGGGGCGTGCCATTCATGGGGAACTGCCAGACCCCGATAAAGCCAGAAGGGAGGCCGAGTATCTCTTTTTCGGGCGTTGCTCCTCCCAGCTTCACCCGGTAAGAGACCTTGGCATCGATGCTGAGCGTGTGGAGAGCCGTGATGTCTTGTCCCCAAACGGGAAGAGCCATCAAAAGAGTTCCCAGTACGGCAGCGGAGAAAACGGCATTCCGTATCTTTTTCATAACTCACCCAAGTTCCAGCGAGAGCCTGTCTATGAGTTTCACTGTTTCGGACGAAATGGGGCGGCTCAACGGAAGTTTCGCCGTCAGACGCTTCACCAGGAGCTGAACAGGTTCCGGGAAGTTCGCGGGGAAGCGAATATCGGCAGATTTGTGCATCTTCAGGATTTCTGAAATGTTGTGACTCTGAAAAGCCGGCGTCCCTGCCTGCAGAAAGAAAAGAACCATTCCCAGGGAATAGATGTCGCTCTGGGGCGTGGCGCAAAAACCAGTTGCTTGCTCGGGCGAAATGAACGCGACCTTGCCAGTGATTTCCAGGGATCGAACAGCCGATTCGTGCTCCCGGGCGTCGCCAAAGTCGATCAGGCGAAAGCGCGAGCAGCGGCTCCCGGCCTGGGCTGGCTTATGAAGCCGGAACACGTTTTCCGGGGAGATATCCGAATGAACGTAGCCTTCCTGGTGCAAGCAAGCGAGAGCTGTGGCCAGGTCTCTCATGACCGTCACGGTCTCTTCCAGCGGCAAGGGCCCATGCTGTTTGACGTAGTGCCGGAGGTCGTTTCCCTCCAGATACTCCAGGATGAGATACGGCAGTTCTCCATGGTCATCCTCGAGCGCATGCTGTTCGATGACGCGGACAAAAATTTCGTCGGGGTACTTCGTGTTGAGGAGTTCAAGAAGGCGGCCCTCACGGGCAATGGCAGCTCGTGCTTCGGCCGATGACTGGAACCGGGGCTGCAATATCTTCAACGCCTCGACCTCGGGGCGCCCGGTCCTGCGGATGGCCACGATGTCGCAGAACCCGCCCTGTGCAATGACGTGGTCGACACGAATACCGGCGGGTTTTTTGAGTGCACTCGGGCTTTTCGGGGCAGTCCCGGCGGGCGGCATCGAGAGTGTCATCGTCGGGCCATCCGGGGCGTTGCTGGCGGCCGCATCCTTCGCCTGCGACGCCTTTTCCGCTTCCATTTTCCGTTTTTGAGACCGCGCCTTCGCGAGAAGCCCCGCACCAAGGACAGCCATCAGGAGTCCCGCGGCGATCAGGATGACGCGCGCCGGTTTCCCGTCCGGCTGGCTGCCCGTTTCCTCCGCGGGGCTTGCCGGGACGGGCGCCGGAGGCGTCGAACCGGCCGGGGGCTCTGGAGTCGCGACTGGCGAAGGTGTTTCCTCCACTGCCACCGGGGAGGAAACGCTCGTGTTCCTTGGGCTCGGGCTATACACCACCGATGGGCTTGCTTTTGGAGTGAGCGTTTGGGCTGGGGTCGCGGCGCTCAGAGTGGCAGCAGTTGCGGTGGGTTCCAGTGTGGGAACCGGGGTGGGGGGCGGAGGAGTGGGGGACGGTGTTTCGGCCGGCGGGAGAGGTGTCGCTGTTGGAACAGCACGTGGCGGCGAGGGGACCGGAGTCGCGGTGGGGGCTGGAGGAGCGGTGGGAACCTCGACGGGCGGTTGTCCCTCGATCACGCTCGCCGTCAGCACCGTCTTGGCGGCCCCGCCAACAGAAAACCCGATCCGCAGTTCATCTCCCGGACCGATGCCCACGCCGGAAGGACTCAAGGCTGGACCTGTCACGCGGTAACGCAGGCCAGAACCCCGCATGATCCAGTTCGTGTTTCCGTAAGACTTCCCTGAAGTTTGTTCCAGAGAAACGATCAGAAGGCTCGACTTCTGTGGCAGGGGCGCAGACAAGCGAGCGGTGATCGTCAGATTGACCCCTTTGCGGTAGGCGCCCGCATCGATGACCCGGGGCAAATCTTGCGCGGTCAGTTTCCCGGCTCCGAACGTGCACATGCTCACCACAGAAAGAACCAGAGCGCCGATTCGGGAAGAGCGCTGGGCCATCGCGTGCACCTCAGCGGGGTCGATATCTCTTCACGCCCGTACGAGTCCAGAAAACGGCATCGTTGAGATCCCCCATTCGAACCTTGACGTAGACCAAATGATTGATTCTCGGCAGTTCGATCGCCATGGATTTCGAGAAGCTGAAGGAGAGGATCTTCGTTTCCCTTGGGTTTCCGGGAACGTCGATATCCTGTTCGATACCCTCGTCGAAGAAATCTCGTGGTTTTCCCGCAACGGCGCGTGCCTGCAAGAGCACGACGCGGTCGATGCCATCCACATTGACCGGCTGCCGGAACGTCAGCACAAACCGGTAGTCTTCTGTTTTGAGGCTCTCGTTTTCATCCAGGAAGACTGCAAAGGACTCCAGGTTGTTTTCCGTCAGCCGGCGGTCCGCGGCCGAAAGAGACGCACCAGACGCTTCTCTCAAATCAAAGCTCACGGAACCATCCGCGGGCGCAGCCACCGGCGGGGGAGGTGGCGGCGTGGCGGCAGCGGCCGCGGTGACAACGGGGGGCGGAGTAACCGCGGGAGGCGGAACTGGGAGGCTGGCCGCCGCAACAGCAGGAGCAACAGGCGTCTCTGTTGGAGAGGGTGCGGGTGACGGGGATTCCACCTGGGCCACCAGCGACGGAGTCTTGACAGCCGGTACCGGGCTTGGCTCGGTGATCTCGACGGGTGGTTTGGCGGCTCCCGAGGACGCGGTGTCCAGAGCCATCAACCGGGCCAGGCCGGGAAGTTCCACGCCGCCCCCGGAAGGTGCTGGTGGCGGTGTGGGAGCTGTCGCCGGGCACGCTTTTCCGTCATACGAGATCTTGAATCGTGTGGAGCCTGGCCCTCGAGTGACGGTCAGGTAAAGATCCCCTGCCTGGCCAGTCATTCCGGCCGCTCTCAGCATGGCACAGAGATCGAAGGCCCGCTTCTCTGGCGAGCGGTACTTCCGCGCGGGTGAAAGTTCGCTCCCTTGCCGGACCTCGACCACGATGGGGGTCTCTTGATCTCCCCCCGCAACCACTCCCACGAAAAAGCGTCCGGGCCGGAGGCCATCCTTACGTACGGGAAGGGTCTCAGCACTCAAAACAGACGCCGCCAGGATGAGAGACAGGGCCCCGGCCGCAAGAAGAACGGATGACTTCGCGCCACGCCCTCCTGGCGCGTTGCAAAAGTTCACCTCCGGGCCTTCCCCGCGAGTTCTCATCTCTGAACCTCGACAGGGGCTGTAATCTCGGTTCTGCCAAATGGATTCGAGGCCCCTCCCCAACGGATCCTCACCGAATCCCCGTTCTGCAAGTCTCCCTTGAACTCTTCCCAGAACCTCAACCTGAAAACGAGGGACTTTCCAATGGCTGAATCAAACCTCAGTTTGGCGGGACTGCTTCGACCCGCCGCTTGAGGGAGGAGGCTTTTCTTCCCTTGCGTCAACACGGACAGGTCTTCGACAACGAAATCCCGATCGGGCCGGGAGACCCGCTGGTCGAATTCCAGAATGAAAAGATATTGCTTGCGGTTCAGATCTACAACCAGCCGGGCTGTCTCCAGAACCGCGTCCCGGGGGTTGACAGCGGCGACCTCCTCCATGGAATCTGGCCTTTGGGCGGCGGGAACAGGCGTTGCTGCCACAGGAATAGCTGCCGGCACAGGTGAGGCCGTGAGACTGGCAATCACGGGCCGTTCGCCGCGTCTTGGGAGGTCTGGTTGTGGCGTGGGAGGCCTGGGTACAAACGGAAGCGTGGGCCGCAACACTAAAGGGCCAACAGTGGGCACATGGACTGGAGGTTCTGTTGGGATGGATGGCAAGTCCTCGACACCCTCCAGAACACGCGCGGTGGGCGATGGGAGGACGATGCGAGTGGGAAGGAGCAGGGGTTTTGCTGTTGCCACTGGCGAAGGCAAAAAAAGCGGTCCGGAAGATGGAGCCGGTGCGGGCTTCCGCTTCAGGAAGAAAAGCGCCAGCACGGCAAGCAGGCAGAATGCCAGCCCGCTCGCCACGGCAAGAAGGAGAAAACTGGATTTCGCGGCCCGGGAAGGTGCGCCGCGGGGATGGGACGCGGGACCCGGGGGTGCGGGGCGGCGCGGCGCCTCGGGGGCCGTTCGGGCCCCGGGAGGCGGTGTGAAAAGCGGCCGGGTCGAGTCGGCCTGGGATTCGCTGGCTTGCTGGATGCTGCATCCAAGCCGTTTGGGACGGCCAGCGCACAGGAGAACCACGCTGATGTTGTCTTTTGAACCGGCCTCAAAGGACAGGGAATAGATTCGCTCGGCCGCCTCGGCGGGCGAGTGCGACAACTCGAGCGCGGTGAGAAATCGCTCGGACTCGAGGACGTCCGTCACCCCGTCGCTCGTGAGGATGACGGTGTCTCCTTCCTGGAGTTCGATATCGCTTCTGACGTCGGGCAGAACCCGGCTCTCCTGCCCCAGGCTACGGGTCAACGCATGTGCGAAGGGATTTCCGTGGCCACTTTGCGGGGCCACGGAATCGACGTTCAGGATGCGGCGTTGTTCCGCAAGAGCCGTGTGGTCGACGGAGATCTGGGTGACGGTGCCCCCCCGCACGAGGAAAATCCGGCTATCACCGACGTTGGCAACCAGGAGCCGCCGGGGACCCAGGATTGCGGCCAAGGCCATGGTGGTGCCCATGCCACGCTGTTCGAAGTTGGCATCGCCCTGTTTTCGAATACTCTGGTTGATCTCGTCAACCCACTCCTCGACGCGTGCACGAACCTCATCCGGAGAGAGCCCGTCCACAGGAACCCTGGATGCGCCCAGAGACTCGAGAAACTTCTTGAGCGATTCCGTGGCCATTGCCGAGGCAACCTCCCCGGCGTTATGTCCTCCCATGCCATCACAAACGACGGCGAAGCCTGCAAGGGCGGCGTCCTCTTCGAATACACGGTAAGCAATGACATCTTCGTTGCCAGATCTGCGGCCCTGGCGCGAAACGCCCACCGCCTCCACATGCCACGATCTTTCTTCAGCCATCGGTTTTGCCGGAGATCAGGACTCGTAATAGATCATCAGAACTTCACCGACTTCGATTCGGTCTTCGTGAACCAGCCTCCGGGAGGCCCCTTCCTCCAAGACTTCGTCATTGACCCGGGTCGGGTTGACCCGCGAATAGTTGACGATGGAATAGAAACCGTTCTCATAAACAAGCTTTGCGTGCTTGCCCGAAACGGAGAGGGGTTTGAACTGAATGTGCCGGTAAGGAGATCCGGCCTCCCGCCCAATCGTCGTCTCGACCCGGTTTTCTCCACTAGTGCGGAAGATCCGCAAGTCGATGGGGCCATCAGCGTCGTCCACCACAAACCGGCCTGGCAAGATCTTGAGGGTCCCCTCGGGGGGGCGGCCCGTTCTGACAGGACCGGAATCAACCCACTCCGCTGGAGGCAACCCATCGGCGCCAACAGCGGGGAGACCGCTTCTGGAAGGGACCACGATCGTCTCCGTCGGCTTCAACACAACGGCCAGGACAACGATGATGGTGGAAACCACGACCAACACGACGAGGGCCAGGAGAACATAGTGCGGGGGCAACGAGGCGAGGCCCCCTCCTGGCTGTGATTTGGCTGGTTCCGAAGACGGTGTCGGAAGCGCCTGGGCGGGTTCTTCCAGCGGAGCCAGGACGGCCGGAGTCGGCGTTGGCTCGAGCGTCTGAATATCGCCGAATCCCGCTTGCGGGGCAGCGAAGAGCGCGGCACTTCCGAGAAGACAGAAAAGAGCCAGAAGCGCCTTCCTTGCGAAGGAGTTCAAGAAGAAGGGATCCCGCGTTGCCGGCCGTAAGCTCATGCCTCTCCCGCGGAAAACTCAGAAGTAATAGCCCAGCAGCATGGAAGCAACGAGCTTCTTCTGCTTGAACTCATAGTCGAAACCAGCGTCAATCTGCCACTGCCGGTTGGCCAGGTAGCCAACACCCCACGTGGCGTGCATCTGCTGTGGCAAGTTCTCGTCGGGGAAGAGGGCTCGCAGCAGATCAATCGCAGCCTGATTGGCAGCGACGCTGGTGGCGTACTGGAAACGAAGATTAGAAGCCGTTTCCGTGAAGAAGCCGCCGCGCAGGGTCAGCAGCTTCGTTCTCGTCTCCAGCGGAATAAACTCGGCGCCGAAACGGATTTCCCAGGCATCAGGGATGTCCCAGTTCCCCTTGTCCCGGGCTTCTTTCGGGTACGGCCCCAAAATCGCCTTGTCCCAGTCAATCGATCCCAGGAGATTGGAATAGCCGACGCGGACGACATCCGCGGCGAGCGTCCATTTGGGAGCGGGGGCATAGGTCAAGCCGAGTCCAACGCGGTAGGGGAGAACCGTGCCGCGAGGAGCATTCGCATCGCCATCCTTTTCGTTCTCATTTCCATAAACGACCTGTGACGCCGCCACGAGTCCCACCCGGAACTTCTCGCTCAACGTGGAGTAGACCCCGCCGATGATTCCGGGCTTGACGCTGCTCGTCTCGACGGGGATGGCCGGCTGCGGGTCAAACCCCACGGCATCGCCGCCTGTGTAATTCTGCTTCTTTGTCTCGCTGGTTCCGTAAACCGTGATGCCCAGTGCAAACTTCTCGGAGAAGCGCCGGGCCACCGTAACCCCAAACCGGAAGATCTGGGTCTCGTCCACGAGGTTGTAGAGAGGTGTGTAAACAGCTATTGACTGACCACGAGGATCGACCGTGTTGAAGCACGGTCCCTTGGCCCTCTCCGCGGCGCTTCCCGTGCCCACGCGGTTGACGGTGCGATCGACGTTGTAATTCAGCTGCCCAAAAACGCCCAGGGCGAAGGTATCTCCCACAGGCAGCACGATACTGGCGAACGCGGGCGGGAAGCCCCCAGTCTCTTTACTCCCGTAGTAGACATCGCCTGTGATGACTCCAGGCACGGGGGTCAACCCTTCGTTATAGGCATCTACCTGGACGATTGGGTTGTAGCGCGCCTCGACCTGAATAGACCTGTTGACGAGAGACGCGATGCCAGCGGGGTTGGCGATGACGGCGGTGGCGTCATCCGCCGTGGCGGAAAAAGCACCGCCGATCGCCAGGGCGCGGGCTCCAGGGTTGGAGAGATCTGGACGTGTTTCAAACCGGATACCGAGTGGAGCCGGAGTCGAAGGGAGGACGTTACTGAGCCTGAGGGCCCCGTCACACTGCCCGAGAAGCCGGGAATGCGGCAGAACGAGCGTAAACAAGACGGCTGGGATAACGGGCCAGAGATGGCATCGGCGTGCTTTCACTTGGAACCTCCTCATCTCGAGACAAAGCCTGATGGGATTGCTTCCAGCGATCGAAAGGGAGGCAACCCGCAGAAGGGGCAACCGTCGTCTGTTGCCCCGCGGCCATTACCATCCCAGGAAACGTCACCGGCATGACCAAATCTCCGTGTCTGGCTGCGCTTCGCTTTCGATCCGCTCTGAACGGCTCCACGCTAGCATGAACGGAGCAGCACGGGAAGATCGGCAGGCATGAAAAGCGGGGGAGCTTTGTTTCCCCGAACGAGCGGGAATCTCAGGCAAAGAATGCCTCGAGCGGGGGCCTGCGCACGGGGACGGACATGATGCTCTCCAGGACGGCCCGCCTGCGCGAATCACGAATGGGGGGCATGACCGCGTCGGGGTTGCCTCCTGAATCATGGAAGAGCGCGGAGGCCACCTGCCGGACTGGCGTCATCCCGGAACAGATGAAGTGAATTTGTGCCGCCAGACGGTAGGACATCCCCTGCCGCACCGAGAGCTGACGGCGGTCACCGGGAGTGGCAAATTCTGGAGCGCAGAAGGGTTGCCATTCGGCAGGGGCGATCACATCCTCGAATCCAGGAACGCCATCGGACCGCCGGGGCTCGATCAAAAACTCACGGACTGGGAGCCGCGAACCATCGACTCGTTTCCCGGCCCGAATCGCCCTCAATTCGGCCAAGGGCAGATGCAATCCAAAGAACCCCCTCTCGTAAACGAGGATCGTGATCTCGGCCAAGATCTCGACGGCCTCGTCAAAAGAGATGGCCGCCTGTTCGCCCCTCAGAGTTCGCGGGTATTGAAACGCGATGAACGGGCGCCCCGCGATCGCCGTGCTCCCGTATTCCAAAACGGGAGGCAGGTCGGCGCAGTCGAATTCGGCCGTCGCCTGGTAGACCTTGGCAATCCGCAGCGCCGTCCGGATGTCGTCAGGGGGGTATCCGTCCACGCGTATCCAGGCTGGGGTTCCATCGCTGTCGCGGAAGCCGCGGAACCTCTGCTCGCGCTTCAGCTGTTTTGGCCCCTCCACGATCGTGAAGCCTGGAACCCAAGATGACATGTGGCGACTCTACGCAGGCCGGAAATGATAGCAGGGGTGAGTAAGTGAGCCCGGATCGTGTATCTTTCCCGTCTATGGCCTCGCGCCCCCTCCTGCGAAACGCAGCAAACACGCCACCGGGTTTTCGGTCAGAGATTCGGGATCTCGTGAAATTCCATGAACTTCTGTGGGCGCTCATCTACAGAGATCTGACCGTCCGTTACAAGCGCTCTGTCCTCGGTTTTCTGTGGACGTTCCTCAACCCGCTTCTCTTGATGGTCGTCCTGACGATCGTCTTTTCGTCGTTTTTTGCAGGCTCGATCAGGAACTTCGAGTCCTACTTTCTCTCCGGCTTCATCGCCTGGAACTTCTTTGCGCAAACCACCACGACGGCCATGACGAGCATGGCCTGGAACGGCCAGCTCTTGAAACGCATCAGGGTGCCGCGCTCGATCTTCGCCGTCTCCATCGTGGGTTCTGGTCTTGCCAACCTCATCTTTTCCCTCGTTCCGCTCGTTGCCATCATGCTGGTGAGAGGCGTCCCCCTCCGGCCGTCGGCTTTCTTTCTTCCCGTGACGCTCGTCATCCTGTCGATGTTCTGTCTGGGAGTTTCCCTCGGTCTTTCGGCGATTGCCGTCTATTTCGATGATGTCGGCTCGATGTATCAGGTGGGCTTGACGGGACTCATGTACCTGACTCCCATCTTCTACCCGCGCTCGATCGTCCCCGAGAAGTACATCTGGCTCATCAAGGCTAATCCCCTGACCAAGATGGTCGAACTGGTCCGCGCTCCCATTTACGGCGGGTATCTCCCGTCGCTCCAAACATTTCTTGTTTCAACAGCGCTCGCGGTGGCTTCCTTGACAATCGGATGGCTGATCTTCAGACGGCTGTCCCCAGGCTTTGCAACACGGCTGTAACTGTGGATAACGCACTCGAATTCCGCTCCGTCTCGGTTGAATACCCTGCCCCCCACAAGAGAATCTCGTCTCTGAAAGAGTGGGGCGTGCGGCTTGTGACAGCCCGGATCGGCGAAACAGAACTCTACACGGCGCTCCGGGACGTCTCGTTCGCGATCCCGCACGGCCAGAGTCTGGGCATCATCGGATCGAACGGAGCCGGGAAGTCAACGCTTCTCAGAGTGGCCGCCGGCATCTTGCCTCCGTCCAGGGGCGAGGCGCTCATTTCAGGGAATGTGGCTCCCATCATCGAACTGGGGACGGGCTTTGATTACGAACTCACGGGGCGCGAGAACATCTGGTTCAACGGCGCTCTTTTGGGCCGGGCTCGAAAAGACATCAAGGAACGTCTGGACGAGATCATCTCTTTTGCCGAACTCGGCCCGTTCATCGAGGCACCCCTCCGGACTTACTCGACGGGAATGGTGGCCAGGCTCGCCTTCTCGGTAGCGACCTCCGTCGATGCCGACGTCCTGCTACTCGACGAGATCCTCTCTGTGGGTGACATGGCCTTCAGGGAGAAAAGCCGCAAGCGCATGGACGCGCTCTGTAAGTCCGGCGCAACCGTCGTTCTGGTCTCTCACGACCCCAAGTCGATCCGGGAATTGTGTCACTCGACGCTGTGGCTGGTGAAAGGAGAAATACGGGAACTCGGCGAAACAGACCGTGTTCTCGAGCACTATCAGGCCTTTTGCTCGGGCTCGAGTTAGCTCGCGTTTAGCGGTTGGGGGTGGTTCGACCCCTCAGGCGGCAGCCGCCAAGTGCCCATGGAACTGAAGGACGACGAGTGTCTGGTCATCCTCCGGCGGTTTATTGCGCGTGAAGCGGGTGGTCTCCTCGAGAAGCGCCTGCCTCACGGCTTCCGCGGACTTATGGCCATGCCGCGCGATCACGGATTCGAATCTCTCAAAACCAAAGGGGTCCCCCTCATCATTGGTGGCTTCAATGAAGCCATCACTGTACAAAACGAGATGGTCTCTGGGCTCGAGAGTGATCGATTGCTCCCGAAACGGCTCTCTGCGGTGGACGCCGAGCGGGAATCCCCAGCACGAAAGGGCCTCTAACTTTCCTGTCCCGGCACGGTAGACGTAGGGGTCGAGGTGCCCGGCCGAGGAGAAACGCAAGACACCCGTTTGCTGATCGAGAAGTCCGAAGAAAAACGTCATGAGCATGTGACGCGGCGCGATGCGCACCAGAGTGCCATTGAGCTTGGAGAGAACCGCACAGGGGGACGCGTCATATCCCGTCTGGACAATCAAGGCCGATTTCACCATGGACATGACGATGCCGCTCGTCAACCCGTGGCCGGCGACGTCCCCGAGAGCAATCCCCAAAACGCCCTTTTCGAGCGGGATGAAGTCGTAGTAGTCGCCCCCGATTTCGGTCGCGGCGCCATAGTGGGCCGCCACCGAAAGCCCCGTAAACGCGTGGTCCCGGGCGGGGAGCAGCGCCATTTGAATCCGGTTGGCGGCGTCGATCTCCGCCTTGACACGTTCCCGCTCGATGATTCGCTTGACGTGAGGAGCCAGGTCCTCGTACTTGTATCCAACATCGCGCCCGCTCACAAGCCCCAGAAAACCGAGACAGAGGGCCCCCGCAAGCGGCACGAGGAGCGTGAGTTGAGCCCCCACAAACGCCGGGCCGTGAGCCGACATCAAAAGCGGGCCGAGCGCCAAGAGAAGACCCGAAAAGAAAACGGCTGTCGCGGACGACAACAAGTCGCCCGCCAAGAAAATGGCCACCGCGCCCAGCGCCAGGGCCGCGCTGGCTGCATACTGCCACCCTTGCCCCTCGACCGGTACGGCCGTGACATCCATGAGGATGGCGGCCACAACCGCGATGACAGCGCCGCCCAGAGGCAATCTCAGCTTCCTCGCCGCCCAGGACAGCCCAAAAAGAAGACCGGTCACCGAAAACCCGAGGGCTGCGGCCACGGAGCGGAGAGGAACCGTCGCCGGTCCCCCAAGGCTTGACAAGATGGCCTCTGAACCTTGCGGGATCCCGAGACGCGCCTCACCCAGAAGAACCGGGGCGAGCGCGGGGAGAAACGGCAACACCGAAAGCAGCGGGGCCGCGGCCATTCCAAACAGAATGGACCGGCCTACGGTGGCATTACGCAGATCGAACCGAATCAGCGCATCAAACGACGCCAGCCGTTGCCCCCACCGCTCCCGCGCGTAACTTTCTCCGACGGACCACCCCAAAAAGACGAGGATCGCGAACGGAATGTCGTAGAAAAGGGATCGGAAAGCCATCATCGCGACAGCCGTCCACCAGGCATCCACGTCACCCAGATTCGAGTGGAGCGCCATGGCAGGCGCCATGAACACCCCCGAACCAGCCGACGCGGCCAACGCCAGACAGAAAAGAACGGCTCCGATGCCCACGCCCACCTCACCCGCGTGGTATTTCTTCAAGAAAGCCACGAGAAGAGCGAACAAAAGCCCAAAAAGACCGGCAAGTGTTCCGAACTGGGCCGCAAGTTGAGACCCGAACCGGTACCGGAAGTTCCTTCCATCCCGGTACTCCTCAATCAGATCCCACCCGGCGAAAGTGTCGCCAATAAAAAATAGCGAAACGAAGTAATCGAGCGTCCTTGGCCCCGAGGGCACCTCGACGCGGTAGCGAAAGACGTGCTCGTTTCTGGCCGAGAAGACCGTGGGGCGCACACTGTGAAAAACCGGTCCGGGCGCCCCCGTGAAAGACCGTGAAGCGGCGATACCGTCCGCCACGGGTCTCAGGGCATCCACCTCGGGCTTTCCTCCCGCTTCTTCAGCCCGCGCCTTTCTTCGGGCACCGGTCACTTCGCCCGTCAAGGCAACATTCACGTAACCAAACTCTGGCCACTTCTCGAGCCCTTTCCGAAAGTAAGTGATCCGGTATCCGTAGAGACGCGGGGCCAGAACAGGATCCTGTAGCGCCTGCCTGATCGCGCCGGGACCCGCCGGGAGTTCCTGGCGCAAAGCCGTGTTGTCTCGAAGAGTCACCACAACCCACGCTGCATCCACATCGATTCCCAAAAGCCGTGCCTCGCGGTTCGCAATGGCACGAGCCTGGGCACGAGTCAGAAGGATGGGACCCGGCTGGCCGGCTCCAAATATCCCGAAAAGAGCCCAGAGCCCTGGCACGGACAAAGCGGCCAGAACAGAGACAACGATCCAGGCTGTCTTCGAGAAGAGTCTCACAATGACGGGTGTACGCTCCTTTTCGGGAGAGGGTTTCGGCGCAAGAGCCTGGCCCCAAAGGAGCCGCGCCGGATCAGTCCCCCGAGTCGATACCGTCGACGATACCCACGACGAGCGACCGGACAGGAGCCGTGGCATCCCCCAGAATCTGCCGGGCGGAGTTCCCCTCGTCCTCAACTAACACCGTCTGCCCGGCACCGGCACCGGCTATGTCGAGAGCAATGATGTAGCGGCCGCCGTCGAGGGACCCGTCCGGCTTGATGGCACCCACGATGAGCTGCTTTTTCCCCGAATAGAACGGATGCTGGATGGTGGCAACGACAGTTCCGATAACGCGCCCCAGAATCACTTGTCCCCTCCGGTTCCTTCGACGACGTGCTGGTCCACGATCCCCACGATTGCGTGATCGACGGGGATGAACCAGGGGTCGTGCAAGAGCGCGGCTTCGCGGGAAGCTTCCCACGTCACGAGATCTCCATCCGAGGCCTGCGCCGAAGCATCCGTGGCGACGAACGGATCGCCGTCATCCCTCAAATCCGCGGTCAGTGGCCGCACGATCAACAGCTTCAACCCTTTCATCCCCTCGGGTTTCACGGTGGCGACCAGCGTTCCGATGACACGGCCGAGTTTCATCCGCGAAACTCCTTGAAAAACCGGCTCGGGGTTCCAAGAACACGGGCAACGGCCGCATCCGCGCGGGAAATAATCGCCGTCGACGCGCCCGGCGCCAGGTTCCTCACCAGTTCCAGTCCAGCCTCCACGTCGTGTGTCTCGCCCCACAGGCTGGCAATCGCCTTCCCGCCAAGCCCGTCTCCAGCCCGAAACTCCACGAGTTCGACAAGCGCCCCTTTCAGGGCCGCGTCAAGAGCCCGGAGTAATGTGGGAGGCGTTGCGGTTTGAATGGCCCCGAGCGTGTCGCCCGGGGCCGGCCACCGAATGACCCCGGAAAGGAGAGCGGGCACGAGCCGAGGCTCCGCATCGGCCAGAAACGCCTGATCGGCAATCGCGGGGCCCGCCGCGGAAAGAGCCCTCGCCCAGGAAACCTCCACTGGGGCCACCTCCCCGCCGAACAGGATCAGGTACCGTCCGCAGTGAATCGTCCCCGCCTCGAGAATCGAGACCTCGGCTTCCTTGGCCAGGCTATCCAGCACCCTGAGCCCAGAAGGGACGTCGTCGAGAAGGACCATCGCAAGAGCCGGGCCGGTAGAAAGCATCATGGCGCCTCACACGATCCGGAAGTGATCCACGAGAGTGCAGCGGCGCCACCGCGAGAACGACCGTGGCGTCGTCAGACCTTCCCCCGTGGGGGATGCAATGGTGAATGACGTATACCCCTCTCCCCGGAAGCCCAGCCCTGCCAGGTTCGGACCGTTCTTGACGAAGATCGAACAGTTGCAGCGGCGGGCCATGGCAGAGAGCGCCGAGATATCCGTCGAGTGCATCGACGCCGTGTGGAAACACCCGCCCTCGCATTGAACGGCCAGATCGATGGCCTCGTCCACGCTCCGCACGCGCGTGAGGGGCAAAACGGGCATCATTTGCTCCGTGAAGACGAGGGGGTGGTCATTCGGCACCTCGACCAGGACCGTACGGATCTCGGGACCCGCGTTCACACCAAGCTCCCTCAGGATGAGCGCCGCATCCTTGCCAACGAACTTCTTGTTGACGACGGCGTGACCCCTCGGGCCAGCCCCTTTCTCGAAGATCACTTTCTCCAGCCGTGCAAGGTCTGAAGAGGCAAGTTCGTACGCCCCCGCCTGTTTCATTGCAAGCTTGAGGGAATCGGCAATTGAGCTAACCGCGATGACTTCTTTTTCGTCGACGCAAATGACGTTGTTGTCAAACGAGTGCCCGAAAACGATGTCGCGGCCCGCCTTTTCGATGTTGGCGGTTGGATCGACGATGGCGGGCGGGTTTCCCGGCCCGGCGCAGATGGCGCGTTTTCCGGAATTCATCGCCGCCGCAACCACGGCGCCGCCCCCGGTGACGGCCAGAAGCCGCACACGGGGGTGTTTCATCAACTCACCCGCGGACTGAATCGAGGGCTCTGCTATGCACGTCAACGTGTTGGGCGGTCCCCCGGCTTTCACGACGGCGGAGTTGAGAAGCCGGACCGTCTCCACCGAAACGCGCCTGGCGGAGGGATGCGGGTTGAAAACCACGGTGTTCCCCGCGCTCACCATTCCGATGCCGTTGCAGATGATCGTTGAAGACGGATTCGTCACGGGCGTGATCGCGCCAATCACACCGAAGGGAGCAGGCTCGATCAAAACGAGGCCGTGATCTCCCGTGATGGCCTGGGGCGTCAGTTCTTCCGGCCCCGGCGTCTTTTCCGTCACGAGTTGGTTCTTCAAAACCTTGTCTTCGATACGGCCGAGTCCGGTCTCTTCAACCGCATGCACGGCGAGAACGCGGGCGTTTTCGCGCATGGCCTCTCGCATCGAGGTTACGATCTGGAATCGCTTCTTGAGTCCGAGGCTGTCGAGGGTCTCCCACGCGGCGCGCGCAGCGGCGACCGCCTCATCGATGGTCTTGAAAATCCCGCCGCCTGAACTGGCCGCCGTGCCTCCTGACGCCCGTGGCGGGGCCTGGCAGGCCGAACCCTCTCCCGGTGCCGGGCTCCTCTGCCCGAGGATCTCCCTGGCGAGTACCTCGGCCATGCGCCTCACCTGATCTGGAGGCGGAGCAGCGTAACTCACGACTCACCTCGTTTCACGGCTAGACGTCTCCGAAACCGTTTTCGAACGAGTGTTTTTCGTAGACCCTTCTGCCGCCGATTTCCCACGTGTCCACGATGGCCATGACGACGGCGTCCGAGGGGCGGTCTTTCGTGACTTCCGTTTGCCGGGCCGAGGAACCCGACGCGTACAGTACATACTCGCCCGTACCGGCGCCCACCGCGTCATTGGCCACAACGAAGCCGCCTTCCTTCAAGGTCTCCGGGTTCACCTGCTGAAGAAGCAGGAACTTCAACCCCTCGATGCGCGGGTCCTTCTTCGTGGCCACCACGGTCCCGACCACTCTTGCCAGAAGCATGGCGGCTCCCCTTCTTACTTCTTGCCGCCGCGAGACTCTATTTCGCGCTCCACATCGGCTTTCCGGCCGAGCGGGAGGACGAGGTCCACGTTGGCATGGGGGCGGGCGATGATGTGAGTGGCCACGATCTCGCCAACGCGAGACGCGCCGTTCTGTCCGGCGTCGACGGCCGCTTTCACGGCGGCAACATCACCACGGATGACGGCTGTCACGTAGCCGCCACCTGTTTTCTCGTACCCCACGAGTTCCACCTTGGCTGCCTTCACCATGGCGTCGGCCGCCTCTACCATCGCCGCGAACGAGCGGCACTCGATCATCCCCAGTGCATCCGCCATTTCAGTCCTTCCTTTCCGGTTTTCTGTTTACGTTCATTCTGTTTCTTTTGGCCCGTCAGCCACCCGCGCCCGCTCGGCCCTTCAGTCCCTCAATAGAACGTTGGGCGGCCGGGCGGGCCACGTCGATGTCGCGGTCATCTCCCGCCAGGTAAACCCGTCCGAACGAGCCAAAGGAAACGATCTCGAGCACCTTGATGCGCGCCGCTTTCTCCGCCTCGTTGGCAGCCAGTGCCGCATTCGCCGCCGGCTGGACCTCGAGGATGTAAAGCGACTGCCCCGCCACGATCATGTGACCGTGCCGCGTGCGGTTGATGAGCTGTGTTTGCCGGTCATCCAGATGCCGGATCACGGTCGAAGAGAGGATTTCTGGCTTGATCCGGTCTTCCTCACACTTGCCGATCTCGGCCAGAATGGCTTCTCCCGCCCTCCGCACTTCGGCCTGCTCGTCATGATGAATCTCGAGCAAGCCGTATAGCCGCTCGACAATCTGCATGCCAGGTTTCACGGAGGTGGCCTTGACCGCGACGTCTGTCAGCCGGTTGATCGTGATGCCCGGAGAAACCTCTATGAAAAGCGAAGACTGGCCTCCAACCGGCAGAAAACCCCTCGCGACGGTTCCGAGGAACGCCGCGTGCTGTTTCTGGAGCGAGTCGAGAAAGACGTAGCTTCTCAGGTCGATCACGATTCAGTCCCTCCGGCTCTTTGCGGCCTCGCGGCCCGTGAGCGACTCGATCGCCTGGATGGCCTTCGCCGACGCCTCGTCGATGTCTTTCTGCTCGCCGCCGAGGTAAACCCGGCCGAAAGCTCCCGTCATTCTCACGTCGATGACGTTGATCTCCGCGGCCTTTTCCGCCTCGTTCGCGGCGAAGGCGGCGTATCCCGCGGGCTCGACCTCCAAGATGTAGAGCGACTCCCCCGCCACCAGCATCATCCCCTGCCGGTTACGGTTGATGAGTTGGACCTGCAGGTCGTCCACGTGCCGAATGATCTGCGAGGAGAGAACGCGCGGCTTGATGCGGTCGGCTTCGCTCAGGGAAAGGGCCGCGAGGATCGATTCTCCCGCACGCCGGACATCACCCTGAGAGGGGCTGTGAATCTCGAGCATCCCGTAAAGCCGCTCGACAACCTGCATACCGGGGCGGACATCCGTCGCCTTGACGGCCACGTCCGTCACCCTGTTGATCTCGATTCCGGGAGAGATCTCCACGATGAGCGAAGCCTCGAACGCGACAGGGAGGAACCCACGGGCGACCGTGCCGATGTAAGCCGCGAGTTGCGGCTGCATGGCATCCAGGTAGACGAAACTCCTCAGATCAGCCATCAGTAGGCCCCCTTGCCATCAGATGCCGCTGCTTTCTGGCCCCTGGCTTCCTTGACGATCTTCACCCCCACCGAGGCCCCAATCCGGGTCGCGCCGGCGGCAATCATCTTCTCCGCGTCCCCAGCGGAACGAATGCCTCCGGAAGCCTTCACCCCCAGTTTGTGGTCCACGGCTTGTGCCATGAGGGCGACGTCGTGCGCGGTGGCACCGCCCGTGGAGAACCCCGTCGACGTCTTCACGAAGTCTGCCCGGGCCTTCTTGGCCGCAAGGCAACCAGCGACCTTCTCTTCATCCGTCAGGAGGGAAGTCTCCAGAATGACCTTGAGGATGGCGCCTGCATCATGAACCGACTCCGAAACGGTCCGGATGTCGTCCTCGACATAACGAAGGTCCCCCGACTTCAAGGCGCCGATGGCGATGACCATGTCCACCTCACGGGCGCCATCACGAATCGCACGGCGGGCCTCAAGAGCCTTGATCTCCTTCGGCGTGGCCCCGAGCGGGAACCCCACGACCGTGCAGACGAGCGAGCGGGCTCCCTGGAGGCGCTGAGCACAACGCTTGACGTAAAGAGGGTTAACGCAGACGGAGGCAAACCCGAACTGAGCGGCCTCCGCACAGAGTTTGTCGATATCAGCATAGGTGGCATCGGCGCGGAGCAAGGTGTGGTCGATGTAAGGAGCCAAGTCCTTGGGAACCTCCCCCACCCCGGGAGCGGACGAGACCCGGCAGCCGGGCCCCACGCACTCGATCACGGACCTGACGGCCGGGATGCACTTGGTCGCGCAGTGGCCGCCAGCCGGGCAGCCCGCACAGGGTCCGCCAGAAGGACCGGTGCACGTCACCGGAGCCAGAAGGAAAGGGTTCGCGGCCAGGATGGCCGTTATCCGTCCCACGAGAGACTCGAATTCAGGGGAAGAGGGCGTGCTGGAACTCATTGCACTCCTTGGGGTCCCGCCGCGAGGTACATCGAGGGCATTGACCATGGCGACGCGGCGCAGATGCCGCTCCACCGTGCAATCCGTCGTGAGGAACAAGTCGACGATCGAAAGGGCCCGGTCTTCTGGCAGGTAGGACGCCCCGAGCGTTAAAACATTGGCGTCGTTGTGTTCCCGGGCGTTCTTCGCTGTGGCAAGGTCAAACGCCATGGCCGCGCGGACCCCGGGAATCTTGTTGGCGGCCATGGCGGAACCGATACCCGCCCCGTCCACTAAAATTCCTCGAAAAGCCTGGCCTGACGCCACGGTTTCCGCGACCGCCCGCGCAAATACTGGGTAATCACACGCCTCGGGCGTGTGCGTTCCGGCATCGAGAACGTCGAACCCCCCGGCGCGCAAATGCTTGACGATGATCTGCTTCAGCGAGAGACCGCCATGGTCGGAACCCACGGAAACTCGCTTGGAGGCACTCATGGAGCCTTCTCTTCCGTCGCGGCGACAACCCGGTATCCTTTTGCAACTGAGGACATTAGGGTACACCTCCCGGGGCGAGGAGAGATTGTCGGCGCGGGGAAGAGGAATGTCAAGGCAGGGGACTCTTCAATTCCGTTTCACGGTCCACGCCGCCAGCGTTCTATCGAGCCGCGGTTCGAAGCCTATGTCTTTTTTCATCCCGTAAAGGCTGTGCGGCAAGTAGAGGGGGATGTGGTAGAGATCCGTGACGATCGTCCTCATGGCTGACTGCAAAAGCTCTCCCCGTTGCGAGATATCGCCAACAGAACCCAGGGAGAGAATCGTCTTGTCCAGATGAGGGTTCGAGTAGTCGTTGAAGTTAGACCGGCCATAGATCCCGGACGGTGTGTGCACGAAGGAATCGAGGATATCGCCCGCATCCACAGTTGGGGCCGAGATTCCCCCAAGGTAGAACGGGACCTCGTGGCGGACCAGGCGGGCGAAGATCTCGGACCACGGATAGGCCTTTGGCGTGACGGTGATCCCCGCTTCGGCCAGCTGCCGGGCAATCTCATCACCTGACCGTCCATAACGAAACTCGAGCGTAAGAGACAGGCCGTTTGGGAGCCCAGCTTGCCGCAGCAATTCCCGGGCCCGTGCAATGTTTCGTTTCTCGACCCTCAGGGAAGGATCGAAACCAAAAACACCCGGGCCCACGAGCTGTGACGCTGGATCTCCGTGCCCGGCCGCGATCTGACGTACTAGTTCCTCACGGTCCAGCGCGAGGCTGATCGCCTCTCTGACGCGGCGGTCCTTGAAGCGCGGGTCTTTCGTGGAAAGGTGGAGGTACTCCACCGTGCTCGAACTCATGCTCGCCGTTCGGAACCCGGGGCGCTTCCCAACTCTCTCGAAATCCTCCGCGGGAAGGTCCTGGACGATATCGACGTCTCCCCCGAGCAGCCGCGCCGTTCGCTCCTCGGAACTGGGTATCGGGAGGATCTGGACTCGCGGGATGGAGGCCGTCCATTTCCAGTGCGAGGGGACGGGCTCCAGCCAGAAGGGTTCGCCCTTTTTCCACGCGTCAATCCGGTACGGCCCGCTGCCGGATACGCTCGCGGAAGCTCCGGCACTTCCGCGAGGCATGATGAGAACGAAAACGAGCCGGTTAAGGAGGGCCGGGGACGCTCGCCGTGTCTTCACGACGACTTCAGAAGAACTGTTCGCCGAAACCGAGGCCACTTCGGCCAGATAGCCAGAAACGAGACTTTCTGGAGCAGAGCGGGCTCTTTCCAGGCTGTAAACGACGTCTCCAGCCGTAAGACGGTTGCCGTTCGCAAACCGGACATCGCCTCTCAGGTGGAAAAGCCATGTCGCGTCGTCAGGGTTACTCCACGAATCCGCGAGTTGCGGCTGAATCTGAAAATGCTCGTCGAAGTCAACGAGGCTGTCAAAAACGTTTCGGAGGATGGAGAACGTGTTCATGTCGTTGTGTGCGTGGGGATCAAGCGTAACGGGGCCCACGTTCACGGCAATGCGCACCGGTGATGGCTGTTCCGGCCGGGAGCACGCCCACAGCACACTCAACCCCAGAAGAGCAGCTAGAACAGATGACTGCCGAAGCAAGACGTACGCATGGACTCGAGACATCAATTCGTCCCCCAACGATTATTCCCTTTTCCGGCCGAAAGTGGTTGGAATCAGTGCCTCCCCTTTACACAGACGTCCCGCAAGTTCCTGCGGGAGGGCCCTCCTGGCCCATTTTCGGGCCCCTGAGTAGGCCCAAGAAAATCTTGCTTCTAACTCAATCTCGCTTCCCCAAGAACCCCT
>JADHED010001418.1_pt1 | contig 20438 bp, 15 predicted proteins | sample 8952041 | NCBI WGS metagenome assembly JADHED01 (sample SAMN16124423, study PRJNA663239) | bioreactor sludge metagenome | isolation source: sludge (control) | place: India:Bengaluru | collected 2018-09-08
CCCGGACCCGAAAATCGATGATGACGAAGGGTCCTTGCCCCCTGGCCTCGCGGCGTTCGGCCCGGGCGACACCCTCGGCCTGGCCGTCCCGGCGACGGCGCACGACCCCCGCACGGCCGAGCTCGCCGGGCTCGGCCTCGCCGCCGGGCGCGGCGGCGGGATCTTCGTCGCGGGCCCGGCGCTGCCCGGCGCGACGGGGTGGGACGACGCGCGGGCCGCCGTCGCGGCGGCGCTCGCCGACCCGCGGATCCCCAAGGCGGGGCACGACCTCAAGCGCGCGCGCGCGCTCCTCCGGCGCGCGGGCCTGGCGCTCGAGGGGCTCGCGTTCGACACGATGCTCGCGGGACAGCTGCTCGACCCCGACCGCGCGGCCGCGGGCCGCCTCGACGACGCGGCCGCGCGCTACCTCGGCGGCGCGCCCGCCGGGCTCGCGACGGCGGGCGAGAGCGCGGCCGGCGAGCGGCCGCTCGAGTTCAGCGACCCCGCGGCGACGGCCCGCGCGGCCGTCGAGGAGGCAGTCTCGGCGTGGCGGCTGGTCCCGGTGCTGCGCGAGGCGCTGCGCCGCGCGGACCTGCTCGAGCTCTACGACACGGTCGAGCTGCCGCTCGTCCGCGTTCTCGACGAGATGGAGGCCGCCGGGATCCGCGTCGACGCGGAGTGCCTCGGCGCCATGTCGGCCCAGCTCGACGCGGAGCTCGCCGCCCTCGAGACCGGGATCCACGCGCTCGCCGGGCACGCCTTCAACATCAACTCGCCGCCCCAGCTGCGGACCGTCCTGTTCGAGGAGCTGCAGCTGAAGCCGTCGCGGCGGACGCAGAAGACGCGCGTGCACTCGACCGGTGCCGAGGTGCTCGAGGACCTCGCCGACGCGCACCCGCTGCCCGCGAAGGTGCTCGAGTACCGCGAGCTGTCGAAGCTCAAGGGCACCTACGTCGACACGCTGCCGAAGCTGATCGACCCGGCGGACGGCCGGGTCCACGGCCGCTTCCACCAGCTCGGCGCGGCCACGGGACGGCTCTCCTCGTCCGACCCGAACCTGCAGAACATCCCGGTGCGGACCAAGGCCGGCCGCGCGATCCGCCGCGCGTTCGTGCCGGAGCCGGGCTGGACCTTCCTGTCGGCCGACTACTCGCAGATGGAGCTGCGGATCCTCGCGCACCTCGCCGACGACCCGATGCTGATCGAGGCCTTCGCGCGCGACCTCGACATCCACCGCTACACGGCCGCCCTCGTCGCGGGGATCGAGCTCGACGCGGTCACGCCGGAGCTGCGGGCCGCGGCGAAGGCCGTCAACTTCGGCATCGTCTACGGCATGTCCGAGTACCGGCTGGCGCGCGAGCAGGGGCTGACGATCGAGCAGGCGCGCCAGTTCATCGCGGCCTACTTCGCGCGCTACCCGCGGATCCGCGAGTACATCGACGCCACCGTGGGCACCGTCCAGCGCTCAGGCGAGGTGCGCACGCTGTTCGGCCGGGTGCGGCGCTTCCCGGAGCTGGCGGCCGGGGAGGGGAGCCGCCTGTCGCGCATGGCGCGGGAAGCCGCGCTGCGGCAGGCGGTCAACGCGACGGTCCAGGGAACCGGGGCCGACATCGTGAAGCGCGCGATGGTCGCGCTGGCCGGGCGCCTGGCGGCGTCGGGGCTGCGGGCCCGGCTGCTGCTCCAGGTCCACGACGAGCTGCTGCTCGAGGCGCCCGAGGACGAGGCGCCGCGGCTGGCGCCCCTCGTGCGCGAGGCGATGGAAGGCGCGGCCCGCCTGTCGGTGCCGCTGAAGGTGGACCTGCGGACCGCCGGCAGCTGGGCCGACGCCCACTAGCGACGGCGCCGGGACGGCTTCCGGCGGGAACGGCGCGATCCGGCCGCGCGACCTATGCTAGCGGTTGGGAGGAGGGTCCGGAGCCGCATGCAGGACATCCCCGCGCGCATCCTCGTCGTCGACGACAACCGCTCGGTCCGGGACGTCCTCAAGGAGGGCCTGGCCGCGGTGGGGCACCGGGTCTGGACGGCGGAGTCCGCGCCGGACGCGCGGGCGCAGTTCGCCGACCCGGGCGGCTTCGAGCTGGTGCTCTGCGACATCGACATGCCCGGCGAGTCGGGCACCGAGCTGCTGGCCTGGATCAAGAAGACCGACCCGGACGTCGGCGTCGTGATGGTCACCGGGATCGACGACGCGAGCACGGCCGTCACCTCGATGCTGTCCGGCGCGTCGGACTACGTCTGCAAGCCGTTCTCGCTGACCGAGGTCCGCGCGCGCGCGTCGCAGGCGCTCGAGAAGCGGCGCCTGGTCCTCGAGAACCGCGCGTACCAGACGCACCTCGAGCGGCTGGTGGACGACCGCACGCACGAGGTGATGGACGCGATGAGCCGGATCCGCGGCCTCAACGAGGACCTGCGGAGCGCGTACGACAACACCCTGTCCGCACTGATGATCGCGCTCGACTACCGGGACAACGAGACGCAGGGGCACTCGCTGCGCGTCGTCAGCTACGCCGAGCGGCTGGCGCGCGAGCTGGGCTTCGGCGACCCGGAGCTGACCGACATCCGGCGCGGCGCGATGCTGCACGACGTGGGCAAGATCGGCATCCCGGACTCGATCCTGCGCAAGCCCGCGAAGCTGACCGACGGCGAGTGGGAGTTCATGCGCCGGCACCCCGAGCTGGGGTTCGAGATGCTGCGCGACATCCCGTTCCTGCGGGTGCCGGCCGAGATCGTGCTGTGCCACCAGGAGCGCTACGACGGGACGGGGTACCCGCGGCAGCTGCGGGGCGACACGATCCCGATCGGGGCGCGGATCTTCGCGATCGCCGACACCTTCGACGCGATGACGTCCGACCGGCCGTACCGCCGCGCGCTGTCGTACGAGCGGACGCGGCAGGAGCTGATCGACTACTCCGGGGCGCAGTTCGACCCGCTGATCGTCGAGGCGTTCCTGCGGATCCCGGCGCAGGAGTGGCGCGCGATCCGCGAGGTCGCCACGCGGGACATCGCCGCGCGCGCCGCGGGGCGGATGTTCGACGCGGGCGTCATCCTCTGACCGTCCCGGAAACGTAGGGGCGGCCCTCGGGCCGCCCTCCGGCTCGAAAGGCGTCGAGATCCGATCAGCAGGAACGCGGCGAGACGCAGGGCGGCCCAAGGGCCGCCCCTACCGTGTCGTCAGGAGAGGATGAGCTTGGCGATGGTCTGCAGCTGCATCAGGTGCGTGCCCTCGTAGATGCGGCCGATCTTCGCGTCGCGGTAGAGCTTCTCGACGGGGTAGTCGCGCACGAAGCCGTAGCCGCCGAACAGCTCGACCGCCGCCGAGGCGGCCTGCTCCGCGACCTCGGCCGCGAACCACTTCGCGATCGCGGCCTCGCGCACGAAGTTGAGCCCCGCCTCCTTCTGCCGCGCCGCGTTCAGCACGGTCAGCCGGGCGGCCTCGATCTGCGCGTCCATCTTCGCCAGTGTGTGCTGCACCGCCTGGAACTCGGCGATCGGCTTGCCGAACTGCTCGCGCTCCTTGCACCACGCGAGCGCGTGCTCGAGCGCGCCCTGGGCCAGCCCGACCATCTGCGCGCCGATCCCGATCCGCCCCTCGTTGAGGGTCTCGATGGCGACCTTGTAGCCCTGGCCGACGGTCCCGAGGACCCGCCCCGGGCCGACCTTCACGCCGTCGAGGACGAGTTCGACCGTGCTGGACGCGCGGATGCCGAGCTTGTCCTCCTTCTTGCCGATCGTGAACCCCGCGTCGTCGCGGTGCACGAGGAAGCAGGTGATCCCCTTGTAGCCCTTGTCCGGGTCCACGTTCGCGAAGACCAGGTAGACGCCGGCCTCGTAGCCGTTCGTGATCCAGAGCTTGGTGCCGGACAGCCGCCAGCCGTCCCCGTCCTTCACGCCGCGGGTCTTCAGGCCGAAGGCGTCGGACCCGGACCCGGCCTCGGACAGCGCGTAGGCGCCGACGGTGTCGGAGGTCAGCCGGCCGAGGTACTCCCGGCGCTGGTCCTCGGAGCCCCAGCGGCGGATCGCGTTGTTGACGAGCGTGTTCTGCACGTCGCAGACGACCGACACCGACGGGTCCACCCGCGCCAGCTCCATGATCACGAGGATCGCGTCGGTGAACGTCATCCCGGCCCCGCCGTACGCCTCGGGGACGTCGATGCCCATCAGCCCCATCGCGAACAGCTGGTCGATGACCTCGCGGTCCATCTTGCCGACCTCGTCCATGTGCGACACGCGCGGACGGACGACCTCGTCGTTGAAGCGGCGCACCTCGGACAGGACCATCTGCTGTTCGTCGCTCTTCAGGGTCAGGGGGAGTCGCGTCTCGCTCATGGCTCGTCTCTCCGGGGAGGGGCGGTGGTCCGGGGCCCGGTCGACGTGGCGGGCCCCGAGACGGACCGGCGAGACTATCGCACAGGCCCGTCCCGGGCGGGAAGGCTACAATCGGGACCGGCGTAACTCGCTGAGGAGTCGCGATGAAGGTGTCCTTCCGAACGGTCGTCCTGCTCGCCGCCGCGCTGCTGCCGGCGGCCTCCGTCGCCGGGCCCGCCCCGGCCTCCGGCTCCAAGGACCAGGCGGTCCCGCCCGAGGTCCGGGCCATCCTCGACCGGCTCGACCGCGCCCAGAAGGCGGTCAACACGCTGCGCGCCGACGTCGTCGAGACCCGGACCATGGCGCTCCTGAACCAGCCTGAACGGCTGGCGGGCCAGGTCAGCTTCGAGCGGCCGGGCCGCATCCGCTGGGAGTACGTCCGGCCCGAGAAGCGGGTCTACGTCCTCGCGGACGGCAACCTCACCGGCTGGATCCCGGCGCGGAACACCGTCGAGAAGGTCAACCTTTCCCGCTACGAGAACCGGGTCCGGCGGATGGTCGCGTTCGGGCAGGAGTCCAAGGCCCTCGTGAAGGACTTCCGCGTCGCGCTGGCCCCCGCCGCGCCGAACGCCGCCCTGGACGAGCTGGTGCTCGTCCCGAAGTCGCGGCGCATGGCGAAACGGGTCAAGGAGATCCGGCTCTTCGTGGATCGCGCCGACGGCCTGCCGCACCGGGTGATCTACAGCACGCCGGACGGGAGCACGGTTTCGTACGAGCTGACGAACGTGGAGGTCAACCGCGGCCTGGCCCCGGACACGTTCGCGCTCAAGACCCCCGCCGGGGCGAAGGTCGTGTTCGGCATGTCTTCGCTGGGCTTCATGAGCGCCGGGGAGGACGACGCCGAGGTCGGCGAGTTCTGACCCGCCGGTGTGGGGGCGGGGCTCCGCCCCGCCCGGGGGGGACAGAGCCCCGCCACGCCCGGGGGGACAGAGCCCCGCCACGCCCGGGCGGGGCCGAGCCCCGCCCCCACGAAACATCGCGTTGACCCCGGGTGGGTCGGCGCCCCACGTTAGGCCTCGAGGTTTCCCCGCCCGCAGGGCGTGTCGCCGGAGGAGTCGCAGATGGAGCGCTTCCCGCTCGATACGGAGGACGACCACCTCGTCGCCCGGATCGGGGGACGGCGCGTCCTGATCGACACCGGCGCGCCGCAGAGCCTCGGCGGCGGCGTGCTGTCCCTGCTCGGCGAGACCTACCGGCTCGCGCCGTCCTGGCTCGGCATCGACGTGCCGCAGCTGGTCTCCCTCGCGGGCGCCGCGTTCGACGCGCTGCTCGGCGCGGACATCCTGGGCGCGGTGTCCTTCGTGATCGATCGCGCGTGCGGCGAGGTCGTCTTCGGCGCCCCGCTGCGCGGCCGCGCCGTGCCGGTCGACGCCGGGCTCGGCGTGCCGGTGGTGCCGTTCGTCATCGGCGGCCGCGAGCAGTGGGCCTTCCTCGACACCGGCGCGCGCCTGTCGTATCTCGATCTCGACGGCGTCGCGGCCCGCCCCGCGGGCACCGAGCGGGCGTTCTACCCGGGATACGGCCCGTTCGAGACCGACACGTTCGACGTGCCGATCGCCTTCGCGGGGCGCACGCGCGAGGTCCGCAGCGGGCGCCTCCCGGAGCTGCTGCGGCTGGCGCTGTCCGCCGCGGGCACGGTCTCGATCCTCGGCGCGGACCTGCTGAAGTGGGGCCCCATCGGCTTCGACCTCGGCGCGGGGCGGATCGTCCTCGCGGAGTCCGGCGCGTGACCCGCGGGACGTCGTCCGCGCGGACGCGCGCGCTAACGTATAAACCAGTTGCACGCACCGGCGGACATCCGTTACCTTGCCCACGATGATTCCCATGACAACTCCCGCGACCGGCGGCGCCCTCGGGTCCGTCCTGCGGCGCCTGCGGCGCGCGGCGGGTCTCGTCGCGTGCGCCCTCGCCGGCGTCCTGTTCGTCGCCGCGCCGCCCGCGGCCGGGGCCGCGCGCGCGGCGACCGGCACGAAGACGGCCCAGAAGGGGAGCGGCACGACCGCGCGCGCGGGCACGACGAAGCGCACGACGAGCGGCAAGCGCGCGGCCGCGAAGAAGCGCGGGCGGCGCCCCGCCGCGCCGCCGGCCGCGCTCGTCTACCACGTCGAGAGCCTGGACGGCACGCCGCTCGAGTCGTTCCGCGGCGAGGACGCGATCAACCCGGCCTCGGTGACCAAGGTGGCCACGACGCTCTGGGCGCTCGAGCGGCTCGGCCCCTCCTACCGATTCGAGACCCGCTTCGCGGCGCGCGACGGCGCGGCCGTCCGCGCGGGCGAACTGGCCGGCGACCTCGTCGTCGCGGGCGGCGGGGACCCCGACTTCCAGCCCGAGAACGCGCTGCTGGTCGCGCGCCAGCTCAACGAGCAGGGCGTGCGCCGCGTCGCCGGCGGCCTCGTCGTCACCGACCGGTTCTGGATGGGCTACGAGGGGGGCCGCGACGGCCGCGACCCGAACGCGGCGCGCCGCGCCCAGCTGATGGCCGCCCGCCTGCGGCAGGCCTTCGACCCGGCGCGCTGGAACGGCCTCACCCGGCGGGCCTGGATCGACCTCGCCCAGCGCCGCGGCTTCGACGTCGCGAAGCCGCCGAAGGTCGTGCTCGCGGGCGCGACCCGCTACGACCCCGCGGCGGGCGGGGACACCCTGGTGCTGCACCGGTCGCGTCCGCTGGCCGAGATCCTGCGCCGGATGAACGCGTACTCCAACAACGACATCGAGCGCGTCGGCGAGAACCTCGGGTCCCCGGCGGAGATGTCGGCCTGGCTCGCGGCGCGCCTCGGCCAGCCGCAGGGGGCGCTGCGCTTCCAGACGACGTCGGGGCTCGGCGAGAACCGCCTGAGCCCGCACCAGATCGTCCTGATGCTGCGCGAGCTGCGCGCCACCTGCGAGCGGCTCGGGCTGACGCCCAACGACGTCCTGCCGGCGGCCGGCTGCGACCCGGGCACGGTCAGCCGCTTCTTCCAGAAGATCGCGCTGGGGCCGACGTACGCGTCGGTCGTGGGCAAGACCGGTACGCTGACGGCCACGGACGGGGGCGTCTCCGTCTTCGCCGGCTTCGCGCACACGGCGCAGGGCGAGCTGATCTTCGCCGTCGCCCAGCCGCGCGCGGCGGGGCGCCTGCGCGCCGCGCGGGCGCGCGAGCAGGAGTTCGTCCTCGGCCTCGTCGCGAAGCACGGCGGCCCGCGGACGCGGACCTGCGCGGCGCCGCTCGGCTGGTCGGACGAGGGCACCGACGTCGCCCCGCCCGCGCTGAGCGTCCCCGAGGCGCCGGCGACGGAGCGCCCCGACCCGGTCGAGGCGTCGTCGCTGAGCCCGGCCGCCACCGTGAACTGACGTTTCACGGCGCCGTCGCGGCACGCAGGTCTCTCCAGTCCTAATCCTCAAGTCTCCGCCGGTTTCGACCGATACGCGGGCTGTCGGTCCGTCCGACGCCCTGGGGGGGGCGGAGGCTCCACGATGTCCGTCGTGTCCCGGTTCGCCGATTGGTCGCTGCGTCGCAAGATCATCACGCTCGTCGTCGGCGCGCCGCTGGCGTGCTGTCTCGTGCTCACGCCCGTCGTCTGGCGCGGCTGGGACGGCCTCCGCACCAAGGTGGACGCCGAGCTCAAGGACGCGATGCAGCAGCGCATCGGGCAGATCGCCAAGGACGCCCACGCGCTCTGCGAGGCCGTGCACGAGATGGGCACGCGCCAGAACCAGGCGAACCTGCGGCTGGCCACCGACCTCGTCCGCCGGCAGGGGGGCCTCGCGCCGGGCGGCGGCGCCGTGACGTGGAACGCCGTCGACCAGTTCTCGGGCGCCGCGCGCCCCGTGGCCCTGCCGCGGATGGAACTCGGCGGCCGCTGGCTGGGGCAGCAGCGGACGTTCGACGCCGCGGTCCCGGTCGTGGACGACGTCCAGCGGCTCGGCGGCGGCGTCTGCACGATCTTCCAGCGGATGAACGACCGCGGCGACATGCTGCGCGTCGCGACCAGCGTGGCCAAGAAGGACGGCACCCGCGCCATCGGCACGTACATCCCCGCGGTCGAGCCGGACGGCAAGCGCAACCCCGTCGTGGAGGCCGTGCTCGCGGGCCGCTCGTACGAGGGCCGGGCGTTCGTCGTGGACGCGTGGAACCTCGCGCGCTACGAGCCGGTCAAGGACGCGTCCGGCCGGGTGACCGGCATGATCTTCGTGGGCACCAAGCAGGAGGCGATCCCGGGCCTGCGGCGCGAGCTGATGGACATGCAGGTGGGCAAGACGGGGTACGTCTACGTCCTCGGCGGCTCCGGCGACCAGAAGGGTCACTACATCGTCTCGGCGGGGGGGAAGCGCGACGGCGAGGACCTGTGGGACAAGCAGGACGCGGCCGGGCGCTACTTCATCCGCGAGATCGTCGACACCGCGACCAAGACCGGCCACGAGGGCGTCTCCTTCATCCGCTACCCGTGGCAGAACCAGGGCGAGCCGCTGCGGACCAAGGTCGTCGCGCTCACGTACTTCGAGCCCTGGGACTGGGTGATCGGCGCCGGCATGATCGAGGACGAGGCGCTGGAGACGACGCACACGGTCCAGTCGGCGCTCGTCGGGGTGGCGCTGCGCCTCGCGGCGATCGGCCTGCCGCTGGGGCTGCTGTTCGCCTTCGCCGGCGTGATCGTGGTGGGGCGCATCACGCGCCCGATCGAGGCGATGACGGCCACGGCCGAGGGGCTGGCGAAGGGGGACATCGACCAGGAGGTCGCGCACCGCTCGGGCGACGAGGTCGGCCGGCTGGCGGACTCGTTCCGCAGCGTGATCGCGTCGCTGCGCGGCAAGGCCGAGGCCGCGGAGCGGATGGCCCGCGGCGAGCTGGACGTCGAGATCGCCGCGCTGTCCCCGCGGGACACCCTGGCGCGCTCGATGGAGACGATGCGGGTCCGCGTCAAGGCGCTGGCCGGCGACGTGCAGGCCCTCGCCGCGGCCGCGATCGAGGGGCGGCTCGACCAGCGGGCCGACCCCGCGACCCACGCGGGCGAGTTCCGCGTCATCGTCGAGGGGCTGAACGCCACGCTCGACGCGGTCATCCGGCCGCTCGAGGTCGCGGCGACCTGCCTCGACAGGATCGCGCGCGGCGAGATCCCGCCCCCGATCACCGAGGACTTCAAGGGCGAGTTCGGCCGCATGCGCGACAACCTCAACACCTGCACCGCGGCCGTCGGCGCGCTGGTGCGGGACGTGCGCGAGCTGGCCACGGCGGCGCTCGACGGCCGGCTCTCGGCGCGGGCGGACGGCCGCCGGCACGCCGGCGACTTCAAGGAGATCGTCGAGGGGATCAACGCCACCCTCGACGCGGTGGTCGGTCCGCTGATGACGGCGGCCGAGAGCTTCGAGCGGATCGCGCGCGGCGACCTGCCCGAGAAGATCCCGGGGCCCTGGATGGGCGAGTTCGAGCGGATGCGGTCCAGCATCGACACCTGCATCGACGCCGTGGGCGCGCTGATCGGCGACGTCCGGCAGCTGGCGGCGGCGGCCGTGTCCGGGCAGCTGTCGGAGCGCGCCGACGCGTCGCGGCACCAGGGCGAGTTCGGGCGCATCGTGACCGGCTTCAACGAGACGCTCGACGCGGTCATCGTGCCGCTGCGCGACGCCGCGTCGAACTTCGAGCGGATCGCGCGCGGCGAGATCCCCGCGCGCATCGAGACGCGCCAGAAGGGGGAGTTCCAGGCGATCACGGACAGCCTGAACACCTGCATCGACGCCGTCAACGCCCTGGTCTCCGACAGCGTGACGCTGTCGCGGGCGGCGCTCGCGGGCGAGCTGTCGACCCGCGCGGACGCCGGCAAGCACCGCGGCGACTTCCGGCGCATCGTGCAGGGGGTCAACGAGACCCTCGACGCGGTCATCGGGCCGCTCGCGACGGCGGCGGACTGCGTGGACCGGATCGCGCGCGGCGACGTGCCCGAGCCGATCGCGACGACGTTCCGCGGCGACTTCGAGCGGCTGCGCACGAACCTCAACACCTGCATCGGCGCGATCCGCGCGCTCGTGGACGACGCCCACCGCCTCGCGGCGGCGGCGGTCGCCGGCCAGCTGGGGACCCGCGCCGACGCGGCGCGCCACCAGGGGGACTTCCGCGCCATCGTGCAGGGCGTGAACGAGACGCTCGACGCGGTCATCGGCCCGCTGCAGGCCGCGGCGAGCCACGTGGACCGGATCGCGCAGGGGGACATCCCGGCGGCGATCGCGACGCGCTGGCCCGGCGAGTTCGACGCGCTGCGCGCGAACCTCGACACCTGCACGGCGGCCGTGCGCGGCCTCGTGGCCGACGCGCAGCGGCTCGCCGACGCGGCGGTCCAGGGGGACCTCTCGGTCCGGGCGGACGCCGCGCGGCACCAGGGCGACTTCCGCCGCATCGTCGAGGGCGTCAACCGCACGCTCGAGGCGCTCACGGTCCCCGTCGCGGAGGCCGCGTCGGTGCTGGAGCGGGTGGCCGCGCGCGACCTCTCCGCGCGCGTCACGGGCGACTACCAGGGGGACCACGCGCGGATCAAGGACGCGCTGAACCGCGCGGTGACCAACCTCGACGAGGGCATGCAGGAGATGGCGCGGGCGGCCGACGAGGTCGCCCGGGCGGCGGCGCAGATCGAGACGGCGAGCGGCAGCCTCGCCCGCGGCTCGGCGGACCAGGCCAGCTCGGTCGAGGAGATCGGCGCGACGATGCAGGAGATGTCGTCGATGACCCGCCGCAACACGGAGAGCGCGCGGCAGGCCGAGCAGCTGGCGGCCCGCGCGGTCACCGACGTCGCCGAGGGGGTCTCCAGCATGGAGCGCCTGTCCGACGTCGTCGGGCGGATCAAGACGTCCTCGGACCAGACGGCCAAGATCGTGCACACGATCGACGAGATCGCGTTCCAGACGAACCTGCTCGCGCTCAACGCCGCGGTCGAGGCGGCGCGGGCCGGGGACGCCGGGCGGGGCTTCGCGGTCGTCGCCGAGGAGGTCCGGAACCTCGCGCTGCGCTCCGCGGACGCCGCGCGGCAGACGGCGGAGCTGATCGAGGAGGCCGTGCGCAACGCCGAGCAGGGCGTGACCACCAACGTCCAGGTGCGCGAGGCGCTCACGGGCATCGACACGCACGCGCGGCGCGTCTCGGAGGTGATGCGCGAGATCGCGTCGGCCTCCGAGCAGCAGCAGGTCGGCGTGGACCAGGTCTCGACGGCGATGGAGCAGGTCAGCGGGGTCACGCAGCAGACCGCGGCGAGCGCCGAGGAGTCGGCGGCGGTCGCGCAGGAGCTGTCGGGCCAGGCCGGCTCGGTGCGCGACCTCGTGCGCTCGTTCCGCCTGACCTCGTAGGGCCGTCGCGTCGGATCGTGGGGGCGGGGCTCGGCCCCGCCCGGGCGGGGCCAAGCCCCGCCCCTAGCCGGGCCGCGGCGTCGGGTCAGAGGTGCGCGGCGAGGTACCGCGCGACCGCGGCGTCGGACCAGGAGGTCGTGGCCCACGGCGGCCCCTGCACGAAGCCGCAGTGGCCGCCGCCGGGCGTGACCACCCAGCTCACGGCGGCGGACGACGCCGCCCGCGCGTCCGGGATCACGCCGGGCGCGACGAAGGGGTCGTCCTCCGCGACCAGCGCGAGCGTCGGCACGTCGATCCGCCCGACGAACCCCAGCGCGCTCGCCCGCCGGTAGTAGTCGAGCGCGTCGCGGAAGCCGTGGAGCGGCGCGGTGACCGCGTCGTCGAACTCGCGGAAGGTCCGCGCGCGCAGGGCGGCCGCGAGGTCCGCCGGCGCGTCCGGGAAGCGCGCGCAGAACAGCCGGGCCTTGCGCCGGAGCATGAACAGGAAGCGCTGCGTGTAGAGCCGCCCGAGCGTGGTCCGGCCGAGGTGCGCCTCGCCGCGCTCGGGGTCGTACGGGCAGGAGACGGCGGCCGCGGCGACGACGACGCCGGCGCGCGGGGCCTCCCCGAGCCACTTCTGGAGCACGTTGGCGCCGAGCGAGTACGCGGCGGCCAGCAGCGGCTGGTCCGGGTGGCGCGCGCGCAGGAGCGCGACCACGAAGTCGAGGTCGCCCGTCTCGCCGGAGTGGTACAGGCGGGGCCGATTGTTGAGGAGGATCCGCCGCCGGTTCGCCGGATCCACCGCGCAGGACCGGAAGTTCAGCGCGGTCGCGTTCCACCCCTGCTCGCGCGCCGCCCGCACGAGGCCCAGCGAGGCGGGGGCGAGCGAACTCGCCTCGAGCCCGTGGATCACCAGCAGCCGCGGCGCCGCGGGGTCGGCCTCGAGGGCGTCGAGGTGGTCGAGGATCAGCTCGTCGCCGTCGGGCGTCTCGACGGCCTCGCGCCGGTACGCCACCTGCCGGCCCCGCCAGGCGTACGCGCCCCACGCGGTGTGCAGGTGCGGCGAGCGCATCCATCGCGGGGGCTGGAAGACGTGGGCGCGGGGCACGTCGCCATTCTGGCGGTGCTCAGGCCTTCTTGACCAGCTCCTCGAGCTTGTCGGCGAGCCCCTCGAGCCGCGCGAGGTCCTTGAGCCGCCCCTTCGCGGGCTTGACCCGGCTCGCCTTGTCGAGCTTCTGCTGCAGCCGGCGGCTCGCCGGTTCCTTGGCCGCCTCGATCCGCGCGAGGGCCCGGACCAGCTGGGCGTCCACGCGCGCGATGTAGAGGTCGGCGGCGACCCGGAGCTGGCCCCGCAGGTCGCCGAGGACGCGCGCGACGTGATCGCCGTCGGGAGGCGCGCCGGCGGCCGCGGGCTTCTTCCGGGAGGCGCGGGCGGGCCCGGGCTTCGGGGCGGGCTTCCGGGCGGGCTTCCGGGCGGGCTTCGGGGCGGGCGGCTTCTTCCGGGTGGCCATGGTGACACCTCCGTTCAGTCGGTCTCGTCGCTCAGCCGGACCTTCAGGCCGTACGCCTTCTGGAACAGCTGGGCCTTGCGGCGCAGGGACCAGCGCTCGAGCAGCAGGTCCCCCGAGCCGTGGAGCCGCAGGTGCAGCGTCGTCCCGGAGACCCGCGCCTCGACGCGCCGGACGCGGCGCCGGTGCTCGCGGTCGAGCGCCTCGGAGATCCGCAGCAGCGCCGCGAGGCGCAGCACGCGCGTGCGGTCGGCCTCGGGCAGGCGGCCGAACGGCTCGTGCTGCGGCGCGGGGTCCCCCTTGCGGTGGTAGCGCGCGATCGCGGCGCAGAGCTGGATCTCGCGCGGGGTCAGGCCCGGCAGCTCGCTCTGCGCGATCAGGTACTGGGTGTGCTTGTGGTGCCGCTTGTTGCTGATGTAGCCGCCGATGTCGTGCAGCAGCGCCGCGGCGTGCAGCAGGCGCCGCTCCGCGGGGCCCATCCCGTGCCGCGTGTGCAGTTGGTCGAACAGCGACAGGCACAGCTCGGTCACGTGCTCGGCGTGCGGCTCGTCGAAGAAGTAGTGCCGGCCGAGCGCCCGCGCGCCGGCCTCGACCAGCTTGTCGTGGCGCGCGTCGTGGCCGCCCGCCGCGGTCAGCTCGTCCACGAGGTCGAGCAGGACGCCTTCCTTCAGGCCGACCGCCGGCGCCAGGATCCTGCGCGCGCCGGTCAGCACGGCGAGCCGCTCGATGATCATCGCCGCGGGGAGCACGACGTCCGCGCGGTCCTCCTTGAGCCCGAGCCGCTCGACCCGCTGCCGGTACGAGAGCCGGGAGAGCGTCTCGATGACCGCGCGCAGCGCCGCGAGCGGGACGACGGCCACGCCGTCGCGCGCCGCCCGGGCGCCGGCGCCCGCGCCCGCGAGCTTCGCCAGGGCCTCCATGTTGCCGCCCGTGGCGATGAACCCGCGCGGCCCCTTGCCGCGCGCGACCGACGGGATCCGCAGCGTGTGCGCGTACTCCTCGAGCAGGCGCCGGAACGCGCCCGGCCGGTCGCCCGCGCCGGACAGCTCCTCGAGCAGGCGCACGGACCCGACGTTGTGGGACTCGACCCAGATCGGGCCGGACGCGTCGGCGAGCGACACCTCGACCGACCCGCCGCCGAGGTCCACGAGGATCCAGCGCTCGCGGCCGAGCGGCACCGCGTGGCTCACGGCCACGTGCACGAGGCGCCCTTCCTCGGTCCCCGTGATGACCTGCAGGTCGATCCCGGCCTCGCGCCGCGCCCGCTCGATCAGCTCGTCGCCGTTGCGGCTCTCGCGGGTCGCGCTCGTCGCCACGGCCCGGTAGTGCGTCACGCCGAGCGCCGTCATCCGCTGCCGGAACAGCCCCAGCGCCTGGACCGTCGCGTCGATCGCCTGCGGCGCGAGCTTCCCGGACAGGAAGACGTCGTGGCCGAGGCGGACCGGCAGCCGCTCCTGGGCGAGGTACGTGAAGCGGTTCCGCGCGCCGAACTCGGCGGCCGCGAAGCGGATCGCGTTCGAGCCGACGTCCACGCAGGCCACGCGCAGGGGGAACGCGGGGGGGATCGCGCCTTCGGACGCGGCGCCCGGGCGCGCGCCCGGACTCTTGCCCGGACCCGCGCCCGCGTTTCGCTTCGCCGCCGGACGCTTTACAGTGCTTCGGGAAGCAGGCATCGGCGCCCCGCGGAGGAAGGGACCAACGTGGCCGGAGCGGTCGAAGCGGTCGAACCCCTCGAGCGGGCCAACGGCCGCCGGGCCTACGCCGTCGGCGACGTGCACGGCTGTCACCGCACGCTCCGCCGGCTGCTGTCGCGGCTGGAGTTTAACCCCGATCGCGACCGGCTCCGGCTGACCGGCGACCTCGTCAACCGCGGGCCGCGCCCGCTGGAGACGCTGCGCGCGTGCGCCGCGCTCGGGCCCGCGGTCACCGCCGTGCTGGGCAACCACGACCTGCACGCCCTCGCGCTCGCGCTCGGGGTGGGCACGCCGAAGCCGAAGGACGACTTCGACGGGCTGTTCCAGGCGCGCGACCGCGACGACCTGCTGACCTGGCTGCGCGCCCGGCCGCTGCTGCACCGCGAGGACGGCCGGCTGCTGGTCCACGCGGGGCTGCTGCCGGAGTGGTCGCTCGAGGACGCGGTCGGGCTCGCCGCCGAGCTGGAGGCCGTGCTGCGCGGGCCGCTCGCGCCGGCGCTGCTGCGGGGCCTGTACCAGTCCACGTTCCCGCGCTGGGACGCGCGGATGGACCGGCTGACGCGGATGCGGCTCGCGCTCTCCGCGTTCACGCGGATGCGGTGTGTCGACGAGGCGGGACGCATGGCTTTCGCGTACAAGGGGCCGGCGCGCGACGCGCCCGCCGGCCTCGCGCCGTGGTACGCGCGGCGCCGCGAGCGGCGGCCCGCGGTCGTCGTCTTCGGTCACTGGTCCGCGCTCGGCTTCGCCATGGTGGACGGGGCGGTCTGCCTCGACGGCGGGTGCTACGCCGGGGGCGCGCTGTACGCGCTCCGGCTCGGCGACGGCGCCGTGTTCCGTCAGCCGAACGTAGAGTAGCGACGCCGGGGAGCCTCCCCGGGTCACGTTTCTGTGAAAAGGCGTCGTGGTTCCGTCAGCGGGGTCAGCGGAGTCAGCGGGGTCCCCGCGTCAGCGCGCGAGGGAGCGCAGCTGGCGCGGCTCGAGCAGCCAGCAGAGGCGTGCCCCGCCGCCCGCGGGCCGCACGGCCGGCAGCTCGAGCAGCGCCGCGCCGGCCTTCTTGAGCGAGGTGACGGGCGGCAGTCCGGGCGCGAGCGCGTGCGCGATCAGCGCGTCGAGGTGCGGCAGGTGGCCGACCGCGGCCACGAGGTCGGCGTCTTCTTCGTCGTCGCGCCCGCCGCCGGGGTCGGCCCCGGGCAGCCGCGCGAGTTCCGCCAGCAGGAGGAACGGGTCGGCCCCGGGCTCGAGGGCCTCCGTCTCGCGCACGTCCGACACGTCGAGCGCCGCCGCGACCAGCGCCGCCGTCTCGCGCGCCCGCACGAGCGGGCTCGACAGCACGACCCGCGGCGCGAGGCCCAGCGCGGCGAGGCCCGCGGCCGCCTCGCGCGTCTTCTTCCGCCCCGCGGCGGTGAGCGGCCGCGTGGCGTCCGGGCCGTCGTGTTCCGGCCTCTCGGCCGCGATCCCGTGGCGTACGAGCAGGAGTCGCATCGGTGGTTTCCCCACGCTATTGTGGACGCGATGCCCGGGGCGAAGCCATGAGCGACGGGGGCGGCGGGGGCGACGGCCGGAACGGCGCGCGCAAGCTCGGCCTGCAGGGCTGGCTCGGGCTGCGCGACGGGCTGCTGTCGGCGTTCGGCGGCGTCCTCGCGTACGCGCGGGCCCAGTCCGCCGCCGCCGGGGATCCCGCCGGGGACTCCAACGGAGATCCCTCCGGTGACGCCGCAGGGAACCCCGCCGGGAAGGCCACGGCCGCCGACCCCGCCGGTCGGGCCGCCGTCGCGGTCCACGAGTTCCGCAAGTCCGTGCGCCGGGCGCGCGCCGTGATCCGGCTGCTCCGCCCGCTGATCGACGAGCCGGAGTACGCGTTCCTCGAGCAGGAGCTGCGGGGCGCCCTGGGCGCCGCGTCGGGCCTGCGCGACGCGGACGTCCTGCTCGGCACGCTGCGCGCCCACCCGGTCCGCCCCGGCAGCCCCGAGGCGGCCGCGGCCCGGGCCGCCGCGAAGGCCCTCGAGGCCCGCGTGGCGGCCCTGCGCGCGGGACCGCCGGCCTCCGTCGTCCTCGCGGAGGGCGCCGCGCGGCTGGCCCCGCTCCCGGACGCCCTCGGGGCGGCGCTGCCGCGCGCGCTCACCCCGAAGGACGTCGCCCGCGGCCTCGCCCGGCTGTTCCGCCGCGCCGAGAAGGCGCTGCGCGACGCGCGCCGCGACGCCTGCGACGAGACGATCCACGACTGGCGCAAGCGCGTGAAGGAGCTGCGCTACGCGCTCGAGCTGCTCGACGCCGCCGCCGGCGGCGACGACCCGGGCCGCCCGGCGGCCGCGTCCCCGCCGCGCGAGACCGGCCTGCGGCGCACCGCGGCGCAGCTGGCCGAGGGGCTGGGGCAGGTGACGGACCTGATCGTCCTGCACCGCGAGCTGCTGGCGCTCGAGGCGCCCGGGGACAAGGGCGGGCTGGAAACCCTGGCCGCGCGGGTGGAGGATCGGGTGCAGGCCGGCTTCCGCGAGATGGTCCGGCTGTCGCGCCCGCTGTTCGGCGGCAAGCCGCGCGCGGTCGCGGACGCGATCGTGGCCGCGGCCGTGAAGACGCCGCGCGGCCCCTCGCGGGTCGCGGCCGCGCCCCCGCCGCTGGTCCGGCCGCGGACGGCGCCGGCCGGGCCCGCGACGACGACGGCGCCGGCGCGGTCCGGTACGAAGCAGACGCCGGCCCGGCCGCGAGCGACGAAGGCGACAACGGCGCGGCCTGGTACGAAGAAGACGCCGGCGCGGCCTGGAACCACGAAGAGGCCGGCGCGGCCCCGGCCCCGAACGACGACACGACGCCGCCTCACCTGAGGACACGCCGCGATGAACCCCTGGCACGACGTACCGATCGGCGAAAGCGCCCCCGAGACCGTCAGCGCGATCATCGAGATCCCGAAGGGCTCGAAGGTCAAGTACGAGCTGGACAAGGCGAGCGGGCTGATCCGCGTGGACCGCGTGCTGTTCAGCGCGGTGCACTACCCGGCCAACTACGGCTTCATCCCGCAGACGTACTGCGACGACAACGACCCGCTCGACATCCTCGTGCTCGGGCAGGCCGAGGTCGCGCCACTCGTGATCATGATGGCGCGGCCGATCGGGGTGATGCGCATGACGGACCACGGGCAGGAGGACGACAAGATCATCGCCGTCCACGTGCACGACCCGGAGGTCGCGGACGTCTACTCGCTCGAGCAGCTGGCCCCGCACAAGCTGCGCGAGCTGCGCCGCTTCTTCGAGGACTACAAGCAGCTCGAGAACAAGGAGGTCCGCGTCCACGACTTCCTCGATCCCGCCGAGGCGCGGCGCGTGATCCGCAAGAACGCGGACCTGTACCGCGAGACCTGGCCGGAGGCGCGGCGATGAGCGGCGGCGCGATGGGCGGCGGCGGCCCGGTCGGTGGCGGCGGTCCGGTTGGTGGCGGCGGCCCGGTCGGCGGGGGCGGTCCGGTCGGCGGCGGGGGCCCGGTCGGCGGCCTCGCGACGCGCGAGCTGGTCGACCTGGTGCGGCGGGTGTTCGCGCCGCGCGCGGGGGACCTCGGTTTGCTCGTGATGGTGGACCTGCCCGACGACGTCGCGGTGGACCACGGGGCGTGGGCGCGACGGCGCGAGATCGCGGCGGACTGGGCCGCGCGGCTCGACGCGGCGCGCGGCGAGCTGGGGCTGCCGCGGGTGACGCTGGCGCACTACGCGAACGTCCGCCGGCCGAACCAGGAGCTGCCGCCTCTCGCGTCCCCGCACGCCGGCGGACCGCCGCCGCGCGAGGCGTCCGCGCTGGGCGGCGGGGGCATGCCGTTCGCGGACCTGTTCGCGACGCACTCGATCGTGATCGCGCCGACGGAGTTCTCGGCCACGGCGCCGCTGAAGAACGCGGCGAAGGTCCACGGCTTCCGCGCGGCGACGATGCCCGGCTTCGGCGACGCGATGCTGCCGGCGCTGAAGCTCGACTGGACCGAGGTGGACGCCCGCTGCCGCGCGCTGAAGGCGCGGCTCGACGCCGCCGACGAGGCGCGCTTCGTCTTCGAGGCCGCGGGCACGCGCCACGAGCTGACGCTCGACCTGCGCGGCCGCCACGCGCACGCCAGCGGCGGCCTGCTCGCCGAGCCCGGCATCGCCGGCAACCTGCCGTCGGGCGAGACGTACATCGTCCCCTACGAGGGGGAGCGCGCGGGCGACGCGTCCCGCTCGCGCGGCACCTTGCCGCTCGAGCTGGACGGCGAGCTCGTCGTCTACCGGATCGAGGCCAACAAGGTCGTCGAGGTGCTCGGCGACGGCCCCGCCGCCGCCGCCGAGCGGCGCGACCTCGCGGCCGAGCCGGCCTACGGCAACGTCGCGGAACTGGGCCTCGGCATCCTCGCGGACTACGGCATCCGCCCGATCGGCGAGCTGCTGCTCGACGAGAAGCTCGGCCTGCACATCGCGTTCGGCCGCAGCGACCACTTCGGCGGCGCCGTCGGCCCGAAGGACTGGCACGACCCGCAGCGGGTCGTGCACATCGACCGCGTGTTCATCCCCGAGGTCATGCCCGGCGTCCTCGTCCACTCCGTCGATCTCGTCACGGAGGGGACGGCGGTGCCGCTGATGCGCGGGTTCCGCTACGTGTGAGCGCCGGACAGAACATCCGATGAGCGCGCCGTGGTCACGCATCGCCTGCGCGGCGTCCGCGCTGCTCCTGTCCGGCTGTGACGGCGACGTGCACGTCGTGGTACGAGCCGTGGACGGAAGGGGGACCCCGCTGCAGGGCGCCGAGGTCACGCTGACGACGGAGCGCTATTCCTACAGCATGCTGACCGACGAGAGCGGATGCGCGGACCTGGGCTTCTCCGTCAAGCCCGGTGACGAGGTCGCGACCGTCGTCGTGTTCCATGAGCATCACCGGCCGTTCGTCAAGACGATCCGCGCCCGGCCGGTCTGGCGCCGCGTGATCGCGTTGGGTGCCCCGGGCGAGCGGCACTCCGGCGAGGTGGTCCGCGAACTGGGGGAGGACGAGTGCGCACGATTCGCCGGGCGGCGGTAGTCGAGCCGACCGGAGAGATCGAAGCCCGAGCCGCCCCCGATGTCCCCCCCTGTCAACCAGGTGCTGGTGGAGCTGATCGGCTTGGCCGTTCTCGTCCTGGCCGCAGACGTGTGTGCACTGGCGCTCTGGTGGGCTCCCTACTACACGCACGGCCCCGCCCTCTGGAGTTGGCGCGTGCGCGCTGCCAGCGACGAGGCCCTCGACGTGCAGGCGCGCCGTCTCTGGGAGTCGACGCGAGATGACGTCGTCCGGCCCATCAAGCTCGTGCCGATCGACGCGACGACGGTCATGTTCCGGGAGTCGATGGCGTTCGGCCACCTCTGGGTGTACCCGCTGGTCCTTCGCGGGTGTATCAACGGAATCCCGGGCGAGCAGCCGCTGGTCGTCACCGTCCGGCCTTGCCTCTGGCCTTGGATTCTCGCCGCGCTGTTCTTTGGAGGCGGCACCCACGACTGGCGGATGCGCCTCGGCAACGCGGCCGTGGTGGCGGTGTTCTTCTTCGCGCCGATAGCCGTTCTGCAGTGGATCCGGTTCCGTGCCGTGGCGCAGGGGTTCGGCACGATCCTGCGTTGGCGGACGCC
>JADHED010001419.1_pt1 | contig 20413 bp, 22 predicted proteins | sample 8952041 | NCBI WGS metagenome assembly JADHED01 (sample SAMN16124423, study PRJNA663239) | bioreactor sludge metagenome | isolation source: sludge (control) | place: India:Bengaluru | collected 2018-09-08
GTTTCTTCGTGATAATCATATTGTTCAAAGTCTTCCTCTTCTAAATAGATTTCTGTGAGTTCGCTGTTTGAATAGACTGCAACACCATAGATTTGATTGCCGATTTCTTCATAATTGTGGATAAAATCTACTTTAAAGTATTCGGCTATCTGTAATAAAATTTCAGTATTGGGAGACCATCTTGTTTGGTAATTGAAAATGCAGTCGCCATCTTCCAACAAAATATCAAAAAAATAACCTCTATTTTTATCCGAAACAAATTCGGGAAGTTGTCCGCAGTTTTCTTCATTTTCTCGGAGTTGCATTTTTACAAACTCTAATTTCACTTGTTCTAGAGCGGTTTCGTTGCCCTCAAAAGCAACCGAATTGCTACACCAGTTTGCCATAATTTCTAATTTTTAAAGGTTCTGTTTGTTCGTAAATATATGTTCCACTCGTTTTCAGTGGCTCTTTTCCCTCAGTCAATCGGACTTCCGAATTGAATGTCTTGGAAAGTTCTCTAGCATAGTTTATCGCTGTAGTTCTGTTGCAATAGGTTTGATAATACACCTCAATATCTTCCCATTTTCTTTTATCGCTTCGGTGTCTTAACTGAAAATTAAATTGTGCTTCCATATTTTTTTGAGATTGAGTTAAAATGGTAAATCATCATCAGTTTCATCTGAAAAAGGATTGCTATTGTTATTTTGTGAGCTTACTGTAGGTTCGTTATTGAACTCATATTTTTGCTTTCCACCGTGCAATTTGATGTTTGAAGTATGGAAGTTCAGTCCAGATTTTATTTCTCCATCTTTTCCTATCCAAGCACTACTGCTTATTCTGCCTGATAATTCCACTAAAGTTCCTTTGATAAGATATTCAGCTATTTTGGCATTTATCCAATAAGAACAATTGTAATAAGTGGTTTGCTCTTTACGTTCGCATTGTTTGGTTTTGTAGCTGTCATTAATGGCTACTGAAAAGTTCACGACTTTTTTGTCATTTTTTAGGGTGTTGATTTTTGCGTTTTGAGTAATTCTACCTACGATAGTGTTCATAATTTTTCGATTTAATTTGTTAATTTTTTAGTTGATTTTTGTCTGCTATGGGTTGAAGTTTTCGAGTGAATTGATTTGGTATCGAGGACACTCGGCTTTTTTCTTTTTCTATTTAAGTTTTGAAAAACAGTTTTATTCGTTGTTTTTTTGATTTTTCTAATGATGTTAAAGAGCTACTGCTATTGAATTGATTCGTACAACTGAGGTTCCGGCTTTTTCTTTGCCGATGATCATAGGACAGCATCAGGCACACAAAACCCGATTCAATTCCCGTAATTGCTTACAAGTTTTAAATCGGGCTAGAAATCTTTTTGTCCGAAGGATTTAGGAGTGTCTGGAAAAATTATTGGAACTTGTGGAAAGAATTTTTTGAGATACCCAAAAAGATTTTTTTGTGTGAATGATGATGTCCTACATTTGCAAATGTAAAAGCCAAACCACAGTTGGAAGTAATTATACAGTGATATTTGACATTGAAAAAGTTAAATATTATTCATAGCATTATATTTTTGAATATACTTACCTGATAAAAGTAATGTAAATATTCCCCAACTTTCAGTACAAGTTTTCAATCGTTCTTTCCATTCGGAAACTATTTCCGTATTGATTGCTAATTGATACTCTTCTTCATCGCCTTTAGCTTCTGGGAAGATGTAATCTCTGACATTAAACAACGCTTTAAAATACTCTTGTTCTTCTTCACTATTAATATAAGTATGCTCATCAAATGGAAACATATTTATCCAATTGGATAAAGAATCTAATATCGTTTGAAAAGATTGCTGTAATTCTAAACCAACCTTGTTCAAGTGTTGTTGCAAATTAATTTTATCAGATTCTGAAAGTTCAATTTCGTCAAATAATCTCAAGTCATAGAAATGGTCAACCAAGAAAAGTAATTTCCCATACGCTTCATTTGCTTTATTAATCTCATTAAATTCAGGGTATAGTTTCGCCCAACTATCTATGTTTAATTTTATGCTGATCTCCTCATCAATAGATTGTGAAATTGCACTAACAATTGATAGCTCTTCAAATGTTTTATCTTTCGCCAAATACAACCTTACTTCATTCCAATTATTGTTAAAAGTCTTGTTTAGGGCTGTTTGAATAAAATAAAATTTTGAGAAGTCCTTCTGTAACATCAAGTACTTCAAACTTGTATAATCTGGATTGTCAATGGCTTTATGAAGAATGTTGTAAGCTTCTTTGAAACCAATTAGTGACCAAAAAGGACTTTGACCGTCAATTATAAAGATTGGCTTGTTAGATGTAGTCTTATTATTGACATATTTTATTGTAAAAAAGTCAGATTTAGAAGCTTGTTTAAACTCCTTTATTATTCTGTTTTTAAAATCAGATTTTAGTTTCAATATCCTGTTGAATGAACGGTCTCCTTTGTTATTGTCGTTCAAAAAATCTTTCCAAATAACAGATGTAGTAAGTAATGAATTTACTTCCAGTTTGGAATTGTGTTTAGGGTCTATGTTTCCGAAAATATTTTTATATTGAGCATTATATTCAGCAAGTTTATTTACTGCATTATAGAGATTGGTTTGAGATAATCGCTCAATATTTTCATCGTGGATATGTCCTTCTTCAGTTTTTAACTTAATTCTTGAATAAAGTGTTTTTGCAGATTGCTGAATAAAAACCTCAATACTTCCTTTGAAATCTGAAAGGCTTTTAAAGTAGCGTTCATATTTTGATTGTAACTTTTTGTTTAATTGCTCTCTTTCGTTGCCAGAAGCCGAATCTTTCTTTTTTCCGCCATATATCCCTAACTCATCAGTTATCAATTTTGGCTCTTTAACTTTTCCAGGCATTTTCAGAAAGACATTCTGCATAACGCAAACTACTGGTGTATATGTTTTGCTTCCAGCAAAGAGTTTTGCAAACGAGCTATTGAATTCATTTACCTTTTCTTTAATTAAATATTCCCATTGATTGAGTTTCACTAAATACTCCTTCCAATCGGCTGGTCTATTTTCATAATCATAAAGTTTAGTAATACAAGCATTAATATTTACCCATTCTTCCAATGGCAAATTCTCAATCGGCATTGCTTTGTGTGTATCATCTAGATCAACGGATAAGGCTTGCAATTTATGTCCATATCCTTGAGATTTATACTTTTTCTTGTCTGGCAAGGCTGTTCTAATAATTTCCAAAATTTTTACGACAAAATCATTGCTTGACCTTATTTCCGTATTTTTTAAAATATCAATAATGAAATGAATTGTGATTTCATCTCCTGTAAATTCAAAATGTACAATGTCAAATTCTTCTTTAATGTTCTTTACAAAATGTTGTATATATTTCTTTCGTATAGCGTCCAATTCAAGAGAATAAGAATACATCCCCAACATTAATTTAGACAAGCTTTTACTATCCATCATTTGAAAAGCTTTTTCAAATTTTGCATCTTCATAAACCTCTATATCAGGTTTATTGTTTGGTATATTTCTCAACCAAAACAATGACTCTCCAAAAGATTTCCATTCAAAATTTGTAGCAGGTGGCTTACTTGGAAAATCAAGCTTATTTAATAATTCTGTCACCAAGTTGAAAACAGTTTCCTTTGCAGATATCCTCTTATTGATGTAATCTATTTTTTCTATTCGTTCATTATCAACTTTTAATAGGTCAAGCATTCCATTTCTATCATAATTACTCGAAAACATAAAATCAATAAAAAACATCCAAGCTTCGCCGAACATCTCTCTGCATTCATCAATTACTGCTCGATTAGTTTCTACATATTGTTTTGTACCAAGCCATATAAAAGCATTTATAAATGATGCGCATGTAGCCCAGTTTTCTACAGAAATATCTTCATTTAATTTCTGAATGAATTTATCTGATTTTAAAATATCAAGATTGAATAGCTGTAATAGAAACAGATACAAATCTTCTTCGGCTAATAATGCTATTGTTTTGTAAGCATAGTCTTCTTTATGATTAATAAATTCATCAAATAAGATTTCCGTCAACTTTTGCGAGCGGACCATATGCAATCCTTGAATGTATTTTCGGTTGGCAGATTTTTTTATCAGATATTCATTTTCTAATTTTTCAATTATAAATTGATAGTCAATATTGGAACTCAGTTTTGATACGTCAATCTTTGCACCTACAGAATCAGCAAGACTTACAATTCTTAAGAACTCAATTTGTTGACTGACATTTTGATTGTTTTCCTGATGTATTTGTAAAATCTGTTGCTTTAATTTATTGAATAAGGAATCTCCTTGTGTAATGGAATAAACAAATTCTAATAATGGAGCATCATCACCTAACTGAATCCAAGCTTGCTCAAAATCGGTAAAATGGTTTATTTGATTTCTTTCATTTAGTTTTAAGTAAATGATTTCTGCTTCTTCTTTGATAAGTGACAAGTCTATTTCTTTGTATTCAAACTCAACACCTATGGCAGAAGCTCTGTACCAATCTTCATTCCTTACTGCAACAAGAAACTTGATATGTTTTAAATGTGAAGATTCTTTAATTATTTTAACCCATTCAGTAGTATTGGGTGTAACGTTTATAACAAAAACTATAGGGATATCTAACTTCCTGCTTACAGATGCAATCGCTTGAATTGACTGTTGAGTAATTATAGGGTCATCCTGAATATTAAGTTCAAAAGAAAGCCAATGATTGATATATTTATGCACATAACTATATAACAAAGCTGTTTTCCCTTGTCCAGATGCACCTTTAATCATTACAGCATTATTTGTCTGTAGATGTTCGTTAATTTTCTCTAAATGCTTTTCTCTATTAACATCAAGACCCAATAAAATATGTTCATATTTTGTTAGCGTTGCATTGTAAAATTCTTTTTCTAACTGCTGACGATTTACATCATCTGTAGAAATTTTATGTAATGGTTTTAGAACTATTCCATATTGATTGTGTATTGCAATTCTCTCGCTTAAATATTTGGCAAAGTCTTGAATTTTATCATAGAAATCTTTTTTTGTAATAGACTGTTGCTTTTCTGCAATATACTGTAGCCAATACAACAAATATCCGATGGTTGGAATGGGGTCAATCTCTTTAAAGTTGTCCTTCATTAATTGTTCAACTTCATTTGCAATTAACTCTTCGTTGACTTCTGCAAATTGTGTTTTGGTCTTAACGATTTTCCATTCTTCTGAAGTAATTTTATATCTCTTTAAAATAAGTTTTTCTTTTTCGCTAATACTGTCTTTATGGTTATACCAGTTTTTAAGGTCTTCACTTATTTTTCCATAAGATACAAGTATAGGAGTTGCTTCACGGTAGTTATATAGAAATCTTATAATAAATGAAGTTTTACTGTCTGAAAGAATGTCAGATAGCGTTATAGGTTTCCCTAAATTTTTCAACTGTATTGCGAAATGAAGTTTACCATTGTTATCTAATACATCTAAATCTTCTTCTCCTTCTAGTCTGTAAATGAAATCATCTGATAAAGATGATAAGATATAATATAATGAATATAGGAATTGGGTTCTATACCCCTTAAGAGCTGAAATTGCAGACATTCGAGATAATAATTTTTTTTATTATTTACACTTTAATTATCTAATTTATAAAATAAAAATTGGAGTTATTCCAAAGATATCTACTTTTTAAAAGTAGCTATAAATTTAATATAAAATCTAAAAGAATATTCTTAAAAAAGAATAATAATTTCATCATTTTTTTATTTCTTTATTCTCAAACACACCCATTCATTCAAATCCTTAAAACATCGATAAATCAGCGAACAATCCTCCACATTCTTATATTGATTCTGAATTTTTGACTTAACAAATTTTCCATTATCATCATTATCCAAAAAAACCAAAATTTTAGCATATTTTTTCAACGTTTCTTCAACTTTAAAAAGCATCGCCGTAGAATTAAGAATCAGATAATCTGAATTTAAATTTCCTTTTTTTTCCAAATTTTTATAGGTCAAATAATCAAAAAAACCTTCAAAAATGCAAATTTCACTGCTTTGATTTTCAACCAAAGTCACATCCTTTTTACCTAAACATATTTTGGAGTATTTATTTCGGATTTCAACGCCTCCAGAATTATTGAAAAATCCGATTCCGAAATACTTTTTTCCGTTCAATTCGTATCCAATTTCTTTTACTAAATCTCTTTGTTCATAAACTTTTCTGGATTTTAAATACTGAATTAGTGCAGGATGTTGGACTTTGCCAACTTTGAGAATTTTATATTCTTTTTGTTGCTTTGCCTCTTCATTTTGAAATTCATTTTGTACAGAAAAATCAAGTTTCTCTAAATATTTCAACGCTTCAGAAACAGAACATTGATTAATCTGTTGAACAATTGAAATCACGTCATAACTTTTTCCCGTTCCAAAATCAAATGCTTTGTTTTTGACAAAATCAACAGATAAGCTCGGAATTTTTTCTTCTCTGTCGAGCGCAAAATAAAAAGCCGTTTTTCTGTTTTCTTTGACTGGGAAAAGATTGACTGATTCCAAAACCATCCTTATACTTATTTTTTCTTTTACTTCTTCACAATTCATTTTTTTTCTTTTTTAAAGCAAATTTTTTATCCACATTTTCCTTTTAAATAAAAAAAAGACTTTTTAATTACTTTTATAATACTTTTAATGAAGCACTGTATCGACTTGTAGAAAAAGGTTTAAACCACTTTTTCGGTGAGTGCAATTCCGAATTCTGGTGAGTGCAATTCCGAATGTGGAGTGAGTGCAATTCCGAAAACTACCCTTATTTATGGTGAGTGCAATTCCGAATTCAATTTTTAGTTTCTTTGTTAAATTCATAGTTATCCACAATTTTTGATGCTTTTTTACATTTTTTATTCGTTTTAAATTTTTGGGTGAGTGCAATTCCGAATTTTTATTCAAAAAATTGATAATTTTAACATTTTCTTAACTTTAGTGAGTGCAATTCCGAATTTTTGGTGAGTGCAATTCCGAAATCAGACAATAATTGGGTAACCATTCGGAAGCAGTTCTCCCATTTTTGTACGCTGATATATTTGAATAATTAGGCTTTGAATCTCATTTAAAAATTCCTTTCCTTGAAAAGCTGTTGACTTTATTTTTTTTAATCTATTTATTCTGATAAATTCTTTGAACGCTTTTTCTATCAAATCTCTGGTTTGTGGAATATTTCTGTACTGATGAGAGAACTGAAGCATTTCATTTTCCTGTAAACCATACCTTTTTTTGAAATAAATTAATCTTCGGGTAATCCTTTCACTTTGGTCAAAATGCACTTCGCTTAATTTTAATGATTCTTTGATATTTGTGAATGAATTATCCTCTAAAATCGTTTTAGTCAAAAAAGGATTTATAAATATTGAATCTTTGTTGTAAGTGTAATTGAACGAAAGCGTATTGAATGTATTCAAACTGATTCTTGCAGGTTTCAAAAATTTGAAACAAAAATCTTTAGTTGTCTTATAGTTCAACCCAAACTTTTTGTTGAGTGTAGAAAGTTTCAAAACGGTTCCATTTTCAGGTAATTTTGAGAGCCAAATTGCAAAAATAATATGCTTGTTGTTCCGAACATTGTACACCAAATTATACAAAACATAATTGTATTCTGGGATGACTAATAATTTCTTAAGCCAATAACTGCTGACTAAAAATGTAGTGTAACCTCTTTTGTCGTAACTGGGTGTAGAAATGAGTCCACCGAAAGTTTTTATTTCTTTGCCTTTGGAATTAACCGATTTATACCAACCCATTTTAAATTTGGCAAGAAACTCATAAGCATCAATCACTTGCTTGGTGGATCCACTTGGAGAAATTTTGCTGTTTTTAATTTTAATAGAAGCAAAAATGTTGTTTTCTGTTTCAAATTCTTCGTCGAAAAGAGAAAGCTGCTTCGGCCTGTCTTGAGGTCGGAACTGTTCGTTACTGATGATAGAAATAATATTAAAAATCACACGAAGCGCATTAATTGGAATATCCGCAGCTTCGGAATCATCAAAAATAAAATCGTCCACAAAACAGTTTCCGATACGGATTTTGTCAATATTTCTTTCGTTTTTATTTTCAAAACCTTTACGGATAAGCCGTAAATCCTTTTCCGAAGCAGCCATAGTTGATTTCGTTTTTGATGTTTATGTTTAAATGGTTTTTACTTTAAGATTCAGGGCGTTTTATATTTGGAATGTCTTGCAACGAAAGGGAATTTTCTCCGCTCGTATTTTTTAGATAAGGCAAAGTACTTTTCAATGTAGATTTCCAATTGCTGATAGGACGATTGGAGGTGTTTTTCCAGCCATTATTTATCCAACTCTCATATTTTTTACTTATGTTTAAATCCAATTCGGCTTCATAGCCTTCCAATGATTTTGCATATTCCATAAACTCATCCAAAGAAGGAATTTTGGAATTTTTAAGGTTTTGTTGTTCTAATTCTAGCTTTTGCTTTTGTGATGATTCTGAAGATGCTTTTACATCACTATTAATTTCAATTTCTTTTATTGCCTCAACTGAATTTTGTGCAGATAGAATATTTTCAAATATTTCTAAAACTTCTCTATTTTGGTCTTTTTCAACAATTGTACTTTCTTCATTTCTGATTGATTTTTTAGATTCAATTTCAAAGGAATAATTCAACAGCAATCGGTAATGACAAGGAAGTCCATTTTTGGATTGAAATTGAATTAAACCTAAATTTTTGAGTTTCTCTTTTGTTGACTTTATCGTTTTTCTGGTTAATCCCAGTTCTCTTCCCAATTCAACATCAGAAATTTTGAAATCGTAGCGGTCATTTTCATAGCCCATTTTCAGCAAATAGAAATACAATAATATTTCTGTAGGACTAATTTTTGCCGTTTTATTAAAATCCCAAAACCGCTCTATCAATTCAAGGTAGTACATCTTATTTTTTTGCAAAAAGTTGCAACGCTTTTTCTTTATCAATGATAATGATATTCCCATTTTGAATAATGGCTTCATCTAATATTCCCGAAGATTTTATTTCAGAGGCTTTAGAAACAGAACAACCGAGAATTTTTGCCAAACCTTTCAGTCCGTATTCATATTTGCTTTCCAAGTTAATTTTTTGGGAAATTTCCAAAAATTCTTCAACCGTCAGCTTCCAAATGGGGGTTTGTGGATTTATGTTTTTCATAGAATTGATGATTTGATGGAAAATACAATTGTTTAATTACCATTTTTTAGAAAAGGATTTATTATAGTATTCATCCATCGTTTTTTCTACATCAGAAAGTTTGTAATAGATTTTGTTTCCAACTTGTGAAAAAGATATTTTGCCTTCATCACGCCAGGTTTGTGCAGTTCTTCGTGAGATTTTTAGCATTTTGATAAATTCTTCGTTATCTAAAAATACTTCCTGCTTTGGTAGGTTTTTTGAATTGATTTTGTGATGTATGTCATCGATTTTTGACATTAAAGCATCGAATTGCTCTTTTGAGAGAATAATTGCCTCCATTTTTTCTTATGTTTTTAATGATTATGGAGCAAAATTGAGCAAACAAAAAAAGTCCCGAAGTCCCGAAAAAGTCTCTCCGAGACTTGTTTTTTTTTAGATTAATTTATTAACATCAATACGTTTATGAGATTTGGGTCTTTTATCGTATTTAGAGGGACGTAAAATCGTTTCAACAGTTGCTGTGCTGATTTCGTGACCATCTTTATCTACGAAATTATTGCAAATTAATGCCACAAAATCATTTGTATTGGCATCCAAATATGGTTTGCCTTCAATAAATAGTTCACGGTTCAGTTGAAAAAATACATCCACAATCTGATTGAGGTTGCTGTTGATTTTAATTTTGTTTTCTAGTGTGGGTCTCTGTATATAATTAGTCTTCTTCTTTGTAAGTTGTTCTTCCAATTTTCTTACTTCAATGAGACGTTCAATCTCATTAGTGCATTGTTCATCAAATGGGGGAAGATTTTTGTTTACAAAATCAATGACAGATTGTTGATAATCAAATTTTTGATTGGTTAGATAAACTATTTTCTCTTCAAAAATAATTATTCGGTCAAGTTCCTCTTTCACTTCTTTAAAACTGAAGTATCTTTCTTCACTTTCTGCGTTAATTTGCTTTTTATTTAGTCTCGTAGGACTTTCTTGTGTTTCATCACAAATTAAATTGAGCCTTTTCAATTCGATACAGGTTTGAAACTTTATATGTCTGCTCTCATTACTTCCTTTTTGAAAGAGTTTTTCATTAACAACAATGAGTTTTTCAAATGTGTTCAGCCAGTCAATTGGATTTTTGGCAATACTAAAATGATGGTTAATAAAATTTTGGATTTGAGAATAGTGCAATTGAAAAATTTTATTGATAAGTGATTGGCAATAAGACTGTAAATTTTCTTCTGTGTTTTTTTCTATGTCAAATAAATGGTTAAAAGCATCTGTAACTTTTACAGACGTAAACTCCATGAAAGGAGCCGTTTCCAAAAGTGGATAATGTGAAATCATAATAAGTTTTCTTTTATCATCTCAAATTTTGTGCTCTAAGTATTTTTTTGACTATAACTCATAATGAGACATTGAAAAAAGAAGAATGTTTTCCATAAGAATAACACTCTTCTTTTTTGCTTTATTTATATTCTAGAGATTAATACACAAACTTGTCCATCGAAGCATCAAGTTCTGTATTGATTACTTTTGCATAAATCTCGGTTACACGAATGCTCGAATGATCCATGACTTTTGAAACGTGTTCAATACGCATTCCATTATTCAATGCATTTGTAGCAAATGTATGTCTGCTCATATGGAAGGAAAGTCCTTTGTTTAAATCAATTTTTTGAGAAATGTATGATAGTGATTTATTGATATTACGAGAAATTCTTTCAATTTCTGAAATGGCATAATGTTCATTTTTCAAAAATTTCTCTTCATTTTTTACTAAAGAAAAAACGAAGCTTTCATCGGTGCTGTTTTCATTTTTGTGTTTTTTGAGAACTTCTAAAGCTGGTTGGACTAGTTTGAAGCTATGCAAGTTCCCTGTTTTTCGGATAACTTTTGATAATTTGGAATCTTCAAAATTAATGTGCTTCCATTGCAAAGAAATCACATCGCCCATCCTAAGTCCACCTGCATAAATGCAAAAAACAAACATATCTCGGAATTTTGACATTAAACTTCCTTCTTCTAATTCTGCATTTTTCAGCAGTTCAATTTCTTCTTTTTGGAGAAATTTTATTTTCGCAGAATCTTTTTTGGTCTTGATTTTATTGAAAGGATACAGATTTAGAGGGACCATGTCTTCTGCAATGGCATCATTGTAGAATTTCATCAGGCTTCTTATATTGGTTTGTACCGTATTGTTTTTGTTTTTTAAAGTAGAATAGCAATAGGTAATGTAGTCGTTCAGCAAGACGGTAGTAAGGTCTTCGAAATAGAATTCTTTTTCACCTACATATTTTTTAAACTTCTCTAGGTGAGCCTGATATTTGCGTTGTGTTAAAATGGAAATGGAACCATTGATTTTTTCTAATCTTTTAAAGGCATAATCAAAAAACAATGAAGATTCTTTCCCTTTGATTGCTTCTTTTAGCTTCTTGGCAGAAACTGACTCATTTTTCCTTGAAACATCAGCGACCTGACCTTCCGCATCGGCAATAACTTGAGACAAATAGGCATTTAATCTTGCACTATTCGGATGGTTTTTCTTTACTTTTTGCTTTGCTTCGTCCCATTCTGAAGGCTTTAATTTCTGACCTGTCGTGAGAAATTTTGCTTTTCGGTCTTTTATAAGTCTAATGTAAAGTGGACAATGTCCTGTTTGGGATTCTTGTGCTGTTCTCAGAACTAATTTTACTGATGCCATAATGTTGTATATTTTTAGGTTTTATATTCCCTTTGCAAAACAGTGCAAAGCAAAGAAACCCTTTAAATAGAAGGTTTCGCAAAGGGAAGCAACCTGATACAAAAGTACAACAAGCAGTTCAACAAACTCTTAATTTGGATGCTTTCGGATTCGTTAGTTTTCTTATCTTAAAATTGTAAAACCCACTGAAACAAGCACTTTGAAGCAATCAAATGAAATATTGGAAAATAGTAATATCTTTGTCAAAGTTTATTTTGGCAAAGTTTTTTTTAAATAGAATGAACGAAAAAGAAGATTTTTTAGAAGACGACGATTTGTTGTTAGAAGACGAAAATTCTAATGATGAGGAAAATTCTGGGCTTTTCGAACATCTTAATATCACTGTAGATAAAAAGCAAGAACCTCTAAGAATTGATAAATTTTTATTGATTTATCGTCAGAATTCTTCTAGAAATAAAATATCTCAAACCTGTAGAGCAGGAAACGTAATTGTAAACGGAAATCCTGTAAAACAAAATTACAGAGTAAAACCGGGCGACGAAATTTCAGTTTTATTAACACATCCGCCACGCGAAAACGTAATTATTCCAGAAGATATTCCTATTAATATTGTCTATGAAGATGATGATGTTTTGGTAGTGGATAAAGAAGCAGGAATGGTGGTGCATCCTGGTTTTGGGAATTGGCAAGGAACTTTGGTAAATGCCGTTGCCTTTCATTTTCAAAAAAACGGAGTTAAATCAGATTTAGACAGAGTAGGTCTCGTTCATAGAATTGATAAAGATACTTCAGGACTTTTGGTAATCGCTAAAACCGAATATGCACTAAGTTATTTAGCAAAACAATTTTTTGATAGAAAAACCAAACGTTTGTATTGGGCTTTTGTTTGGGGAAATTTAGCAGATGACGAGGGCACCATTAGAGGACACATCGGCAGACATCAAAAAAACAGAATGCAAATGGCAGTTTACGAAGACGGAAGTCAAGGGAAACACGCTGTTACTCATTATAAAGTTTTAGAAAGATTTAAATACATGACTTGGATTGAGTGTAAGCTAGAAACAGGCAGAACTCACCAAATTAGAGCGCATTTCAGACATATTGGGCATACGCTTTTTAATGATGAAAGATACGAAGGACATCAGATTTTACGTGGTGTAAATCTTCCGAAATATAAACAATTTGTAAAAAATGTATTCGAAGTTTTGCCAAGACATGCTTTGCATGCTCATACATTAGGATTTATACACCCTACTACAAAAAAAGAAATGTATTTTGAGTCTCCAATGCCAAAAGATATGCAAGAAGCGGTAGAAAAATGGAGAAATTATCTCCAAAATTCTTAAATTTGTTTCACCATGAAAGTTTTTACTTAAATTTGACGATTAGAAAATCACAATTATGAAAAAGAAGATATTATCACTTATTATTGCTGCAATTTCAGGATTTGCAATGGCACAGGAAACCATTCCTATGTATCAGCAGTATTTATTTGATAGTGAATTTCTTTTTAATCCGGCTTTTTTTGGAAATACAGACGATTTCGTTTTCAGAGCAACTTATCAAAAACAATTTTCTAAGTTCGACGAATCTCCTAATGTTCAATCTATTGGGATGCACGCCAATGTTTTTGATAGAGTAGGAGCGGGAGCTTATTTCTTTAGAGACCAAAACGGACCAATTTCGGCTAATGGAATTGCTGTTGGAGCTTCTTATTTTGTTCCTTTGAGCGATGACGAAAGAAAAGACCAGTTTTCATTCGGTACAGCGGTTAATTTTTACAACGAAAGTTTTGATGTTTCTAAAGTAAATGCTACAGACCCGAACGATCCGCTTTTATACGAAAGCAACAACAGTATTTTTATAGCTTATGCTAACATCGGTTTGCAAGCCACTTATAAAGGTGCTTTTGCAAGTGTTTCTATTGCAGATATTCCTTTAAGTAACAATACACCAGTGGTTAACGGAATAGAACCGTCACCTACAAGGTATTATTTTAATGGAGGTTATGATATTAATTTGGTAGATGGTTTAATTATTCAAACGTCTTTTATGCTGAATTTGAACACCAATTCTTCTCGCCTTTTTGATGTGAATTTATTAGCAAAATTATATAGCGAAAACAATTATTTTGCAGCCGGAATTAGTTATAGAACGGCTAATAGTGCTTACGGAAAAGAACAATTAAGCATTTCTCCTCTTCTTAAATTCAAAACCAATTGGCTTACAGTTGGTGCTACTTATAACTTAGGACTTTCGGATATTCAACAATATGGAGGTAATTCTTTTATGGTAAGTGTAGGTTTCGATGTTCCTAATTTTATCAATTCCAGAGGTTTTAGATACCGATAATATTGCTTGATGCTTGATGCAGGAAGCTGGATGTTACAAAATTTTATCAAAATGAGTTTTAAATTTGAAAAATTGACAATTTGGCAAGACTCTATGAACTATGGAGAAAAAATATTTAATACGTCTTCTATTTTTCCAAAAGAAGAAACATTTAATTTAACAAGTCAAATTAGACGAGCTTCTGATTCAATAGCCCTTAATATATCTGAGGAAGTATTTTACAAAGTAATTCTGAATTTAAAAAGTTTCTTGGATATTCGGTTCGTTCATTGGCAGAAGTGGTAACTTGTCTGTATAAGGCAAAACACAGAAATTACATTGATGAAAATCTTTTCAAAGAATTTTATGACGAGTCATATAAATTAATGAATTCGATTATTGCATTTAGAAATAAGCTTATTTAACTTCCATCACCCATCATCATACATCCTACAAAATTGCTTTACCTTCACATTCCTTTTTGCAAACAAAAATGCAGCTACTGCAACTTTCATTTTTCAACTTCTTTGAAGCTGAAAGAAGAGATGATTTTAGCAATAAAAAAAGAAATTTTTCTAAGAAAAGATGAGTTAGAAAGCAAAACACTTTCGTCTTTATATTTCGGTGGTGGAACACCTTCCATACTTTCTGTTGATGAGATAAAATCTTTAATAGACGAAGTTTTAAAATATTTTGACTTTGAAAAAAATATTGAAATCACACTAGAAGCTAATCCTGATGATTTAGATAAAAATTTTCTGAAAGATTTAGCCAAAACCGAAATCAATCGACTTTCTATAGGAACACAAAGTTTTTTTGAAAAAGATTTAAAGCTCATGAATCGTGCTCATGATGCTTCTGAAGCCGAAAGTTCTATAAAAAGAGCACAGGATTTTGGCTTTGAAAATTTGAGTATTGATTTGATATACGGTTCGCCTACATCTAATTTTCAAATTTGGAAAGAAAATCTCCAAAAAACTATAGAATTACAAGTTCCTCATGTTTCTTCGTATGCTTTAACTATTGAGCCGAAAACAGCTCTTAATGCTTGGGTGAAGAAAAATAAAATTGCCAAACCAGAAGAATCTACACAGAATAAAGAGTTTTATTATATGTCAGATTTTTTGAAAGACAATGGCTTCATACACTACGAAATTTCCAATTTTGCGAAGAAAGATTTTGAGTCAAAACATAATTCTGCATATTGGAAATACAAAGAATATTTGGGGATTGGTCCTTCTGCACATTCGTATAATGGTAAAAATAAACGCAGTTGGAATGTAGCCAATAACACGAAATACATCAAAGATTTAGCAGAAAATAAGCTTCCAAAAGAAACTGAAATTCTATCCGAAAAAGACCAATACAACGAAATGTTAATGATTGGTTTGCGTACGATTTGGGGAGTTGATTTAGAAAAAATGAACGAAAAGTTTTCTGATGAAATTTTAGAAACATTTAATAAAGATGTTCAGCCAAAATTAGAAGAAGGAATTTTAATCATTGAAGGAAATCATTTGAAAATACCTGAAAAACATTGGTTTTTGGCAGACGGAATTGCCTCTGATTTGTTTATTATTTAGTTCGGATGTTAGATGATGGATGCTGGAAGTAAAAATTGTATAAATATTTATCATCTAACATCTTTCATCAAACATCCAAACAATTTTATTATTTTTGCAAAAATTTCAAGCCTTTGAAACCAAAATTCACTCACCTTTCCGCTTCTCAACCGATAGGAATTTTTGATTCTGGAGTTGGCGGACTTACAGTTGCTAAAGAGATTAAAAGATTAATGCCTCACGAAGATTTTATCTATTTCGGAGATACGGTTCATTTGCCTTATGGCGAAAAATCTAGAGAAGCAATTGTAGGTTATGCAGAAAAAATCACTCAATTTCTGTTAGATAATAATTGTAAAGCGGTGGTAATTGCCTGTAATTCGGCAACAGCGAATGCTTTGCAAGAAGTGAAAGAATTGGTTGCAGGAAGAGTTCCTGTGATAGACGTGATAAATCCTGTTGCAGAAAAAGTGGCTTTCGAAATTCATCAAAATATTGGTGTAATAGCAACTAAAGCTACCGTAAATTCTGGTTTGTACAGGAAATCTATCAGAAAACTGAATAAATTTATCAATGTCTCAGAATTGGCAACTCCGTTGTTGGTTCCAGCAATTGAGGAAGGTTTTATTAATCATCCAATTACTCATGCAATTATTTATAATTATTTGAGCGATAGAAAGTTAAAGGATATTGAAACATTGATTTTAGGTTGTACACATTATCCTTTGGTGATAGATGAAATTAAAAAGTATTACGGAAGCAGAGTTCGTGTAATAGATTCTCCGAAAATTGTGGCAAGCTATTTAAGAGATATTTTGAGCAAAAATAATCTTCTTAATACACAAATTTCAGAAGGAACTACACAATTTTACTTGTCAGATTTAACTAAAAATTTCGAAAAAATTTCAAAAAAATTCTTCGGAAATAAAATTAGTTTAGAGTTGAAACTTCTTTAAATTTACTTAAAAAAGTAAGCAAGAATAAACATTGGTGTACACAAACTTAAAATCATAAATACGAAATAGAAAAATCTATCCGAATCTAAATTATCTTCAGTGAACCATTTTCTTGGTGGATTAATTGGATTTCTATTCTTATATTTTCTAAAAAAATAAAGCAAAATATGAAGAAGTAAAAATTGAAATAAAGGACAGAATAGAAATAAATAGAAATTTGGTTTTCCATATGTTTCTTCATTTATTTTTATAATTCCAATTATTAATAAAAAAATTGTACTTAAGAAAACATATTTATAAATTTTAACCTTCAATAAATAGTTTTTGAAGAATAGAAAAAAGAATGGAATGTAAAGCAAACCAAACAAAAAAGAAATTTCATCAAATTTCATGTGATAAATTTGGTTTAAAAATAGAAAAACTCACATTTCCATACTTTCTAGTTTCCTGTAAATTAGGATGTTCTAATTTCATTTTAGATTGATGTTCTAAAACAAAAGTTCCGGTTTCTTTCAAAAATTCGTTGTTTAAAACTAAGGAAATCAGTTCGTTGTATTTTTTTTCTTCCAATTCAAAAGGAGGGTCGGCAAAAACAATGTCGTATAATTTTTTAGTTCTGTTTTTCTTTAACCATTCAAAAACATCACCTCTTTGTACATTTATTTGAAGTGCCATTTCTAGCTCAGAAGCCGTAGAATTGATAAAAGCAGCGTGTTTAGGATTCATTTCTACAGCGGTAATGTCGTTGCAATCTCTTGAGGCCAGTTCCAGAGAAATAGAACCAATTCCTGCAAAAAGATCTAAAACAGAGCAAAATTCTAAATCATATTTATTCACTAAAATGCTGAAAAGCGCTTCTTTAGCGAAATCTGTGGTAGGTCTTACATCGAAATTTTTAGGAGCCGAAATTCTTTTTGCTTTCCATTTTCCACTTATAATTCTATACATTTTTGTTGGGTGTTAGATGTTAGATGATGGGTGTTAATCAAGTTTGCTTCTAAAAGCAATCATTGAGTTCATTAGTTTGTATGATTCTTTATAAAATTCACTGAAATTTTGTTCATCAATATAATTTCTATTTTTTGCTTTATAAAGACAAGTAATAACTTCAGCCAAGGAACGAATTGAAAAACCTAAAAATCTTTTGAATTCTAAATTACTTTGTAAAATACTTCCTTCAGAAATGTTTAGTGCAATAGAATCAGATGCTCTTCTAATTTGAGATGTTAGATTGAATGTTTCTTCTTTTGGAAAATTGATTGAAATTTTAAAAATTTTTTCACCAAAATCCATAGAATCCTGCCATATTGTTAACTTTTCAAATTTAAAACTCATAATTATGTTTCTTATTTTACTTCCAGCATCCAACATCCAGCATCCTTCAATTTAATATTCTTCACAAATTTTCTTAATTCCGAAATAAAGGTTTCATTTTCTGTGGTTTCTCCGTAAATGTAAAAGTAAGTTTCTGTGGTGCTGAAATTTATTTTACTTAAAGAAAACATAATAAAATACAAGAAATCTACTTCAGAATCTGCATCCAAATTGTTATAAAGTACTACTTTTCTGTTCTCAAAAGCGAAAAATTCTACTTGATGGTGATACAAATTAATGTGAATTTCCTTGCTATTTCTTACTTGTATAGAATTCAGGAACTTTTCTCCAGAAAAATTAAATTTTGTAGGAAGTTTCTTAGACTTTATTTTTTTGTAGAAATTTTTCGGGAAAGTATAATAAAACTGAACGCTATATTTTTTGTTAACAGAAAGCATCAGTTCTTCGTTTTCTTCGTTTACAGGTGCGTTATACGAAATCAATTTATAGCCCAATTCATGTTCTGCAAAAGTATCTGGCGTTAAAGAAAAATGATTGAGCGCCGAAAAAACGGTTATCTCTTTATAATCGTCTTTCGATAAAATTTCGTCTAATTTTTCTTCAACCAAGTTGGGCGAAGTTTCTTCGTTTACAAAATAAGACGCTTCCTGCAACACACTTTTTCCTTTAGAAATGTGCCATTGCAAACCATCTTTGGTGAAAAGTAGAGAAAGCTTGTGCATATTTTTTTCAATAATTGCAAAGGTATTGATTTTTAAACTATTTTTGAAGGAAGTTTTTTATATATGAAGTATCTGTTTTTATTTATCGCAATTTTAGGATTTCAATTTGGTTTTTCTCAAGAAAAAAAGAAACAAATTGTAGAAGTAGCTTGTGGACAATGTCAATTTAAAATGAAGGACAAAAAAGGTTGTGATTTGGCGGTAAGAGTTGATGGTAAAAGTTATTTTGTTGAAGGCACAAAAATTGATGACCACGGAGATGCACATGCAAAAGATGGTTTTTGTAACGCGGTGAGAAAAGCTGAAGTAATTGGAGAAGTAAAGGGCGATAAATTTGTGGTAAGTTATTTCAAACTTTTACCAGAATCTACAAAAAAGTAACTTCTACATTGCCAGAACTGTGGTAGAAAAAATCGTGGTCTTCGTATTCTATTCCTGCGAAACCGTGCAACACTTCGTGTACCATATTTTGTAAAACACCATCACCAATTCCGTGTATAATGTTGAGTTTTTTCAAATTGTTATTTCTGCAATATTCTAGTTTTTCGATGAGTTTTTCACGTTGAATCATCAGTCTTTCCCAAGACTCGAATTCTTGAGGATTTTTAACCAAATTCTCGAAATGCAAATCTATAGATTCAGTTTTTTTTTGATTTTTTTTTGAAATTTTAGTCGAGTTTTCTTTTTTAGAAACAACTGAAATATCTTTATAAATAGTAGGATTTTGAGGAACGATTTTAGATTTTTCAATTTCGTAATGGAAACCATGCTCGTCTTCTATTTGTACCAAATTTTCTTTGAAAGCAGAAATTTTCCCTTTCAAATCATCATCAATCACCGAAACCAAATCACCTATTTTCACAATCTTTGATTGTTTTATTTTTAAAAACTAATTCCTAAATCCTTTTACCTAATTCCTAATTCCACCACTTCTAAATTTTCAATTTTCTCACCATTTATTTCGAATCTTAGCATTGTTCTCGTTTTGTGCCAACCGTGTTTTCCCGCAGCGCCAGGATTCAGATGCAAGATTTCTAACTCTTTATCATACATTACTTTCAAAATATGAGAATGCCCCGAAATAAAAATTTGAGGTTTTTCTTCTTTTAATTTTTGTTTTACCTTTGGTGCATATTTATTGGGATAACCGCCAATGTGAATCATAAAAACTTTCACTTTTTCGCATTCAAAAATAGCAATTTCCGGAAATTCAGCTTTTATTTTGGTATCATCAATATTCCCGAAAACACCACGCAGTTTTCCAGTTTTTTTGAGTTCGTCAATAATTTCTAAATTTCCAAAATCACCAGCGTGCCAAATTTCATCAGCATTTTTGGCATATTCTAGAATTCTATCGTCTATATAAGAATGCGTGTCAGAAAGTAGAAGGATTTTTTTCAAAAAAATGTATTTTTGCAGTTGAATTCCACAAAAATATAAAAATTGCGCTACTTTATAGAATTTTCTTACAACGGTTCTACGTTTTTTGGCTATCAAATTCAGCCAAACGAAATTTCTGTTCAAGAAGAATTAGAAAAGGCTCTTTCTACAATTCTACGAAAAGAAATTAAAACAACAGGAGCGGGAAGAACCGACACTGGAGTTCACGCAAAAAAAATGTTTGCTCATTTTGATTTTGAGGGAGAAATTTCTGAAAAATTGGTGCA
>JADHED010001421.1_pt1 | contig 20385 bp, 23 predicted proteins | sample 8952041 | NCBI WGS metagenome assembly JADHED01 (sample SAMN16124423, study PRJNA663239) | bioreactor sludge metagenome | isolation source: sludge (control) | place: India:Bengaluru | collected 2018-09-08
TGCCCAGCGGACGCACGGCGCTGCCGCCAAGAATCTGGAACTGCTGACACCCTCTGCTGTCGAGATCGACCATGGAACTGACCCCGCGCGAAAAAGACAAACTGCTGCTGTTCACCGCGGCGCTGCTGGCCGAGCGGCGCAAGGCACGCGGTCTCAGGCTCAACTACCCCGAAGCGGTGGCCTACATCAGCGCCGCCATTCTCGAAGGTGCCCGCGATGGCCGCAGCGTGGCCGAACTGATGGCGAGCGGGCGCACCCTGCTGAGCCGTGACGAGGTGATGGAGGGGGTGCCGGAGATGATCCGGGAGGTGCAGGTCGAGGGCACCTTTCCCGATGGCACCAAGCTGGTGACGGTGCACGATCCGATTCCGTGACTGGCAAGCCGGCGGTGAGTCGACCGCTGGCGCCAGCAGAATCCTGTTCCGTTTGATCAGGAGGTGTGCGATGCGGCTGCTTCTTCATCTGCTCGAATCGGCGCTCGACCATGGCCGACTGACCTTGATCGATCCACGCGGCCACCCCCATCGACTCGGTCCGGGCGGACCTCCCGAGGTCACTGTGCGGCTGCATGACCGGGCGCTGCCGCGCCGCCTGTTGTGGCAGACTGAACTGGCGGCGGGCGAGGCCTACATGGCCGGACGGCTGACGGTCGAGCAGGGCACGCTGCGCGATTTTCTGGCGCTGGCGACCGGCTGTGCCACGGCGCTGGGCCGCACCGGCTGGCAACGGCTGTTGCATCGGATTGAGCGGCCGCTGCGCTGGCTGCACCAGTTCAACCCGCTGCGGCGCGCACGCCGCAACGTGGCCCACCACTACGACCTGTCACATGAGTTTTACGCGCTCTTCCTCGATGCCGACCTGCAGTACTCCTGCGCCTATTTCGCGCGGGGCGATGAGACGCTGGAGCAGGCCCAGGCGCTGAAAAAACGCCATATCGCCGCCAAGCTGCTGCTGACACCGGGGATGCGGGTGCTGGACATCGGCTGTGGCTGGGGTGGCCTGGCGCTCGATCTGGCGCGCCATGATGGGGTGGTGGTGACCGGACTGACCCTCTCCAGTGAGCAGTTGCAGTGGGCGCAGTCGCGGGCACAGGATGCCGGTCTGGCTGAGCAGGTTCAGTTCGCGCTGCGCGACTACCGCGAGGAGCAGGGCCGCTATGACCGCATCGTCTCGGTGGGGATGTTCGAGCATGTGGGCGTGGACCACTACCGGCACTTTTTTCGTGCACTCGGCCGGATGCTGGCCACCGATGGCGTCGCGCTGGTGCATGCCATCGGCCGGGTCGATCCACCGGGCGGCACCAATGCCTGGACCCGCAAATACATCTTTCCCGGCGGCTACTGCCCGGCGCTCTCCGAAGTGTTGGTGGCGGTGGAAAAGAGCGGCCTGTGGGTGACCGATCTGGAGATCCTGCGGCTGCACTATGCCGAGACGCTGCGCCACTGGTTCGAGCGCTTCCAGGCACGGCGTGAACGTGCCCGGGCACTCTATGACGAGCGCTTCTGTCGCATGTGGGAGTTCTATCTTGCCAGTGCCGAGATGGCCTTTCGCCATGGCCGGCTGATGGTGTTCCAGCTTCAGCTCGCCCACCGCCCCGATGCGGTGCCGCTGACCCGCGACTACCTCTGTCAACCGATACCGGTTCGGGATCACGACAGTGGCTGAAACATCCGGGCAGATTCTGGCGTGGCGGTTGCCTTGGCTTATGATGGCATCGCACTGCCATGCGGTCACGATCGACCGCGCTGCCGCCAACCTTGCCAGGAGAGCCCGATGATTCCAGGAGAACTCGATCCCGCCAGCGGCGACATCGAGCTCAATGCCGGCCGGCCGACGCTGCGGCTGACGGTGGCCAACAGCGGCGACCGGCCGATTCAGGTCGGTTCGCACTACCACTTTGCCGAGACCAATCCGGCGCTGCTGTTCGACCGCGCCGCCGCGCGCGGCCACCGCCTCGACATCGCCGCCGGCACCGCCGTGCGCTTCGAGCCGGGCCAGAGTCGCACGGTCGAACTGGTGGCGCTGGCCGGCACGCGGCGCGTCTACGGCTTCAATGGCGAGGTGATGGGTGAACTGGAGGCGGCGCCATGAGCCGCATCGACCGGCGCGCCTATGCCGAAATGTATGGCCCCACCCGCGGTGACCGGCTGCGCCTGGGTGACACGGCGCTGTGGATCGAGGTGGAGCGCGACTTCACGGTTTATGGCGAGGAGGTGAAGTTCGGCGGCGGCAAGGTGATCCGCGACGGCATGGGCCAGAGCCAGGCCAGCAGCAAGATCGCCATGGACACGGTGATCACCAATGCGGTGATCCTCGACCACTGGGGCATCGTCAAGGCCGACATCGGCTTGAAGGCCGGGCGCATCCATGCCATCGGCAAGGCCGGCAACCCCGACATCCAGCCCGGGGTGACGATCGTCATCGGTCCCGGCACCGAGGTGATTGCCGGCGAGGGGCTGATCGTCACCGCTGGCGGCATCGACGCCCACATCCATTTCATCTGCCCGCAGCAGATCGACGAGGCGCTGATGTCCGGCGTCACCACCATGCTGGGGGGTGGGGCTTAGTGCCACGGGGGGGGGACTCCCCCCCCAAAACCTTTCCCTGGCCCCCCTGCTGTTCGCCGCGGGGCTTTTGGCGGGTTCCACCACCATGCTGGGTGGTGGCACCGGACCGGCCACCGGCACCAATGCCACCACCTGCACGCCGGGACCCTGGCATCTCGCCCGCATGTTGCAGGCGCTGGAGCCCTTTGCGATGAACTTCGGCCTGCTCGGCAAGGGCAACGCCAGCCTGCCCGAGGCGCTCGAGGAGCAGCTGCTGGCCGGCGCAATGGGACTGAAACTGCACGAGGATTGGGGCACCACCCCGGCGGCGATCGACTGCTGTCTGGCGGTGGCCGACCGCTTCGACATCCAGGTGGCGATCCACACCGACACCCTCAACGAGTCGGGCTTTGTCGAAGAGACCCTGGCCGCCTTCAAGGGGCGCACCATCCACACCTTCCACACGGAAGGGGCCGGCGGCGGCCATGCCCCGGACATCATCAAGGCCTGTGGCGAGCCCAATGTGCTCCCCTCCAGCACCAATCCGACCCGTCCCTATACCGTCAATACCGTCGATGAGCACCTCGACATGCTGATGGTCTGCCACCACCTCGACCCCGGCATTCCCGAGGATGTCGCCTTCGCCGACTCGCGCATCCGCAAGGAGACCATCGCCGCCGAGGACATCCTGCATGACCTCGGTGCCTTTTCGATGATCTCCTCCGACTCGCAGGCGATGGGCCGGGTCGGCGAGGTGATCACCCGCTGCTGGCAGAGCGCGCACAAGATGAAGGTGCAGCGCGGCGCGCTGGCCGAAGACAGCGCCCGCCACGACAACTTTCGTGTGCGCCGCTATGTCGCCAAGTACACCATCAACCCGGCCATTGCCCATGGCATCGCCCATGTGGTCGGCTCGGTCGAACCGGGCAAGCTGGCCGACCTGGTGCTGTGGCAGCCGGCCTTCTTCGGCGTCAAGCCGGCGATGATCCTGAAGGGCGGAATGATCGCCGCCGCGCCGATGGGCGACCCCAATGCCTCCATTCCCACCCCGCAGCCGGTCCACTACCGGCCGATGTTCGGTGCCTTCGGCAGCGCGCCGCACCACACCAGCCTCACCTTCGTCTCGCGGGCGGCGCTCGAGGCGGGCATCAAGGAGCGGCTCGACCTGAACCGCACCCTGGTCGCGGTCGGCAACACCCGCCAGATCGGCAAGGCGCAGATGGTCCACAACAGCTACCTGCCAAGAATGGAAGTGGACCCGCAAACCTACGAGGTGCGCGCCGATGGGCTGCTGCTCAGTTGCGAACCGGCCAGCGTGCTGCCGCTGGCACAGCGCTACTTTCTGTTCTGAACAAAGCCGGGAGGCTTGCCGATGTCCACCCTCACCCAGGTCAGCGAGCTGCTGGGTCATCACCACCACGATCAGGCCGATGCCCGGCTGATTCTCGACTTCGAGGCGCGCAGCAAGAGCCGCCAGCGGGTCCAGTTGGCCGATGGCGAGGCGGTCGCGCTGATGCTGCCGCGCGGCACGCTGCTGCGCGGCGGCGACTGGCTACGCGACGACCGTGGACGGTTGATCGAGGTGGTCGCCGCGCCGGAGTGGCTCAGTTGCGTCAGCGGCGAACCCTTGCAGCTGCTGCGCGCCGCCTACCACCTCGGCAACCGCCACATCCCGTTGCAGATCGCTCCCGGCTGGCTGCGCTATCAGCACGACAGCGTGCTCGACCAGATGGTGATCGGCCTGGGGTTGACCCTCGACCGGCAGCAGTTGCCGTTCGAGCCCGAAGCCGGCGCCTACCAGGGCGGCCACCACCATGCCGACTGAACTGGCGCGGCTGCGGCTGCTGCAACTGACCAGCCCGGCCCTGCCGATCGGCGCCTTTGCCTGCTCCCAGTCACTCGAAAGTGCGGTAACCCTCGGCTGGGTCGATGATGCCGACAGCCTGGCCGACTGGATCGGCGGGCTGCTGAGCCATGGGCTGGGCCGGCTCGACCTGCCGATTCTGGCCCGGCAGATTCAAGCCTGCGCGGCCGATCAGCAGGCCGAGGCAGTGCGCTGGAACCGCCATCTGCTCGCCAGCCGCGAGAGCGGCGAGCTGCGGCTCGAAGACCGGCAACTGGGCGCGGCCCTGCTGCGGCTGCTGACCACGCTCGAAGGTGCCGACGTGCTCGACTGGCTGGCCGACGAAGCCGCCTGCTTCGGTGTCGCCCAGGTCACGCTGTTCGGCTGGGCCGCCGCCCGTTTCGGCATCGAACCGGCTGCCGCGCTCGAAGGGTTCGCCTTCGCCTGGCTCGAAAACCAGCTCACCGCTGCCACCAAGCTGATGCCACTGGGGCAGAGCAGGGCGCAGCGGCTGCTGAGCGGTTTTCTGCCACGGTTGCCCGCGCTGGTCGAACAGGCGTTGCAGTGTGACGACAGCGCCATCGGCGCTGCGCTGCCGGGCATGGCCTTTGCCAGCGGCCGCCACGAAAGCCAGTATTGCCGATTGTTCCGTTCATGAATCGAGGAGTTTCCACCATGTCCAGCGCTCAAGCCTTGCGGGTCGGCGTCGGCGGTCCGGTCGGCTCCGGCAAGACCGCGCTGCTGGCGCGGCTCTGCCGTCTCCTGCGCGACCACTACCAGATCGCCGTCGTTACCAATGACATCTACACCCAGGAGGATGCCCAGTTTCTGGTGCGCAACGAGGCGTTGGCGCCGGAACGGATCATCGGCGTCGAAACCGGTGGCTGTCCCCACACCGCGATCCGCGAGGATGCCTCGATGAACCTGCAGGCGGTGGCCGAACTGCAACAGCGTTTCAGCGACCTCGAACTGATCTTCGTCGAAAGCGGCGGTGACAACCTGAGCGCCACCTTCAGCCCGGAGCTCTCCGACCTGACCCTCTATGTGATCGACGTCGCGGCCGGTGACAAGATTCCCCGCAAGGGCGGACCCGGCATCACCCGCTCCGACCTGCTGATCATCAACAAGACCGACCTCGCCCCGCTGGTGGGCGCCGATCTGGCGGTGATGGAGCGCGACGCAAAGAAAATGCGTGGCGAGCGGCCGTTTCTGTTCACCAACCTCAAGCAAGGCGACGGCGTCGCCGCGGTGGTCGACTTCATTGTCACCGCCGGCCTGCTGCCCGCCCCCCAGCTGCCGCAGTGATCACCGACGGCAGCACCCTGCAAATCATGACGCTGGCCATGGGGCTGGGCGCGCTGCACGCGCTCGATGCCGACCACCTGGCCGTGGTCACCTCACTGGGCAGCCGCCGGCCCGGCTGGCGCCATGCCCTCGGCTTCACGCTGCGCTGGGCGCTGGGCCATGCCCTGTCGCTGATCGCGCTGGCCACCCTGCTGCTGGTCACCGCGCGCAACTTCGCCGAGCAGCTCGGCGGCACGGCCGAACAGTTGGCCGGCTTCAGCCTGATCGCCATTGCCCTGTGGCTGCTGGCGCATCCGCTGCATCCCAGCGTCGATCGGGCAGCCTTCCACAACGGCGACCCACCGCGGCCGAACCGCTCCCCGCTGCTGGCCACCGCCCTTGGCCTGCTGCATGGCGTGGCCGGTTCGGCGCCGATTCTGGCGCTGATTCCGCTCACTCAACTGCAAAGACCGGTCGAGATGCTCTACTTCGTGCTGCTGTTCAGCAGCGGAGTGGTGCTGTCGATGTGCCTGATCGGCTTTCTGATCGGCCACTTCTGGCAGCGGATTCATCACCGCAGCCATGGCGTGGCCCGGCTGCTGCACCGGCTGGTTGCCTGTACCACCTTGGCAATCGGTGCGCGACTGCTGCTCGTCCACTGAGCGGCAGCCGCGCCGGAGCTGCCTCAGTCGAGCTTTTTATTCTCCTTATTCTCCTGGCTGCCCTGGCCATGAGAATGCTGCGTTTTGTGCTGTTCCAATTCCTGCTCCATCTGCTGCTCATGGGCACGGGAGTGCTCCTGAGCCTGTTCGGACTGCCGCTCCTGCGCCCGTTCCGCACCCCGCTCCGCCTCGGGCAACGACTGGCGATTGCTGCTTGCCGGTGGCGTGGCGGCGTGGTCATGCTCGGCCGGGCCATGACCTCCTTTGGGTGCGGCGCAGAGCCCAAGGCTCAGACTCAAAAGCACAATGGTGCTGCAGGCGGTTTTCCAACGAATGTGCATGGGATGGCCTCGATGATGACTTCCGGAGCGCAGGATGCCCTCCGATGCGGAGTTGGACTGCACGAGCCAACACAGGTTCACCGCACGCCAGCGCTCCTCAAGTTGAAAAACCGCTGGCGGCACCCCAGATCGACCGCACCGCCACCCGAGATGTCGCGCCATGTTGCAGATCAACTGTCCCCACTGTTTCGTGACCAACCGCCTGCCGGCGCAGCGGTTGGGTGATCGGCCCAACTGCGGTCGCTGCAAGCAGCCGCTCTTCACCGGCACACCGCTCGAACTGACCGAAGCCAACCTGACCGCGACATTGACGCGCAACGACATTCCGCTGGTCGTCGACTGCTGGGCCGCCTGGTGCGGTCCCTGCCGCAGCTTCGCCTCGACGTTCAGTCAGGCGGCAGCCCGCTATGAGCCCCACGCCCGCTTCGCCAAGCTCGACACCGAGGCCCTTCCTGCGGTGGCCCAGCAGTGGGCGATCCGCAGCATCCCGACCCTGATCCTGTTCCGCAACGGTCAGGAGGTTCAGCGCCAGGCCGGCGCCCTGTCACCACCGCAACTGGCCCAGTGGCTGAAGCAGGCGGGGGTGGTTTAGAGCAATGCGCCTTGCCCGGTTCAGCCTCGATCCCCCATGAAGGCTGCCAGCCGCCGGTAGAACTCGACCAGCATCGCGGCGGTGGCGCCCCAGATGAAGTAGTCGCCATAGGTGACCGAATAGAAGGAGCGCACCGTGCCATCGGTCTCGCGCTGGTGGATCTGGTAGGCGGCAGAGTCGAGAAAGAAGTGCAGCGGCGCCTCGATGATGGCGGCCACCTCATGGGGGTTCGGCCGCAGTTCGACCGGTGTGTCGATCAGCCCCACCACCGGGGTGATGGAGTAGCCGCTCTGGGTGTAGTAGTCGCCCATCCGGCCCAGCACCTGCACCCGATTCATCGGGATGCCGATCTCCTCTTCGGTCTCGCGCAGCGCGGTGTGCTCGCGGCTGGCGTCGCTCTCATCGACCCGGCCGCCGGGAAAGCTGACCTGACCGGCATGGCTGCGCAGGTGGGCGCTGCGCCAGGTGAGGATGATCTCCAGTTCATCGGCTTTTTGCACGATCGGCATCAGAATGGCCGATTCGCGCTTGTTTTCGCGGGAGATCAGCCCGGCGGTGACATCGTCGGGGTTCAGGGTGGCCGCGACCGGCGCGCCACTCTGGCTGGCGAAGTGGTCGAGCAACTGCCCGCGACTCGGCCGCAGGCGTGGCAGGTCGATCTCAATTCCCTGGGCTTTCATGCCGGTTCAACTCCTGGCAGAGGTTGTCGATCTTGGCGAGGGACTCCTGATACTCCGCCTCACAACTGGAGTCGGCCACTATGCCACCGCCGCCCCACACATGGACAGTCCCGCGCTGACAGAGCAGGGTGCGGATGGTGATGCTGCTGCGCAGCGAGCCGTCGTAGCCGATCGCGGCGATCGAGCCGCAGTAGATGGCGCGCCGGTGCGGCTCCAGTTTTTCGATGATCTGCATCGCCCGCTGCTTGGGGGCGCCGGTGATCGAACCGCCCGGAAAGCAGCCCCGCAGCAGATCGAGTGCATCGCGGTCGGCGGCCAGCCGGCCCACCACCGTGCTGACCAGATGGTGGACATTGGCGAAGCTCTCCAGCGCGCAGAGTTTGGGAACCCGGATGCTGCCCGGCTGGCAGCTCTTGCCGAGGTCGTTGCGCAGCAGGTCGACGATCATCACATTCTCGGCCCGCTCCTTGTCGCTGTGCAGCAGGCTCTGGCGCATCGCCTCGTCCGCCTGCCGGTCATCCAGCCGTGGCCGGGTGCCCTTGATCGGCCGGGTGGTCACCTCCCCGGCGGTGACCTGCAGAAACTGCTCGGGCGACAGACTGAGAATGGCCCCCTCATCGAGCCCGATGAAGGCGGCATAGGGGGCGGGGCTGACGGCGCGCAGCCGCAGGTAGGCCTCGAAGGGGTCGCCGACATAGCGCGCGCTGAGCCGCTGCGCCAGATTGACCTGGTAGCAGTCGCCCGCCTCGATGTAGTCATGCGCGCGCCGGAAGGCGGTGCGATAGCGCTCTTGCGGCAGGTCGCTCTGCCAGCCACCCTCCAGCCTGAATCGCGCCGGCGGCGGGGCCGTGTCGCCGGCGAGCCCGGCCACCCAGCCGCGCACCCGCTCGGCAATCGCCGGCGGGCAGGCCGGATGGATCAGCACTTCGGCCTGCTGACGTCGATGATCGGCCACGTAGAGCCAGTCGTAGAGGCCGATGCGGGCCTGCGGCAGGTCGATGTCGGCCCGCGCCAGATCGGTCGAGAAGGCGCCATGCGCCCAGCTGCGGGCCAGGTCGTAGCCGAGGTAGCCAATCGCGGCGCCGGCTGCGTGGCCGTCTGGATCACTCCGTTTGGCCAACTGCTCGCGCAACAGACTGAGGAATTCTCCGGCCGCCGCTGCCGCTGCGCCATCATGCGGTTGCAGCCAGCAGCGCTCCTGCCGTTGCTGCAGCGTCAGGGTCGGACAGGCCGAGATCAGATCATGCGCGCCATCGCCGCGCCGCTCGGCATTGCTGTCGAGCCAGACGGCAGCGGGCCAGTGGCGGAGGGAGGCAAACAGCCGGGCGCGGTCGATCCGGTAGTCGACTGCCAGGCGCTCGGGTGCACTCATTCCGGGATCGGCTGCGGGACAGAGCGTGGGTCACGCCAGGGCGACAGCCCTGCACGGATTGTGGTCGCTGAGACCCTCGATGCGTTGACAGCACTGGAGCGAATCATTAGAGTCCATGCCCCAGTTCAGCGGCCGGGCTGCGTGGTTCCCCTTGCCCCGGCGCGGCGGGACAGCCGGTAAAAAACCGGCCAGATCCACGGTTCAGCATGACCATCTCGTTCTCTCCAGACTTGGCGGCAGCCGCCAGGCCGGCTCCGGTGAGCCCGGCGTGATATGTGCCGATATTAAAGGAATGGAATGATGCCACAACCCCCGACCGCAGGCGCCCGTTTTCGCGCCGCACTTGTCAACCACCATCCGCTGCCGGTTGTCGGCACCATCAACGCCTACAGCGCCACGATGGCCCAGAAGATTGGCCATCAGGCGATCTACCTCTCCGGCGCCGGCGTCGCCAATGCCTCCTATGGCCTGCCCGATCTGGGCATCACCTCTCTCAATGATGTGCTGACCGATGTCAGCCGCATCACCGCTGCCTGCGATCTGCCGCTGCTGGTCGACATTGACACCGGTTGGGGCAGCGCCTTCAACATCTCGCGCACGATCAAAGAGATGATCCGCGCCGGCGCGGCGGCGGTCCATATCGAGGACCAGGTTGCCGCCAAGCGCTGTGGCCACCGCCCCAACAAGGCCATCGTCAGCAAGGGCGAGATGGTCGATCGGATCAAGGCTGCGGTCGATGGCCGCACCGATCCAGACTTCGTGATCATGGCGCGCACCGACGCGCTGGCGGTCGAGGGGATGGAGGCCGCGGTCGAACGTGCGCTGCTCTGCGTCGAAGCGGGCGCCGATGCGATCTTCCCCGAGGCGATGCGCGAGCTGGAGCAGTACCGCACCTTCGTCGAGGCGGTCAAGGTGCCGGTGCTGGCCAACATCACCGAGTTCGGCGCGACCCCGCTGTTCAGTTGCGAGCAGTTGGGCGCCGTCGGTGTGGCCATGGTGCTCTATCCGCTGAGCGCATTCCGCGCCATGAACCGGGCGGCCGAACGGGTGTACCGCACCATCCTGGCCGAGGGCAGCCAACAGAAGGTGGTCGAGACGATGCAGACCCGCGATGAGCTGTATGCCTATCTCGATTACCATGCCTATGAACAGAAACTGGACGAACTATTCAAGTCGGAGTCGGAATGATGGCAACAGCGAAACCACTCTCGGGTGCAGGACTGCGGGGACAGGTTGCGGGGCAGACGGCGCTCTGCACCGTGGGCAAGGAGGGCGCCGGCCTCACCTATCGGGGCTATCCGATCGAGCTTCTGGCCGAGAAGGCGCGTTTCGAGGAGGTGGCCTACCTGCTGCTCCGGGGCAAGCTGCCCAACCAGGCGGAGCTCGATGGCTATGTCGCCAAGCTGAAGGGGCTGCGCGCGCTGCCGCAGCCGCTGAAGACGGTGCTGGAGAACATCCCCCGCTCAGCCCATCCGATGGATGTGATGCGCACCGGCTGCTCGATGCTGGGCAACCTCGAAACCGAGCTCGACTTCGCCGAGGCACATGACCGCATCGATCGGATGCTGGCGCTGTTTCCGTCGATCATCTGCTACTGGTACCGCTTCAGTCACGATGGCATCCGCATCGACACCGTGACCGATGACGATTCGATCGCCGGCCACTTTCTCCATCTGCTGCATGGCAAAAAACCGAGTGCCACCCATCAGCGGGTGCTCGATGTTTCACTGATTCTCTATGCCGAGCATGAGTTCAACGCCTCGACCTTCACCGCCCGGGTCTGCGCCTCGACGCTCTCGGACATCCACTCCTGCGTGACCGGTGCCATTGGCTCACTGCGTGGACCACTGCATGGCGGCGCCAACGAGGCGGCGATGGAGATGATCGAGCGGTTCGGTTCCGCCGACGAGGCCACCCGCGAGATTCAGCGGATGCTGGTGGCCAAGGAGAAGATCATGGGCTTTGGCCACGCCATCTACCGTGAATTCGATCCGCGCAACCCGATCATCAAGGCCTGGGCGAAGCGGCTGGCCGACGAAGTGGGCGACAGCCGGCTCTATCCGGTGTCGGAGGCGATCGAAAAGGTGATGTGGGACGAGAAGAAACTGTTCCCCAATGCCGACTTCTACCATGCCTCGGCCTACCACTTCATGGGCATTCCGACCAAGCTGTTCACGCCGCTGTTCGTGATGAGCCGGGTCAGCGGCTGGTGCGCCCATGTGCTGGAGCAGCGCAGCAACAACCGCATCATCCGCCCCAGCGCCGAATACACCGGCCCCGACAGCGCGGAGTGGGTCGACATCGCCCAGCGCGGTTGAGCCAAGCGTGCACCACCAGAGCGGCCGTCATGGCCGCTCTTGCGTTGGACTGAAGTAAAACCGCTCAGTGCAGCCGCCGTTCGATGTTGGCGGCAGCCAGAATGCGGGTTGAAATCTCCTCGATCGAGTAGTGGGTCGAGTCGATGAAAGGAATGCCATGGCGGCGGTACATCGCCTCGGCCTCCTGGATCTCATGCTGACACTGATGGAGCGAGGCATACTTGCTGTTGGGCAGCCGCTCGTTGCGAATCGCGCAGAGCCGCTCCGGGGCAATGGTCAGGCCATGGAGCTTCTGCCTGTACTCCAGCAGCGCCTTGGGCAGCTTCAACTCGCCGAGATCCTCTTCGGTGATCGGGTAGTTGGCGGCCTTGATGCCAAATTGCAGTGCCAGATAAAGGCAGGTCGGCGTCTTTCCGCAGCGCGAGACCCCCACCAGGATGATGTCGGCGGTGTCGTAGTTGCGGGTGCGCCCACCATCGTCGTTGTCTTGGGCGAAGTTGACCGCATCGATGCGAATCTTGTAGTTCAGATCCTGGCTGATGGAGTGGTACTTGCCTACGGTATGTGACGAGGGCGTCTGCAACTCCTCTTCCAGTGGCCTGAGAAAGGTCGACAGCAGGTCGATGAAGAACGCATTCGCACAGCGGATCGATTGCAGCAGTGTCTCATCGATGATGGTGGCGATGACGATCGGCCGCAGGCCATCCTCCCGATGCACCGCGTCGATGCGTACCCTGACCTCTTCGGCCATCGCTGCGGTCAGATAGGGAATGGTCTTGTAGGAGAACGAGAGGGTTTCAAAGTGGGAGAGCAGGCTCTTGCCCATGGTCTCGGCAGTGATGCCGGTGCCGTCGGAGATGAAGAAAACTGTCCGTTTCATGCTTTACTGCCTATGATTTCATAGAGGATACAACCGCGTCAGGCAAGCATTCATCAACTGGCCCTCATTATGCAAGTGCGTGGTTGATTCAACCTGACGCAGCAGCGAATCACCTTATCGCCATGGCTGCGCCTTGGCTAAAATGGGCGGCCCAGCCGCCAGCAGGCGCACCAATTTCAGCAACGGATGTCGAACGCAGGTCCGCGTCGGTCCCAATTCATCAACAGGAGAGCGTAGCCTTGGATAAGTATCTGGTCTGGTTCAAAGAGGTCGGCATGCATGACGTCGGCCAGGTGGGCGGCAAGAATGCCTCGCTGGGCGAGATGATCCGCAACCTCTCCGAGGCGGGAGTCAAGGTCCCGCAGGGCTTTGCCACCACCGCCCGGGCCTACTACGACTTCATTCATGAGAACGACCTGTTCGACCGCATCCAGTCTGCGCTCAAGGCGCTCAATGTCGATGATGTCAACGCGCTGGCCGCGACCGGTGCACGGATCCGGCAGTGGGTTCTTGATGCACCACTGCCGAAGCGGCTGGAAGATGAAGTACGGCAGGCATTCCGGACCCTGACCGATGACAAGGACTCCTTCGCCGTGGCAGTACGCTCCTCGGCCACCGCCGAAGATCTGCCAACCGCCTCCTTTGCCGGCCAGCAGGAGACCTATCTCAACATCCGCGGCATCGACCAGACCCTGTTGTCGATCAAGCGGGTCTACGCATCGCTCTTCAACGACCGCGCCATCGCCTACCGTGAACACCAGGGCTTTGCGCACGATCAGGTCGGCATCTCCGCCGGGATCCAGAAGATGGTGCGCAGCGACCTCGGCTGCAGTGGCGTGCTCTTCACCCTCGACACCGAGTCGGGGTTCCGTGACGTGGTCTTCGTCACCGCCTCCTACGGCCTGGGTGAGCCGATCGTGCAGGGGGCGGTCAATCCCGATGAGTTCTACCTGCACAAACCGACGCTGCAGGCGGGCCGCCCGGCGGTGCTGCGGCGCAATCTTGGCGCCAAGGCGATCAAGATGGTCTACCGCTCGACCGCCGACCACCACGAGACGGTGGCGACGGTCGATGTGCCGGCCGCGGAGCGCCAGCGCTTCTGCATCAGTGACACCGATCTGGCCACGCTGGCCAGAACCGGCATGCTGATCGAGCAGCACTATGGCCGCCCGATGGACGTCGAATGGGCGAAAGATGGCGAGGACGGCGAGATCTACATCGTCCAGGCGCGGCCCGAAACGGTCAAGAGCAACAGCGGCAACGCGGTGGTGGAGCGCTACCTGCTCAAGGAGCAGGGCCGGGTGCTGCTCGAAGGGCGCAGCGTCGGCCACAAGATCAGCAGCGGCACGGTGCGGGTGATCACCTCCCTGCAGCAGATGGATCAGGTGCAGGAGGGCGATGTGCTGGTCACCGACATGACCGATCCCGACTGGGAGCCGGTGATGAAACGGGCGCGGGCCATCGTCACCAACCGCGGTGGCCGCACCTGTCACGCCGCCATCATTGCCCGCGAGCTGGGCATTCCGGCGGTCGTCGGCTGCAGCCATGCCACCGAACTGCTGAAAAATGGCCAGCAGGTGACCGTCTCCTGCGCCGAAGGCGATACCGGCCGCATCTACGAAGGGGCGCTCGATTTTTCGGTCCGTGCCAACAGTGTGTCGAGCATGCCCAACCTGCCGGTGCAGATCATGATGAACGTCGGCAACCCCGACCGCGCCTTCGATTTCTGTGGCCTGCCCAACGAAGGGGTGGGGCTGGCGCGGCTCGAGTTCATCATCAACCGGATGATCGGCGTCCACCCCAAGGCGCTGCTCAACTACGCGAGCCTGTCGGCCGATCTCAAACAGAGCATCGACCGGCGCATGGCCGGCTATGCTTCACCGGTCGATTTCTATGTCGACAAGCTGGTCGAGGGCATCGCCACGCTGGCGGCGGCCTTTGCGCCCAAGAAGGTGATCGTGCGGCTCTCCGACTTCAAGTCGAACGAATACGCCCACCTGATCGGTGGCACCCAGTATGAGCCGACCGAAGAGAACCCGATGCTCGGTTTCCGTGGGGCTTCGCGCTACATCTCCGACCAGTTCCGCGACTGTTTCGAGCTCGAATGCCGGGCGCTGAAGCGGGTGCGCGAGGAGATGGGCTTCACCAACGTCGAGGTGATGGTGCCCTTCGTGCGCACCGTCGGCGAAGCACGGCAGGTGGTCGAACTGCTGGCAAGCAATGGGCTGAAACGGGGCGAGCATGGCCTGCGCATCATCATGATGTGTGAACTGCCGACCAACGCGCTGCTGGCCGCGCAGTTCCTCGAGCACTTCGATGGCTTCTCGATCGGCTCCAACGACCTCACCCAGTTGACGCTGGGGCTGGACCGCGACTCCGCGATCGTGGCCCACCTGTTCGATGAGCGCAACGACGCCGTCAAGGCGCTGTTGCAAATGGCGATCACCACCTGCAAATCGATGGGCAAGTACATCGGCATCTGCGGACAGGGGCCATCGGACCACCTCGACTTCGCCAAGTGGTTGATGGATCAGGGCATCGACAGCATGTCGCTCAATCCCGACACCGTGATGGATGCCTGGATCACGCTGGCCGACCACCTCAACAACCATGGCTGAACCGAACCGACCGGCCGCCCCGGTTGCCGTCCAGCATCAACTGGATGCGACCGGGCTTTACTGCCCCGAGCCGGTGATGATGCTGCATGACCAGGTGCGGGTGATGCAGCAGGGCGAGGTGGTCGAGGTGATCGCCACCGACCCCTCGACGACGCGTGACATCCCCAAATTCTGTACCTTTCTTGGCCACGAACTGGTCGAGCAGCGACAACAGGATGAGCTGTTCACCTACTACATCCGTAAGGGTTGACGATGTCCGGCGGCCGGCCACCTGCCGTTGCGGCGCCCAGTCCGGCCGAAGAGCTCGAATTTGACCTCGGCACGCTGCGCATCGCCGCCAAGGGCTGGGGCGAGCATGATGCAACACCGCTGCTGGCGCTGCATGGCTGGCTCGACAACGCCGCCAGCTTCGACCGACTGGCACCGTTGCTGCCACATTTGCGGCTGGTGGCGCTCGACATGCCGGGCCATGGGCTGTCGAGCCATCGGCCGGCCGGCTGCCGGTCGCACATCTGGGACGATCTGCCGGAGCTGTTGCAGTGCGCCGACCAGCTTGGCTGGCAACGCTTTCATCTGCTGGGCCATTCCCGCGGTGCCGGCATCGCCACCCTGCTGGCGGCAGCGGTGCCGGAGCGGGTCATCAGCCTGACACTGATCGAGAACTTCCTGCCGGGCACCACCGAGGATGCCGCCGCCCCGGCGCAGCTGACCGCCGCGCTGCATGACGAGGCGCTGCTGCCCGGCAAGAAGAAGCCGATCTACCGCAGCGTGGCCGAGGCGGTCGAGGCCCGCACCCGCATCATCGGCGAAATATCCCTCGAAGCGGCCGAACTGCTGACGGCCCGCGGCCTGATGCAGGTCGAGGGGGGTTACAGTTGGCGTGCCGACCCTCGACTGCGGCTGGCCTCGATGGTGAAGCTGACGCCAGCCCAGGCGCGCGCCTTCGCCGCAGCCGTGGCCGCACCGACGCTGCTGATTCTGGCACAGGGGGGGCGCTTCGACCGCATGGCCGAGCTCGACCAGCAGCTCGATGCCTTCCGTCGGCTCGAACTGCATCGATTGGCCGGCAACCACCATCTGCACCTCGAACGGCAGGCGCCCGAGGTTGCCGCGCTGCTGGCCGACTTCATCCAGCGCCACCCGGGTGATGGCTGAGGGGGCCGCTTTCGGCCGGCTGCCATGACCCTCGGCGCGACGCTGTTGGCCCACGAACCGGCGGTTCGTCTCACCCTCTTCATCGCACTGCTGTTGCTGATGGCGCTGTGGGAGAGCGTTGCCCCACGGCGTCCACAGCGCATCGCCCGACTGCTGCGCTGGAGCAACAACCTGGCGCTGGCTGTGCTCAACACGCTGTTGCTGCGGCTCGGTTTTCCGCTGCTGGCAGTGCCGTTCGCCAGCCTTGCGCAGCAGCGCGGCTGGGGCCTGTTCAACCTGATCGATCTGCCGCCATGGCTGGCCGGCATCGTGGCCCTGCTGCTGCTCGATCTGGCCATCTACCTGCAACACCGGCTGTTCCATGCCGTACCGCTGCTGTGGCGGCTGCACCGGCTGCACCATGCCGACCTCGAGTTCGATGTCACCACCGGGTTGCGCTTTCATCCCGGTGAAATCCTGCTGTCCATGGCGATCAAACTGGCGGTGGTCGCTCTGCTGGGTGCGCCGGCCATTGCCGTGCTGCTGTTCGAGCTGCTGCTGAACGGCACTGCCCTGTTCAACCATGGCAATGTCCGCCTGCCCGAGCGGTTGGATCGGTGGCTGCGCCGGCTGCTGGTGACGCCGGACATGCATCGGGTCCACCACTCCATCGATCCGGACGAGACCGACAGCAACTTCGGTTTCAATCTGAGCTGCTGGGATCGGCTGTTCGGCACTTGGCGCGCCCAGCCTGGACTGGGTCATGAGCGGATGGTGATCGGCCTCGAGCGGTTTCGCGCCCCGCGCGAGTTGTGGCTCGACCGGATGCTGCTCCAACCGCTGCGCTGAATCGGGCCGCTGCACCGAACCTCCCGGCCGGTGTATGCTTCCAGACTCGATTCACCTGCGAGCGAGCACACACCATGACCACCTTCACGCCCATTTCCGCACTGATCGGCGGTTTGATGATCGGTGGCAGTGCGGCACTGCTGCTGCTTGGCAGCGGCCGCATCGCCGGCATCAGCGGCATCGCCTTCGGACTGCTGCCGGCCAGCAACGGCGAGCGTGGCTGGCGGCTGATGTTTCTGGGCGGCCTGCTGCTCGGCACCCTGTTGGCCTGGCAGCTTCCCACGCTCACCTTCGCACCGCGTCAGGGCTTTCCACTCTGGGCGCTGCTGGTCGCCGGATTCCTGGTCGGCACCGGCACCCGCCTCGGCAATGGCTGCACCAGCGGGCATGGCATCTGCGGCCTTGGCCGCCGTTCGCCGCGCTCGCTGGCCGCCACCCTGACCTTCGTGCTGGTGGCGATGGTCACCTTCTTCCTGTTGCGCCATGTGCTGGGAGTGCTGTCATGAAAGCGCGGGTGGCTGCCCTGATCAGTGGCATTCTGTTCGGCCTGGGGTTGACCGTCTCCCAGATGGTCAACCCGAAAAAGGTGTTGGGTTTTCTCGATGTCGCCGGCCAGTGGGATCCGAGCCTGCTGCTGGTGATGGGCGGTGGGGTGCTGGTCACCGTGCTGAGCTTTCCGTGGATTCAGCGCCGGGGTCGACCGCTGTGGGCTGAACGGTTCAGCCTGCCGACCCGCAGTGACATCGACCGCAACCTGCTGCTGGGCGCTGCCCTGTTCGGCATCGGTTGGGCGATTGCCGGCTACTGTCCCGGTCCGGCGATTGCCGCCCTGCTGATCAACCCGGCCGAGGCGGCTCCCTTCGTGCTGGCAATGCTGCTTGGCGCCTGGCTGCAACCGCGCTGGCTCGGCCGCTGAAGCACGGCTGGAGCGGCCGGCTCAGGGCGGCGGTCGTCCGGCAAAGACGCGGGCGAACTCCTGCCGCGGACTCTGTGCCTTGACCGGCACGATCTCCGGCGGCCGTGCGGCCAGTGCTGCGAGCGCTGCGTCGACGTTGGCAAAGTCGAGCAGCAGTTCGACGGTGGCATAGGTGGGAATCGGCAGAAAGATCTCGCCCCGCTGATGGGTGTCGAGTGCCGTCTGTGGCCGCAGCCAGCGGTGGTCGTCGATCTCGACCCCGTCGACCTGCACTTGGGCACCGTGGTGGGCCGGTGCCGCGAAGAACCAGGTGGCAAAGCGCTTCGGCTGGTCGAGCGGCGTGGTCCAGTGGCTCAGGGTGATCAGCTGATGCAGCAACAGTTCGATGCCGGCCTCCTCGCGCGCCTCGCGCACGGCGGCGACACGGGCAGCACCATGGTGATCATCTGGCGCATCGGTGGGCCAATCTTCCGGATCGACATGACCGCCAGGAAAGACCCAGGCACCGCCGGCGAAGCTGAGCCGGGCATGGCGGCGCAGCAACAGAATCTCCAGCCCGTCGACGCCATCGCGCAGTGGCACCACGGTGGCGGCATGCTTGGCGGGGACCATCGCGGGGCCTCCTGTCGGGCTCAATGGCGCCTGCCGGTCGGCAACGGCATGATCTTGCCATGCTCGGGCGGCACGACGGTGGGTGCTGCGTTCCGGTAGCGGGTCAGCAGTTCGGCGCAGTCGGCAAAGCCGATCAGCGCCTCGATGGTGTGGTAGGTGGGCATGATGATGAAGATCTCATCGCGCAGGTAGGCATCGAGCGCCGCCTGTGGCCGGTACCAGCGATGTTCATGGATCTCGGAGCCATCGATCACCACCTGCTGCGGCTGTGACAGCGGCGCCAGAAAGAACCAGGTGGCGAAGCGCTTGGGACTCGAGCCCGGCGTGGTCCAGTGCGACAGGCAGACCAGTTGGTCGAGCGCGAGCGTGAGTCCACTCTCCTCGTGGGCTTCGCGCACTGCCGCATGGCGGGCGGCGATCAACTCGTCGCGGCCGGGCGCCTGGGCGTAGTCCTCTTCATCGAGGCGTCCGCCAGGAAAGACCCAGGCACCCCCGACGAAGTCGAGCCGGGCATTGCGCCGCAGCAGCAGAATCTCCACCCCGTCATCGCCATCGCGCAGCGGCACCACGGTGGCGGCTGGAATTGGCGTTGCCACCTTGCCGTTCGGTTGTTTCATCTTTGCAGGCCGTTCACCAGAAGCCGGCCAGGTCGGCGGCTCGAAATTCCAGGTTGAATCGCCGCATCATACCCGATTCACCCGAGCGCACGCGGCTCACCCGCGGCCTTTGCGTTTCGGGAGGGTTCTGCCGGCGCCACGCGCGGCGGGGCTTCGGCTTGGCCCGCTGGCCGGACGGCGCGGCGCGCGCGCCCCTTCGGGGGTCTGGCCGGTGCCGGCCGGTTGCCAGCTTGGCACCAGATGGTGCCGGCCATTGCCGATCAGGTCGCCGCGGCCCATGCGGCGCAGCGCTTCGCGCAGCAGTGGCCAGTTTTCGGCATCGTGATAGCGCAAAAAAGCCTTGTGCAGCCGGCGGGTGCGCTCGCCCTTGGGGATTCTGAGCCGCTCGTCACGCTTCAAGCTCTTGAGTGGGTTGCGGCCGCTGCGGTACATGGCGGTGGCCAGCGCCATTGGCGTCGGCAGAAAGGTCTGTACCTGGTCGAGGCGGAAGTTGTGCCGCTTCAGCCAGAGCGCGAGGTTGAGCATGTCCTCGTCGGTGGTGCCGGGGTGGGCAGCGATGAAGTAGGGAATCAGATACTGCTCCTTGCCCGCCTCGCGCGAGAAGCGCTCGAACATCTCGCGGAACGCCTCGTAACTGCCGATGCCCGGCTTCATCATCACCGACAGTGGGCCCGGCTCGGTGTGCTCCGGCGCGATCTTCAGATAGCCGCCAACATGGTGGGTCACCAGTTCGCGCACATACTCCGGGCTGCGCACCGCCAGGTCATAACGCAGCCCCGAGGCGACCAGCACCTTCTTGATGCCGGGCAGCGTGCGTGCCTTGCGGTAGAGCTGGATCAGCGGGGTATGGTCGGTATTGAGATTGGGGCAGATTCCCGGATGGACGCAGGAGAGCCGGCGACAGCTCGACTCGATCTGCGGATCCTTGCACTGCAACCGGTACATGTTGGCGGTGGGGCCGCCGAGGTCGGAGATCACGCCGGTGAAGCCGGGCGTCTTGTCGCGGATCTCCTCGATCTCGTGCAGGATCGACGCCTCCGAGCGGCTCTGGATGATCCGCCCCTCATGCTCGGTGATCGAGCAGAAGGTGCAGCCGCCGAAGCAGCCGCGCATGATGTTGA
>JADHED010001420.1_pt1 | contig 20383 bp, 9 predicted proteins | sample 8952041 | NCBI WGS metagenome assembly JADHED01 (sample SAMN16124423, study PRJNA663239) | bioreactor sludge metagenome | isolation source: sludge (control) | place: India:Bengaluru | collected 2018-09-08
CGTAGGAACGACCTGTCTGTAGTAAAATCAACATGGCGTAGCACCCCTGAGTTCCGTAGGAACGAACTGTCTGTAGCCCCATGGGGGCGGCACATCGGTAGAAAAGGCGTGACCCCGCCCCCAAAGCCCCGGTAGGGGCGACACTGGCAGTGCGCAATAAACTCTGCCCTAACCCCTAAAATACCCCTGGCAATTCCCCCTGTTTCTCCCCGATTTTTCCTATCTTATTGCCTTAAAAATGTATCCATAAATACCGCTAAATCAACCCATTCCTAACACCCCCATGCTCAAACCCATCGTTCTCACCGCCATGCTGCTGCTGTCAGCCGTTATGTTTTCACAGGATTATCCCTTTCGCAATCCCGCACTGAGCAGGGAAGAGCGGGTGCAGGACCTGATGTCGCGGTTGACACTCGAAGAAAAGGCGGCCCTCATGTGCGACCAGTCGGATGCGATTCCGCGGCTGGGCATCCACAAGTTCAACTGGTGGAGTGAGGCACTGCATGGCTATGCGAACAACGACAGTGTGACGGTGTTTCCGGAACCGGTGGGCATGGCTGCCTCGTTTAACGATGCGCTCGTGTACAATATTTTCGATGCGGTATCAGACGAGGGACGGGCAAAATACAACCACTTCATCCAAACAGGTAATGAAAACAAGCGCTTCCTGGGCCTTTCGGTGTGGACGCCCAATGTGAATATCTTCCGCGATCCGCGGTGGGGACGGGGACAGGAAACTTACGGCGAGGATCCCTATCTGACGTCACGCATGGGTGTGTCGGTGGTGAAGGGACTGCAGGGCCCGGCAGATGCGCCGTACCGCAAACTGCTGGCCTGTGCCAAACACTACGCCGTGCACTCGGGTCCCGAATGGAGCCGCCATGAGCTGAACCTCAACAACGTCGATCCCCGCGAACTATACGAAACTTACCTGCCCGCCTTCAAGGCACTGGTGCAGCAGGCTGACGTGCGCCAGGTGATGTGCGCCTACCAGCGGCTCGACGACGAACCGTGCTGTGGAAACTCCCGCCTGCTGCAACGGATATTGCGCGATGAATGGGGCTTCAAATACATGGTGGTGTCGGACTGCGGCGCCATTACCGACTTCTTCACCAGCCACAAGGTGTCGTCGACTCCCGTGCATGCCGCCTCGAAAGCGGTGCTGGCGGGAACGGATGTAGAATGTGTGTGGGAAAACTATCCCTTCAAAACCCTTCCCGACGGGGTGGAACGCAAGCTCATCGCGGAATCGGATGTGGACAGAAGTCTCAGACGGGTGCTCCTGGCACGGTTCGAACTGGGGGAATTCGACCCAGATTCCCTGGTACCCTACACGAAACTGAATACCGCGGTGCTGAACAACCCTGCCCACAAACAACTGGCCCTCACCATGGCCCGGCAAACGATGACGCTGTTGCAGAACAACCACAACGTGCTGCCGCTTTCAAAATCAGGTAAGATTGCTGTAATCGGTCCCAATGCCGATGACGCGGTGATGCTCTGGGGCAATTACAACGGCACCCCCTTCCATACCATCACCATCCTCGACGGCATCAAATCCAAACTTCCTGCATCGAAAATTGTGTACGACAAGGGATGCGACCTGGTGGAAGATAAGGTAACGCAAAGCTATGTGGACCAGTGTTCCTGGGGTGGTAAAAAGGGATTCTTTGCCGCATACTGGAACAATACAGAACGCAGCGGACAACAGGTTGCCACGCAGCAACTGGCAAACCCGGTGAAAATGACCACGGCAGGCCAGCATGAATTTGCCTCCGGCGTGAAGCTTGAGGGCTTTTCCGCCGTGTACAAAACCGAATTTGTGCCTGTAAAAACAGAAGAAATTGTCTTCAAGGGAGGTGCCACCGGCTACTTCGAACTGATCGTCAATGATTCATCCCTGGTGAAGTACAGCAACTGGCGCACCCTGCCCTCCCGGATCCCATTCACTGTGGAAGCCGGAAAGAAATATTCCATCGAAATCCGCTATGCCCAATTGAACAACTGGCAGGCCAACATCGAATTCGACTTCGGAAAAGAGGTAGATGTGGACTATAGCGCCCTCATCCAAAAACTAAAGGGGGTCGACAAGGTTATCTTTGTGGGGGGACTGTCGGGCAAACTCGAAGGCGAAGAAATGCCGGTCTCCTATCCCGGCTTCAAAGGCGGAGACCGCACCAATATTGAGCTTCCGGCCGTACAGCGCAACTGTCTGAAAGCGCTGAAAGCCGCCGGCAAGCAGGTCATCTTTGTGAACTGCTCGGGCTCGGCCCTGGCCCTCACGCCCGAATCTGAATCGTGCGACGCCATCCTCCAGGCATGGTACGCAGGGGAATCGGGGGGACAGGCGGTAGCGGACGTGCTGTTCGGTGATTACAATCCCGCGGGCAAGCTGCCGGTCACCTTCTACAAAAGCTCCGATCAGCTGAAGGATTTTGAAGACTATTCCATGCAAGGCAGGACCTACCGGTATATGGAAGATGCCCTGTTCCCCTTCGGATTCGGATTGAGCTATACAACATTCAACCTGGGCAATGCCACACTGGACAAGAACCGCATCCGCAGCGACGAACCGGTTCAGCTTTCGCTTCCCGTAACCAATTTAGGCCGCAAAGCAGGCACGGAAGTGGTTCAGGTGTATGTGCGCAAGCAGAACGATGCCACGGGACCGATAAAAACCCTCCGGGCTTTTCAGCGGGTGGATCTGGCAGCCGGGGAAACGAAAACGGTAACCATCGACCTTCCCCCCTCCTCCTTCGAATTTTATGATTCGAACCAGTTGAAAATGGCCGTCACGGCAGGGGATTACGAGTTGATGTACGGGAACAGTTCGGCGGCGAAGGATTTGAAGGTGGTGAAGGTTACGGTGGTGAAAGAATAAGGATTGGTTTTGGGGGTCATATCGGCATTACCATAATGCCGCCCTGTCTGCCGACAGGCAGGCGCTATGCGGCTGTGATGAACGGGGAATTAATTGTCGCATTTCTACCATATTGCCGCCGCTATGCGGCTGTTATGACGCGAGATTTGAATGTCGCATTTGTTCTACCATAATGTCGCCGCCATGCGGCTGTGACGTTGGAAGATATTATGAGCGTGCAGTTTTCTACCATATTGTCACCGCTATGCGGTTGTGATTAAAGGGGATTTGAATGTCGCCGCTGTTCTACCATAATGTCGCCGCTATGCGGCTAAGAATTAAGTAAACGTACAGGCTTTCCAGAACAAGCCGCATAGCGGCGACACTATGGTAGCAGGCAGCATTCACATCCAATAATTTCACAGCCGCATAGTGGCGGCATTATGGTAGAAGGTCATTCCCCCATATTCGTCCTGAACCAATCCACCTCCACATATCCCCCTGTTTTCTTTGTGGCAAAATTGAAAATGCCGAATTTGTTTCCGGTGAAGATTTTCAGGTTGAACTTCATCACCAATTCATTCCCCAATGGCTTGAAGGTCTGGTTGTCAACGCTGTATTCAAAAACCGCTTTTTCAGTTTGGTTTGACGCAATGGCGCGCAAATAAACTGTCGAGCCGTCACCCAAAGGTGCAGTAGCGATGGTTTCACCGTTATTCACCATCACCAGTCGCTGCACACCCTGTTCCTGCTTTACTGCAATGTAGGCATACGGGTCCTGGAAAACCGCCAGTCCCGCCACATCGCCGTCCTCCATGTTCCCTGTTTCCAACTTTAGCGTGCCGGTGGTGGGAACGGAAGGATCATAACATGCAAACGGCCGTTGGGTCAGCATGTTGGGTGCTTCGGGAAGCTGTTTTACAATTCTTCCTGTTGTCAATCTCAGGTACCCGGGCCGCTGGGTCAGCGACCAGCGGGCAGGATCGGGATTGTGGTTCCATCCCCATTGCATGCCGAGGGTGGTGCCGTTGAATTCGTCGGATGTCGGGAAGGTGGTGATGGGTTCGGTGCGCTCCGTTTCCGGCTTCCTGTAGCGGACAACTGCTTTGCCGTCCACTCCCGCCACGGGCCAGCCATCGACCCAGATTACAGGGTGTAGTGACGGGAAACGGCCTAAGGGTCCGCTGTCCACAAAAAGAAGGGTCCACCATTCCCCTTTCGGGGTGTGGATCAGCGCTCCCTGGTGCACGCCGAAGTTGACACCCGGCGTGGTATCGCGAATTACCACGTGTTGTTCATACGGTCCATAGATGTTTTTCGACCGCAGGGCGACCTGAAAGCCGTCCCGTCCGCCATAGGTGCAATATAGGTAATACAATCCGTCGATCCGGTACACGTGGGTGCCTTCCAGGCCGGGACGGATATCTCCGGTATATACCAGTGAATCCCGGCTTATGGGGGCAAAATCCCTGTCGAGTTCGGTGATGCTGATCTTATTGTACCCATGAGCGACGTAGATTCGGCCATCGTCATCAAAAAACAGTCCCGGATCGTAAAACCCCTTGGGCAATTTCCTGATTTCCCAGGGACCTTCGGCTGTTGATGCGGAACAGATGAAACCGCCCTCATCGAGCGTGATGAAAAGGAGGTAGAACATCCCGTCGTTGTATTTCAAGCTCGTAGCCCACTGCCCGTGCGCATACCGGTTGCATCCGTCGAGGTTGTAGCAGGGACTGAAGTCAAACCGCGGCACGGCATTGCTGCAGTATTGCCAGTTCACCAGGTCTTTCGACTTCAGCAGGGTCACGCCCGGAAAAACAAACATGGTGGTGGACACCATGTAGTAGGTGCCGTCAACCAGGATGACGTCGGGATCGGGAAAATCCGCGGGGATGACGGGGTTGGTGTAGGTGCCGTCGGCGTTGTCGGAGTGCCATTGCTGGGCGGTAGCCAGGGTGCAGGAGAGGACCAGGACGAGGAGGAAGCCGATGCGGCGGATGAGGGGGGTGATATGTTTCATTTATTTTGTTTTATCTGATTCTACCGATGTACCGCCCCTATAGGGCTGACTGGATGGGTGGATTCTGCATCCATGGGCTGACGCCCATGGTAATCCGCGGGCTGCGCCCACGGTTTTGGGCTGGTGCCACTTCGTGGCTAAGAGGCGGTTATCCTATTAATCCTCCAAAATGATTTTAATCTGAACGAAGGAATGCGCGGGGAAGGAGTAGGTGATGCGGCCCTTGTCGATTTTTACGGGTTTGGATATGGGAATGTACTGGTCTTTTTTGTCGTAGGTGAAGGTTTCGTTCAGGGAATTTCCGGCTACCAGGATGGCTTCGGCCTTGCCTGACAGGCTGGAGGCATTGACGATTTCAGCTGTGATGGCCTTGTCCTTATGCCTGTTCACTACGTTGATATACACCGTATTTGATTCCTTCGCATACACGGTGGAGACATCGAGGTAGGGAATGCCCTTGTACATTGGGGTGTTAAAGGTGTCGCACTTCACCCAGGTGTCGACGGCATTGCCGCGGCAGTTGACGGAATACGCCCTGAATACATAAAACAGCGGTGTTTTGTAGGTGCCCTTTTCTTTGTCGCTTCCCAGCAGGGAAGTGAGCATCGTAAAATCAGTCATCTTCACCACCCCGGCATGGCGGATGAAGGAATTGAAGCATTGGGCGACGGGCAGCACAGACAGCAGGTTCCGTGACATGATGCCCCACTCATCAAATGAAATATAGATGGGATTTTTCAACCGGTTCATGGCCGAAACCGCTTCAATCTCCGCGGCTGTGACCGTAATCTTCTCCTCAAAATCCATCGCGCTCTGGCCCATGTACTCATAATAATCGGGTGAATTCTCCCAGTATCGGTGAATTGAAAGGTAATCGATCAGGTCACCCATCCCGGTGAGCACCTTCCGGTTCCATTCCACCCACTGGCCGGTGGGTTCATAGTAAGATGATCCCGATGCCACCAGTTTGATGCTCCCATCTACCGCCTTCATGGCCTTGGCAGCTTCCCTGCCGATTTTCACATAATCCTCGGCCGGCTTGTGTCCCAGCTCCCAGGGTGAACCGTCGACCTCGTTGCCCAAATCCCAGATCTTCACGCCATACGGCTCGGGATGCCCGTTTTTGATCCGCAAATCGGAAAACCAGGTTCCCTTTTTGAAATTGCAGTATTCGAGCCAGTTGCAGGCTTCCTGAATGGTGGACAACCCCAGGTTGACACATACTACGTTTTCACTGCCAATCGATTTGTTCAGGCTGATCCATTCATCGGTTCCCACATGGTTGTTGTCAATGCCGCCCCAGGCCATATTGATCCGGGCGGGACGGCTGTCCTTTGGACCAATACCGTCCTGCCAGTTATAGCCCATCACGAAATTTCCGCCAGGCCACCGCATGTTGGTCACCTTCAGTTCTTTCATGGCATCGATATAATCCTGCCTGAAGCCGTCGGCATTCGCCAGCGGTGATGCCGGATCATACAGATTCCCGTAAAGGGTGTTGAAGTCGGCCGTATCGGGAAGTCCCATCATCTTTCCGCTGAAATGGATGGGTTCCATAAACACGCCGTATATGTTGGGATCAATTGCTCCAATCGAGCGGTCGGTGTCAATTTTAATGGTGGCCGTCTGTGCATTGAGCAAGCCTGAAAATGCGGCCAACAACGGGATTAAAGTTATTTTCATGATGTTGTTTTTAGGGTAAGCTATTTTTCTATAAACCGAATCCAGTCCACTGCTACCGGCCCTGCGTCTTTCAACACCACCACCAGGTTGTGTTTCCCGGGAAGCACGCCGGAGACGGCGGCCTCCACTTCCCGGAAGCCGGCGCCGGCAGGAATCTTCACTTCACTGAGCAGGGGACCGGTTGCCTTCCCGAGCCTTAGCTGCACCGTACTTCCGGTGGGCGATGAGCCCCGCAGGCGTAGAGACTTATATTTTCCTGGCCCGAAATCCACCGCATTGTAAGTGATCCAGGCGTTCTTTTCGTTCAGTAAGGCCTTCCAACCCAGAAAGGTGTTCAGGGTGTCGAGAAATTCCACCGCCGTGCCGGTTGGGCTGACGGCGCTGTAGCGGTCGATTTCGATTGTTGCGGTTGCCGGAGTTACACCGATGCCGCGCAGGGTGGGCGTGACTTTCCGGATGCTTCCGTCAGCATTGAAAAACATGCTGTCGATGCATACCGCCCTGTTTTTGTCAAACTTTGGAGACAGGGCATTCTGGTGGTAGAAAAGGTACCACTGCCCCTTGTATTCGAGAAACGACTGGTGGTTGGTCCAGCAGTTCATGGGCGATTCATCCATGATAACACCGGCAAAGGTAAACGGCCCCATGGGATTGTCACCTGTGGCATACTCGAGCCTCTCAATGTTATTTTGCACATGGGGATAGGTCATGTAGTAGATGCCGTTGCGCTCGAACATCCAGGGGCCTTCGATCAGCCCCTTTACGGGAAGGTCCATCACCTCCGCTGGTTCCGAGGCCAGTTCCACCATGTTTTCCTTAAGTTTTGCCATGTAGATCCTGCCCAGGGCCCAATAGAGATAGGCCTGTCCGTCCTTGTCGATAAACACATTCGGATCGATGCCTACGGCGCCTTTCACAGGTTCGGACTTCGGAACAAAGGGACCTGTGGGATTATCGGCAATGGCCACCCCTACGGCAAAAGGCTTGTTCCCGGCCGTGTCGGCCTGGTTGCTGATGTCGGGAAAATAAAAGTAGTACTTCCCGTTCCGGAAGATGCAATCAGGCGCCCACATGCTGTAGGCAACCGAGTCTCCCCAGGGCACCTTGCCCTGGCTCAGGATCACCCCGTGGTCCGTCCAGTTCGTCAGGTCGGACGAGGAGAATACATGGTAGTCTTCCATGCAGAACCAACCCACCCGCCCGCGGCCTTCTTTGGCCAGGATGTCATGCGAGGGATAGAGGTACACCCGGTCGCCGAAGAGGCGGGCGGTGGGGTCGGCCGAGAAGAGATGGGTGATGATCGGGTTCTGGGCTCGGACGGTAAGGAGGGAAAGCAGGAGGATGGCTGCAAAGGCAGGGATGTTCTTTGGGTATTTCATCATTGGGTATTTGGTTAGTATGTATTATCCGTAGACTTCGTCCACGGGTAGTGCTGGGGCCACTTCGTGGCGAATAGGCACATATGTTTTTAAGGGTTTAAGGGTTTGATAAGAGGTCGTGGATGGCTTCGGAGAGGAGGATCCATGCGGCGCCGGTGTCGACGACGCATTCGTTCTCGCCCCAGAGGAAGGGCCAGTCTTCCTTGTTCTCGAGGAAATCGGGTTTCAGCAGCAGCACCCCCGGTACGATACCCCCGGCGATAAACCGGAAATCGGCGCGGTTGTTGCCATAGGTTATCTTTTTCGATTTTGCCCCCACCGTGGAAACGAAGGAAATGTTGGAATAGGGATGGCAGCCCAGGATGTAATTGAGGCCTTTGAACACATATTCCTTTCCGACAATGTCAGGGAAGTATTTGTTGGCATAGTAATTCGTGATGGCCCAGTTGATGACCTGGGTGTTTCCGGCCCATCCCCTGGCGGAAATCGGCACGCCGTAGGGATTGTCCTTGCTGAGCTTGTCATTCATTTCCTGGAACTTCATCACATAGGGTTTCAACTGGTTGCTATAGGCGTCGTCAAGAACCGGCAAAGCCTGCAAGGCGGTGGCGATGTTGCTGTTCAGGGCCTGATCCAGCAGTTTCCAGATCATTTCCTTAAAGCGGACTGCGTATTGCGCATCCTTTGTTGTGATATACAACTGCAGGGCTGCCATGACCTCGGTGTTTGTCATGTATTTTCCAAAAACGGTGTCGTCGGTGGAGGCGCGGTTTTTGTCTTCCTCCCACAGCCTTTTTGCCTGCACCATGCAGTCGGTTGCAAGTTGCGGGTTGAAATCCTTCAGCGCACGGCTTGCGGAGGCCAGTGCGGCAATGGAATGGTAATCGAGGGTGGTGATCCGGTTGGTGAAGGCCCACCGGTCATCGGGGGTGCCGCTCGACTTCCCGTCGGTTTCATACGGCTTCAGCGCCGGATTATACGGCAGGTTATCGGTTTCCGTGGAGGCATCGCCCAGGTGGTGGTACTGGTGCAGGTTGGGAACGATGATGCCGCGTACCGGGTGCCCGATGTTAACCAACTGGGCCACCACGTTCAGGGTGCCATGTTCAATCTGCTGCAGGATATCGGGTTTCTGATCGGGCCGGTGGATATCGACATAGCGGGTTTGCTGATCGATATAGGTTTCGTCGCGATCCGTGCGGAACCGTTCCCATGCATCCGACAGGCTCAACAGGACGCTGTTGTGCGAGCCGGTCTGGATATCGAAATCGCCGGCATCGAACCATCCTCCGACTGCCAGGCCCGGAATGCGTTCATACGGTTTGTATTTTGTGTCGGTGACAGGACCCATGGAATAGCCGTCAAAGTGCTGGTGGTTGACCGGCGCCTGCACGGCATCGTCGAGATAGGGCAGGCCATGCCAGATGCGGTAGGCTTCATTCACCTCCATATGGTCCATCTGCACAGGGAACCACACATCCTGCGTAGGATGCCAGATGTTGTCATACACTGTGGCGTCGATGGAAAAGGGATTGGTCCTGAGCTGCCCGTATTGGATCACATAGAGACCCGGATCCTTCACAGTGGAAAAATCAAATTTCACATAATTGTACCGCATGTACCTGCCCCAGGGAAGCACATCGGCGGTAAGCACTTCCTTTGACTGACCGGCAGCATCCACCTTGTATAGCGTTGCCTGTTTCAGGGGGGTGTCATTCTTATCAAGCTCAATCACCGCTACCTTTTGCTGACCGGGAACATAACCGGCCTGTGAAAAGGCGATGACCGGGGTGCGCACCCAGTTCGGCAGGGTGTTGAGTTTTACCTTCCATTGCAGCACATTTCCCGTTTTTCCTGCGGGAAGGAGGCTCCGAACGACAAACCAGCCGTTCTGTGCCAGGTTGCGGCCATCAAACAGGCGCATCGGAGTTTCGGATTGCAGGGTGATGCGCCTTTCGGGATCTTCCGGAGCCAGTACCAGGTTGTTGAAAGTAGCCATAGGCAATGGTTCGAGGAACTCTCCCCTGCCCCGGTCGTCAAACGTGGTATGCCCGGCAAACTGCGTAATTTTTTCAGAAACAGGTCTGACGACGGTCTCACCTGAAGGATATAGGGGAAAATATCCGGGCTGGCCGTCTGCCAGATAGGATTTTTCAAAGTAGGCCGACGGAAGGAATTCGAGGTTGAACCCTGCCTTCCCCTCCAGCGTGGCAGGAAGCGGATTGTCGAGCATCACGGTGATGACCAGGCCGTCTCCCGTCGCCTGAACCTGCACCCGTGAGGTGAAATCAAGCTCTTTGTATTTGAGCTCCACCTCAATCGAATTGTTCACCTTATCGACTTTCCGGTTGATCATCGTGGGAACCAGGTCCCACTGTTCGGGGGTGTTCTGGAGCCTGACCGCACCGCCCTGGACTGTTCGTACGCCATGGTGGATGAACTCGATGCCGGAGGTCTTTTCATCGAAGAAAAAACCGTTGAATTCATTGCTGAATACAAAAACATTGGCGCCACGGCCTTCGAAATAATCCAGGTCATTCACCTGAAGCTGTTGCGCGGATACATTTCCTGTCATTCCAGCCATAAGGCAGGCGGCAGCAAACCAAGTCAGAACTTTCATTTTATTAAGGTTTTTGAGTTATTTCCAATAGTTTCAGCTTTCCGCTGTTCAGCCCGAAAAGCAGGGCTTGTTTTCCGGAGGCCAGTTTGATGGGTACAATATGGCGGACTTCCCCTTTCACCATAAGTCCGCTTTCTGAAGGCGGAACCGCCACCATGCCTGCGGCCTTGTCATATTTCAGCACCAGTCCTACCCCGGCATCATTCCTTGGGGTCTCCACTTCCGTATTGTACAGGTTTCCGCCCACCACAAAGGATTGCCCCCGGTATGCGGTTTCAGCCACGTCATTGATGGAAGAGAGCTGGGCCCAGTTCGGGAGCGGATGTATTTCGAACTTTTTGTTTCCTTTATTTTCACACCAGACACTGGCAAAGGAATTCACCTGCCGGGAATAAGAAGCGTCGAGAATGGCTTTCCCATAAATCTCTTCCATGGTGGCCTTTGCGAAAGCATCAAAGGTCTCATAGCGTTGTCCGATCACCGGGATCTGGCGCAGGGTGGCATCAAAGCTTACCGCCGGATACAGCATGTCCTTTTCCTTGTAGGCAAGTACGATGTCCTGCTTTCCATCGAGGTCAAAGTCATTTGAATACACGCGGAAGGCCTGGTCGGTCTTATACTTGAAGTTCAATCCCAGGTTTCCGGCAATCAGATCGATGTCCCCGTCCTGGTCCACATCGGTTGGATGCACGCTGTACCACCAGCCCGTAGTATTTCCGAACCCACATGTGCCAGTAATTTCCTTAAAGGTTCCGGCCCTGTTTTCAAACAGGCGGATTTGCATCCACTCGCCCACGACCACCAGGTCCATGTCTCCATCACCGTCCACATCCGTCCAGTCGGCATCGGTAACGAGTCCCGCCTCCGCCAGTTCCGGCGCCACCTGCACGGTCACATCCTCAAACCGGAGGGCTGTCCCCTGTTTCCCGTTGTTTCTGAGGATAAAGGAGGCAGCGGGACGCGGATAGCGGCCCGGGAGGATCCGGCCGCCGGCAAAAATATCGGGGTGTCCATCTCCGTCGAAGTCGGCTACGGAAATGCTTTTGCCGCTTTTCTTCAGAACCGGCAGCGCATCCGATGTTACAAATCCTGAAGGGGTGTTCAGATACAGCACGTCCTCATAGGCTGCGCCTTCTCCGCCTATCTGATTCCCGCCGGCAACCACATAAATATCATTTCGGTTGTCGCCGTCGGCATCAAAGATCAAGGCCCCGGTGCAATCGAAGCGGGTATCTGCGCTCCACGGACCTTCCATGGTTTTGAAGGTGCCATCGGACTTTTGTACATACAGCGCCGGTTTGAACCCGGCTCCGTTACCGACGAAGAAATCATCGAACCCGTCCCGGTTCACATCCCCGACTGCCAATCCCGGTCCCTGTTGCGAATATTTGTAGGGAAGCAACGCTTCCTGCCTGAAATCATCAAATGCATCCTCCTGGTGCAGAAAGCCGATCCCTGCTTCCGTGGTTATATCCCTGAAGGCGGGTGCCGGCGCAGGGAGCGGCGCCCGGGGTGTGGCGTCCGCATATTTCAGTTGGAGCACGTGATCGGGTGCAAGGTGGGTCAGCACCTGCTGGTTGCCGTCGGGCCAGATGATCTTCAGGGTATCGATCTCCGGGGCGGTGCCCAGGCCAAAATGGACCACCGGGGGCAAACCCGACTGGTATCCCCGGGTCAGGGTCAGTTCCTGTTTCTGGGTGACCTTGCCGGTTGTAACAAAAACAAGGCTTCCCAATCCAAACGAATTGCGTTCCGGCCCTGTAAGTTTCACCTTCAGGTAATGAGTGCCCTTCTGGACCGTTCTGTTTTCATAAATGGCAGAGATCTTGTTCACGTTGTTGATCACGATATCGAGGTCGCCGTCGTTGTCGAGGTCGCTGCATGAAACCCCGTTGCTCAGCGTCGGCTCCGTAAATCCCCAGTCGGCCGACTTGTCGCTGAAGGTGAGGTCGCCGTTATTGCGGAACGCATAGTTGGGCACCGGGGTGCTGGGAAAGAGTTCGGGACGGTATTCCGTTTTCTGCTTCCTGAAATAATTACCTGACCGCGGAGCGGGCAAAATATCCTGGTTGTTGATGTCTTTCATCACTCCGTTGGTGACAAACAGGTCTTTGAGGCCATCGTTGTCCATGTCCATAAACAGGCCGGCCCAGCTCCAGTCGGTATACGCAACCCCCGCCATCAGCGAAATGTTACTGTACACCGGCTTGTTGTCAAAGATGCCGTTGTTCAGCTGCAAGGAACTTTGCATGTACTGGTAATGAAATCCATAGGTGAGGCTGTTGTCAAAGGTCTCCTGCCGCATGGGGATCACATTCACCATCCGCCGGTAATGCCCGGGCGGGGTCATGTCGATCTCGAACATGTCGAGCAGGCCGTCGTTGTTTATATCTGCCGCATCGAGCCCCATCCCGAAAATGGAAGTCTGAAAGGTGCATTCCCTCACCACCTCGCTGAAGGTCCCGTCTCCGTTGTTCAGGTAGAACAGGTCGGGGGGATTGAAGTCATTGGCGATATAGAGGTCTTTCCGGCCGTCGTTGTTGAAGTCGGCCGCCACCAGTCCGATCGACATGCCGAAATGCCGCACCCCGGCTGTATCGGTCACATCGGTGAAGGTTTGGTTTCCGTTGTTCCGGTAGAGGTGGCCTGATTCCCCGTAATTGTTTTCCTTGATTTTGTCGCGGTAAAAGTCGGCCCCCATGCTCACCAGCACAATGGGGTAATTGGCCACATAAAGATCGAGCCAGCCGTCGTTGTTGTAATCAAAGAAGGTAGCCTGCACGGAAGAACTTTTGTCGTTGATCCCGTAGGATTTCGCGCTTTCGGTGAAGGTGTTGTCGTGGTTGTTGATAAAGAGCAGGTTGTCAGAAGGCTGGTATTTTGCGGAAACACAGGCATAGATGTCGAGCCAGCCATCGTTGTTCACATCCGCCATGGTGCATCCGGTGAACCATTGGCGGTTTCCGGAAATTCCCGCCTTCTCTGAAATATCCTCAAATTTCAGGTTCCCCTTGTTCAGGTAAAGCCGGTTGGGTACCAGGTTTCCGGTAAAGAAGATGTCATCGAGCCCATCGTTGTTAATATCACCGATACATACCCCGCCTCCCATGTACATGTAGGGAAACTTCGTGTAGTTGAGCGTGTCGTTTTCAACCAGCTCATTCAGGAAATCAATACCTGAGCGCGAGCGTGACAACTTTTTAAAACCCTTTTCAGAAAAGTTCCCGCAGGAACTCATCACCAGGAAAACAAGAAAAACAGTACCTATTGATTTCATGAGACAGGTTTTATCGTTGGTTTCAATAGCCCGGATTCTGATCTGCTTCCGTAATGGACTGATTGTTATCTATTTCCCTTTGCGGAATGGGCCATAAGTAATGCACAGCCGGATCAAACCGTACCTGTATTTTCATATATTCCGGCAGATAGGGTATGATATCGTGGATGACAAATGCTTCAAGACGGCGCCACCGGACCAGGTCATTGAACCGCACCTGTTCACCGCATAGCTCCACCTTGCGTTCGTGTTCAATGGCGTTGCGGATGTCCGCCTGATCGTTCACGGGATACAGGGCATCCATTTCAGGCGTGCCGTAACCGGGCATCATCACATCGGGCCGGTTTCGCACCTGGTTCAGATAACCCACCGCCCCGTGCAGGTTGCCCGATTCATTCTCCACTTCGGCCAGCATCAGCAAGACATCCGCCAGCCGGATCACTTTGCAGTTGATTCCGGATTCGGAATTTTCATGCTTCTGCTTGTAATAATTCTGATACTTTCTCCATCCTGCCCTTCTGTTCAGGCCAATTTCATGAATGGTGTCATTTCCCTTGTTGAATACATCCCCGGAGGCATAAAAACAATAGCCGTATCTGGGATCACCCGGCTCAAATTCATCAAGCAGGTTGTCTGTCGGATACACGGTAAACCAGTCCATCAGCCCGTATTCCATTCCCCTGAAGGTGATTTCATTATAGCCCGAACCATCATCGTCAGTCGACCATTCATTACTGTAACCCGCATCCGCGTTGAACTCCACCTCAAAGATGGATTCCGGACCATGCTCTGTTTCCTCTTCAAAGTTGTTCAGGTACCGGTCTTCGAGCGCATAGGCCGGGTCCTGGAGTACTTTCAGGAAGGCATCTTTTGCCTGCTGATAATCGGCTTCGGAATGAGACGCATTGGCCTGAAACAGGCAGGCCTTACCCAGCAATGCCCAGGCGGCTCCTGTGGTAGCCCTGCCCTTTTCTTCCTTGTCTTTTGGAAGACAATGGGCGGCTGCAAAGGACAGGTCTTCTTCAATCAGGGACCAGACCGCTGAGGCAGGACTTCTCGGAAGTCCTTCCGGCCTTGCAGAAACGTCGGTAACCAACGGAACATCTCCAAACCGGGTAACAAGCAGGAAATAATACAACGCCCTCAGAAAATGCGCCTCACCCGGATATTTTTGGTTTTCAATAGTATTTTCGTTGTCAATGACAAAATTGGCCGACCAGATACCCGCATAGCAACTCCTCCAGTAATCTGCAATAGCCGTGTGGCCAGCAGTGAATGTATACAGGGAGTATTGAAGCTTGTCAATCTCGGCGGAAGGATTCATCAATTGCTCATAGGCCAGGTTGTCCATGGCATAATACAGGGTGCGCTGGTACAGGCCTCTTGTTTGCAGGTGTGCATAGACCGCATTAACCGCCATTTTTACCTGGTCCTCATCGTTGAACCAGGTTTCGGCGGAAATCTGATTGGGATTGCGTAAATACAGTTCCGCAGGATCACAACGATACAGAAGCAGTGACAATGCCAGGATCCATACGATATTTACGAATTTCCGGTTCATGGTTCTGTCTTGTCAATTCCAGGCTGAAGTCAATCCTTTATCTGCCTGCCGATTATAAATACCTGCAGGGCATCGTTATTATTGCCAACCAGGATGGCCTTGTCTTTTTCCTTGCTGCCCAGGTGGATCAGGGCAAGCGATCGGACATCTTTGTCTGCAAAGAATCCCGACACCGCAGGCGGGACGGCCATGAAATTTCCCATGCCGTCGCCTTTCAGCCAGATGCCGGCACCTCCGTCATTGCGGGGGGTGGTAATTTCCGTGTCAAACAGGTTTCCGGCGGCCAGGATATCCAAATGGCCGTCTCCATCCACATCATCGATGATCATGGAATTGATGGCTGAAAGTTGGGCCTCGGCGGGCAGTTCTCTCTTTACAAATTCACCCCTGCCTTTATTTTCGAAATAACAGCTTGCAAAGGTTTCAACCTGCAAATGCAAGGCGGATTCAAGTACCTGCCGGGGGTACAGATCCTTCATCTCTGCCTTTGCAAAACTTTCAAAGGTCGGAAACTGTGTGGCAAAGCCGGGATGCTGCAGGAGGTAACAACTCCTGCTTCTCAGCGGATACTGGTGTTTTCCCTGGTAGAAGGCCAGGTCTACGTCCACCCTGCCATCCGCATCGAAGTCGCCTGCATACACATCAAAAGTCTGGTCTTCAGCGGCTTTGTACCGGCTGTTCAACCCGTAATTTCCGGCCACCAGGTCGATATCGCCATCACGATCCATATCAGCGCCGGCAAGGCTGAACCACCAGCCGGAAGTGCCCTTCAGGGTGGTTTTTGCAAATCTTCCTTTGTCATTGTTAAAGATACACACCGGCATCCATTCCCCGGCCACTGCCAGTTCAGGCCAGCCATCGGCATTGAGATCCGCACTGAACGCCGTGGTGATCATGCCCAGGTTCAGCAGTTCAGGAGCCACTGCTGCAGTCACGTCATCAAATTTGACTTTTCCGTTTGCGGAAACGTTCTTAAGCAGGTGCCCGGAAGCCGGCATCGGGTATTTTCCCGGTACCTGTCTCCCGCCGACAAAGAGGTCGACATCACCATCCCGGTCAAAATCGAGGGGTATGACGCACGAGCCGCTTGACAGCAGCTTCGGCAGGGCGTCTTCCTCCTTCACAAACCGGCCCTTACCGATATTGAGATACAACCTGTCATTATACATCATCGACGATGCGGGAAATTCATTTCCGCCGCAGACCACATAGAGATCGCTGTCACCGTCGGCGTCAGCATCGAAAAACAGGCATCCGGCATCGTCGGCATTGTGTTCTTCCCAGGGCCCCGCGGAGCGGCTAAACGTCCCGTCTTTCTCCTGGATAAAGAGGGCGGGAGGGCTGTGTAAGGCATTCCCGACGAAGAAATCCACGAGCCCGTCGCTGTTCATATCGCCCACTGCGATTCCCGGTCCGGTCGTCGACAACTTATGCGGAAGCAGGGGTTGCTTTTCATAATCGTCATAGTCGTTTTCCTTATGCACAAAGTCGATATGCCCGACAGCGGTGATGTCCCTGAAAGTTTTTTCAGCCTTACTGCCTTGAGTTTCCGAAGGCGCGGCGTTTGTGTAACCGAGGGTAAGTTTCCGGTTTACCTGGATGTTCCGTTTTGTCTCAAGCTTCCCGTCGGGCCACCTTACGATAAGGGAGTCAATCTGTTCGTATTTCCCGGTGCCGAAATACAGCACCGGCTCCACAGACGATTGGTAGCCCCTGGAGAGCGTCAGTTCAGTCATTTGTTCCATGCCCCCAGTCCAGAGCGTCACCCTGCAACCCAGACCCATCCGGTTTCCTGCCGGGCCTTTGAAATCAATCTTCATGTAGTTTCCCTGGTTCTTTTCCCGTGCCAGGTTCTTATATACCAGGGCTTTCTGGTCGATATTGCTGACGATGAGTTCCAGGTCGCCGTCGTTGTCGAGGTCGACATAGGCAGTTCCGTTTGAAAAGGTTTTTTCCGTGAGTCCCCATTCCTTACTGCAATGCGTGAAGGTGAGGTCGCGGTTGTTCCTGTACATGTAGTTCGGCAGGGCCAGGCTGGGCATATTGTGAATGAGGTCCAGCAATTGTGATTTGTCGGGACCGTTTCCAAAATACCCGGAAGTTTGCATGCTGTTGAAATAGTCAATGTTGTTGATGTCTCTCCGCGAGCCGTTTGTGATTAATATTTCCATCCAGCCGTCGAGGTCGAAGTAGGCGCGCCCCGCGACGTCCTCCACCTTGGCGACCTCGGTGCGGAGCTTCGCGGCGATTTCGTAAATCGCGGTAACTCGCGGCAGCCATGGGGCAGTGCTTTACAGCGGCAGTACGTTTTCCCTGATCCCCCGGTTCAATTGCAGCGTGCTGTAGCGGTACTGGTAATGGAGGCCCTGGGTGACCATTTCCCTGAAATCGCCGGCTGACATGGTTGACATGTTTTCCTTGGCCCGCTGGTTGTCTTCGGGAGCCATGTCGATCTGTATGATATCGGGCAGGCAGTCGTTGTTATAGTCGGCAATGTCGGCCCCCATGCCGTAGAAGGAAGTCTGGCCGGTCACCTCCCGGGTTTTGTCAGTGAAGGTGCCGTCGCCGTTGTTGAAGTAGTAGAAATCGGGACTGGTGAAATCATTTGAAACATACAGATCGAGATATCCGTCCTGATTGAGGTCGCTGACCGTAGCACTTAACGACAGGCCAAAATTCAACAGGCCTGCCTCTGCCGTAACATTTGTAAATGGGCCCTTTCCGTTATTCCGGTACAGATGTCCCGATTCGGAATTGTTCGCATGGAGCATCATCTGCCTGTAAAAATAGGGAGGTGATTTGAACTGGGTGATGGGGTAATTGGCCACGTAAAGATCCTGGTCGCCGTCATTGTCATTGTCGAAAAAGGTACCCTGGGTGCTTTTGCCTTCATCGTCAATTCCATAGGCAGCCGCTTCCTCGGTAAACACCGGAATCCCGCCGGGCTCGCACCCCTGATTGACAAACAGCATGTTGCGGCAGTTGCCCGTCAGTCCCGACACGCTCACATAGATATCGGCCCATCCGTCATCGTTGATATCACAGACCGTGGAGCCCAGTTTCCACCGGCCTTCCGCGCCGGTTTGCGAGGCCGTTGTCACATCTTCGAACGTGAAGTTTCCCCGGTTCAGGTACAGGCAGTTGCTGACCATGTTTCCGGTGAAATAGATATCGGTAAGGCCGTCGTTGTTGAAGTCGGCCACCGATACCCCGCCTCCCATGTACATATATGAAAACAGAAAATAATTGAAAGTATCGGATTCGGTAAGGGTGTTCTGGAAGGAAATGCGGGTGGTTTGGGAAGGGAGTTTCCTGAACAGGGGGCCATCTGATGGTTCCGTTGTGCAGGCGCACATGATGCCCAGCATGGCAATCAGCAACAGAACTGCATACGGTCTTTTCCGGAAATCAGGGCTCGCAAGGTTCGTCATCGGGGCGCAGGGTTAAAGATCGAAGGTCTAGGGTACCTCAGGCAGGCAGATAAAGAAATGGTCCTAAAAAAGGACCATTTCTTATCGCATCACAGTTACATCAATTAATAACCGGGGTTCTGGTCTCCCTGTTCAATATTGGGATTCACGTCAATTTCCTTTTGGGGAATGGGCCAGAGCAGGTTCTTGGGTGCACTGAATACCAGTGCTGCCTGGTCGGCTTTCGGACAACTGGGTTTCACCTCGTTCATGAAGGCTTCGAGCCTGCCCCACCGTACCAGGTCAGGAAAACGTACCTGTTCGCCGCACAGTTCAACCTTACGTTCATGCTCAAGGGCTTTCATGAACTCAGTCAGGTTGGAAACCGGATATTTGGCATCCATCGCAGCAGTACCATACAGCGGAAGATCGACATCAGCGCGCTGTCTTACCTGGTTCATCAGGGCTACCGCATCGGTGAGACTTCCACCCGGTCTGTTGGCTTCACATTCAGCTTTCATGAGGATGACATCGGCATAGCGGATCACCTTCATGTTGATACCCGACTGGTTGCCGGCAACGGCACCTTCCGTGGCAGCCTTGTAGTAATTCTGGTATTTTCTCCAGCCCCTCCTTTTGTAATGATCCGTAACGGTGACACCATCTGCAGCATATACAATCACACTGTCAACAGTGATTGTCTTGGTATTGTTGTCGTACAGGTCACCGGTCTGGTATGCGCAGTAACCGCGGCGGGGGTCAACTTTCACGCCGTTGTCGGCAGCGGTCTCGAATTCATTCCATAGGTCTTCGGAAACGAATACGTTGAACCAGTTCAGACAGCCGTATTCCTGGCCCCTGAAAGTGGATTCATTCAGGCCTTCGTCCGTTCTGTCGGAATTCCATTGGCTGGAATATCCTGCTGCGATGTTAAACTGCACTTCGAAGAGGGATTCCGGGCCATTTTCGGTTTCTTCCATGAAGTTGTTGAAATACACAGGCTCGAGGGAATAACCGGTAATGTGGTTAAATGCGTCGAGTGCCCCCTGGTAGTTCTGCTGGTACAAACGGGCTTTGCCCAGGAGTGCCCAAGCTGCGCCTGAAGTAGCGCGGCCGGCATCTTCCACATCTCTCGTGAGACATCTGGCAGCTGCATCCTCACAGTCAGCTTCAATCTGCGCCCATACCTGGGCTTTGGGAGTCCTTGCAAGACCGTCCTTTTCAGCAGGATCGATTCCGAGATACAGGGGAACATCACCATACCTTGTAACGAGGTAAAAATAATACAGTGCCCTCAGGAATTTTGCCTCGCCGATATACTTGTTCCGGATGTTATCGGGCAAAAAGGAAGTGGCAATATTGTCCTTGATTACCTGCTCATTGTTGATAACAAAGTTGGCCTTGTTAATACCCCTGTAGCAACTGTTCCAGTATCCTTCCACCGCACCGTGCGTGGCATCGAAGGTGAAATTCAGGTACTGGCGCTTATCAGCTTCCTGCTGCGGGTTGCAGGTATTTTCATGCGACATGTTGTCATTACTGTACCACTGATGGCGGTTGTAAAGACTGGTTG
>JADHED010001422.1_pt1 | contig 20377 bp, 14 predicted proteins | sample 8952041 | NCBI WGS metagenome assembly JADHED01 (sample SAMN16124423, study PRJNA663239) | bioreactor sludge metagenome | isolation source: sludge (control) | place: India:Bengaluru | collected 2018-09-08
GAGCGGCAGGTCTTCGTCGACGCTGGCGTCGCAGTCGTCGTCGACGGCGTTGCAGGCCTCCGCGGCGCCGGGATTGATCGCGGCGTTCGCGTCGTCGCAGTCGGCGGCGTTGGCGACGTGGCCCGCGGGCGGGAGCGCCGCGCAGGTCGTCAGCGGAGCGCCGGGGTTGCCGTAGGTGTCGGCGTCGGCGTCGGCGTAGTAGGTGTTGAGCGGCAGGTCTTCGTCGACGCTGGCGTCGCAGTCGTCGTCGACGGCGTTGCAGACCTCCGCCGCGCCGGGGTTGACCGCGGCGTTCGCGTCGTCGCAGTCGTCGGCGCTGGCGCTGGTGCCGGCCGGCGGGGCGGGCGCGCAGTCCTGGACCGGCGCGTTGGCGTCGCCGTAGGTGTCGGCGTCGGCGTCGGCGTAGTAGGTGTTGAGCGGCAGGTCTTCGTCGACGCTGGCGTCGCAGTCGTCGTCGACGGCGTTGCAGACCTCCGCCGCGCCGGGGTTGACCGCGGCGTTCGCGTCGTCGCAGTCGTCGGCGCTGGCGCTGGTGCCGGCCGGCGGGGCGGGCGCGCAGTCCTGGACCGGCGCGTTGGCGTCGCCGTAGGTGTCGGCGTCGGCGTCGGCGTAGTAGGTGTTGAGCGGCAGGTCTTCGTCGGTGCTGGCGTCGCAGTCGTCGTCGACGGCGTTACAGACCTCCGCCGCGCCGGGATTGACGTCGGGGTTGTTGTCGTCGCAGTCCGCCGGCGGCTCGTAGCCGTCGTTGTCGCCGTCGGCGAGGGGCTGCAGCGGTTGCGGCGACGCGGCGCACGCGACGCCGTCCGCGATCGGGACCACGCCCACGACGCCCGCGCCGTCGCGGAACGCGAGCAGCCGCGCTCCGTCCGCGCCCGCGACGCGCAGCGCGCCGGCGGCGCCCGTCACCGGCACGCCTCCCTCGAGCCACGTGCCGGCCGCGTCGGACCATGCGACGCGCGCGCCGGCGCCGAGCGGCAGCAGATCGATCGCGGTCACGGCGCCGCCCGCCAGGCTGCCCGCCGGGCCGCCCACCGGGCCGCCCGCCGCGATCCGGGTACCGGCGACGACGCCCGCGCGCGTGCCCTCGGCGCGGGCGAGGCCGCCCGGCGCCGCGTACGCGAGCTGGAACGTGCCGGGGACATCCGCCGACGCCGCGAGCGCCACCGCGCCTTGGGCGGACGCGTCGGCGAGGCGTGCGGCGGCGGACGCCCCGGCCTCCCCGGAAACGACGAACGACACCCCTTCCGCGTCGGAGAACAGCACGGCGACGTCGCGCGCTCCCGCGGCGACGGCGAGCGTGCCCGGGTCCGCGATGCCGGTCGCGAGCGTCTCGGTCGCGACTTCGGCCGCGTCCTCGGCCGCGTCCTCTGCCGCGAGGTCCTCGGGCGTGAGCCGCGCGAGGCGCAGGTCGAAGCCTTGCGCCGCGGGCGCGAAGAACGCGACCGCGAAGCCGCCGCCGGCGAGCGCCGCGATCCGCGCGCCGCGCGCGCCCGGGGCGCCCAGCAGCTGCGGCGCGGCCGCGCGATCGACGCGCTGCGCGACGAGGCGTCCGGCCGCGTCGATCCCGGTGACCGCGACGGCGCCGTGCGCGTCCGCGGCGACGTCGAACGCCGCGACGAGACCCGCGGAACCGAGGGGTCCCGCGAGCGCGCCGGACCCGTCGAGCCGGACGACGGCCGAACCGGAGTCCGCGAGCGCGACGAACCCGTCGCCGTGCGCGGCCACGGCGGCCGCGCCGCCGGCGCCGAGCCTCCGCGCGGGGCCGCGGAGCGCGTCGCCGACCCGCGCCTCGAGCGGCAGCTTCAACGTGTCACCGCCGGTGCGCGCGACGAGCAGGAACGACGCGCGCGACCCGCACGGGACCGCGGCGTCCACGCGGACCTCGAACGCGACGACGGTCGCGAGCGACGCGAGGCGCGGCGGGACGACGGAAATTCCAGGGGTGAGCGCGACCAGCTCCGCGCCCTGCAGGACGAGGGCCGCGCCGTCCGCGGCGCGCACGCGCACGTGCAGGCGCGCCGCCTCGCCCGGCGCGAGGCCGCGCGCGCGGTCCGCCGGCAGCCCGCCGCGCTCGATCTCGAGCTGGGCCGCGACGCCGGTCTCGGCCGCGATGGCGGCCGGCGCGTGGGCCGCGAGCGCGACCGCGACCGCGACCGCGATCGCAAGCGCGATCCCGGACTCGAGGGGACGGAGCATCTTCCGGCTGCGGCTCAACCGAGGAAACCTCCCGCGCGCCCCGGTCGTCGGGACGCGCCGATCCTGTCCGGGCTGTTGCCCCGCGCGGAAAGACCTGCCGGACACGCGGGTACACGGCGCCGGCACGAGGAGCAGGCGAACAACGGTGTCGTCCAACTCTCCCGGCCTGCGGCCGCTCTGGTTCCGCAGCTCCCCGGCTGCGGCGCGAAGACGTCCGCCCCTTCAGGTACGGCGATAACGCGGAGCCGCAACCCGCTTCATCACAAATGCCGTCACGCGCGGCGGCTGACGATCGCCGGGCCGGAACGCCTGAACAGCAGCGGAGCACCGGACGAGAGCGGACGGCTCGCCTCGATGCGGTCCTCCTGGCCGGCGAGGCGGCAGATCTCTTCCATCAATCCGGTCGTGAACGCCTCGACGTCCCGGAAGGACGGCTCGTCGGACGGGGCGCCCGGGAACACGCGCGGCGTGCCGACGTGCAGCGCGACGGGCCGGCGCCGCGGGACCACGCGCCCGCGCGGCAGCGCGTCGTGGTTGCCCCGCAGCGCGACCGGCAGGACGGGGGCGCCGGAGAGCGCGGCCATCCACGAGAGGCCGTGCTTGCCCCGGGCGATCCGCCCGTCGGCGGAGACCGAGCCCTCGGGGAACACGACGACGGGCTCGCCGCGGCCGAGCGCGTGGACGACCGCGGTGATGGTCCGCGCCGGGTCCAGGCTGGTCGGGATCACCCCGTTCGCGCCGAAGAAGGCGCGCCACGCGCGCGAGCGGTCGTACCAGCTGGCGGTGATGAGGTAGCGCAGCGGGAACCGCGGCGAGGCGCCGCCGATGAACCACGGGTCGAGGAACGACCCGTGGTTGCAGGCGATCAGGAGCGGACCCTCGCGGGGCATCCGTTCGCCGCCGTGGATCGTGCGGCCCCACATCACGCTCATGAACGGCAGCAGGACGCGCGTGATCGACTGCAGCCGGGGCGGGGGCAGCGGCCGCGATGCGCGCGGGACGGCGGGTGCCGGAGAGGCGACCGACCTGGGATTCGACTTCCGGGCGTCCAATGTGGAATCCGCCGTACACTTTCCGGGCCTGGATCGGGATCGAGGTCGCGTTGAACCTACCGCACCGCACGACCGCGCCGCGACACGCGCAGCTGTATTTCGACTTCCGGGACCCCTGCGCCTACCTCGCGGCGGCCCGGCTGCCCCGGGTGTGCGCCGAGGCGGGGGTGTCCCTCACGCTCGAGCCGATCGACGCCGGCGGGCTGGGCCCCGGCTGCGGGCCCGCCGCGGCGGGCGGGCCCGAGTGGGAGCGCCTGCGGCGCGTGGCCGCCGACTGGGGCGTGGACCTGCAGCCCCCCGCCCACTATCCCTTCGACTCGACCGCGCTCCTGCGCGCCTGCGTCTTCGTGCGCGACCGCTCCGGCCAGGAGGCCATGGCCGCGATGGCCGAGCGGATCTGGCAGGAGGTCTGGCAGGAGGGGGCGGATCCCGCCGCCGCCGACACCGCGGTGAAGGCGGGACGCCTGGCCGCCGTGCCGGAGCCCGCGCTCCGGGCCGGCCTCGCGGATCCCCGCTCCGCCGCGCTGCTCGCGCGCGTGACCGCGCGTGCGGTCGAGCGGGGTGTCGGGGCCGTCCCCGCCGTGCAGTTCGAGGGCGAGACGTTCGAGGGGCTCGACGGGGTCGCCGCCGCCGAGGCGCGACTGCGGGGCGCCGCCACGTCGCCTCCGCGCCCGGCGCCCCCCGCGCCGCCGCCGCCGGACTGGATGTTCGGCGGCTGAAGAAAGGTCGGCATTGCAGACCGACGCGACCGGCCGTACCTGACGCTCGTGAAACCGCTCCGCCAGGACGCGCCGCTCCCGCTGAGGCGACTGGGACCGCTCACCGGCTTCGTCGTCGCGGTGACCGCCGCGCTCGTCGCGCTCGGCGTGGGCGGCGGCGCGTTGCCGGCCGCGCTCGCGTCGGTGCTCGCCGCGCTCGCGACGTCGTCCGCCGTCGCCGGCCTGCGGCGCGTCCGGCTGCGCCGACGCAACCGGACCGAGGAGGAACAGGCGCGCCGCGCGCGGCACGAGGGCGCGGTCCGGATCCTCTGGGCCGCCAGCGGCGACTTCCTGGCCGCGGGCTGGGGCCGCAACGACCTCGAGCGCCTGCGGCTCCTCGCGATGAACCTGGCCGAGGGGCAGCCGCTCGGGCCGCGGCTCGCCGAACGGTTGCGCGCCGCCGCCTCCGCCGTGATGGGGAGCGTCGTCGACCGGCTCGGCGACGTGGTGCTGACGGCCCGCGAGGCCGAACTCGACAGCGCGGGCGTGCTGCGGCTCGAGGCGGCGATCCGCGTGCTCGTGCGCGAACTCGACGGCGTGACGTTCCACCCCGGGATGGTCGTGCGCTTCCGTCCGCAAGCCGTGGCGCGCGCGGCCGGGCAGGCGGTGGACGCGTGCGCCGCGCTGCGCGAGTCGCTGCGGCCCGGCATCGCGAGCGACGTCGCGGCGGTGGTGCGCGCGCTGGCCGAGGACCGCCACCGCGCGCGCGTCGCGTCCGGCGACCTCCTGATCGACCTCTCGGGCCTGCCCGCCGGGACCCGCGTCGAGGCCCGGCCCGCCGACCTCGCGCGGGCCCTGGACGAACTCCTGGAGCGGGTGTTCCGCGGGGGCCCCGTCGGGGGGCCGGTGCGGCTCGCGTGCCGCGCGACGGCGGCGGACGTCGCGCTCGCGCTGTCGTGGCCGGGCCGCGACCGGTTCCAGGTGGACGCGCGCGCGGTCACCGAGTCGCTGCGCCTGCTCTGCTCGTACGGCGCGCGCCTCGCGATCGCGGAGTCCGAGTCCGAGGTGCGCGTCGAGGCCGTGCTCCCGGCCGTCGCGCCCGTCGTGACGACCGCCCCCGCCGTCGGCTCCGCCTGACGGGCCCGTGGGGGCGGGGCTTTGCCCCGCCCGGGTGGGGCAAAGCCCCACCCCCACAGCCGCGCGCCGGCGCGCGGATCAGAGCCGGCGCACGTACGCCGCGGGCTCGAGCTTCCAGACCGGGACGCCGCAGTAGCGCTTCCCCTCGGGGCAGTAGGGCGTCGTCCCGGCGCGCAGGCGAATCGAGCAGGGCGGCAGCAGGAAGCGCCCGAGGCGCGGGTGCACGGCCGCGACCTGGCGCGCCTCGTCCACGCTGGCGTGCCAGATCTCCTCCTGCGCGTTGTAGCAGAGCCGCATCGCGTGCTTGTGGTGCAGGGCGGCGTAGTCGCCCGACTCGGTGAAGCGGACGGCCGCCGCGTTCGGCAGCAGGTAGGCCAGCGCCTCGTCCGGCACGCCGAGCCGGCGCAGCTCGCCGATCGCGTCCCACGTGCGCGCCATCGTCTCGTCGAACCGCGCGCGCGCCGGCGCGTGGTCCGCGATCAGCTGCGGCAGGATGACGTCGGGCGCGGCGCCGAGGTGCGCGAGCAGCACGGGGCGCGAGGCGGGCGTCATCCGGTGCCGCTGGTCCTGCGAGTCCGCGGTGTGCGAGATCTTCTTGCGGAACGTGTACGAGGCGTGGTGCAGCGCGCGCGTCAGCCGGCCGAGCGTCTGCAGGTTCAGCGACTCGCCGGAGAGCGGGTTGCGCGCGGGGTCGGCCACCAGCGCGAGCGCGTCGTCGTCCGACAGCCCCGCGCGCGGGATGCCGAGCGTCTCGCGCACCGCCTGGGCGACCACCGCCTCGGCGTCGGGCGCGAAGCCGACGAGGCGGGAGACGTGCCCCTCGAGCGACGCGTCGAACTCCTCGCGGAACGCGGCGGCGCGCGCGGCGTCGAAGAGCCCGCCGAGCGCCGCGAGCGCGCGCGACTCGGCGAGGTCCTCCGGCCGGATGGGCGCCTCGAACAGGGCCGCGTAGGCCGGCTCGGCGCGGACGACCTCGGCGACCATCGCGTCCACGATCGCGCGCAGCTCCGAGGGGATGTCCGGCTGCGCGCACAGGCGCCGGTAGCGCAGCAGCGTGACGCCCGAGATCGTGTGATACAGGCGGGCCCAGGTCGCGACGGGCAGAACGTAGCGCGCGGCCTCCTGCGCCTTGCGCCGGATCTCGAGCCGCCACTGCTGCGGACGGCGGCCGCGCGCCGGGAACAGCTCGAAGAAGATCCGCGCCGCCGGCCCCTCGCCGCCGAGTTCGGCCGTCAGCGCGTGGTACGCGTCGTCCATCGCCTGCAGCGCGCCCTCGAAGACCTCCTGCGCGCGGCCGCCGAGGTCGGGGACCACGGCGCTGCCGCGCCCGACCTTCACGTAGCGCTGGCTGACCTGCTCGGAGTTGTAGAACGGGTGCGCGTGGAAGAACGCCCAGAGCGCGTGCCGCGAGACGCGGTCGATCGCGAACTGGAAGTGCGCGTGCTGGAAGACGGTGTGGTGGCCCGCCTGGTACAGCTCGAGCGCCATCGCGTCCCGCCGGCGGAGCGCCTCGGCGCGCTCCGCGTCGGACGCCAGCAGGTCGCCGCCGACGTCCTCCGGCGTGACGATCCCCTTCGAGGCATAGCAGGTGCGCGCGGCCGCGATCGCGTTGTCGAGCGGGCGCGCGAACGCGTTGACGAGGCGGACCTCGGGAGGCGGCGTGCGGAACGTCAGCGCCATGACGTCGCTCCTCCCGTGCGCCGCGAGCGGGCCGCGTCCTCGGCGATCAGCCGCGACGCGGGCCGAGCGGGTTGCCGGCGCTCTTCTCGTCCGGCGCGGCCCACGGGACGTCGCCCGAGCGGTGGAACGACGCCTCGGTGCCGTCGTGCGAGGCCGCGGTGAGCCCGGCCGCCCCGCCCTCGACGAGGGACAGCCCGGCCGCCGTCCACGCGGCGAGCCCGCCCTGCAGGTAGCGCAGCCGGCGGAACCACTTGTGCGCCAGCTCGGCCGCGACGTGGCGCGCCGGGCCGTGCGCGGCGCCGTCGCCGTCGATCAGCACGACCATGTTCTGCGTGAAGACCCCCTGCGGGATCCAGCGGATCGCCTGCTCGTGCGGCAGGTGGTCCGCGCCGTCGACGTGGCCCGCGAGGTAGGCCTCGGCCGGCCGCACGTCGTAGACGCGCACGTTGCCGCCCGGCACGACGGGGTCCACGAGGCCGTTCTCGAGCAGCTGCGCGAGCTCGCGCGGCGAGATCGGCCCGATCACGGCTTCGCCCCCGCGGCGGCCTTGATCAGCTCGGGGACGATCTCGCCCACGTCGCCGACGAGCCCGAACGTCGCCTCGTTGAAGATCGGCGCGTCCTTGTCCTTGTTGATCGCGACGATGCACTGCGCCCCGCGGACGCCGACCATGTGCTGGATCGCGCCGGAGATGCCGAGCGCGACGTAGAGCTTGGGCGCGACCGCCTGGCCGGACGAGCCGATCTGGTGGTCGTGGGGCAGCCACTCGGCGTCCACGACGGGACGCGACGCGCCGACCGCGCCGCCGAGGGCCTTCGCGAGCCCGCCCACCAGCTCCTCGAACTTCTCCCGGCTGCCAAGGCCGCGCCCGCCGGCGACGATCACCGGCGCGCCCGTGAGGTCCACGGCCTTGCCGCCGGTCGAACGGATCTCGATCACCTGGCGGCGCAGCGCGTCGTCCGTCAGCGCGACCGGGACGGCGGTGACGGTGCCGCCGTGCCCCTCCGGCAGCGCGTCGGCGTTGAACGCGCCGGCCTGCAGCGTCGCGAAGTGCGGCGCCGGCCCCTTGTCGACCGTGCGCGCAACGAGCTTGGCGTCGTACGGCTGGCGCAGGAACACCACCTCGCCGTTCTCGACGGACGCGTCCACCGTGTCGCTCACGACGGGGGCGTCGAACTTCGCCGAGACGAGCGGCAGCAGGTCCTGCGCGAGATAGGTGTGCGCCATCAGCACGAACTCGGGGCGCTTCTCGCCGATCAGGGCGGCCAGCGGGATGCGGTACCCGTCCGGCGTGTACTGGCCGAGCCGCGCGTCGTCGAACGCGTAGACCTCGTCGGCGCCGCGCGCCGCGAGTTCCTGCGCGAGCGGGCCGATGCCCGCGCCCAGCACCGCGGCGACGGCGCGGCCGCCCAGCTCGGGGGCGAGCCGGCGCGCGCAGGCGAGCGCCTCGAAGCTGCCGCGGCGGACGCGGCCGTTGTCGTGCTCGGCGATGACCAGGATGTCCTTCGACATGTCGCGTTCTCCGGTTGCAGGTTGCCGCCACGGATCAGGGAGGCCAATCGGGGGCGGCCATCCTGCGGCGCGCGCACCGCCGCAGGGCGGCCATCCCGCGCCGCGGGAGGCCGCGGCCCTACAGCATCTTCTTGATGCGCTCGACGAGGGCGGTCGCCATCTGCGCGGGGCTCCCCTCGATCAGCTCGCACGAGCCCTTCTTCGAGGGGGGCGCCAGCTCGAGCACCTGCAGGCGCGCGCCGGTGCGGCCGGTCTCGCCGAGCGAGAGGCCCAGCTCGCTCGGGGTCGGCTGGTCCACCGGCTTCTTCTTGGCGGCCATGATCCCCTTGAGCGACGTGTAGCGCACCTCGTGGATGCCGGACTGCACCGCGAGCACCGCGGGCAGCGGGATCTCGGAGACTTCCTGCCGCGCCGCCTCGAGCTCGCGCACGACGCGCAGCTTCCCGTCCGCGATCTCGACGCCCATCGTGAGGAAAACGCAGGGCAGGTCGAGCAGGCCGGCGAGCAGGATCGGCGTCTCCCCGTAACCCGAGTCGTCCGAACGGGTGCCGCAGAGGACCAGGTCGTAGCCCCCCTGCCGCACGACCGCGGCCAGCGTGCGCGCGACCGCGATCGGATCGCCGCCCTGGAACTCCGGGGCGTTGAGGTGGATCCCGCGGTCGGCGCCCATCGCCAGCGCCGAGCCCAGCGCCTTGCGCGCGCGGTCCGGGCCGATCGTCACCGCCACGACCTCGCCGTCGCCCTTGGCTTCCTTCAGCCGCAGGCCGGTCTCGAGCGCGTACCGGTCGGACTCGTTGATCTCCCAGTTCAGGTCCGTGTCGAGGATGCCGGTCCGGGAGGGGTCGATCACCAGCCGGGCATCGCGGTCCGGCACCTGCTTGATCGCGACGAGGATCTTCATCTTTGGCTTCCTGTAGACGTGAGAGGCGGCGCCATCCGGGCGGGGCCGAGCCCCGCGTCGTCGGCCCACAGCACAGTCCGGGGATGGTACACCAACGCCGACGAGGGCCGGATTAAGGGGCCGGGACGCGCCTCGGGGGATCGACGGGAATCAGGGGGTCAGGCCGGCGCGGGCCTCGAGCAGGAGCATCCGCACGGCGTCGGCGTCCTCGCCGCGGGGGTTGTGGGAGAGGTACGTCTCGAACGCGCCGATCGCGTCCCGGTAGCGCGTCAGCAGGAACAGGAGCCGGCCGCTGTCCCGGATCTCGCGCGGGTCGTCCGGGCGGATCGCGAGCAGCAACCGGATCGCCCCGAGCGCCGCGTCGTAGTCGCCCGCCCGCCAGTACAGCGCCTTCAGGTTGGTCAGCATCCGCGCCAGCAGCTGCTCCTGCGTCAGCGGGCGCAGCCAGCCCTCGCGGAACTCCGGCGGCTTGGGCGTCTTGCCGGCGAGCGCCGAGGCGACCATCCCGCGCACCTCGTCGAGGGTGACGGGGCGCGCCGCGCGGACCGGGTCGAAGAGGAAGGGGCGCTCGCCGGAGTCGTGCCGCAACAGCGTCATGCCCGGGAGCGCGATCGCCGAGAACCGGAACCCGGCCCGGCGCGCCGTCTCGATGAACAGGAGCACGAGCAGCGAGGGGAGCGCGCGCCGCGTCTCGAGCGCGCGGTCGATGTAGAGCGCCTCCGGGTACTCGTCCCCCTGCGGCACGGCCACGAAACCGCGGCGTTCGAACAGGGCCCGGCCCACGCCCGCGGCGACGAACCGCGGGTGCCGCGCGCCGCCGACGGCCGCGCGGGCCTCCGCGCCGAGTTCGTCCATCGACGCCGCGATGGCCTCGAACGAGAGACCCGGGTCGCGCAGGCGCGCGACGGCGAGCGCCCCTTCCGCGAGGGACCAGCGTCCCTCCGGCCGGGCCAGCAGCTCGCTCAGGGTCTCGATCGCGTTCACGTCCAAGGCCTCGTTCCCCGGGGCTCGGGGGCGGGTGCCCCCAACGCGAATATAGGCGGACCGCCACGGTTCGCCCCGGGCCGGGGGCGCGGCGGTCGTGCACCGTGTGGACAGCGTAAGATCGCACGCGCCGAGGGCGGGCGGCAAACCGGCAGACACCAACGAGTTTCCCGCCGCCCTGCCGCCCCGGCGCCCCGCGCGGACGGACGACGTGACCGCCCTCCCCCTGCTCGCCGGCCTGTACTTCCTGACCTTCGCGTCGCTCGGCGCGTACCTGCCGTGGCTGCCGCCGCTGCTGGCGGACCGGGGCTTCAGCCCCGCCCTGATCGGGGTGACCCTCGCGATCCCGTCCTTCTGCCGGGCGATCTTCCCCCCGGCGTGGGGCTGGCTCGCCGACCGCCGCGACGCGCGCCGGGAGATCGTCGTCCTCGGGACCGCCGTCGGCGGGGCGGCGCTCTGCCTGCTGGCCGTGGTCCGTCCCGTCCCGGCGACGCTGGCGCTGATCGCGGTCTTCGGGTTCGTCAACGTCCCTGTCGGGCCGCTCTCGGAGGTGCTGACCTTCCAGGCGCTCGGCGGGCGCAAGGAGCGCTACGGCCGGATCCGGCTCTGGGGCTCGCTCGGTTTCATCGCGACCTCGCTCGGGGTCGGCCTGGTCGTGCGCCGGGCGGGGGAGGCGGCCGCGCCGCTCGCCGCCGGCCTGCCGCTGCTGCTGGCCGCGTGGGTGGCCTCGCGGATCCCGGTCGGCGCGGCCCGCGCCCCGGCCGGCGCCGGGGCGTCCGGCGCGCGGCCGGCGCGGCTCCGCACGCGGCAGCTGGCGCCGCTGCTCGTCGCCGCGGCCCTCGGCTCCGCCGCGCACGGCCCGTACTACGCGTTCTTCACGCTGGACCTCGAGCGGCGCGGCGTCGCGCCGGGGTGGATCGGGACGCTCTGGGCGTGGGCCGTCGTCGTCGAGATCCTGCTGATGGCCGCGGCGCCGCGGGTCCTCTCCCGGCTCGGCCTCGTCGGCGCCCTCCGCTGGGGGCTCGGCCTCGGCGCGCTGCGCTGGGCGCTCTACGCCGCGGCGCCGCCGGTCGCGGTCCTCGCGGCCGGGCAGGCGTTGCATGCGGCGACGTTCGCATTGGTTCACATGGCATCGGTTCAGCTCGTCGACCGGCTGACCCCCGCCAGCCGGAAGGCTTTCGGGCAATCTTTGCTCTCGGCCGCCGTCTACGGGGCCGGCGGGGGGCTCGGGATGTTCCTGGCCGGCAACCTGCGCGGCGCGTTCAGCCCGGGGCAGCTCTACCTCGGCGCCGCGGCCTGCTGCCTCGCGGGCCTCGCGACGAGCGCGGCGCTGCGGCGCGGCGGGTAAACCGGCGCGGCTGGTAAACGGGCCCGCGGAGGCACGATGTTTGCCGTCGTTGCGGGGCTAACTTATTTGGCGTGGCCAGCGGTTCCGACGGGCCCGGGTCCGACGGGCCCAGACTGGGGCGAGGGGCGGGCGGCGTGACGGCGCAAGGTGAAGACTCGATCCGGCGGGTGCGCCGCGTGCTGGCGCTGGTCCTCCTGTCGGGACTCGCGGCGGTCAACCTGTGGGGCTGGCCCTACTACGCCGCCACGACCGCCGAGCGCCTGCGGCATCCGCTGCGACCGTTGTTCAAGTCCTCGGGCACGGTGGGCCAGTCCCTCGGGCTGTTCGCCTTCGCGCTGTTCCTGTTCCTCTGGGTCTACCCGCTGCGCAAGAAGATCAAGGCGCTCGCGTTCACCGGCGGGATCGCGCGCTGGCTCGACTTCCACGTCGTCGCCGGGCTCCTCGTGCCGCTCGCGGCGGCGATGCACGCGTCGTGGCGCTTCACGGGGCTGATCGGGCTCGGCTACGCGGCGATGCTCGTGGTGGCCGCGTCCGGCGTGATCGGGCGCTATCTCTACACGCGCATCCCGCGGGCTCGGAACGGCGTGGAGCTGACGCGGGAGGAACTCGCGCACGAGCGGCGCAAACTGCTCGGCGAACTGTGCGAGGCGACCGGGCTCGCCCCGATCGACGTCGAGCGCGCGCTCGCGCCGTCGCCGGCCCGCGCCGGCGGCGGCCTGCTCGGCGCGTTCCTGCAGATGATCGTCGACGACGTCGGCCGCCCGTTCGCGGTCCGCCGCCTGCTCCGCTCGGTCGCCGCCGCGGGCGGCGGCCACGATCACGGCAAGCTGCGCGCCGTCGCCCGCCTCGCACGCCGCGAGATGGCGCTCGAGCAGCGCGTCCGGATGCTCGACGGGATCCACCGCGTCTTCCGCTTCTGGCACGTCGCCCATCGCCCGATGGCGATCATGTCCCTGCTCGCCGTGGCGGTGCACGTCGCCGTCGCCGTCGTGGTCGGGCAGACCTGGTTCTGGTGAGCGTGTGCTCGCGACCACCGTCATCTTCGTGCTGCTCGCCGCCCTGCTGGTGATCCTGCAGGTGCGCCGGACGTCCAGGGCCGCCTGCGCCGCGGACGACAAGTGCCCGCGCTGCCGCGCGACGCTCCCGCCCGGTGCCGCGCGCTGCCCGCGCTGCCGCGTGCCGCTGCAGGTCTACGACCTCGTGGCCGCCGCGCCGCAGGACGCCGCGGGAGGCGCCGGAGGCGCGGGCGCCGGGAACGACGGCAAGGTGCACGCCGTCGTGCGCGCCGACGTCTGCGTCGGCTGCGGCACCTGCGTGCCCGCGTGCCCCGTCGGCGGTGCGATCGCCATGAAGGGCAAGCTGGCCGTCATCAACCCCGCGCTCTGCGCGGCGCACGGCAAGTGCGCCGAGGCCTGCCCCACCGGCGCGATCGTCCTCTCGACCGGCGCGGCCGTGCACCGGGTCGAGGTCCCCGAGGTCGGCCCGACGTTCCAGTCCAACGTGCCCGGCGTCTACATCGTCGGCGAGCTCGGCGGGCGCGGGCTGATCAAGAACGCGATCAACGAGGGGCGCATCGCGGTCGAGAGCATCGCGCGGCAACTGCCGCCCCGCCGGCCGCGTCCGGACGGCGACGCGACCGCGGTGGACGTCGCGATCGTGGGCGCGGGCCCGGCGGGCCTGTCGGCGGCGCTCGAGGCGAAGCGCTGCGGCCTGTCCTACGTCGTGCTCGAGCAGGGCACGATGGCGGACACGGTCCGCAAGTACCCGCGGCACAAGTTCCTGCTGCAGGAGCCGGTGCACATCCCGCTGTACGGCGAGCTGTGGGTCGCGGACGCGTCCAAGGAGACGCTGATCGCGGCGTGGGAGAGCATCGTCCGCAGCACGCGCCTCGAGATCCGCACGTTCCACCGCGTCGAGAACATCTACCAGGTGCCGCCGTTCTTCGACCTCGCGACGGCGCAGGGCACGTTCCGCGCGCGGCGGGTCGTGCTCGCCATGGGCCGGCGCGGCACGCCGCGGCGCCTCGGGATCCCCGGCGAGGACCTGGCCAAGGTGTTCTACGACGTCGCCGAGATGGCGACCTTCGCCGGCCGCAAGGTCCTGGTCGTCGGCGGCGGCGACAGCGCGATCGAGTCCGCGCTCGGGCTCGCGAACCAGCCGGGCACGCGGGTCACGCTCTGCCACCGCGGCGATTCGTTCGGCCGCGCGAAGGAGCGCAACCGGGCGAAGCTCGAGGCCGCGGTGCGGGCGGGCAAGGTCGAGCTGCTGCTCGGGGCGAGCCCGCGCGAGATCACGCGCACGGGGGTCGAGGTCGAGGTCGAGGGCCGCGTCGTCGCGATCCCGAACGACGACGTCATCATCCGGGTCGGCGGCGATCCGCCGTATCCTTTCCTGCAGCGGATCGGCGTGCGGATGGTCAAGAAGGACATCCCGCTCAAGCAGGCGGAGGCCTCGATTGCGTAGGTGGGTCCCGGTGACGGTCCCGGTTCAGGTCCAGGTCGCGTTCTGCGTCGTGCTGGCGGCCGCGGGCCGGGGGGAAGCGCAGGTGTCGCCGGGCCCGCTGTCCCGGCCGCACGCGCACCTCGAGGGCAACCTCAACTGCCTGAAGTGCCACGGCGCGCAGCGCGAGCGCGGCGTCGACGCCAACTGCCGGGCCTGCCACGGCGAGATCGACGCGCTGATCGCGGCCGGCCGCGGCCTGCACGGGCGCGAGGCGAAGGACGGCTGCGCGACCTGCCATCCCGAGCACGGCGGCGCGGACTTCGACCTGGTCGAGTGGAAGGCCCCGCCGGAGCGCTTCGACCACGCGCGCGCGGGCTGGCCGCTCGAGGGGAAGCACGCGAAGCTCGCCTGCCGCGAGTGCCACGACGTGGCGCGGTTCCAGGTCTCGCCGGCGCTGGCGCGGCGGCCCCGAGGAGGGGCGGGATCCCGCAGCCCCCACTACGTCGGGCTCGAGACCTCCTGCACGTCCTGCCACGAGGACGTCCACCGCGGCGCGCTGGGGAAGGACTGCCGGTCGTGCCACGGCGCCGAGACCTTCAAGGTCCCGGCGTTCGACCACGCGAAGACGCGCTACGCGCTCACCGGCAAGCACGCGGCGGTGCCCTGCGCGAAGTGCCACATGGCGCCGGGCCTCGACCTGCCGCGCGGCGCGGACGGGCAGCCGCGTCCGCTGTACCGGCCGCTGCCGTTCGACGAGTGCTCGGCCTGCCATCGCGACCCGCACGCCGGCCGGCTCGGCGCGGCGTGCTCGAAGTGCCACGTCACCGAGGACTTCCGCCGCGTGGACCGGCAGGCCTTCGACCACGAGCGCACGCGCTACCCGCTGCGCGGGCGCCACGTCGGCATTGCGTGCGCGCGCTGCCACGACCCGAAGGGGACGGGCTTCAACGCGCGGCCGGCGTCCGCCCGCTGCGCCGACTGCCACGCCGACGCGCACGCCAGCCAGGCGACGCTCGCGGGCAAGCCGGCCGACTGCGCGCAGTGCCACGCCGTCGCCGGCTTCGTCCCGGCCACGTTCACGGTCGAGCAGCACGACCTCTCGCGCTACCCGCTCGACGGCAAGCACCGTGCCGTCGCCTGCAAGGGCTGCCACCCGCGGCTCGAGGCGCCGGACGCGGCGGCGCGGCTGGGCCCGTCGCGCGTCGTGATGCGCCCGCGTTCGTCCGCCTGCGCCGACTGCCACAAGGACGCCCACGGCGGGCAGCTCGCGCGGCGCGCCGACCGCGGCGAGTGCGCGGCGTGCCACACGACGGCCGGCTTCAAGCCGGCGCGTTTCAGCGTGGCCGAGCACGCGAAGACGCCGTTCCCGCTCGAGGGCGCGCACGGCAAGGCGGCGTGCGCCGCGTGCCACGGCCCCGAGCGCCGCGCGCTCCCGCCGCTCGCGGGGCCGGAGGTCCTCGGCGCCGCGCGGGCCGCGTTCCGGCCCGGGAGCGCGTGCACCGACTGCCACCTCGACCCGCACGGCAAGCGCTACGCCGCCGCCGGGGGGCCCGCGGCGCGCGCGTGCGGCGCCTGCCACGGGGCCGACAGGTTCGTTCCCTCCACCGTCACCGAGAAGCGGCATGCGGATTACGAAATGCGGATCGAGGGGGCGCATCGGGCCGTCCCCTGCGCCGGCTGCCACAAGGCGCTTTCGGTGACGGCGTCACCCTCCGCGCGGCCCCACCTGCGGCTCTCGACGGGGGCGCGGGCCCTCCCGTTCGACGAGCGGCGGGCGCGCTGCGAGGACTGCCACCGCGACCCGCACGCGGGCCAGTTCGCGGCCCGCGCCGACCGCGGGCGCTGCGACGCCTGCCACGGGGTCGACACCTTCCGGCCGGCGACGAAGTTCGATCACGACCGCGATACGTCGTTCCGCCTCGCGGGGGCCCACGTCAAGGTCCCGTGCGCCGGCTGCCACAAGCCCGTGCGCGCCCCGGGGACGGCCGGCGGAGCGACCATCGTCGGGTATCGACCGACGCCTCGGACCTGCTCCGCGTGTCACGCCGCCGGGGTCGGGAAAACCAACTAACGTCGAGAAACTGCGCGCCTGACCAAGTTTGGCAGGCGGTTTGCTGATCTAAATGTGAGAGAACCGGCGTGCCCGCGAAGGACACGCCAGGTCTGCAGGCGCGGCGCACCGCCGGCCGGGGTGGGGACGATGCATCGAAGTCGTGGGAGGTCAGGCCTCCTGGCGGCGGCGCTCGCGCTGGGCCTGGCATTGACGGGGCTGGTCCTGGCCGCGGACGACCGCGAGGCCCGGGAGGAGCCGCCGTACCCGCACGGCGAGTTCAGCGACGAGTGCAGCCTCTGCCATCGCGAGGACCGTTGGGTCCCGGCCGTCATCGGCAAGGACTTCCGGCACACGACGCGCTTCCCGCTCGTCGGGGCGCACACGACGGCGGCCTGCCGCGCGTGCCACGTCAGCCTCGAGTTCCGCAAGGCGCCGTCCACCTGCGTGGACTGCCACCAGGACGCCCACCGCGGCGAGCTGGGGCGTGACTGCGCCCGCTGCCACACGCCGCGCAGCTTCATCGACCGGGCGGAGATGCGGCGGGCCCACCGGACGACCCGCTTCCCGCTGATGGGCGCGCACGCGATCGCGGACTGCGAGGCCTGCCACAAGCTCCAGCCCCAGGGCGCGCTGGTCTGGGTCGGCCTCGACACGCGCTGCGAGGCCTGCCACGCCGCCGCGGGCTTCCCGCTCGCGACGCAGCGCCCGCCGGACCACGCGGAGCAGGGCTTCGCCCTCGACTGCGCGCAGTGCCACACGACCGTCGCGTTCTCGGACGTCCGGATCAACCACGACGCGACCGGGTTCCCGCTCACGGGCGCGCACCGCGCCGTCGGCTGCAGCGCCTGCCACGGGACGCCGTTCAATCCCGACCTCGACACGGCGTGCGTGTCCTGCCACCAGGACGACTACGACCAGACCGACGACCCGAACCACCGGCAGGCCGGGTTCCCGACGGACTGCAACCTCTGCCATACCACGACGTCCTTCGACGAGGCCACGTTCAATCACGCGGCGACCAGCTTCCCCCTCACGGGCGCCCACGTCGGGCAGAGCTGCAGCGCCTGTCACGCCGATGGCGTGTACGACGGCAAGAGCACGGCCTGCGCGTCGTGCCACCAGGACGACTACGACCAGGCGACGGACCCGAACCACCGTCAGGCCGGGTTCTCGACCGACTGCACGCTCTGCCACACGACCATGAGCTTCGACGGCGCGAGCTACGACCATCGCACCACGGACTTCCCGCTGACCGGCGCGCACGTCGGGCTGAACTGCAGCGCGTGCCACGCGGACGGCGTCTACAACGGGAAGAACACGGCGTGCGTCGCCTGTCACCAGGCGGACTACGACCAGACGACGGACCCGAACCACCGGTCGGCCGGCTTCCCGACGGACTGCACGCTCTGCCACACGACGACCGCGTTCCTCCCGTCCACCTTCAACCACAACAGCTCGGACTTCCCGCTGACGGGCGCGCACGTCGGGCTGAACTGCAATGCGTGCCACGCCGACGGCGTCTATGACGGCAAGAACACGGCGTGCGTCGCCTGCCACCAGGCGGACTACGACCAGACGACGGACCCGAACCACCGTCAGGCCGGGTTCTCGACCGACTGCACGCTCTGCCACACGACCACGAGCTTCGACGGCGCGAGCTACGACCACAGGAACACGGACTTCCCCCTGACCGGCGCGCACGTGGGCCTGAACTGCAACGCGTGCCACGCCGACGGGGTCTACAACGGCAAGAACACGGCGTGCGTCGCCTGCCACCAGGCGGACTACGACCGCACCACCGACCCCAACCACCGCGCAGGCGGCTTCTCCAACGACTGCACCCTGTGCCACACGACGACGGCGTTCATCCCGTCCACCTTCAACCACAACACGTCGGACTTCCCGCTGACGGGCGCGCACGTCGGGCTGAACTGCAACGCCTGCCACGCCGACAACGTCTACAACGGCAAGAGCACCGCCTGCAGCAGCTGCCACCAGGACGACTACGACCGCACGACGGACCCGAACCACCGCGCCGCGGGATTCCCTACGGACTGCACGCTCTGCCACACCACGACGACCTGGGACGGCGCCGACTTCGACCACGCCACATCGGACTTCCCGCTGACGGGGGCGCACGTCGGCCTGAGCTGCAACGCGTGCCACGCCGACGGCGTCTACGACGGCAAGCCGACCGACTGCTACTCGTGCCACCGGCCGGACTACGAGGCGACGACTGACCCGAACCACGTCGCGGCGAACTTCTCGCGCGACTGCACGCAGTGCCACACGACCGCGACGTTCTCCGGCGCGCGCTACACCGAGCACGACGCGCGCTCCTTCCCGATCTACTCGGGCGAGCACCGCGGAAAGTGGGACCGCTGCTCCGACTGCCACACGGTGTCCAACAACTACGCCCAGTTCAGCTGCTTCCAGTGCCACTCGCAGTCCGAGACCGACTCGGAGCACCGGGACGTCTCGGGTTACCGGTACGACTCGAACGCCTGCTACGAGTGCCATCCGCGCGGGGAGGCCGACTGATGCGCGCCGCCGCCGTCACCCTCGCGCTGCTCCTGGCGTCCTTCGTCGCCGCCGCGCAGGACGCGGGTGCGCCGCAGGCCGCTGCTCCCGCACAGGGAGCCGCCGCCGCGCAGGGGCCTGCTCCCCCGCCGGGGGCCGCCGCGCCCGCCAAGGCCGAGACGAAGGTCACCTACGTCACCACCACCTCGGTCTACATCGACGCCGGCACCGACGACGGCATCGTGGTCGGCGACAAGGTCGAGGTGGTCCGGGACGGCCGCGTCGTCGCCGTGCTCGAGGTGACGGCGACCTCCTCGAAGAAGGCAGTCTGCGGCCGGCTCGCCTCGGACGTGCTGCTGCAGGTCGGCGACGCCGTGCGGTTCACCCCGTCCTTCGCCGCGCGCTCGCGGGAGGCGCTCGCGATCGCGGCCCTCGCGGAGCCGGCCGCGGCGACGTCGACGAAGAAGCGCGACCCGCTGCGCGCGTTCGGCCTGCGCGGGCGGATCGGCGCGCGCTACCTGTACGTGAAGCAGACCGAGGGCGCCTTCGACCGCAGCTACAGCCAGCCGGCGCTGGACCTGCGGCTGACCGGCACGAACCTCGGCGGCTCGCACATCGACCTGGGCGTGGACGTGCGGGCGCGCCGGACCTACCGCACGCTGGGCAACGGCGAGTCCGAGAACGAGGACCTGACCCGCGTCTACAGCGCGTTCGGGGCCTGGAACCCGAACGGCGGCCCGTTCCGCTTCGCCCTCGGGCGGCAGTTCTCGCCGTCGCTCGCGGTCGTCAGCATCTTCGACGGCGTCACCGCCGAGTACCGCCGGCAGGGCTTCGCCGCCGGCCTGTTCACCGGCAGCCAGCCCGACGGGGAGGACTTCGGCTACAGCACGCAGATCCGCGAGCACGGCGGGTACGTCGAGTTCGGCAGCCGCGCCGGCGGGGAGCACCGCTGGGCGGTCACCACGGGCCTGGTCGGCTCGTACGACGGCGGCGAGGTCAACCGCGAGTTCGCGTTCGTGCAGGGGCGCTACGACGACCGGCGCTGGAACCTCTACGTCGTCTCGGAGATCGACGTCTACCGCGACTGGCGCAAGGAGGCCGAGGACAGCTCGTACGACGTCACCTCGACGTTCGCGTCCGCGCGGTTCCGCGTCTCGGACGCGCTCGCGTTCAACGCGGGGTACGACAACCGGCGCAACGTCCGCCTGTGGCGGGACTACATCTCGCCCGAGACCGACTTCGACGACAGCTACCGTCAGGGCGAGTGGGTCGGCGTGGACGCGCGCTTCGGCCGGCACTTCTCCGGCGGCCTCGACGCGCGCCGGAGCGACGGCGGCGACGCCGGGACCGCCGACGCGTACTCGCTGCGCCTCGCCGTCCGTGACCTGACGCGGATGGGAATCGACGTGCGCGGGCGCGCCACCCGCTACGAGAACCCGTACGTCGAGGGGATGCTGTACTCGTTGTCGGCGGGCGCGCGGCTGGCATCCTGGACCGGCCTGCTGCTGCACGGCGGCCTGCGGGACGAGTCCGCGCGGACGCTCACGGCGCCGGATGGGACGCTGAAGTGGATCGGCCTCGACTGGGACGTGAACCTGGGGCGGCGCTGGCTGTTCATGATCTCGTACGAACACACGACGGGGCAGGACGAGGGGACCGAGCAGCTGTACACGAATCTCAGCTACCGGTTCTGACGCGTTCCGCGATGCCTGCGACCGGCGTGTAGGGGCGGCCCTTGGGCCGCCCTCCGGGAGTGAGCGCGGAAGCTTCGATCTGCCGGAGCCGAAATGGACGGAGGGCGGCCCAAGGGCCGCCCCTACGGTCCGTCGTCCCTACGGTCCGTCGTCCCTACGG
>JADHED010001424.1_pt1 | contig 20364 bp, 19 predicted proteins | sample 8952041 | NCBI WGS metagenome assembly JADHED01 (sample SAMN16124423, study PRJNA663239) | bioreactor sludge metagenome | isolation source: sludge (control) | place: India:Bengaluru | collected 2018-09-08
GCCACCTATGAGAAAATGGAAAGTGACCGGCGATTCGTCGATGGCGAACGCTATGCCTGGAACCCCTATCTGGCGGTCGACCTCAGCGAGGACTGGAAACTCGGCCTGTCCTATGAATATGTGAATGATGACCGCGTTCCCGATCGCGGTGTGCCTTCGATTGCCACAGCTGCCGGTCAGCCCAACACCCCGGTTCGCGGTTATGACCGGCTTTTCTTCGGCGTACCCGGTGTAAACCGCACCACATTGGAAGCGCATATCGCAAAGCTGCGGCTTGACGGCCAGTTGGCGGACAATCTGAAATTCACCAGCACCTTGCTCTATGGCGATTATGACAAACTCTATGTCAATGTGTACGCCAACAGTGCCGTGACGGCGGCGAATACGGTTGCACTTGATGCCTATTCGGATCCGACAAAACGCGAAAACCTGATCGGGCAGGCCAACCTCATCTGGGATATCGAAACTGGTGCACTGGAGCATAAGCTGCTGTTCGGTGTCGAATATGGCGACCAGAAAACGCGCAATAGGCGTTTCAACCGCACCTTCAGCCCCGGCACGACCTTTAACCTGAATATTCCGGCCTATCCGACCGTCGCCTTCACCACGCCGTCGCGCGATACGGTGTCCGACGTCGAGTTCTTCTCCGCCTATGTGCAGGATCAGATCGGCATCGGCGAGCATTTCGATATCGTCGTCGGCCTTCGCTACGATCATTTCGAGATTGACGGCATCGATTTCATCCCCGCCATTGATCGGCCCTTTGCGCGGAGCGATGACAAAATCAGCCCGCGCTTTGGCCTGATCTGGAAACCGCAGGAAAATGTCTCGATCTACTCGAGCTTCAGCCGATCATTCCTGCCGCGCTCGGGCGATCAGTTCATCTCGCTGACGACGACGCAGGAAAATCTCGCGCCGGAAAAATTCACCAATTACGAACTCGGTGCAAAATGGGATATCCTGCCCAACCTGAATGTGACCGCGGCCTTGTTCCAGCTTGATCGCAGCAATGCGACCACGCCCGATCCCGCCAATCCGCTGACCAGCATCAATGTGGGCAAGACGCGCACCAAGGGACTCGAACTGGCCTTGACTGGCCGGGTACGGTCCGACTGGCAGGTGAGTGCGGGCTACACATATCAGGACGGTACCTTGCGGGGCAATGAAAGCGTCCGGCTCGCGCAGCTACCCAAGCACCAGTTCAGCCTTTGGAACCGCTATGATGTCAGTGATGCCTTGGGGGTTGGCCTTGGCGTGATCCACCAATCCAGCCAGTTCGCCGCAATCCGCACCAGCGCCACGACGACCAAGCTCCCCAGCTTCACCCGCGTCGATGCTGCGTTGTTCTATGATGTCAGCGATAATGTGCAGCTGCAGGCCAATGTCGAGAATCTGTTCGACACCGACTATTTTGCCGATGCGCACAATAACAATAACATCACCCCCGGCGCGCCGATCAACGGGCGGGTGACGGTGCGGGTGAAGTTTTGAAGTATTAAGTCACCCAAAAAACCAAAGGACCAAAGCTAACTAGTCGTTGCTACCTGGAATATTCTAACACGGCCTTTGCTCGTATCCGAATGCGCTTCGCGCAAATTTTTCTTTGGTACTTTGGGTGACATTTTCTTTAGCTGATTGCACTCACCGCCTTCGCGTGCGCTTTCCCGTTTTCGACATAATGCGCCACGCCCATGCGCATGCCGATCAGAGCGGGTTCAGGTAATTCGCGCACCAACTTGGCAGGACGACCGACCCATAATTCCTTCGGGCCAATGGTTTTGCCTTCTGGCAGCAGCGCGCCGGCACCGAGCATGCCGTCTTCCTCAACCGCACAACCATTCATGATAATCGCGCCAAGGCCGATAAAGCCGCGGTTCTTGATCGTGCAGCCATGCACCATCGCCATATGGCCGATCAGCACATCGTCGCCGATGATAGTCGGGCATTCGGGCTCGTTCGGCTTTGGGCCGTCGCAATGCACGACGCTGCCATCCTGAATGTTGGTGCGTGCGCCGATCACGATACGGCTGACATCGGCGCGCAGCACGCAATTGTACCAGATGCTCGCCTCCGGCCCGATGGTGACATCGCCGATGATCCGGCACCCGGGCGCGATGAAGGCGCTTTCATGGATTTGCGGCGTTTTGCCGTGGATTGAAATGATCGAAACATCAGGGCGGTGGGTCATTACAGGATCTTCCAAAACGATAGATAGGGTAGAACCGAGGCATAATCGTCGGTCCAGCGATCATCGGCGCGCGGCGGTTTTAGCTTGATCCAGCGGTCCGGATAGAAATAGGCTGGTCGTTTATCATACACCATGCCGGTCAATCGGGCGAGTTTGCCTGCATCGGCGCTCATCGCAATCCATTGAGAGGGGCGCATGCCTTGATTGATGATGGCCTCCGGTGGGCTGTCATGGCGCAATGCGGCAAACCATTTTCCCGATGCAGCCTCAGCCGCAATCACAGGGTTGAGGTCAAAATGCCGGTTGGAGATATGCACCAGCAACAGCCCGTCGGGTTTGAGCGCACGGCGATAGACCTCGAACGCCTCTTTGGTCAGCAGGTGGAGCGGAATTGAGTCTGACGAGAAGGCATCGATTGCCAGCATGTCAAACGTGCCTGCCGGTTGCTCTGCCAGCGTCAGCCGCGCATCACCCAGATGCATTTTGGTATCGGGCGCGCATTTTTCCAGAAAACTGAAAATCTTCCGATCGCGTGCAATCTCGATCATCAGCGGGTCGATTTCAAAATAATGCAGCGTCTGCCCGGGCTTCTTATAGCAGGCGAGGGTGCCGGTACCGAGGCCGACAACACCCAGCCTAGCCCCCGCACCATATATTTCTTCAGCGCGTTGCCACGCCAGCCCGACACCCGAAGTTGCGCCATAATAGCTGACGGGAAGTGTCGGCTTATCCCGCAACTGCATGCCGTGCATCGTGGTGCCATGGCTCAGCCAGCGCACACTGGCATCCTTGCTCTGGTTGATTGTATAGGTTCCAAAATAGCTGCGCATCCGGGCACCACTATTGCTCAGTTCGACATTATCCCAACCGCCATTGGCGAGCATGGCTGCTGTCACTACCAGTGCAAACGCAATCCTGCGACCGGTCACGACCAGACCTGCGATCAGAATGATGGCGATCAGCGCGGTCTTCAACTGCCCTGTTTCGGTCGACAGGTTCATGCCGATATACAAGCCGATCCCGAGTGCCACGAGCGCGATTGCCATCGTCGCGATTGTCCAGCCACTTTTCCCGAACGTCTCCTCCTCGCCCAGCGAGAACAGGCGCAATTGCGGCAACAGCAATGCGGCGGCGATCAGCAGGATGGGATGTTCCCACGTCCAGTTGAACAGCAAGGGTGCCACAATCGCGCAGAAAAAGCCGCCAATCACCCCGCCAATCGACATCATCAGATAGAATTCGGTAAGCCGCGACGCGTCGGGCCGGGTACGGTACATTTCGGCATGTAGTGCAACGGCAAGCACGAACAACAGGCTGACGCTGACGATCAGCCCGTTATAGGCGGCCTTGCCCCAGATCATGAACACCGATGCGCCGCCCACCACCAATATGGCTGGCGCTATGCGGCTGAATATGTCGGCGGGCAGGCGATAATCGGCAAAGGCGACCGAGAAGCTCAGCAGATACAGCCCCAGCGGGATCACCCAGATCAGCGGCATCGCCATCAGATCGGTGGTCAGGTGCGAAGTGGTCGACAGCATCAATCCAGACGGCACCGCCGCCAGTGCGATCCAGTAAAGTCGTTGCCGCCAGCTGATCGGCGGAGCGCTGACGGGTGCGGCTGCCTCGCTCGTGATGTTTCTGCCCGACCAGATCGCCCGCGCGCAAACGGCCACCAGCAGGAACAGAACGGCATAAAGCCCGCTCCACATCCATGTTTGTGCCCTGATCGGCAGGGTGGGCTCGACCAGCAACGGATAGGCGATAAGCCCGCCAAAACTGCCCAGATTGGAGGCTGCGTAGAGCGCATAGGGTTCGCCGCTATTCCCGGCCAGGCCGAACCAGCGCTGCATCAGCGGCGCCTGCGCCGCAACCGCAAAGAACAATGGCCCGATTGATGCGAGCAGCAGCCAAGGCACCCAGAATATCGGTGAACCGTCGACGGGGATGGCAAACCTTGCCAGGCTGATGGGAAGCCACAAGGCTGCCGCAATCAGTACCGCCAGATGCACCCCGGCTTGCCGCTTCGGTGCTTCGCGCGATAACCGGTGGGCGTAGGCATAGCCGGCAAGCAGCAGCGCCTGGTAAACCAGCATCGCACTGTTCCAAACCGCCGGCGCGCCGCCCAGCCGGGGCAGAGCCATGCGGGCGACCATCGGTTGGACAAGGAAGAGCAGGAAGCTGCCGGTGAAAATGGTGAGGACGAACAAGGCCCGTCCGCGCATCCCGCTTGCTTCGCTCATTCTACCCTATCCCCTTTGGTCCCAATCCTTGCGACCAATGCGATAAGTTACATGCCTTAGCAATGGGCTATCGGCGGGCACCTGCGGATGGTCGAAATCGAGAGCGGGATCATAGGTCATCCCGATCCGCTCCATCACCGCGCGGCTGCGCTGGTTGTCGGTGTTGGTGATCGCCCAGACGGCATCGTCGGGCAGATTGTCAAACGCCCATTGCACCGATGCGAGTGCCGCTTCGGTGACAAAGCCCTTGCCCCAGGCAAAAGGCGTCATCCGCCAGCCAGCTTCGGGCTTGCCGTCGATAGAGGTGCCCGGCCGCCCGCGGATGATCCCGCACCAGCCAATCAAGCGGCGGTCTTCCTTGCGCTCCATCGCCCAGAAACAATGGCCCTCATCCTCCTGCATCCGGTACATCCGCGCCACCAGCGCCGCGACCTCATCTCGGCTCATCAGCGGGCCAAGCGTTTCCATGACGACGGGGTCGGAACAGATGGTATGGAACGGATCAATATCTTCTTCACGCCACTGGCGCAGGATCAGGCGAGGGGTTTCGAGGCGGAATGCGGGCATAGCGTTCGAGTAGTAGGTTTTTGGTCAAAGGGCTATGTACTTGTCGCAAGTCACATATCAAATCAGCCGCTGCCGTTCCTCGTTACTCAACAGGGCGCAAAATTCGGTTTTGCCGAACCAGCGATAGCGATTGCGGGCTATATGGCCGTACATCCAATCGCGGAAGCCGGAAGGGATGAGGCTGGCAAGACGCAGCAGATGCCAAGGTCCGCCCAATATCTGGCACAATTTGAGGTAACCCGTCGACGCGGTATAGACGCGACCGTCCGCTATCAGCAGGTAGGACTCGTCCAGCTCCATCCCGAAATGGCGGTATAAGCCTTGTCCCAATTCCCCCTGCGCTGATGTCAGATTGACGCGTCGCTTGCGATCAAATCGCATCAGCCAGGCGGCGCCAGTCGAGCATAGAACGCATACGCCATCGAATACGAACAGTGCCTTGTTGTCATCGAAGGCCGGAATCTCGGGATCGTCCCGATAGGCGTAAGGAGTTTTAGGTTCAGCCATGTACAGGGTCCGCGATAACCGAGATATCAAGGCCTTTCAGCGCGGCGAGATATTCCTCTAGGCCAATCAGATCGAGGCACGGTGTCGCTCCGAAGCGATCTACTTCCCCCCTCGCCAGTTTTCGGGCCAGCAATATGGCGGGTGTGCAGGGAATGAAGGGTCCATGCCCCGACCGGGCGATCAGGAAAAAGCGCACCGTCTTTTGCCCGCCTGATTTGCTCTGGCCCGACAGATACATGTGAAAGCCGCTCCGGCTCGTGCCCATCCAGTCGAAGAGGAAGGCGACGTGCAACAGCCGCTCAGCATGCGGTGCGAGTGATCGGACCAGACCTAGCCGTACCGCCCAGCCGAGCAGCCATGTGCCGAAATGGAGGATCGCCAGTTCGTGCCCGGCTGCGAAACGCAGGTTTTGCAGTTGTGGATAGCGCGAAGGGAAGAGAGCAAGGTCGGGAATGTCGCAATTGCCAAACCAGCGACGGCCAAGCTCTGGATAGCGTTCGCCATGTGTATCCTGCCAGCCGAAAACACTGATTGGCTCTCCATCGCGTGTCGTTTCGAACGGCTTTCCAACATAGCTCAAAATGGCTGAAGTAGTGGCGAGACCGCGATTGGTCTGTTGCGCGGCGCTGATCCCGTAATCAATGCTGTCGAGGCGTTCGAAACCGGGCAGATGATGATCGATAACCGCCGCAGTCAGGCATGGGACCGAGCTTGCGCCGCTTACAACCAGCACGCTTTTCGCTTTTGCTGCGGCATCGAGTGAGCCGATTTGTGCGACAAAATCGCGTGCGTCTGCAAGGTCGAGATAATGGCAACCCTGCGCGATGCAGGCGCGGGCTACGCGATAGTCCTGTGTCTGGAACGGGCCGGTTGTGTGGACCACAATATCTGGCGCAATGGCTTCGAGTGCGGCGCCAACATCGGCATCAATATCGATGCGATGCGCCTCTGCCGGGTTGGCTGTTTCCAGACTGGCAATGAACCTTTCGGCCTTTTCGACCGAGCGCCCGCCAATCAATAGGCGGATGGCCGGATCGCTGGCCAGCGAACGCGCAATATAGCTGCCGAAATTGCCATAGCCGCCAATGATGAGAAGGCGTTTCATCATGTCGGCTTCATCACCATCAGGCCGAATATGACCACCAGCCCGCCAAAGGCCGGCCAGCCGAGCAAGAACCACCAGCGGAATAGTCGGTTAAAGGCGCGCTCATCAAAGGCGCGATCGATTGCTTGCCGGTCAAGCATGCGTTTCATAGCGATCTGTAGGTAAACGACAGGAAGCCAGCACAAACCGGCGAGGATGTAGAGTGCATAGGTCCCTACCAGCCAGTAATCGGTCCAAGTGAAGCCACCCTGCCAGATCAGCCATGCGCCTGTCAGCGGCTGTAGGATCACGGCGGGCAAGGTGAAGGTAAAATCTGCGATTACGGTGAAGCGCGCGGCATAGCGACGTTCGTCGATGTTCTTGGAACGCAGACCCATCAGCATGAAGAAAGCGATGCCAATCCCAGTACCAAACAGGATTGTGGCACTGATGATGTGGATCACTTTGACGATCGAATATAGGTCCACGCTACCCTCTGTTTACAGCTTTAGAACAGGAAGTTGTCGCAATTCCAATCGCAAATCGGGCCGTTGCAATAGTGCGATTTGCAACGGGGCTTATGGTCGCCAATCTTCGCGCTTCAGGCGATAGATGATGGTGGGGTTTTCTTCGGGCGGATAGTCGGGGTCGACATAATCCAGCTCGCGCATCCGCGCCATGCCGAGCTTTTCCATCATCTGCCAGGATGCAACATTGGCGTCGCTTGTCTGGGCATAAAGCAAATCGACATTGTGACGGGTGAAGGCGAGTTCGATTACTGCGCGCGTGGCCTCCAGTGCATAGCCTTTGCGCCAATAGCCCTCGGCGATGCTCCAGCCGATTTGCATCGCGCCATTCAAAACCGGACCCGCCGCCGCGACTTCAATCGGCCCGATGCCGCACTGGCCGATCAGCAGGCCCTCGTCTTTGGTTTGCACATGCCAGAAACCGTAGCCATCCTTGGCTATGCCCGCTGCCTTGCGCGCAAAGCCGGCCTCCACCTGATGCCGTTCCTGCACACCGCCCAGATGTTTGCGCACGGCGGCTGTATTCATCACCTCCATCCAGCGATCGAGATCGCCAGGGGCTTCGGTGCGGAGGATGAGGCGGGCGGTTTCGGCAACTATCTCGGTCATGGTGTTTGTCAGGCGCTGGGGTCAAAATTATGGCACGCGGGGACGCGAGGCCGAAGAACGCGAACTGATCGCGTTGCGGCTCCTGTTTGTCCAGCCTAAACTGGTCGAGAGCACAAACGCCTTAGGGTCTTCGCGACAACTCGGCGGCCAGAAAATCGAAAACGGTTCGCACACGCTTGCTCTTGTTCAATTCGCGGTGCGTAACCAGCCACATCGGAACGATAATCGGTTCCATATCCGGAAGGATGCGGCGAACCAGTGGCTCAGCGTCTCCGATATCCTTTGTTATGCCCCCAATACCAACGCCTTGTTTTACCAACTGCCACTGCGCGATATGGCTGTTGCAAACGACCGGGAAATTTTTCTCGGTCAGAGTAAGACCCATCATATCGAGCATTTGGACCAACGGCCTATTGTCCGAAAATGCCAGAAAATCGGCATTGGTCAGATCGGCAAGCGTTTGGGGATTCCCGATCTTTTCCAGATATTCAGGTGTCGCGTAAAAATGGGCTTCATCGTCTCTAATCTTTTTGGCGATCAGGTCCGGCTGCGACGACGCAACATGCCTGATCGCAATGTCGGCTTCACGGCGCAACAGGTCTGATGTGGTATCGGAGGCTGCAATTTCTACGGTAATGCCCGGATATGCCTGGCGCAGTTTCGCGATGATCGGCGGCAGCACATAGGCGCTATAGGCTTTACTGGCGGCGATGCAGATCGACCCTTCAATCGATTGTGACTGACCCGATGCAGCACGAGACACGCGCGATGCGGCCTCGCCCATTCCGCGGACATGCTCGAGTAATTCGAGCCCGCTCGGAGTTAAAACCAGCCCCCTGCCTACACGCTCAAACAGCACCAGACTGAGTTCTTCTTCCAGCGCATCCACTTGCCGGCTGAGCGTAGGTTGCGTCATTCCCAAAGCGCGGGCAGCAGCTGAAAGCGAGCCTTCCTCTGCCGTTACGAGAAACGCACGCGCCCTGTTCCAATCAAATTTTACCGACCGCCAATCCATACAATTATGCATATATGAAATAGCAAATACCGCAATTGTTAATCACAAATCGCATAGCTAATTCTCTGATCGAGCCATACGAACACACCCCAAAAAAACCAAGGAATTATAACCATTGTAAGCCCTTAGGTCGCAACCCTGGCTCATACGCCAATTCTCTCCCGCTTATTTTGGACATCCAAAAGTGCGGGCAGGAAGTTGGTAGTGGTCGTCGGCGAAGGTCCTGTTCCCCAAAGCGGGATATGGTCTTTACCGATCCGGGCGAGGATCGAATTTTGCAATCTACCCCCCAGTGACTCTGTGCGCAAAATTCGGTCCTCCCCGGGAACCCTACACATCAACAAATTGACCAACCGAAACCAGGCCCGCGGCCTGCCCGTTTTGTTGCCCAACGCATTTTCAGGAAACAAATTTTATGACCCATAAACCTGCCAAATCGCTTGTGACGGCAATGGCCTTCATTCTCCCGATGGCGCCGTTGCAGGCACAGGAACAGGATGGCGATCAGAGCGAAAACCACATCGCCGTAGGCGTCGGTTTCCTCGACCAATATGCTCCATTCAATTCGGCTAAATCGCAGGCCAATCTCCTTCCCATCATATCGATAAAGCAGGGTGCCTATTATTTTGAGGTCGCCGAGACAGGCTTTCAGTTCGAAAAGGAGACGGGCAGCATAAAGCCATCGGTGAACCTTTTTGTTGCGGCGCGCAGTCCGAGCGGACGGGATCGTCAGAAACTGTCATTCGATGCCGGCGCGCGTTTCTCGCTTGAAAGCAAATTGGGTATCGTCAGTGCCGAAGTCCGCCACGATGTCACCGACAAGTTCAACGGATCGGAGGTCATTGCCCGGTACAGCTACCCGATTGCGACTGGCCGCTTCCTGATCACGCCGTCTGTGCAGGCGAGCTGGTTGGATGAGAAGGCCGCGAATTATATGTACGGCGTAACGACCGTGCAGCGCGCTCGCATGATCAGAAAAGGGCGGCGGACAATTCTGCCTGTTAGCGCAATCCTCGACGACGCCCTGAATCTTGGCGGCGATATCTCAATGGCGGTGCAACTCAATGATCGGCTGACGTTGATTGCTATGGCCGGGGCAACCGCGCTGGACAAATCCATCCATAGAAGTCGGGCAATCGAACAGAAATGGGAGGCGCAAAGCCTGTTGGGCCTGACATACAGATTCTGAGGACATTTGCTGCGCGCCGCGTTTGCGAAGGCGCAAGGCATTGTAAACAAGGAGTATTGAAATGGCTCGCCGTTTCAACAGGCCCGCTTCGATATTCGCCCTGTTATATTTTGCGACCCTGCTGGGAACGGTTTTGGGGCTGGTGCAAGTTGTGCAGATCCCGCTGGGTGCCCTACCCGAGGACAGCCAGCGCCTGAGTGCGACCCCCGTCTGGCATTTCATCCATGTACTGGGCGGCTCCGCATTCGGGCTTCTTGGGCCCATCCAGTTCAGCCGGGTGTTGATGGGCAAATACGGATTGCTGCACCGGGTTATCGGTCGGGTTTTTGTGGTTTCGGGGGCCATGATCTCTTTGAGCTCGCTGGGTCTGCTGTGGCATTTTCCCGACACATATTCGGTGGCTGTCAACATTGGGCGGTTATTGTTCGGGCTTGCCTTGGGCGTGGCGCTGACAATGGCGATGCTGGCAATCCGCAGGCGGGATTTTGCGCGGCACCGCAATTGGATGATCCGTGCCTATGCCGTCGGCATCGGGACCACCATCATCTCAATGATATTCTTCCCCATTTACGCGATCACGGGGGAGCCGCCCAAAGGGCTTGTCGCCGATATCCTGTTTTTGGGATCCTGGCTGGGTTGCATATTGTTTGCGGAAGGTCTGGTACGCCGGATCTGACCGTATAGGATGTACCGGCTTATCCGTTCAGCAACCAAGCCGCATGCGCCGCGTGGTAGGTCAGCACGCCAGAGCAACCTGCGCGCTTGAAGGCCGTCAGGGTTTCGAGGACAAGGGCATCGCGGTCGCCTGCTCCAGCGGCTGCGGCGGCCTCGATCATCGCATATTCGCCGGAGACCTGATACGCAAATACAGGCACTTCAAAGCTATCTTTCACACGACGGATGATATCGAGATAGGGCAGGCCCGGTTTCACCATCACGCTGTCCGCACCTTCGGCGATGTCCATCGCGACCTCGCGCAGGGCCTCGTCGCTGTTCGCCGGATCCATCTGATAGCTTTTTTTGTCGCCCTTCAGCAGCCCGCGCGAGCCCACCGCATCGCGGAAGGGGCCGTAAAAGGCGCTGGCATATTTGGCGGCATAGCTCATGATCTGGACATTGACATGCCCGTCCATTTCGAGCGCCCGGCGGATCGCGCCGATGCGGCCGTCCATCATGTCGCTGGGCGCGATGATATCCGCCCCCGCCCGCGCTTGGTTGACCGCCTGATCGACCAGCACGCCGACGGTATCGTCGTTGAGGACATAGCCGGCCTCGTCAATCAGCCCGTCCTGCCCATGGCTGGTATAGGGGTCGAGCGCGACATCCGTCAGCACGCCAATGGCATCGCCATGCGTCTGCTTGATCGCGCGAATGGCGCGGCACATCAGATTATCGGGATTCGATGCCTCTGCGCCATCCTCGCTGCGCCGTTCGGGCTGCGTATTGGGGAACAACGCTATGCAGGGGATGCCGAGGTCGATTGCTTCCTTGGCCCGAACCACGATCTGGTCGACCGACCAGCGCGAAACGCCGGGCAGCGAGCTTATGGGTTCCTCCACCGCTTCACCCTCGGTAATGAACAGCGGCCAGATCAGGTCTGCAGGTGTCAGCACCGTCTCCCGCACCATCGCGCGGCTCCAGGGTGTGGCACGGCTGCGGCGCAGGCGGGTATTGGGATAGCTTGGATTGCTCATCGCCGCTGCTTAGCCGACGATGCCGTCCGGCTCAACGGATTAACCGGTAGTACGGCTCGGTCCGATTTTCGCTGCGGAAATCCTGTCGATTTCGCGCTCGGGCGTATCGTTGCGGCGCGATGCGGCGGGCAGGGGGGCGAGCGCGGCGCCTGGCTTTACCGCCTTCAATCGCGCCAGTTCGCCCTTGAAGCGCGAGAGATCGCCGCCCGAAAGCTGGGCGCGCTGGGTAAAGGTGATCGACATCGGGTTGACCGGGCGACCGTCGCGATAGAGTTCGTAATGGAGGTGCGGGCCGGTCGACAGGCCGGTCGAGCCGACATAGCCGATAATCTGCCCTTGGCGGACACGCTGCCCCGGAGAAGCGGCGATGCGGCTCATATGCGCATAGCCGGTGGCAATGCCGCCACCATGGTTGATCTGCACGAAATTGCCATAGCCACCCTTGCGCCCGGCATAAGCGACGACGCCATTGGTCGCGGCAAAAATGGGCGCGCCATAGCCGGCCTTGAAATCGAGCCCGCTGTGCATGCGCTTATAGCCGAGGATGGGGTGGCGGCGCATGCCAAAGCCCGAGCTGACCCCGCCATTGACCGGGCGGCTCAACTGTCCGCGCGATTCGCCCACACCAGAGGCTTCGAACCACTGGCTGCTGTCGCCATTATTCCATTTGAGCATCTGGATCCGCGGTTTGCCACCGCGATCGATACCGGCAAAGAGAAGGTCACCGACTAGCACTTCGCCGGTCGCGGCACGCTTGTAATCGACGACCAGGTCGAACTCGTCATCTGCGGCAATGCTGCTGAGCGAAGCGCGGCTGGCGATGACTTTGAGGAAATTTTGAACTGCCTCTGCCGGCGCGCCAGCAGCGCGGGCCGAGCGGTAGAGGCTTTGCCCGACAACGCCGCGAATGCGCAAAGGCGTGGTGTCGACCACGATCGGCTGGCGGTTAAGCGACAACGCGCCATCCTCCGTCCGGTAAACGGCGAGTTTCAGATCAAAGCGTGCGCGGAAATCCAGCTTTTCGAGCGGGCGCGCACTGTTTTTCGAGGTGCGTCGTCCAAGGACGATCTCAACCGGTGTTCCCGGTTCGATGTCGGTGAGGCGGGTTGCGCCGCTGACCAGACCAAGAACGCGATCGACATCGCCGCCGCCGACGCCGGCGCGCTGCAACACGCGGGCGAAACTGTCGCCGCGGCCGAGTGTGGCAGTGAGTTCGATGCGCGGACGTTCAGGGCTGGCGGCCAGCGCGCGGACGCTGTCATTGGCGGCCATCCGCCTGCCGGTATCGCTGCCATAAGCGATTGGCATGATCATCTGCGCGCGTGCTTCCTCAAGTTGTGAGCCCGAGGGCATCGGTGCCTGCGCCCCATAGACCGGGCCGAATTCGGGAACCAGCGACAGTGCGCCTACGGTCAATATTGTCAGGGTGCCAAGGCCACGAAACCAGCGCAGCGACCCGATATCGTCCCCCAGATCGGGAACCCAATCTATGCTCGCGAGTTTCTCGCGCCAATCGGGTAGGGGCAGGCTGCGCAAGGGTTGAACCATTGCGTCGGCAATTATCACCTCACCGCCGTTGCCGACAGCGGCAAAACCAGATTCTTTCTTGCCGAACACTAAGACCCTTATACCCCCGTTAAGCTCCGGTCGGGCTTTCTTGCCGAACGGTTAGTAACGAGACAGGGTTAAAGTCAAATTAAGAAAATAGGCAAGCGCGTTTACCTGCGGTGAAGGGTGTAAATTGAGCGGTCTAAACGACTCTGACCCATTTTCTGCCGCTCGCGCCACATTGCCAATCAGCGCACTATGCCGCTGACGGTGCGATAGAAGTTGCGTGCGCCCCAGTTGATCGGGCTGCCGACGGTCGATTTCAGATAGCATTTGGGCGGTCCGGCAACGCTTTGGCCTGGCCGCGTGAAGCCGTCACCGGTCCAGGTCCAGCCCTTGCACGTCGCGGTTTCGAGGCAGCGGTGCGAGCAATAGGCGCCATCATCGTTGATCGTTTCAAACTCGGCATAATTGCCGCCGGGGAGTTCGACCCCTCGCGCCTTTACAAAACGGCGATGGCCGTCCGGCCCCCAATCCCAGCCATATTTCAGCAGATGTGCTTTCTCGTCATTTTTCGCGAGCGGGCGCACCCAATCGAGCTGGAACTGCTGGCCCGGCCCGGCGTGGCACGTCCAGCGGATAATATCAGCATCCGTCACCACATTACCGCCGCGAATGTCCCAGCAATTTTCAAAGTCCATCGTCTGGATGGTGGTGTAGGCCCCATCGGTACGGTTGACGATTTTGAAATGGCGTTGCTGCTGATGGATTTTCAGCTGATCGTCACCCTGTCGTTCCAGCCCTTCGGAACTGCAAATCCACATATCAATGCGCGGCGGCCCGAACAGCACACCTTCTGCCACCTGCGTGCAGCTGTAAAACTGGTTGTTGCGATAATCGAGTGCGGCTGGCCGGATCGAATTTCCCCATTGGCCGGGCAATATAGCGAAATGCTGATAACTGATCGCCGCATTGCACGGGCGCATGCGCAGGAAGGATTCTTCCATCGACATGGTCGGCGTCACCACCTGTTCGACGCACAGGTCGCTATTCTTCGCCCGGATCATGTACACCCCCGGGCGCGTGCGGTCATAGACGCCGCCGAAAAGCTCCTTGCGCTGCTCATTCGTAATCGGTTCGCCACCGGTTTCTGCAGCGGTCGCCGAAGCGGTTGTAATAACCTGATCGGTTGGCGGCGGGATATAGGGGATCAGCTGACCCTGCTGTGTAGTGATCACCTGGTCCTGCAAGGCAAGGGCAGGGACGCCGATCAGGGTAATGGCCACAAGGCCGAGACCATAAGGTTTTTTCATCCTTGGATCCTTCCAGAGATTATTAGCGCGGACGGATAATCCCGCTTCGGACAAGATATCGGTAATTGGCCCCTCTAAAGAGCGGCGTTCCCGCGTTTGATTTCAGGTGACACATCGGCACGCGCTTGCCCTGCGCGCCCAAATAGGCCTCGTAATCGGGGCTGGTCCACATATAGGCCTTGCATTCCGGGCTCTCGAGGCAGCGGCGCATGCAATAACTGCCTGTGTCATTGCTTGTTTCGAACGCGGCGTAATCGATACCGCCCAAGGAAATGCCTTCGGCCTGGAACGGACGGCGATAGCCATCGGAATGCCACCACCATTTGGAATATTGGATACGGTCCCAGTGCAGTATGTCTCGTTCGAGCTGACGGATCTCGACGATATCGAAAAACTGTTCCGCGCCTTCTTCGCACGGCCATAAAATGACGTCTGTGCCCTCGCTGTTTCCGGCTCCGCGCATCGCCCAGCAGAAAGGCTTATAGTGCATTTCGGCTCTTAGCTCGCTGTTGATTTCCTTGATTTCCTTGTGATGGAAAATCCGGAAAGCCGATCGGGTGGGATGCCATGCGATTTCGATATGATCGCGCTCGTCGTCATTTGTGCATGGAAGAAGGTCCACACGCGAAGGTCCGAAAACCACGCCTCTTGCCGCTTTGGCGCATTCAACCAGATTGGTCCCTTCCAGCCTTCCAGCCGAATGGATGGTCGCATATTGGTTGGCATCGAACTGGACGATGGCAAACAACTGGCGCTGGTCGCTGGGGTTGCATGTCGCCAGCTTCAGATGCGGACGTTCCAAAAGACCACCGGGGGCCTGGCTCAGGCACATCTGGGCATTTGTCGGACGGATAAGATAATAAGCTGGCCGTAGCGAGCCGATGCCCACTTCAATCATTTGTTCCAGCGACAATGGGTGGCCTTCCGGTGGTGCCGGAAGCGGCTTTTGCCATTCGGGCAAGGTCTTTATCTGCGCCGTGGCGCTGTCAAGCGGAACACCTGTTCCCAAGGCCAGAAAGGCCAGTACCAACGCAAATATGCTTTTGTGAAATCCCATGCCATTCTCCCATCCGGGAAAATGGAAGCATGCTCAGCGATTTCGTGCGCTACCCATTCGGGTAGTTTCATCAGTGGGCAGTCAAAAAGCGGTCGATCGGGCTTTGCCAATTGAGCGGTGCTTCGCGCAGCAGCGCCGCCAATTCGGCCTGTCTTCCGACCCCGGTTTTGCCGAACACGCCCTTCATCAGGAAACGCGCGGCGTTGACCGAAACACCGCGGTCTCGGGCATATTCTTCCATCGTCTTGCCGTCCGCGACATAGGCGGCGATCTTCGCTTCCGACGGTGTCAGGTCGAACCAGTCGCGCAAACGGGTGATGATTTCGTCTGAAACATCGCGCCTGCCGCCACCGACCAGCAAAATCGTCGCTCCGCCATTGGCGACTGCAAATCCTGCGCCGACCTTTGGATCGACCCGCATGGCGACCAGGAAAACGGTTGTGCCATTGTCATTGATCGGGATGTTTTCGGTGCGCGCCTCGCCTTCGCCGCGTGCGAGCCGCGCCAGCCGTTCCTGCGCTTCGCGGTCGGCAAAGCGCACCTTGCCGTTGGTGGTCACGAGCCCCTCGGTCTTTTCGATCCAGCGCTGCGCCGTCGCATTGGCATGCAGCAGTTCCAGATCCGGCCCCAATGACATGACAATCGAGGGTGAGGCATCCAGCGCAGCCTCTGCATTGGCGGCGCGCAGATCGGCCTCTCCGATACGGCGGCTGATCCGGCTGGCGCGCTGGATATGCCGGACAAGGCGGGTCACGGCTTCGCGCAGCCCGCTGGTGTCGCGTTGATCCGGCCCCGGCATGCAAAGGCCCAGATGATCCTGCCCGTGCCGGTCGAGCGAAGCGATGATCGACACTTCGATATCCCAGTTGGACAGGAAGCTTTTGTAGAATTCATCCTGCTTGAACCTGTCACGCGCAACGATTTCGTCGCTGTGCACAACCTGACCAACGGGAATGGCATGGCCCGCCATGCTCCAAGCCTGTCGTCCGGCAAACATTGTGATATATCCGGCGCGGGCAAAGTCGTTCACCCCTGCCGCCCCGATGAAACGGCCTGTGGCGGGCTGTAGCCTTTCCCACACCAACATCGCCACATCCCAGCGCGGCGGGCTGAAATGGCTAATGAGCGAGGTGAGCGCGACATCCCAGTGCGCAGGGGAGAGCGCTGCTTCATAAATGTCTGAAATTACCGCGTCATAGGCCGCGATCAGTTTCCGGCTCTCCATAACTTAAAGTCTAGCACCGCCCTACCCATTTGAATAGCGCCAAGTTGCGCAAATGCCGACACAAGGGCGCTCGAATCGGGGTGGCTCCGCGCTGCCCGACAGGAGGAAAACATATGCGCACCGTCGTTCACCAGTTCATTGTTGCAGCTTCCGCGATGGCGCTTGTCGCCTGCGGCGGGGGCGGGGAGGATCAGGCCGCCAATGCGACCCAGGCGGACGATTCCACCCCCGCTCCCGCCGCACCCTCTGCCAGCGCTGCGCCGGTGCCAATTCCGGGCGGGCCGATGAGCAAGGAAGACATGGCCAAGGCTGTCTGCATTTTCACGCCCGAAGAGGTGACGGCGGCGATGGGCTTTGCCGTAGAGGCTGGCAAGCCGGAGCTCGAATATGCGAGCAGCGGAATGGCCGGGTGCGTGTACAAGGGCAAGGATAATGACCTGCGCGTCAACATGATCTGGACCGACCCTGTCTACTACGCCCAGACGCGCGCCAACCCCACGATGATGCGCGCCGGAAAGCTTGAAAAGCTGCCCGGCGACGCGGACGTTGCGTTCATGCAGTATCAGGATGCCGGGATTGGCGGGGCGCTCCATTATCTGCGCCGCAATATAATGGTCGAGGTGCGCCCGATGAGCTGGATGGACAGCAGCAACGAGGCGATGAAGGCAAAGCTGCTCAAACTCCCGCGCCGACCTTAAGGTCTCGAGCTTACAGTATCCAAATGCAAACCGTAGTGCTGAGCCTGTCGAAGCACGCCTAGCCGACAAGCGCCCTTCGACAGGCTCAGGGCTGCGGTAATGTTTCGACTAATATGCTCAAAAAGGAAGAGCCCGGTGAAGGGGGCACCGGGCTCATCTTTTTCCTAGGGGAGAGGAAAGGGGGTTTCGCGTCATTCCTTACAGCGCCCCGACCATTCCGGCTTGCCCGGTAATGCTCGTCAGCGCGAACAGGAAGGTCGATGCTGTCGCAAACACGGCGGCAACGGCGGAACGCAGGCGGTAGTCATAAGTCATTGTCTTTTCCTTTTATGCTCTTGTTCTTCAGGAAATCGGGGGAGAGGGTGTTTTCCTGATAGCCACTAGATAGGCCTTTGCTTTGCGGGGTGTGAGCATTTCTTTCGGCGAACGGTTATTCAAAAATGAATAGCCCGATGCTATATGGCTTGCATGTTCGATTGGAACGACCTGCGTTTCTTCCTCGCCGTCGCGCGCACGGGCAGCACGCTCGCCGCGGGGCGCAGCCTGAAGGTCGCACAGGCCACCGTCTCGCGCCGCATCACCATGCTCGAGGAAGCGCTCGGCACCCCGCTTTTTGTGCGCAGCCCCAGCGGCTATACGCTCTCGGTGCGGGGGCAGGCGATGCTGCCGCATGCCGAAGCGGTCGAGCGCGAGGTGGAGGCTCTGCAAAACAGCGTCGCCGCCGAAGGCCGCCGCCTGAGTGGCACCGTCCGCCTCACCACGGTCGAGAGCGCCGCCAATGTCTGGCTGATGCCCGCGATCGCCGCCTTTCGCGCCAAACACCCCGCCGTGGTGGCGGAGATCATTGTGGACGACCGCACGCTCGATATCGCGCGGGGGGAGGCGGATATCGCAATCCGTTTCGGCAACCCGCCGCAAGACGAAAGCCTCGTGATCCGCCGCATCGTTGAGCTGCACGAGAGCGTCTATGTCCGCCGCGACCTGGCGGACGAGCTCGGCATACCCAACAGCTATGACGGGCTCACCCGCTTCCCCTTCATCAGCTTTGCCGGCCCCGGCGTGGGGCAGATCGATCGCTGGATCGATGGCCTCGGCCCCGATATGCAGATCGTCCACCGCGCCAACACGCTCTCCGCCGTGATCTCCGCCGCCAGGGCAGGGATGGGCGCGGCGGTGATGCCCTGCCTGATCGGCGATACGCATAGCGGCCTCGTCCGCCTTTTCCCGCCAATACCCGAACTCACCACCCCCGGCTGGCTGGTGACGAGCGCCGCCGCGCGCCAGCAACCGCATGTCCGCGCGCTGCTCGACCATATCGGCGATTTCATCCGCGAATCCGTCGCAGAGACAGAGGCCCGCTACCGCATCGCCGACGCGGCCTAATCCCAAAAAAACGCTGTCCTACACGCCCCCACATGCGATAGCTGCCCAGCCTTTTCATGAAGCAAGGAAAAGGCCCATGGCACAGGACATCCTACCCCCCGAAGACGAACCCACCCCCGAACCCACCCCGTTCGAAATCGATCCCGAAGACCTGCCCCCCGCGCTGGAATTCACCCCGGTGCCGCGCAAGCGGTTGCGCTCCAACGGGCTCAACCCCATGCGGCAACGTGCCTTTATCGCCTATCTGTCGGTCAATGGCAGTGTCGAGATGTCGGCCACCGCCGTGGGCGTCAGCGCGAACAGTTTCTACCAGCTGAAAAAGGCGGAGGGTGCCGAAAGCTTTGCCGCCGTGTGGGATAGTGCGATCGAAATGGGCGCACGCCGCGTGCTCGATACGCTGATGGATCATGCCATCCACGGCACGCCCGAAAAGCTGCTGAAGGATGGCGAGGTCATCCTCGAACGGCGCAAATATAATAGCCGCGCGATGATGTGGATCGTGCAGCAACGCTTTCCGGAGCTGTATGGCGGCAACCTGAACCTATCCGGCCGCCCGGCGAGCAGCCTGCCGCACGGCATCCAGAAACTGAAAGAGGAATGGCGAAAGGAGTGGGAGGAGGAAGCCGCGCAGGAAGCGGCGGAGCGCGAAGCCGCCTTCGCCGCCGCGCATAACAGCCATGAAGCGACCATAGCCCGCCTCTGCCAGAAATATCAGGCCAAGATCCGCGAGGAATATTTCTTCCGGGCAGAGGGCAACACCATCGCCGCCGATTTCGCGCTGCGCCAACTGACGCATATCGAGGTGGTGATGGATATCGGCGGCGTCAGCATGGAATTGATCCGCGAACATTTCCACACAGCCCCGCATGGCGGCCCGTGGAGCACAGAGGCCAGCCGCGCGCTGGAGGATGCCCGGCATGCAGCATGGGAAAAGGCGAGTGCAGAGGCGATGCGCCAACGCGCGCGGGAAGAGGCAGAGGCTGCGATAGGGCAGGGCATCACCGACCCCGCACGCCCCGCGATAGAGCCCTACACCCGCCCGCGCATGCCGTTTTATTTGATTGAGGAGGATATGGTAAAGGACGAAGTCGCCCGCACCCGCCTGAACTGGCTAGGCGGCACCCACAGGGAACGCGCCGCGGCGGAGGCGGAGTGGCGGGCAAACCGGCGGGTGGAGAGTGAGAGGCCGGAGGGGGATACGTTTTTGCCTGGGGGGTGAGGGGTTGAGGTGACAAACCGGGGGGATGCTATTGCGTGTCCCCGGATTTGCGGACGGATCGGACGGACGGAATTTGGTATTTTCAGTACACTGGCACCGTATCCCGATTGGGAACAGTATCGGCGGACGCCGGATGCATCTGCACGAACGTTATTGGGGATGGTGGATGCCGATTCGAAGGCAGCGTTGGATTTGATTGAGAAGGGGGTGGATTGAGTTTGGGACAGTATCAAACTTATCACCCTAGGCTCAGGACCCATTAAATTGCTTGCGCTGTCGATGACGGGTTGATTCAATA